>Ga0164242_10008872_pt1 | contig 10880 bp, 9 predicted proteins | sample OricomgcompostMG_FD_108783 | JGI IMG/M metagenome (GOLD analysis project Ga0164242, IMG submission 108783) | Miracle-Growth compost microbial communities from Emeryville, California, USA - Original compost - Miracle growth compost (MG) ...
ACTGACAGTGGTGCAACGATCTACTCCGGATATTTTAGTATACAATATTAATGTATATAGTCTCGCCCTGTTACTGATATTCTCTATATCACTGCTTTGTAGGCTCCGAGTAGCCAAGTTGCCAGGTCGTTACTCTCGCGATTGCTAATGCTGTGAGGCTGACCAATACCAACAGTCCTAAGAACCAAGGCTTTTCTCGAGCGGCCCAAAGCTCTCCTACATGATGATAGTTTCTTCCCGGGCAATTCATCGAACCGGGCCAACCATATTGCGCGGGCCCACCCCGAGTGTTCCCCCCTCGGCACTTTGACATCAAGAAGCTGCATGTACACGTCGAATTTGTTCACTACAACGCCCTGTCAGTGTACAATTTTGTGACCGACAATGGAACGCCTCTGATGGTTAGCACTAACCACGTCAAGACGGTGAAGTTTGCCTGCAGCGACGAGCGACCTTAGTGCAGAGGTTGTAATGGGAAAATATGGGTGCCCCTAATAGGACTATTGTCTAAATTTGGTACGTACATAAGGCGTCATGAAAGGGGCGGGAAATGGCAAGACACTTGCACTGACTCACAACGATGCATGACCAACGTGGACAAAAGGCAAGTATGTTCAAGGGCAACTTGATGATTTGACGGACTGAACAGATTTGCCATCCTCATTTGTCTCAACACACAATCTAAGACAAAACTGTTGCAATTACCATAGAGCTGCCTGGACCTGCTCGAGGCGAAAAGACCTGATGTTCATCCATAACGGCATTTGCAAACACAATTGCCATACCAACCGCTACTCTGTTGGCCGTTGCACTATCCATGAATAGGATTGTTAGAAATCCATGCAATAAGGAGTTTCTCGTCTCGCAGTCTGTTATGAAAGTCAGGTTACATACATAAGAGCCGTAGCAGTTAAGAAACGCGCTTCCGCCTGCGCATGCGTGAACGCAATCGTCGGCTCCAGTCTTGCAAGATGGAGCTCTCGCCTCGAGATTTTCCTTTGCCTCGGAATTAGACCGTACATCGACCTCGGCCTGGTTAGTGGCTGGAGCAGCGGCAGCAGTTGCCAGGAGAGAGAAGAAGACAACGGAAACCTTCATTTTGGTTGACTTAGGGTTGGCTAAGGACTAAATAATAGATCGGAGGATTTGACCAGATACGTACCACTTAGATATTTCACTGTAGCGAGATGGGTTGGGCCTCTCCTTTTATTGTCAAACTCACGATTCGCCCCAGCGGAGGCACTGGAGCTGTATCAGCCCGGGCTTACGAGGTTCCCATTTAGCGAGCCACGCATTGACACTTGCGCGACTCCAGAGGAGAAAGGGTAAATTGAAAATGTAACCCTCTAAACACCCACAATCAATATATGCATCGTAGACCTGCAACTAGGTGCAAGTGTCCGGTTGTGGAATGGTTGGAATTCCCCGTCTTACGGTGCGCATTGTGGCTAGCATACCTCCCTACCTGTCCTAGAACGCACAACGAGCCGAGCCGAGGTCGTAACTGTAAGCCGCATTAAAGAGTCGAGTTTGGCGAGCTGCCATGCGTCTCGGTAACCGAGCGAGCCGCGTGGTGTTAGCTTGTCTTGGAGTACGCCAAGAACAAATATTTCTCCATGGTTGGAAGCGATTGTCTTCGAGCCGAAGTCTCGTTGTCTTCCCACATACATGGTTGTTATCGACCTCCTCGAGTCCAAATCCACGGAGGTAAACACCGGTCATATTGGACTTATGGTGTCCTTCGGTGACTTGAGAACACAGTGCAGAGGTCTTGTTAGTTGTTAACTATGGCAAGTCCCTAGTTGAAGTACTTATGCTCTTCCTCATACTTGATGGTGGATTATGATGCTTAGATCTACCAGTGACCAGCAAAAACCCCCTCCGCCAGCGCTTTTTCCATGACGCGAAGGGATGCGTCGGAAGTTCGGGAATACAAAAAGGAGAGTAAGGCATTGGCTGTCCCGCTGGTTGTTTGCTGCCTTTGATCCATTAGCTTCGTTCGGGTGCCTCGGACGGGTCACCATTTGACGTGAGCCCCTAACTTTAGAAAGTTACACTGCATAACTAGCCGACCATCCGCCCTCCAAAAATCAATTCAATAGTCCTCTCCCAAACCAATTGGCCCGAGTTGCCCACCAACCTCCTTGGGATGCCGGACCTCAATCGGGATGAATCTTGGTCGCCCCCGTCCTCGTCTCTAGCCTAGGGAAGACCAAGGTTGCAGAGAAACTTGTGAGATTAATCGAAGCCAACCTCGTTCGTTTTAAAGATCGTATAAATTACACAACCCTACAAGAAACGTCCCGGGCTGAATACCTTGTTATTTCAAACAAAGGTTTCTTTACGTATGCTGCACATAATTAAAGCAGCCGTGATCACAATCTAGGAGTAGTCCGCCTATGAATAATATTACTCTAATTATCACGGTCTTCATTGCGTAGTAACTATACATAGCAAGAGAAACAAGGCCTACAACAGTCGGAGGGGAGACAATACTCTAACTTGATACCTCTATATCATCGACCATGTAGCACATATCAAAGCGGACATAGAAATAAGACGCCGGGGGTGAGGCTGGGCCTCAGAATTCTTGAGGAGGGTTATTTTACAGGTGACTATGGGATAATACATTCGATGCTATGCAAGGCGGCTGCTATCACTCGTGGTTGTAGTAGTATGACCTCCATCTTTCTTTTGCCCTGCTGTCAGGCTATGATCCCGGCCCGTTACAGTTGTTTCTATGTCGGCCTCAGCCAATCCTTGCGACGAATCTCTTAAGTTTCTTTTCTCGGATACCCAGATCTTTTGGCCTCAGACGTACAATTCCGACTAGATACTTGTTTGTTCAACTATTCTCAATCCCAGTTGCATTGGCTTAGAACACAGTTTTCAGGTGAGGATCTTCAAAAAAGGAGGCAACCACGGGCTTTGGATAGTCAACCCAAAAGTGGATCTAGCAGCATTGGTCCCACTTTTATGGCCCCTACAGTGGCTCGACTGCTGCGCCACAAATCAACACTTTGCACCGACCACCTTCGCAAATTGAATCGGCAGCAACATGGCCCACTACAAAACAGGAAAACTTTTAATGACAAAGTTCGGATCGAATGCTACACTGCTATACGAAACGAGGCCTCTTAAGACACGCGAGTAGAGAGTGGAATACCCTAGAGTCTGTACGTCACCCAAAGCGAATCACCGACGCTCCTGGCCTCGCCTCCTGAACGGGATGAGCTCTGATGTATTTCTGGGCGCATAATCTTCTATGTATTCTGCATGCCCTTGCATTTACTTTCCTATGTTCTGTTCTATTGTTGGCAGCAATTGCAACCTACCGTCTCGTTCTTCATCCGCTCTCCCAGGTTCCAGGACCGAGACTCGCCGCGGTCTCTAATGTTTGGTACGCCTATCATGTTCGCAATGGCAGCGCCTTTAGGCTAGCCAAGGTTCTCCATAAGCAGTACGGACCAGTCGTCCGAGTCGGACCTAACGAGGTATGGGTCAATTCAGCGGACGGTTTTAGGAGCATCTACGGTGAGTGGTTATCATTTATGTTCAAAGGTCCGTTCGTGAGGTACCCTGGTTCGGACTCTGACGTACACAGGTGCTGGTAGTGGCTATGACAAATCCGATTTCTATTGTAGGTGAAACTTTAGAGAGGAATCTGCTTCTAGCATGGATCCTAACTTTCCTTACCAGTGGCAACCGCTCTCCATCAACCTAAAGTAGACTGGCTATTCCGCCTACACTTTCCCGACTCTCTAGACTTCCTGTCTGAGGCAAATATGGTGCGCTATCGACTCCAAAGACGCCTTATCGGCACCACGTACCAGACGCCGAACTTGAAGAAGTTTGAAGGAGCTATTGATGATGTAATTGCAAAAGCCATTGCTCAAATCAAGCTTATGCAGGGCCAAGAAGTGGACTTGAAGGAGTGGATGCACATCATCGCTGTTGAATGCCTCGGTGCGACCATTCTCTCGTGGTCTCCAGGCTACATTAGAGACAAGTCCGACGGTGGAACAAGCACCCAGGGCTACCTCGGATGGAGACGGAAGAGTGTCCTCGGCCTGTTTCCCTTCGCTGTCGTGGCCTCGCTCCTCTCTAGTGATTTCAATCGAGCGTTTTCGAACTTATGGGGGGTGACATACCCGACACCACCGAAGTTCAAGCCTTTCTTTACGGTCAGATCCCGTCCATACATACACCAAATGCTGGTAACGTTTACTAACTCCAAGATTTAGGCGATACAGCAAAAGACCTCGAGAAGAATCAAAACTGCATTGAAGCCAAAACCTCCCCGTCAATACCCAAATGACCTCCTAGCAGACCTGATCCAGCTGCATAAAGACAAACCTGCGTTTTCCGAGACGTATTTACGGCGGCTAGCCATCACCAACTTCGGCGCCGGCCACGAAACAATGTGCTCAGCGCTGACCGCAGCCGTGGCCATGATCGGCTCTCACGACACCACCCGGGAGCGTGTCACGCGGGAAGTGCGGACCGCCACGGACCACGGGCCGATGAGCTACGACAACGCCATCCGCCTACGTGTTACTCAGGCGAGTATCAGGGAAGCCCAGCGCCTGTACCCTGTCATCGGTATGTCCTTACCGCGCCGAGTCCCCGCCGGGGGGATGCGGGCCCACGGCCATTACTTTCCTCCCGGGACAACCGTCGGATGCAACCCGGCGTCACTGCACCGCAACCCCGACATATTTGGCACCGATGCGGAGGAGTTCAATCTGGACCGGTGGCTCCGGGACGGCGATGGTAACGATGACGCCGTGAGAACCATGGAGCGTTATAATCTCACGTGGGGCGGCGGCGCCAGGCGATGTCCCGGTAGGCACCTCGCAGAGCTGATAGTGTACAAGGTTATACCCGCGCTGGTGAAGGAGTTTGACATCGAGGTGACGATGCCTCCCGAGGAGGAAATTCGGTTCTACTTCATGGCGATGCTCACGGGGGTCAAGGCAAGGTTCTTGCCGAGAAAGAACGAGTCCCGACGAGGACCAAAGAACCACTCCCAGTTTAGAGAATTGCAAAAAGAATAGCAGGGCTCATACCGTAATCGAATAGCTAACACACAACTTCTCGTCTTAATAGCTCATTCACTTCGCCTATTTACTGAAGGTTGTCAGGTCTAATAATCCCTGGCAAAGGTTGCATTATCCACGCCACTGGGCCAAATAGCCCGGCCAATCGTAGCTCTCGAGTTCGGCCCAGACGGACTTTTCCCGCCACAGACTAACTGTCGCGGATTTACCATGCAAGATTTTCCAAAGCCGATCCCTGCACGGCGTTAGTAACATCTACACTCGCTCTCTCCGCCGGACAAGGCGAGATATGTCAGAAGGGCATAGTAATTCGGGAACAAGTTGCTAGCGATCGCCAACGCCAAAGACGATTACGAAGCCTTTCCATACTTTCCACTACGTCTTAATGGCTGTTACTAATACTCATTTAGACGGAACTAGGCGGGACTGGAATTTAGTGACGAATGAATGACGTTTCGGTGGAATGACATCTCGCGGTTACCCCTGTTGCCGTGCAACCACTCTCTGCCTGCCTGTTACAGCTGGCCTAGCTACATTATAAAGCTAGCTATGCCCACTGTCAAAGTATACAGCATACCCAGCTCCAAGAACCCCAAGAAGGATACATACAACAATCGAAACGCATTGTCACCATGTCCTCGACCTCCACTCTCCCTAAGACCTTCAAGGCAGTCGTGATAAAGGAGAAAGACGCGCCGCTAGTACTTCAGGATCTCCCCCTCAACCCCCCTGGCCCTGGGGAGGTTCTTGTCAAGGTTCTCGCGTGCGGTGTCTGCCACACAGATGCGTTCGAGAAGGCAGGGCACCTGCCTAACAGCTGGCCTATTGTCCCCGGTCATGAGATTGTCGGTAACGTCGCCGCAGTTGGCGAGGGGGTAACGCGGTTCAAGGCGGGGGATAGGGTGGGGGGACCATGGCACGGAGGTGGGTTTGCCCGGCGCGATCCGTGGCCCCGCAGTTTACCCTCGAGGATTTCCATCGTTGACACACATATCCCACCATAGGCCACGATGGAACCTGCCGGGCCTGTCAACGCGGCCTGTTCCAAACATGCGACAACGCCAAGGTCAACGGTGTCAGCTTCAACGGCGGCTATGCCGAGTACACAACCCTGCGGTCCGAGGCGGTAGTGCGCGTCCCCACGGATATCGACCCAGCCCAGGCGGCCCCGCTACTATGTGCGGGTGTGACGGTATTCAACGGCATCCGTAAGATGCACGTCGAACCAGGAAACACCGTCGCAGTCCAAGGTCTCGGAGGGCTTGGTCATCTCGCAGTCCAGTATTGCCACGCCATGGGTTACAGAACCGTGGCGGTATCGGGAGGCGAGGATAAGCGCGACTTCGCGTTCCAGCTGGGAGCCAACGATTTTATCGACAGCAGGAAAGAGGACGCAGCTCAGAAGCTCAAGGACATCGGCGGTGCGGCGCTGATCGTTTGTACGGCACCCAGCCCAAAAGCCATGAGCCAGATCCAGTACGGCCTGGCGGCGGGCGGGAAATTGTTGGCTCTAGCACCGGTTGGACCGGTGGAGTTCGATACAGGGTTCCTGGTTACCAAGGGGGCGTCTGTCCATGGGTGGCCGTCCGGACATGCGCTAGATTCCGAGGAGTGCATTGAGTTTTCAAGGATCAACAAAGTCAAGTGCCTCGTGGAGAAGTTCCCGCTAAAGGATGCGTCGCAGGCATTTGATAATATGCTGGCTGGAAAGCTGAGGTTTAGAGGTGTCTTAACAATGGATTAAGGGGGCCGACCTAAGCCAAGAGCCAAGAAAATGCAGTTTGTCAGCGTTCGTACAAAACAACAATGACCTCTATAGATCGACACATATGTAAACACTCCCGTACGTGCTGATGTGGCTACCCGCGAATAAGGGCACCATTTAGCGGTAACAATCTAGCTGGAAAATGAAGGGTGCCGTATTGCATCGCCATATCGTTACGCTGTACCAGTAGATATGGACGCTCTGAATATCCCCGATCATCTTGGGTGATGTGTCACTGGCCGTGTTTACGCGCAGCAAGTAGATGATCAGTCGAATGCGTCAGGACCATTGAGCTAGGCCTAGAAATTGATGTTAACATTTGATTTTCTCCGAGCTTAGTATGTTATTCTAGATACTGAAGCAAGGTTCATTTGAAGAAGCCGTTTTCCGCTCCTAATCCCACTGATGAGGATGAATCATACTACCCGACGCTTTGTCCCGGCTGTTTGTGTAATTACTTCTCTGGAAAATCCCCATATAGTAGCATTTCTCCATGAACAATTATGACGGTAACTTACTCGCATGTTGTGCTGAGATGAAAGAAATCGTTTCATGGGCGCAGACAACCGTCAGCCCCCTGCGTCGGGGTAAATCCGTGTTTCGTTTCAGGTTGCGGTTGCGGGTGGGCAGTCGGGGCCGCCACTCTGATGAGGCCCGGCTTGGCGGCCGCAAAGCTCCGTCTCCCCCTTACGGAAAATGCTCAACCTTCGCCGACCGAGCCCCCCACCTTGGCCGGCGAAGTTGGCCTCAAACTTTGCCTATGTCGCATCCACGGTCATTCAAGCCACCACGGAGACAGGCGCCGGTTCGGTGGCCACCAAGTCGACCTCCTCTCCCCTGAAATATTTTGCCGTGGTCGATACTTAAACCATGCCCTTCGGCACCACCCTCTCTTCCAGATATGGACCGATAGTTCTTTTTTTCTCTTCAAGCCATTCACCAGCATTCCTTCCTTAACATATCTCGATTATTTCTTGTGGCCGGCCACGCTCTCGAATCGACACCATGAAGCTCTCCGTAGCCGCTACGTTTCTAGCGACTATTGCCGCTGTCGATGCTATTCCTAGCCCGCACCTAAGACACCTAACCACTGATATCAGCGACCTCGTCCCGGAATTCGGTGTTGTTGCCGGAACCGACGCCAATGTCCTTCAACAAGGGAGTTGCAGCGGATTCAACGGGGAGAAAAGGATCCCTATTCCTTGTACCTGTCCCCCCAACCGAGAAGAGTTCATCTCAAAACTCAAACTCGCCCTGCTCGCGGGAAACGTTTTCGGAGATGCCATATCGTTCAGTAGCGATGCGGCAGACCAGTCCTTCGAGACCAATCGCGACAGGGCTACCGCCTGTGTCATTCTCCTGCAGAGTTTCAATGGAAACAAAGGGGATGGGTGCCCTGGAGCGTCAGCCCCCAATTTCATTTCTCAGCAGCTCACCGGCGTCAGGAGTGATGATATAGCAGTGGGATAGCCGCGGACGTGCGTCATGGTTTGGTCCTGGCAGGTGCTAGGTATGTTGATTCATGCAATTCGATGTATCTCTCATGGATGTATGATGAAAACTAAGAAGTAGTTATTGCGTTAGAATGGCCCCGGACTCACGGAATTGTATGAAACAAGCTTATAGGGGAACAACTTTCCGTCTTGGACATGTGCACACCAGAGGGGTTTTCTGTAAGAGAGTATTTAAGGTTAGCTAGGTAGCTTGAGGTGGAAAGAAGTATCTACATTCACTACTGACATGAAATGGCAAATTTATTTCTCATCGATTGAACAATCTCCCATGCGGATAAGTAGGTATTTGTAAAATGATGCTGAGCGAAGATTGCCTCTACCTCAATCATCGCCAGCTATCCTCATGACTTGCCAGCTTGGGGCTTTGGTCCATCCTCTGGGCCAATATTCCAACTCGATCTTCTTTCCATCGCGTTCAACGGTCAGTCTCACCTTCTTCTCTAAATTCGTGACGCATGCCCCGAGCCTAGAATGCCACAAGATTCTGTCTCCGTTCTCAACTCCAGCAAGCTCGGCCCTAGAGCCCGGAACTACACCGGAAACAACTTTGGTGACGAAGCTCCTCGCATCCATACCCAGATCTAGAACATCCTGCTCAACGGCAACTGGAGCGTGGCTTGCACCAAAACTCGACGTAAGATCTCCTAGCTCCAAGGTTTCCCCTACCCCATCCATAAAGTTTTCAAAATGTGTCTTAGCAGCTTCTTCGTCGAACCAATGCCCAAGATACTGTAGCCAGTCCTTGGTCTGAACACTCTCTCCAAGCCTTCTCCGAACCGAAATCTCTGCGACAATATCATCTATGGGACGCATTACATCTTCACCGCGTGCCCTCGCAGCACGTCGGGTCAGGAAGTCCATCTTGAGCATGTAAATGCATCCCCGCATGTCCGGGATCGTGCGGGCATACCAGTCCAAGGAGATTTTGTTTGTGTCTCGAAGGGACGTTCCTTTTAAGGGATTGGTATAGTAGGCCGTGCAAAAGGCGTTGATAGTAGCTTTGAAGTAGTCCGGGGAGCGTTGACCGAAACGGAAGGGCAGGAAAACGGAATAAATCTGAGCCCAGCCTGCATGTTTCTTAGTAATTACTGTTATAAATTGAGGAGCGAGCGATTGTTTACTACCTCTTGAGAACCAATCATTGCTGTAGCCATCAGCTTCTGAGTCAAGATTAACCCAACTTCGTACCATGTGGTGGTTGAGGAGCCGGACCAAGTCCCAGTCTAACTCGTCCTTTGTATCGTTGTCGTAGTCTACTATGCTGCTACTCATGCAAGTCAAGCCTGCAAATCCACTTGGTACTTTCCGGAGAACAAGACGATAGCTACCCCCCTCATCCCTGAAATGGGCCGCCATGCGCGGAAAGATTTTGCTGGTGAAATCTTTTACAGCAGCAAGGTTTGGAGGCAATTCCCCCAACCAATACGTGCCACAGGAGGATAGGCTTCCGGTATCGAGCCCTGCGGTGGGCCTTTCCGGGTAGCTTTTGACAGGCCCGACCATGTAGATTGAATTCAGTAAAACGGAGGCCGGTCCATCCTTCAAGATTGGTTCCGGTCCTTCTCCGAAGCTCCAGATAGCTCGAGTCCCGGAAGGGGCACCTGAGAGATCCCACTCAACGATATTGCCATACCGGGGCCTAGTAGCGAATGGTTGAGGCAGAAACGAGCTTCCAACACCAACGAGCCCCCCTTGATCCCGACGCAGACCAGGTTGGACATCAGCTACCTGCTCCCCGAAGCTGGTAACCGGGTTAATGTTAAATCTCAGGGTAACATCGCCGGCGGTATCTCGTGAAACACAGAAGTGCTGCTTTCCGTCGCCCGCTTGATCGACATGCAGGACCAGGTCGCCGGCGTCGTCCAATGAAGCTAGGTTGACTGATATGTCGTCCTGGCCTGCAATCCTGCCAATAGCGAACAAAGCATCGCTGGCCCTCAATGCTGGGCTTGGCAGAGTCAGGGTTGCCGAGATGTTGACAGCAGCCCCGGATGGGTCGAAATTCGGCTTAAGAATAAGCCTACGGGGCAAGACCGTAGGTGCGATAGTCGAATGAATGTGATCCATTTGCGAAGTATTTCTGTAACGCCAACGCAGCGCACCGCCTGAGGTAAAATACGCAACAAGTAGGGTACTAGGTGCAGTGGTCAGGGGAACGGGAGGCTCGCGTCTCGGAGGAAGCAATGGAAAGCGGGGTTTGTTGGGTAAGGCAGAAGTCTGGCAGTCACGGCATTTAAGCTCGACAGTGACTCAAGTTGAGGTCCCCAATTCAAGAAATGAAGCCTGTCAAGGAGCACTCGCAATCACAGGGCCGTTTAAAAGGGCTATATCATAACCCTTAGCCCTGGTTTAGGTATATTAGACAGTATCCCCCTCCCGGGATAGAGGCATCGCTCGTGAAATCCAGTCTCACAGCACGGCTTCCTAGCGATCCTCGATCTTCTAACTCACAGCTCGAAATCCATTATAATAACGTTTTTCCTCGCTGGAGAGCCTTCAACAGTGGATCTCACAAACAAAGATAAAACATTGTCGTGCTCC
>Ga0164242_10008873_pt1 | contig 10880 bp, 9 predicted proteins | sample OricomgcompostMG_FD_108783 | JGI IMG/M metagenome (GOLD analysis project Ga0164242, IMG submission 108783) | Miracle-Growth compost microbial communities from Emeryville, California, USA - Original compost - Miracle growth compost (MG) ...
CTCCACGTGCCGTTCTCGACGGCGGCCGGCTTCGACGCGCCGTTCTGGCTGGGCGACGCGATCAAGGCCGCTGTCGCCGGCATCGTCGCCGCGGAGGTCCACCGTGCCTTCCCGAAGCTCCTGGGGTCGACGCCGCACCGTGGCTGAGCTGAGGTTCGAGGGCGCCGAGGTCCGGGTCGAGACCAGCGACGGCGGCGAGCGCACCATCCTCTCCCCCACCACGCTCACCCTGACCGAGCGGCGCATCGGGGTCATCGGCGGCAACGGGTCCGGGAAGTCCACGCTCGCCCGGCTGCTCAACGGCCTCGTCGAGCCGACGGCGGGTCGCGTGCTGGTGGACGGTGTCGACGTCGCCCGCCACGGCGCCGCCGTACGCCGCAAGGTCGGCTTCACCTTCACCGACCCCGCCGCCCAGCTGGTGATGCCCACCTGCGTCGAGGACGTCGAGCTCTCGCTGCGGCGCACCGTGAAGGACCGGGTACGCCGCCGGGCGCTCGCCCACGAGACGCTGGCGCGCTTCGGGCTGGCCGAGCGGGCGGACGTGAGTGTCCACGCGCTCTCCGGCGGCCAGCGTCAGCTCCTCGCGCTGGCCGGGGTCCTGGCGACCGAGCCCGACGTCCTCGTCTGCGACGAGCCGACCACGCTGCTCGACCTGCGCAACACCCGGATGGTGGGCGACCTGCTCCTCTCCCTGCCGCAGCAGCTGGTGCTCGTCAGCCACGACCTCGACCTGGTCCGCCGCTGCGACCGGGTCCTGGTCGTGGAGGACGGCCGGGTCCGCTTCGACGGGGCCGCCGAGGACGCCGTCGACGACTACGTGGCCTCGGTGGCCGGGCGGACCGGGCCGGCATGAGCATGACCGTCGGCGTCTTCCGCCCCGGGACGACGGTGCTGCACCGGCTCCCGGTGGGTGCGAAGCTGCTCGGTCTGGCCGTGCTCAGCGTCGCGATCGTCGTGGTGCGCGGCCCGGTCTCGTCCGTCGCCTTCCTCGCGGCGGCCGTCGTGCTCGCGCTCGTCGGTCGGCTCGACCTCGCCCTGGTGGCGCGGTCGCTGCGGACCGTCCTCGTGCTGGCGCTCGTCGTCGCGCTGCTGCAGTGGTGGCTGTTCTCCCTCGACCGAGCCGTCGAGTCGCTGCTGGACCTGGTCTCGCTGGCGCTGCTCGCCCTCACCCTGACGGTCACGACCGCGGTCACCGACACCCTCGACGCGGTGGTCCGGTGGCTCGGACCCCTGCGACGGCTCGGCGTCGACCCCGAGCGGGTGGCGCTCACGATCGGGCTGGCCGTGCAGGCGCTGCCCGGCACGCTCGCGCTGGCCCAGGAGACCCGGGACGCGGCGCGCGCCCGCGGGCTGGAGCGCTCGCCGCGCGCCTACCTGACGCCGTTCGTCATCCGGGTCGTCGCCCGCGCGCACGAGACCGGCGACGCCCTCAAGGCGCGAGGGATCGGGGACTGAGCAGCAGCCCACCGGTCACCACCCCGGCGGCGTCCGGTCGGCCCAGGGCGCCGCGGCCTCGACCTGCGCCGACACCGAGAGCAGCAGCTCCTCCTCCGCGGGCCGCGCGGCGAGCATGACGCCCACCGGCAGGCCGTCGGCGGTCTGGTGCAGCGGCAGCGAGACGGCCGGCATGCCGGTGACGTTCCAAGCCGAGGTCCACGGCGTGAACGCCTTCTGGGCGGCGAAGTCGGCCGCCGGGTCGGCGTCGTCGCGGAGGGCGCCGACCTTCGGCGGCGGGGTCGCGAGCGTGGGCGTCAGGACGGCGTCGTACGGCGCCAGCGCGGCCAGCGCCTGCGCCGCGAACCGCCGCATCGCGCCGACCGCCAGGCCGAACTCCGGCCCGGAGACCGCCTCGCCCTGCTCGGTGAGCCAGAGCGTCAGCGGCCGCAGCAGCGCCCGCTTCTCCGGCGGCAGCGGGGTGACGGAGAGCGCCGTGAGCACGGCCCAGCAGGTCTCGAAGACGGGCACCGCCTCGGGCGGCAGCGGGACGGGGACGTCGACGATCTCGTGACCGAGCGACTCCAGCAGCCGGGAGGCGTCCTCCCACGCGCGGACGCACTCGGGGTCGACCGCGACGTCGGCGATCATCGGCTCGACGAACCGCGCGATCCGGAGCCGCCCGGGCTCCCGGTCGCAGGCGTCGAGGAACGACTCCCCCATCGGTGCGGGCGCCCAGAAGGGGTCGCCCACCCGCCGGCCCGCGAGGACGTCCAGCAGCGCCGCCGCGTCGCGGACGGTCCGCGCGATCGAGCCGGAGGTGGAGAGGCCGACCGGGTCGCCGTACACCGGCGCGGGCGAGATGCGACCGCGGGTCGGCTTCAGCCCGACGAGACCGCAGCAGGAGGCCGGGATCCGGATCGACCCTCCCCCGTCGGAGCCCTGCGCGACCGGGACCAGCCCGCCGGCAACCGCGGCGGCCGCACCGCCGGAGGAGCCGCCGGCGGTGCGGGTGCGGTCCCACGGCGTGACCGCGGGCGGCGCGACGTCGGGCTCGGTGTAGCAGGGACTGCCGAACTCCGGGGTGTTGGTCTTCCCGAGCGAGATCATCCCCGCGGCCTCGATCGAGAGGGTCACGTTGTCGGAGACCTCGGGGATGTGGTCCTCGAACGCCTTCGAGCCGTACGTCGTCCGCACGCCCTTGGTGGCGTTGAGGTCCTTGATCGCCGTCGGCACGCCCCACAGCGGCGAGGCACCGACCGGCTTGATCGAGAGCTCGCGGGCACAGGTGGAGATGCGCTCCTCGGCCAGCGTCACGAACGCACCGAGAGCGTCCTCGCCGCGGTCCAGCTTGTCGATGCGCGCGAGGTAGTGCTCGGCGAGCTCGCCGGGCGAGATCTCGCAGCGGTGCAGGAGCTCGCCCTGCTCGAGCGCGGTCAGGTCATGCAGCTCGGCCATGGTGTGCACGCTAGCCGTGTGCGGGCACGCCCGACCAGGCCAGCACCTCGCCGCCGACGAAGGTCGCACCGCCCAGCACCATCGCGAGCAGCGGGACCCACACGAGCGGTCGTGGCCGGAAGGAGAGCCAGAGCATCGCCCCGAAGGCGACGACGAGGACGACCCAGTGGCCGGCCGTGGCGAGGAGGACCCCCGCACCGATCCGGCCGTCGTCGCACGGCGCGACGCCGGCGTCCTGCGAGGAGGGGCAGGAGTCGCTCATCATCACCGAGAAGACGCCGACGAAGGACGCGACGGCCCCCAGCGCGACGCCCACGGCGAGGAGGAGCCACCCGATGACGAGGTCGGCGACCAGCCAGCCCTCGCGAGCAGGTCGCCGGGTGGGCGTCCCCGGCGGTGCGGCGTACGACGGCAGCGGCTCGGTCACGCCGTACGCATCCCCGGCGCCGACCGCCCGAAACCCGCGGCCCGCGCGGCTGTGGACGACCCACCGACGCCCCGGACGCCCCCCGGACGACTCCCGACGGCCGCGTCAGCCGAGGTGGCGCCGCAGCCCGAAGGTGAGCCCGTCGACGAGCGCACCCCAGGAGGCCTCGACGACGTTGGGCCCGACGCCGACGGTGACCCACGAGGCCTCGCCGTCGCTGGTCTCGATGAGCACCCGGGTCTTGGCGTCGGTGCCGTGCCCCTGGTCGAAGAGGCGGACCTTGTAGTCGATGAGCTGGAACTGCGCGACCACCGGGTAGGCCTGGGTGATCGCGTTGCGCAGCGCCTGGTCGAGGGCGTTGACCGGGCCGTTGCCCTCCCCCGTCACGACGTAGCGGGTGCCGCCGGCGTGGATCTTCACCGTCGCCTCGGTGGCCGGCTCGCCGCCGGGGCGGTTCTCGGTGATGACCCGCCAGGTCTCGACGTCGAAGTAGGACGGCCGGGCGCCCTCCACCTCCTCCATGAGCAGCAGCTCGAAGGACGCGTCCGCCGCCTCGAAGGTGTAGCCACGGCCCTCGAGCTCCTTGACCCGCTCGGTCACCCGGGTGACGAGCGCCCGGTCCTCCGGCGAGTCCCCGGAGAGGTCGTAGCCGAGCTCCTTGCCCTTGAGCTCGATGCTCGCCCGGCCGGCCATGTCGGAGACCAGCAGCCGCATGTCGTTGCCGACCGCGACCGGGTCGAGGTGCTGGTAGAGGTCGGGGTCGACCTTGATCGCGCTCGCGTGGAGGCCCGCCTTGTGGGTGAATGCGCTCGCCCCCACGTAGGGCTGACGTGACGCGGGCGGCACGTTGGTGACCTCCGCGACCGCGTGGGCGGTGCGGGTCGCCTCCTGGAGGAGGCCCTCGGGGAGGACCTCGCGACCGAGCTTGAGCTGGAGGTTGGCGACCACGGCGACCAGGTCGGCGTTGCCCGTGCGCTCGCCGTACCCGTTGATGCAGCCCTGGACGTGGGTCGCACCGGCGTCGACCGCGGTGAGGGTGTTGGCCACGGCGCAGCCGGTGTCGTTGTGGCAGTGGATCCCGACCCGCACGCCGGTGGTGTCGACGACGTCGTGGACCACGTCGCCGATCCAGCCGGGGAGCATGCCGCCGTTGGTGTCGCAGAGGGCGACGACCTCGGCACCGGCGTCGTACGCCGTCCGGAGCACCTCGAGCGCGTAGTCGCGGTTGGCGCGGTAGCCGTCGAAGAAGTGCTCCGCGTCGAGGAAGACCTGCTGCCCCTCCGCGCGGAGGTGGGAGACGGTGTCGCGGATCATCGCGAGGTTCTCCTCGAGCGTGGTCCGCAGCGCCAGCTCGACGTGCCGGTCGTGGGACTTGGCGACGAGCGTGACGACCGAGGCGCCCGAGTCGCGGAGCGCGGCGACGAGCGGGTCGTCGGCGGCGCGTACGCCGGCGCGGCGGGTCGAGCCGAAGGCCGCGAGCCGGGCGTGCTTGAGGTCGAGCTCCCGCTGCGCTCGGCGGAAGAACTCGGTGTCCTTGGGGTTGGCCCCCGGCCACCCACCCTCGATGTAGCCGACGCCGAGCCCGTCGAGCTGACGCGCGATCGCCAGTTTGTCGGCCACCGTGAGGTTGAGGCCCTCCTGCTGTGCGCCGTCGCGCAGCGTGGTGTCGTAGACGTGGAACGCGCCCTGCAGGTCCATGGATCTCTTCTTCGTCTCGGTCGGTGTCGGGGCATAAAAAAACCTCTCGGGATACGAGAGGTGGCGCGCTGTGCTCCGGATGGAGCGCTCAGCGCGCTAGCGAATGATGATCGTGGCGATGATCACGGGACCCATCGTGCCACCGGCGTCCCGCTCCGCGGGCGGAGGTCTCAGCATCCGGGCTCAGGGCAGGCTCGGGCAGGCTCGGGCAGGCTCGAGCAGACTCAGTGCAGGAGCTTCGCCACCGCCGGCTCGTCGTGACCGGGGAACCAGTCGATCCCCCGCCCGGACAGGGACCACAGGCAGCCGGCGCCGACCGCGACCATGACGAGCGTGGCGACAGCCCAGCGCCGCAGCCCGCCGGCGAGCGGGTGGACGACCCGGGCGAGCGGCCCGCGGACCCGCTCGCCGCCGGGGCCGAGCCAGAGCATCACCCCGAGGACCACGCCGCCGGTGAAGAGCGTCGAGGCCAGCGGCGCCGCCACGGCGTAGCAGACCAGGATCGCGGCGATCGCGATCCCGACCGACCACAGCATCAGCACGAGCGTGCTCGGCACGGACCGCACGAGGTCCCAGGGCGCGCCGAGGACGAGCCGGGGGCCGTCGTACCACCTGCGGCCGCGGGCCTCCCGCCGCGACGACACCGTCGACGCCGCCAGCGACCCGCTGCGCAGCACCCAGACCAGGAGCAGCATGACGGTGAGCGTGATCCAGGGGTACGCCGCCAGCCCGGCGCCTCCGGCGAGGCCGGTCGCGAGCCAGAGCACGAAGCGGCGGACGAGGATGGCGAAGCCCGGCCTCGCCGGCGCCTGCGGCGTCCAGTCCTCGAACGGGAGGTCGTCGGGGTCGGCCCTGTCCTCCGCGTCGGGATCGTCGGCGACGTCGGCGAAGATCGAGAGCGGCAGCGTCGCCGGCGGCCGCACCGCCGCGGTCTCCTCGGCTGGTACGACGGCTGCTGCCGGGTGGGGCGCGGCCGGATCGCGCAGCCAGCCGAGCAGCGCCGCCAGCGTCGGCCGCCGGGCGGGCTCCGGGTCGAGGGCCGCTGCGAGGACCGGCTGCAGCTCCTCCGGCACGCCGCGCAGGTCGAACTGACCCCGGCGGGCGCGGTCCATGATCGCCATCGAAGGACCGGTGCCGAACGGCGGCCGCCCGGTGGCGGCGTAGGCGACGGTGGCCGCCCAGCTGTGGACGTCGGTGGCGGGCGTGGCGTCCTCGCCGTGGAGGATCTCCGGCGGGAGGTAGCCGGGCGTGCCGAGGAGCCAGCCGGTGTGGGTGATCTTCGGGTCGTCGGCGACCCGGGCCAGCCCGAAGTCGATGAGGACCGGCGTACGGCCCTCCATGATGACGTTGGAGGGCTTGACGTCGCGGTGGAGCACCCCGGCCGCATGGCAGGCCGCCACGCCCTCGGCGAGGCAGCGCGCGAACCACATCAGGTCGCGCCCGGTGATCGGCCCCTCCTCCACGACCTCGTCGTGGAGGGAGAGGCCGGGGACGTAGCGGGTCGCCACGAACGGCACCGGGCCCCACGGGTCGGCGTCGACGATCTCGGCGATCCAGCGGCTCCGCACCCGCTCGAGCGAGGAGACCTCGCGGGCGAGCCGGGCGCGCCCCTCCTCGTCGCCGACGATCTGGGGCCGCAGGATCTTGAGCGCGACCCGCTGTCCGGTGCGCGCGTCGCGGGCGAGATGGACGACCCCCATGCCACCCTCGCCGAGAGGCGCCTGGAGCGTGTAGTCGCCGACTGTCCGGGGACCCTCGGCGACCTTCCGGCGCGGCGCTGTCGTCACGCTGTGAGGGTACCTGCGCCGCGGACGCCGGCGTGGATTTCGCCGACGACGGTGATGGACGGTGCCCCGCCCGGTCGATAGCGTGACAGCGATTCCCCCGACCCGAGGAGCCGTCGTGCCCCCTCCCGGCTTCGGCCGTTCACTGCTCGCAACTGCCCGTCGCCGCGTCCAGCAACGGCTTCCCGAACACGTACGCCGGCAGCTGCGACGCGCTCGCGCGCGCCTCGGCGGCCCCGTGACGGCACCGACCTCGCCGACCACCACGCCGGAGGAGTGGGACCGGCGGTTCCGGACGCTCAACCAGGCGCTCCTCGACCGGGCCAGACCGTGCGGCCAGCAGAGCTTGAGCCAGACGGTGCGCGGGTCCTACTTCCGCCTCTGCGTCGCGGTCAGGCCAACGGTCGTCGTCGAGATCGGCGCCCACGAGGCGACCTTCAGCCGCCAGATGGCGCGACGGCTCGCGGACCGGGGCCACGACGCTCGCGTCGTGGCCTACGAGGCCAATCCCTACGTCCACGCTCACTACGTCGACGAGGTCACGTCCGGCGGGGTGGAGTACCTCAATCTCGCGGTCGCCGAGACGCCGGGGGACGTGGAGCTCCACATCCCCCGCGTCCACACCCAGCGCGGTGACATGCCGCGGGTCAACCGCATCTCGAGCCTGGTGCGCGAGGCCCGGCATGTCGCCGGGGTCGAGACCGTCCGGGTCCCCGCCGTACGCCCGGCGGACCACCTCGGGCTGACCAGCGACGACCGCGCCGTGCTCTGGATCGACGTGGAGGGGGCGAACAAGCAGGTCCTCCAGGCCAGCCGCCCGCTTCTCGAGCGCACCGCCCTCATCTACATCGAGGTCGAGGGCAAGCCCTTCTGGGACCAGCAGTGGCTCGATGCCGACGTCGCGCGCTACCTGATGCCGATGGGATTCGTCCCGGTCATGCGCGACGTCGAGCGTGGTAGTCAGTACAACCTGGTCTTCGCGCGGCGACGCTACCTGGGACGCCCGTGGCTGCGGAACGCCGTCGAGCGTGCCTATGAGCTCGCGACGCCCAGCGGCGTGGTCCACGCCCAGGCGCCGAGGGACCCGCGGTGACGCCCCTGCCCCCACCGTCGGTGGCCATCGATGCGGCGTACCGGCTCTTCTGCAACCACGCGGTGGTCCGCACCCGACAGGCGCAGCTCCCGGTCGGCGAGCTGCAGGGTCGGGTACGTCGCACCTTCGAGCGGCTCTGTCGGGACGTGGATCCCACGCTCGCGGTCGAGGTCGGTGCGCACGAGGCGGGCTTCAGCCGCCGGATCAAGAGTGCCGTGCCGACGGTGCGGTCGGTCGCCTTCGAGGCGAACCCCTACGTCTACGCCAAGTATCGCGACGAGCTCGCCCCGACCGGCGTCGAGTACGTCCACTTCGCCGTCTCGCAGCTCCAGGGGACGGTGCCACTCACCATCCCGCGGTTCGTGCAGAACCAGGAGCGGCCGCTGGACGGCACCAGCGCCAGCCTGGGCACCCATCGCACCCTCGAGAAGGCCGAGCAGGTCGAGGTGCCCTCGACTCCGCTCGACACCTACCTGCCCGTCAGCGAGTCCGACCGGGTGGTGGCGTGGATCGACGTCGAGGGGGCCAACGGGCCCGTGCTGGAGTCGGGCCGGGCCCTGCTCTCGCGCGCGCTGCTGGTCTTCATCGAGGTGGAGAGCGAGGTGGTCTGGGACGGCCAGTGGATCGACGTTGATGTCGCCAGGTACTTCGCCGAGCTCGGGCTGGTCCCCGTCTTCCGCGACATCCAGGGACCGATGCGCACGTTCCAGCACAACGTGGTCTACGCCGCCCCCGAGCTGGCCACCGACCGCGCGATGGCGCGCAAGGCCAACCGGTTGTTCCGACCCTCGGGCACCGACTGACCGAGGCGACCGGACCCGTCAGACGATCCGGCGCATCCAGCCGAAGGTGTCGTCGGCGCGGCCGAACTGGATGTCGACGAGCTGCTTGCGCAGTGCGGCGCCGACACCGCCGGATGGGAGCGAGGGCAGCGAGCCGCCGTCCCAGACCAGCTCGCCGACGGGCGTCACGACCGCCGCGGTGCCACACGCGAAGACCTCGGTGATCTCCCCCGCCGCGACGCCCGCGCGCCACTCGTCGATCGCGAACTTCCGCTCCTCGACCTGGTAGCCGAGCTTGCCGGCGAGCTCCACGATCGAGGCGCGGGTGATGCCCTCGAGGATCGTGCCGGTCTCGGGCGTCACGATCCGGCCGTCGGCGTAGACGAAGTAGAGGTTCATGCCGCCGAGCTCCTCGACGTACTTCCCCTCGGCCGCGTCGAGGAAGACGACCTGGTCGCACCCGTGGGCGTAGGCCTCCTCCTGCGCCACGAGCGACGACGCGTAGTTGCCGCCGGTCTTCGCCGCGCCCATGCCGCCGCGGCCGGCGCGGGTGTAGTCCTCGCTGAGCCAGATCCGCACCGGCTTGACGCCGCCCTTGAAGTAGGAGCCGGCCGGCGACGCGATCACCATGTAGGTGACGTGGTGGGCGGCGCGCACGCCGAGGAACGGCTCGGACGCGAACATGAAGGGCCGCAGGTAGAGGCTCTTCTCGTTGCCCTCGGTCGCCTCCGGCACCCAGCGCTGGTCGACCTTCACCAGCTCGAAGACCGACTGCACGAAGTCCTCGATCTCGAGGGTCGGCAGCGCGAGGCGCTGGCTCGACCGGGTCATCCGCTGGGCGTTCGCCTCCGGGCGGAAGGCCCAGATCGAGCCGTCGGCGTGGCGGTAGGCCTTCATGCCCTCGAAGATCTCCTGCGCGTAGTGCAGGACCGCGGTCGCCGGGTCGAGGCTCAGCGGGCCGTACGCCTCGATGCGGGCGTCGTACCAGCCCTTCTCGGGGGTCCACTCGACCAGGAACATGTGGTCGGTGAAGTAGTTGCCGAAGCCCGGGTCGGCCAGGATCTGCGCAAGACGTTCGTCGCTGGCCGGGTGGGACGAGAGCTTCGTGGTGATCTCCATGGGATCAACCTAATCCTTCGTGTGGCGGGGGCGTCAGCCGAGGCGGGCGGCGATGGCGTCGCCGACCTCCGACGTACGCCGGGGGGCGGTGCCGCGCTCCGAGAGGTCGGCCAGGACGGCGGCGTCGATCCGCGCGGCGGCGTCGGCGTGGCCGAGGTGGTCGAGGAGCAGGGCTGCGGACGAGATGGCGGCGGTCGGGTCGGCCTTCTGCTGCCCCGCGATGTCGGGCGCGGAGCCGTGGACGGGCTCGAACATCGACGGCGCGGTGCGGTCGGGGTTGACGTTGCCGGAGGCGGCGAGCCCGATGCCGCCGGTGATGGCGGCGGCCAGGTCGGTGATGATGTCGCCGAAGATGTTGTCGGTGACGATGACGTCGAAGCGCGAGGGGTCGGTCGCCATGAAGATCATGACCGCGTCGATGTGAAGGTAGTCGACGGTGACCTCGGGGAACTCCGTCGCCACGTCCTGGGTGATGCGCCACCACAGCGAGCCGGCGTTGACGAGCACGTTGGTCTTGTGGACCAGGGTCAGCTTCTTGCGCGGCCGGCGCTGGGCGCGGGCGAAGGCGTCGCGGACGACGCGCTCGACGCCGAAGGCGGTGTTGACGGACACCTCGGTCGCGACCTCCTGCGGCGTACCGACGCGCATCGCGCCGCCGTTGCCGGTGTAGAGCCCCTCGGTGCCCTCGCGCACCACCACGAAGTCGACCTCGCCGGGCGCGGCCAGCGGCGACGTCACGCCCGGGTAGAGCTTGGAGGGGCGCAGGTTGACGTAGTGGTCGAGCTCGAAGCGGAGCTTGAGCAGGAGGCCGCGCTCGAGGATGCCGGGCGGGAGGTTCGGGTCGTTCGGCTTGCCGCCGACGGCGCCGAGCAGGATCGCGTCGTGCTCCTTGATCTCGGCGAGCACGGACTCCGGCAGCACCTCGCCGGTGCGGAGGTAGCGCTCCGCACCGAGGTCGTAGGTGGTCTGCTCGAACTTCACGGGGGACGCGGCGTCGAGGACCTTGAGCGCCTCGGCGGTCACCTCCGGTCCGATGCCGTCCCCGGGGATCACTGCGAGCTTGAGGCTGGTCGATGCGTCGGTCA
>Ga0164242_10008874_pt1 | contig 10879 bp, 9 predicted proteins | sample OricomgcompostMG_FD_108783 | JGI IMG/M metagenome (GOLD analysis project Ga0164242, IMG submission 108783) | Miracle-Growth compost microbial communities from Emeryville, California, USA - Original compost - Miracle growth compost (MG) ...
GACGGAAGGCGTCGCCGGGCCGATCGAGCGCGCCGGCGAGGACCGCCGCATGGCGAAGGCCCACCTCAAGGTGCATATGGGGGGCGTGGAAACGGCTCTGGAGTTCTATGGTTCCGCGCCGACTCCGAATCTGCTGATCCTGGAATCCCGGCGTGAGCCGCAAGAACTGCTTGAATCCCTGCGGCAGCTTGCGGACGTCTGCGATCCGACCACTAAGGTCGTCATCATCGGTCATTACAACGATGTCTGGCTTTACCGGGAGCTGATCCGCGCCGGGGTGTCGGAATATGTCGTCGCGCCTGTTTCCATGGCCGATGTCATCGCCGCCATTTCGGCGATCTTCGTCGATCCCGAGGCGGCGCCCATCGGCAAGTCGATCGCTTTCATCGGCGCCAAGGGCGGAGTGGGTTCCTCGAGCATCGCCCATAATGTCTCCTGGTCGATGTCGACGCTCTTCGATTCCGAGGTCGTCATCGCCGATCTCGATCTTCCGTTCGGCACAGCCAACATCAATTTCGACCAGGATCCGGCGCAGGGGATCGCGGAGGCGGTGTTTTCGCCCGAGAGGATCGACGAAGTCTATCTCGACCGGCTTCTGGCGACCTGCGCCGAACGCCTGTCGTTGCTGGCCGCGCCTTCGGCGCTCGACAGAGTCTATGATTTCGGCAACGAGGCCTTCAACCAGATCATCGATGTGGCGCAGCGCACCGCGCCGCTCCTCATCCTTGACGTGCCGCACGTCTGGAACGGCTGGACCCGCTCGACCCTCATGCAGGTGGACGAGGTGGTGATTACGGCGACGCCCGAGCTTGCGAATCTGCGCAACACCAAAAACCTGGTCGATACGTTGAAGAAACTTCGCCCCAATGACCAGCCGCCGCGGCTGATCCTCAACCAGGTGGGCGTGCCCAAGCGGCCGGAGATCAAGACGAACGATTTTGTCGAGCCCCTCGGCATCGAACCGCTGGCGATCATCCCCTTCGAACCGCAGCTTTTCGGCAATGCGGCGAACAATGGCCGCATGCTCGGCGAGATGGATGCGCAGCATGCGATCGTTCAGGCGCTCAATGAGGTTTCCTACGCCCTTACGGGTCGCCGCGAGGCGAAGATCAAGAAAAAGCCCGGCCTGGGCGGCCTCCTCGATAAGCTGAACAAGCTGAAGCAGAAGAAGTGATCCCGCAGGGGCAGGACAAGGGGCGGGAACGGTAGCGATCATGTTTGGCAGACGCGGCAACGACAGCGACAATCGCAGCACGCCGGCATACAAGCCGCCGGAAGGAACGGCTGCGGATCAGGCAGCCTCTTTCGCCGCTCCCAAGAACGCGGAGGCCGGCGTCGCGACGGCTTCGCCGCCTCGCCGCACGATAGAGGCGCCGCCGCTCGCGCCGCCGCCGCAAAGGGCGCAGCGTGAACGCAGCGAAGGCTATTACGATACCAAGTCGCAAGTCTTTTCCGCGCTCATCGACACGATCGATCTCTCCCAGCTGGCCAAGCTCGATCCCGACACGGCGCGCGAGGAAATTCGCGACATCGTCAACGATATCATCGCGATCAAGAATTTCGCGATGTCGATCGCCGAGCAGGAAGAACTGCTCGAGGATATCTGCAACGATGTTCTGGGCTACGGCCCGCTGGAGCCTCTTCTGGCGCGTGACGATATCGCCGATATCATGGTCAACGGCTCCAAGAACGTCTATATCGAAGTTGCCGGCCGCGTCGAGCAGACAAATATCCGTTTCCGCGACAACCAGCAGCTTCTCAACATCTGCCAGCGCATCGTCAGCCAGGTTGGCAGGCGCGTCGATGAATCCAGCCCCATATGCGACGCCCGCCTTCCCGACGGTTCGCGCGTCAACGTCATCGCACCGCCGCTCGCCATCGATGGAGCGGCGCTCACCATCCGAAAGTTCAAGAAGGACAAGCTGACGCTCGACCAGCTGGTCAAGTTCGGCTCCATTTCCCAAGCCGGTGCCGATGTGCTGAAGATCATCAGCCGCGTGCGCTGCAATGTCGTGATCTCCGGCGGCACGGGTTCCGGCAAGACGACCCTTTTGAACTGCCTGACCAACTATATCGACCGCGACGAGCGCGTCATCACCTGCGAGGATTCGGCGGAGCTGCAATTGCAGCAGCCCCACGTCGTGCGCCTGGAAACGCGCCCGCCCAACCTCGAGGGAGAGGGCGAGATAACGATGCGCGATCTGGTCAAGAACTGCCTGCGCATGCGGCCCGAGCGGATCATCGTCGGCGAGGTGCGCGGACCGGAGGTGTTCGACCTGCTCCAGGCCATGAATACCGGCCATGACGGTTCGATGGGAACCATTCACGCCAACTCGCCGCGCGAATGCCTGAACCGCATGGAATCCATGATCGCCATGGGTGGCTTCGGATTGCCCCAGCGCACGGTGCGCGAAATCCTTGTCGGTTCCATCGACGTCATCATTCAGGCAGCGCGTCTGCGCGACGGCTCCAGGCGCATCACCCACATCACTGAGGTGATCGGCATGGAAGGCGACGTTATCATCACGCAGGATCTGGTCCTCTACAACATCAATGGCGAGGACGCGAACGGGCGGCTGATCGGCGAGCATGTCTCGACGGGCATCGGACGTCCCCATTTCTGGGAGCGCGCGCGCTATTACGGCGAGGAACAGCGTCTGGCGACGGCGCTGGAAGCCATGGAAAAGCGCGCGGGTTAGGCGTCTTCGATGTTCGGAATTGACACCTCTCTTCTCCTCTTCATCGCTCTGGCGGGTTGCAGCGCCGGCGCGGTCGCCTATGCCTTCTTATTCAACCGCATCGCCAGCGAAACCAAGGTCGGAAAAAGGCTGGAGACGATAAAGAGGGCGGATACCGACCGCAATGTCGTCAAGGCGGCCCGCGATCGCATGAACGAGGTCGCGCGGCGTCGCAAGACGATCCAGGACACGTTGAAGGAACTGGACGAAAAGCAGAAGGTTCGCGACCGCAATGTCAAGAAGCCGCCGCTTCGCGTGCAGATCAGGCAGGCGGGATTGAACGTCACGGTCGAGCGGTTCTACCTCTATTCGGGGATTTGCGGCGTGTTCATAACCATCATGGTCTATCTTGTAGGCGCGCCGCTGATCGTTCTGCCGGGAGCACTGCTCGCGGGTGCCCTCGGTTTGCCGCGCTGGTTCGTTGCCTTCCGCAAGGGCAGGCGCGTGAAGGCCTTCCTCGATGAATTCCCGAACGCACTCGACATCATCGTGCGCGCGGTCAAGTCGGGTCTTCCGCTCAACGACGGCATCCGCCTGATCGCCAATGAGTCCCGCGAACCGGTCAGGACAGAGTTCCGCCGCATCGTCGAGGCGCAACAGGTCGGCCTTTCCATACCCGAGGCCACCATGCGGATGCAGGAAACGATGCCGTGCCAGGAAGCGGCCTTCTTCGGCATCGTCATCCAGATTCAACAGCAGGCGGGCGGTAATCTGTCAGAGGCGCTGGGAAATCTGTCGCGCGTCCTGCGCGACCGCAAGAAGATGAAGGCGAAGGTCAAGGCGTTGTCGATGGAAGCAAAGGCGTCGGCCTGGATCATCGGAGCCTTGCCCTTCATCGTCGCGCTGCTGGTCTACTTGTCGAGTCCCGCCTACATCATGCCGCTTTTCACGACGAGCACGGGGCATCTGCTCCTCGCCGGAGCGGGCGTGTGGATGTCGATGGGCATCTTCGTCATGAAGAAGATGGTGAGTTTCGAGGTCTAGAGCATGATCCGGAAAAGCGGCTGCCGGTTTTCCGAAAAGATCATGCTCGAACAAAGAGATAAAAACATGATCCGGCAAAAGTTCGCGTTCGGCGGGAGCAACTGATGGAGCAGGTTTCGAAAGCGCTTTCCGATCCTTCCTTCCTGATCGCCATCCTTGTCGCAATTGCCGTCTTCGCGACGGTGTTCACCCTGCTTCCGTCGCTCGGCGGCGACCCGCTCAAGAACCGGATGAAATCGGTAGCGCTCGAGCGCGACGAATTGCGCGCGAAGCAGCGCGAGCGGTTGGCCGCCGAAGCGGATCGCAGGCGCGGCGGATTGCGTGAACGCCAGTCGGTCGGCATGCGCAATATCGTCGATCTGTTGGATCTGCGCCGGGCGCTGGCGGACGAGAATACCGTCAACAAGCTGCGGATGGCGGGTTTTCGCGGTCAGAACCCGCTCACCCGATTTCTGTTCTTCCGCCTCGTCCTGCCCTTTGTCACGCTGGCGATGGCGTTGGTCTACATTTTCCTGCTCGGAGGTTTTTCCTCGCAACCCGCGGCAATGAAGGCCTTCATCTGCGTCCTTGCGGCCTATGCCGGCTTCTATGCGCCGGTGCTCTATGTTTCGAACCGCTCGACGAAGCGCAAGAAGTCGATCCAGCTCGCATGGCCGGATGCACTCGATCTTATGCTGATATGCGTCGAATCAGGCATGTCCATCGAAGCGGCTTTTCGCCGTGTGGCGGAGGAAATCGGCGTCCAGTCCCTCGAGCTTGCCGAGGAATTCATCCTGACGAATGCGGAGCTGTCTTTTCTGCAGGAACGTCGCATGGCTTATGAGAACCTCGCCAACCGCACCGGCCTGGAATCGGTCAAGAGCGTCGCGCAGGCGCTCATCCAGGCGGAAAGATACGGCACCCCCGTGGGGCAGGCGCTTCGCGTGCTGGCCAATGAAAGCCGCGATATGCGCATGAACGCAGCCGAGAAGAAAGCGGCGGCACTGCCGCCCAAGCTGACCGTTCCGATGATCCTGTTCTTTCTGCCTGTGCTCTTCGTGGTGATCCTCGGGCCGGCCGGCATGCAGGTCAGCCAACACGGCATCTTTGGCGATAAGCACCCGACGACCACATCCCGTCGATAGGACGATCCTGTTGAGGCTTTGGCTTCGGCGGAAGCGCTGAGGACGTTCTCGGAAGATGTTCGGCGTCGGGTTCGCCTTCGAAAAGGACTCAACCGGCCTTGCGAGCCTTCTTGTCGGCCTTGAGCTGCTTCCAGGCGTTCTGCTGTGAAAGCATGGAGCGCAGGTAAGCGATGTTGGCTTGCGCCTGTTCGGGCGAAAGCTCGGCGCTGGCGATCTTTTCCGCTTCGTCGAATCGCCCTTCGAGACCGACGACGAGCGCGAGGTTCTGGCGCACGCGGCTGTCCGCGCCGGGCTGTGCGGCCGCTTTGCGCAGATAGCTTTCCGCCGTTTTGAGATCGCCCTTGAGAAGATAGGACATGCCGTAATTGGACAGGACGGATGGCTCATTGGGCTTCAGCATGAGCGCCTTTTGGTAGAGAGCCCGCGCCTCATCCTCCTTGCCGAGCTGATCGAGGATGGCGCCTTCGGCGGAAACCAGCCGCCAGTCGGGATATTCCGGCGTCTGCGCGCGCCGGACGGCGTCGAGCGCCTGGTCGAGCTGTCCGTCCGCCGCAAGCGCCTTGCCATAGGCGGCAAGCACCTGACGGTCTTTCGGATAGGCGATCGCCAGCTTCCGCATCACCGCCAGCGACTGGTCCGTGCGGCCGGCCGCCTGGAGGGCGTCGGCGTAGGCGGTGGCCAGGCTCTTGTTGTCGGGATCGGCTGCATAGCGCTTGCCCATGCTGACAAGCGCGGAGCTGAGCTGTGGCGAGGACAGGTCATCGACAGGTGCGGAAGGGCCGGCGCGCGTGATCGAGCCTGTCGTGGTGTTGTCGTGGGCGCAGGCCGAGACGCCCACCGCCAATGCAAGAGCAACGGCCGTCACAACGCGTCTTCTGGTCCTTACATTGAATGCGACCGGCATCGGGATCTCCGTCTCGTCGCGCCATGGCGCTTCGTCTTTTCGATCCCGAGAAATATTCTGTTAACCCTAACGGAAGGTTAAATCGCCGCGGCACCCGCTTGCCCTCCCGGCGGAATCGGAGGAAGGCTGGCCAGGAGCGATGCGGGGCGGGCTCGGCGTTATATGATGCTTTCCGGTACTTCGACCGGGCGGAGAACAGGGACAGGGATCAGGAAATGCCAGTTGAACTCGTATCGGAAAGGTCGGATGCCTCACGACCTGTTTACCTCATCCGCAAGGATGCGCTTGGTGAAGCAGGGCTCGCCGCTTCGGTGAGGGACTGGGCGAAAGCCAACGGCTTCGACGGCCAAAGCGGTCGCCTGCTCACCATTCCGGACGGGAGAAACGCTCTGCAGGGTGCGCTTTTCGGGATGGGAGACGAGGAGGGCGGCTTTGCGCCGCTTGCCACCGGCGCTCTGGCCAAATCCCTGCCTGAAGGGGACTGGCATTTCTCGACATCGCCGCTCGAACCGGATCTCGCAATGCTGGGTTTGCTTCTCGGCGGCTATGATTTCGACCGCTACACCAGGAAGGCCGCACGAAATATCCGCTTCGCGGCGCCGGAAAACTGCGACGCCGCGCGTGTGATGCGGCTTGCCGAAGGCGTTTTTCTCGCCCGCGACCTCATCAACACGCCGACCAACGATATGGGGCCGGCAACCCTCGAAGCGGAGATGAGAAAACTCGCCTCTCGTCATAGCGCCGAGATGGAGGTCGTTCACGGCGATAGCCTGATCGAGGCGAATTTTCCGATGGTGCATGCTGTCGGCCGCGCCTCCGTTGAAGCGCCGCGCCTGCTCGATATGCGCTGGGGCAGGACCGACGCGCCGAAGGTCACGCTTGTCGGCAAGGGCGTCTGTTTCGATACGGGCGGCCTCGACATCAAGCCGGCGAGCGGCATGCTCCTGATGAAGAAGGATATGGGCGGCGCGGCGAATGTGCTTGGGCTGGGCTCCATGATCATGGCGGCGAAGCTCGACCTGCGCCTGCGCGTGCTCATACCGGCGGTGGAGAACGCTATCGCCGGCAACGCCTTCCGCCCGGGCGATGTGCTGAGGAGCCGCAAAGGCATTACCGTCGAGATCGGCAATACCGATGCGGAAGGTCGCCTGATACTGGCCGATGCTCTCGCCCTCGCCGACGAGGAGGAGCCTCATCTGATGATCGATATGGCGACCTTGACGGGTGCGGCGCGCGTTGCGCTCGGCCCCGATTTGCCTCCCTTCTACACCGGTGATGAGTCGCTTGCCGCCGAATTGGCCGAAGCGTCGCGGCGCTCTAGCGATCCGCTCTGGCGCATGCCGCTCTGGGCGCCCTACGGCGCAAAACTCTCCTCCAGGGTCGCCGACATCAACAATGTGACTTCCGATGGCTTTGCCGGTTCCATGACGGCGGCGCTCTTCCTCAAGCGTTTTGTGGATAGAACGGCAAGCTGGGCGCATTTCGACATTTTCGGCTGGAACCCCGTCGAGCGCCCGCATGCGCGGATAGGCGGGGAAGCCCAGGGCATCCGCGCGCTCGAGCAACTGCTTATGAAGCGCTACGGGGTTTAATTTCACGGCAACGGAAATTTTAGCCATTGAACGGTACGGTTCCGAAACGATTTGGAGGCGTTCGGCATGACCGTCATCTTGCGCCCAAGCCAGGCGCTTCGTCTGTGGCAGCAGGTTTCGGTGAGGGAAGTTCTCGGGGAGGCGCATGATCTGTCGCTGAGGCAGATCGCGATCCTTCTCACCGTCTATCTCGATCCGCCTCCTCATACCGTTCGCGGCCTCGCGATGCGGCTCGGCGTCACCAAGCCCGTGATCACGCGCGCGCTTGACACGATGGGCGCAATGAAGCTTCTCTCGCGTCACCGCGACGAAAGAGATCGCCGCAACGTGCTCGTCAAACGCACCGTCGAAGGGGCGCTCTATGTCGAACGTTTCGGCGACGTCATCATCGCCGCCGCAGCCGCATTGCCGATGTGAACGATGACTGAGCTGGATCGCCGCCTCAACGCTTTTCGCCCCGATCTCGCCGATATGCGGCTGAGGGAAAGGGTGGAGGCCGAACGCTTTGTCGAAGGCGTGCCGGCGCGGATTGCTGTCCCGGTCGCGGATATGTTTTCCGAGCCGGCGGAAGGGACGGGGCTCAGCACGCAGCTTCTGCTCGGCGACGAGGTTCTGATATTCGAACGGTCGAACGGCTTTGCCTGGGTGCAGGCCGTTCGCGATTCCTATGTCGGTTATGTCGCCCTTTCCTCGCTGGGCGAGGCTTTCCCCGCCCCGACGCACATGGTTTCGGCGCCGCGGACCTTTATCTATCCCGGTCCCGATCTCAAGCGGCCACGGCGGGAATCTCTTTCGCTGGGCTCATCCGTCAGGGTCGTCGATTTCGTCGAGAACCGCGGCACGCGCTATGCGACGCTTGGAGGCGGCGCCTTCATCGTCGCATCGCATCTGGCGCCTGTCGGTGAAAAAGCGGCCGACTATGTTTCCGTCGCGGAGACGCTTTTGTTCACCCCTTATCTTTGGGGCGGAAGCTCCGCCTTCGGCATCGATTGTTCCGGGCTGGTGCAGCTTTCGATGCGCAGGGTGGGAAGGGATGCGCCACGCGATTCCGACATGCAGGCCGGATCGCTCGGCGATGCGTTCGAGCCCGGACAGGATCTGTCAGGCCTGCAACGCGGCGACCTCGTGTTCTGGAAAGGCCATATCGGCATCATGACGGATGCCGAAAACCTTCTTCACGCAAACGGGCACACCATGATGGTGTCACGCGAGCCCATTCACGATGCCGTGGAACGCATCGGCTATCTCTATGGCCAACCCATCTGCTTCCGCAGGCCATGACGGGTGAGAGGCAAGGCCGACGTCAATAGCCGATTTTTCTGTCGACGATATTGGCCAGCCTTTCACCCCGTTCGAGCGCCCGCATCTGCTCCAGCATCAGCGGCACCAGATGTTCAGGATCGGAGCTCGCCGCCGCATGCGGCGTGACGAACACGTTGGGATGAGTCCAGAGCGGACTGGTCGGAGGCAGCGGCTCCGTCTCGAAAACATCAAGGCTCGCTTCCTTGATGAGCCCGTCTTTCAGAGCGCGCACGATATCGGCGTCCTTCTGCAGCTGACCGCGCCCGGCGTTGACGAGGAAAGCGCCGCCAAGCGCATTCTTCCGGTTGAGCTTGCCGAGAAGATCATAATCCAGGATGCCGTGCGTCGCCGGCGTCAATGGCAGCAGTACGACGAGAATATCGGTTGCGTTGAGAAAGGGCGTGAGTCCGTCTTCGCCATGCCATGTGGCGACGCCCTCCATGGCGCGAGCGGTGCGGCTCCAGCCATTCACCTTGAAGCCGACCGCCAGAAGCGCCTTGGCGGCGGCGCGTCCGAGCTGGCCGAAGCCCATTATCCCTACGGCGATCTCGTTCGCGGGGGGCTGCGGCGGCTCATGCCAGATTTTCCTCGGCTGCTGCGCGCGGTAAAGCATGCCTTGCCGCTGGTGGTCGAGCACACGCCAGACGATATATTCCACCATATACTGCGTGAGGTTGTCGGCCACGACGCGCACGATCGGCACGTCCGGTATGTCGGGATCGTTCAATATGTGATCCACGCCGGCGCCGATCGAGAAGATCGCCATGAGATTGGGCAGCGCGGCGAGGATGCCCGGCTTGTGTTTCCAGACCACCGCATACTCGATGCTTGGATCGGCCGAACCGTCCGGCTCCAATGTGACCGCGCGGCTGGCCGACAGAAGATCGTACCAGCGCTGCGGGTGAAAGCCCTGAACGGAAAGAAGAATGCGGTTGGGACCAGCCATGAACTCCCCCGAAGAAGATTATTGCGCGACGACGCCTTCCGGCGCCGTTTCGGCCTTGAACGCGGCGGCGATCAGAGCCTTGGTATAGTCGGTCCTGGGCCGCGAGAAAATCTCTTCCGACGGCCCGCTTTCCACCACCTCCCCATTGCGCATGACGATGACCCGGTTGGCGAGCGCCCGCACGACCTTGAGGTCGTGGCTGATGAAGAGATAAGCGAGGTTGTGCTTCTTCTGGAGGTTGCGCAACAGATCGACGACCTGCGCCTGCACGCTCATGTCGAGCGCCGAGGTCGGTTCGTCGAGCATGACGAAACGCGGATTGAGCACCATGGCGCGGGCGATCGCGATGCGCTGGCGTTGACCGCCGGAAAATTCATGCGGATAGCGGAAGCGCGTCGCCGGATCGAGACCAACCTCCTTCATGACCGCAACGACGCGGCTGTCGCGCGCATCGGCCTTCAGTGACGGCTCATGAATTTTCAGCCCCTCCTCGATGATTTCGCTCACCGACATGCGCGGGCTGAGCGAGCCGTACGGGTCCTGGAAGACAATCTGCAGTTCGCGCCGAAGCGGCCGCATGTCGCGGAAGGAGAACTTGTCGATCTCGCGCCCGGCGAAGTGGATATCGCCCTGCGAGGAAATCAGCCGTGACAGCGCCAGGCCGAGCGTCGTCTTGCCCGAGCCCGACTCGCCGACAACCCCGAGCGTCTGTCCTGCCCTGACCGACAGATCGATGCCATCGACGGCTTTTACATGATCGACGGTACGGCGGAAAAAACCCTTCTTGATCGGAAACCAGACGCGGAGGTTCTTTCCCTCCATGACGACCGGAGCGGCTTCGTCGGCGACGGGCGGCTTGCCTTTCGGCTCGGCGGCGAGCAGATGGCGCGTATAGTCGTGCTGCGGATTGGTGAAAATTGCTTGCGTCGGTCCGGTTTCGACGATATGGCCGCCGGTCATGACGCACACCCGGTCGGCGATGCGGCGCACGATGCCGAGATCATGGGTGATGAAGAGCATCGACATGCCGTTCGCCTTCTTCAGGCGCGCGAGCAATTCCAGTATTTGCGCCTGCACCGTCACGTCGAGCGCCGTGGTCGGTTCGTCGGCGATCAGGAGTTCCGGCTCGTTGGCGAGCGCCATGGCGATCATGACGCGCTGGCGCTGCCCTCCGGAAAGCTGGTGCGGATAGGCGCCGAGACGCTTTTCCGGATCGCGTATGCCGACCTCGTGCAGGAGCTCGAGCGTCCGTTCGCGCGCCTTCCTGTCGCGCATGCCGCGATGGATGC
>Ga0164242_10008875_pt1 | contig 10878 bp, 12 predicted proteins | sample OricomgcompostMG_FD_108783 | JGI IMG/M metagenome (GOLD analysis project Ga0164242, IMG submission 108783) | Miracle-Growth compost microbial communities from Emeryville, California, USA - Original compost - Miracle growth compost (MG) ...
ACCTTTCGAGGAAACATGTCCAAGCTTGGTATTTGTCATTCCTCGAGCTTGCCCGATTCAATCTGGCGGGAAACGGTGTCTGTGTGTCCCGGACAAACATTCCCAAATATTGCAGCTATACGGAGTAATATTCCTCGTCCTGTACATCCATCCGTACCTTGGACGACAGTATGATGGGTGATAATGTGTATATGCCCCTGTCGGAGGACAGATCCACATGAGTCCCTGCTTTCGACCTCGAGGATCCTCCATCCCAAAAAGACAGTGGCCGCAGACGCTACTTCTCCTCTGGACACTTGTCCAGGCACCACACACCCCGTTACGGAAGGTCGGCAAAGTAGCATCGCAGGTCAAGCGTGCATTCTACGCGTACAGATCCGGCCTAGGTTGGCCCTGGTGCCCCCTGTGAATAGTGCCCACACGTGCGAAGCCTATTTCCCCGCCTGTACGTACGGGCTTACCACCTGGCAACCCTGTAGACAGTAGGGGGGGAGAGACGCAAATTTGGATTGAAGTTTTTCGAACCCATGTGGTCGCTGCGAGTTTTCTGAAACAGAGGTCTCGGTGAATCATCCAATGTCTCCAACATATGGAACCTTTTTTAATAGGTTTGCCCCTGAACCGTATGCCATGAAAGACAGGTACTGTGCCACATATCAGACGAGGTATAATAATACGTACAAAACCAGGGAGGACCTTGTGGAAAGTCGTCAATCACATGACTTGCACGGACTACTTCCGCGCCACGTTTTGATGGTTCGTGCGTGCTGCACACTAAAATCACATCGCGCACTATTTGCTTTAGAGTGGGTTACGGTGGTAGTGAGATCTGTGCTCAAGAATACGGACAAGGTACGGAATAATTACCCGTATCTTGGAAGGATTACGGATACTGTGTTGAAAATAAAGTCAAAAGATGATGAGAAAATTCGACAACAACCAGATTCCGGGAAATCTCAAGATTATTTGCTTCTCATGTCTTTCTCCTACCGTCCATGTTGCCTTCTTTGTTAGCAAATGGAAGCTAGATAGGTACCTACCTACCTATACGATGGTATCACTGAAAGTGAGGTGGGTCAGGTTATGTGTAATGTGCACGGGCCTTGCAAGAGTGCTGAGTTTCGGCACTGGAACACTAGAATGTTCTGCCCCAAACACCGAGAAGGGAGCTAAAGCTCCGTAACTTTGTGGGGAGGGATGTGCTGGGCCACAACTTTGTTGACTTCGACAAGGACCCCGTTGGAACCAACGTATTACTTTTGCCTACCATATACGTGTAGGCACGGAGGTATAGTTATACGGGCATAATTCGCGTAAGTTATCGCCTTACTCCTTCCTTGTCGCGCATCATCCAAAGTGCTTCTCTTTCTCCGGGCTCCGGGTTTACCCCTTTTCGTTCCTTTTCTCTCTATCTAGTCTACGTTGCGTGTACATGGTATGCATGTGTGTCTCTAACTCAACCCCTCGTCCTCCCGTGGGTGACAGGAGACGGTTCTTGATCAAACACAGTTTCCGTATCGAGTCTTCAACTGACGCACAACCAGCGGGCCGTAATACTTTACACCGCGATTTGACGGCTGGAGATCTTTCGATCCCCGTGCGGTTGCTGTCACACTTGGACCATCGAGTGGATGCCCTCGGCTGCGAATACCCGCCCCGTCTTCCCTCTTTTCTATTTTTTTTTTACTAGTACAGAGCTACTACTCACCGAATCCGGTAACGAGAAAAGCCAAGACCGTGGAACAATTCTACACTACTAGTCAACCCCTCGTTTAGTCCTTCAGGCCCCGTCATGGTCCAGTGTAAGGGCCACCCGGGGGAAGTCTCTGGTCGAGCCGTCCCTAGCCAATTCCAGCATAGACGAACTATCTCTCCAACGGCACTTCCCCTATTGGATCCTTAGCCCCTAGGCGGGCAGGGTACTGAGCTTGAGCCCTTTTCTGCCTTCGTCAATTACTCCATCTTTCAATGTCGTCAACGGTCTCGCGTCTATGCATGCTTTGTCTCATGGACTGGCAGGTCGACTACAACAAGCGACGTGACACTTGAGCGCCGTGGGGGGCGGGCGAGGAGAGTACTACCTGCCCGTTCGCTCTCCTCGACTCCTCTACGAGGCGAATGCTTGGGGCATGTTTGATGGTAGGTGCAAACATGACAGAAACCCAGTGCCTATTGGCCAGACAGGTCATGGTTTTGGAAGCCCACCCCGACAAGCTTGTAATGACGCCCGTAGCGGTTCCGTCTTGTGTGCCATGTCAGTACTTCAGGTGGCGGATCAGATGTCATCCTCCAGCTGCTGTGCCGACAGAAGATTAGATGCAAGCAGGCGTTGACGTGATGTAAGCTACACAAGCGACCATCTCGACCCGTCGGTAATACCACAGCGGCTACCTGCATCAATGGCCGAGACAACCCCGATAGTGCCGGAACCCACGCGTCTGGTTCGTGGTCGGTTGCTGCGCGTTGCTTGTGCTACCCCACCGCACCAGCCGCCGTCCTACGGAGAGCCCGTTCGTTTCAGGACTCGGAAGCTCATGCATCACCATGTGACCAACCGCGGCGGTTGGGGTGGACAGCTTGGTGTCAACCTCCTCGCCCGTAGGTCGTGGTACGAGCGGGTTCGTGCTACCCACTGCATGACCTCGCCGAAATGGGACCTCGCAGGATCGGACGGGGTTTGGTTACTGGCGCTGCTCTGGATGCGAGGAGCATAAACGGTTGTTCGCCGATATGGGCAAGGCTCCTGACCCCGAAATAGACGAGGCCTAGAGTTACTAGCTGTTGAGATAGGCCACCAAGAACCTTGGCTAGCGAAAGGAGCTCTAATGCAAGGAGTGAGGCAGAAATATAGAAGTAGGAGGAAACCGAAAAATCGGCAAACGGACCGTACTGTTTATCGTGTAGCCTCTCGTAGACCAAAAAGGTGCCATGCAATCCGCGTAATGTCCACGCTGGTTTAAAAAAGGGACCTGCGAACTTGCTCGGTTAACTTGTAGTCGAGAGACCCGAGCACAGGATTGTTTGCTCCAAAGATAACGAGACGTGACAGGATTGGGGGTTATACGCTTCCCTGATGTGAAAGGAAAGATAGACAGGATGAAGAGAGGAACATCGAATACGAAGTACTTCCTTGCTTCACAATCCCGTCAGCCACCCCCCTAGAGCATGGAGAAGCACAGAAGAAACAATTGCAATCATCGGGAACACTGTCGCAAAAAATTGCATCGTATCTGCTATAGGCGGACGCACTTGGGGTACCTATGAGCAGAGATGTGAGTCTATCAGAGCATAGCGCCCGGTGATGAGTGTAACCCCGGTGTGCCTAAGCTTGACAGACGCGTGTGATGGGATGAGAGTAACTTGCTCCTGCATCAGGGACTAGCGGTCACTCTCGGTTGTTCTGGTATACTCTCCACATTGGGTGCTAACACCTCCGTAGCCCCGATGCGTTGCTCGACCCAATAACGAACCGTGAGTTCGGGCCGGAGCATCAAGCTTGCTGAATGAACTTGTCGCCTACAGGGTTCGATACCTTATTGTCTGCACCCTGGCCTGTACGCAGTAAGGTCTCGAAGGGGGAAAACGGACCCGCAGGCAACCCATGTCTCGTGGGAGTGGCCTGCTACCGCGCCGTTAGAGGACTAGATGGGAAGAATTGCTGGTTACGAGAATTGGACTAGCAGAGGCCGGCATCAAGATCATGCATTGTCTACTATATGGCCGTGTTTATTTAATAGCTAGTAAGCGCCCCTTTCTGAGAGGCAAGCATCCTGCACTAGAACGACATCTGCAGCTATCTTGACGGCAAGGTGTTTTCTTTCGTTTCCATAGGAACGATCGGGCATGGTACATGGATGCAAACTCTTTTCCTTGCACGGTAGATGCATCTCAGACTCGAGTGAGGCCGGGAAAAGAGGTCGATCCTCAAGTGCCGTGGTTCTTATGGCTAGGGGAAGTATGAGTGCAGCTTCCGTTGCTGGCTGACGGACTTCCCGCGCAGGGTTCGAAGTTTAGGAATGCGGCAACTTGGCCGAGGAGGGAATCTCGTGGCTACAGGGTCTAGCGAATATCCGGGACGATCAGTTCCCCCAGTGTGCCTCCAGCACGATTCAGGTGTTCGCCGTCGGATCCGATTAGGCTTTGGGAATCTATGATGATGTCATGATTTGCCAGGGGTAGAAACCTTGGGGTTGAAGAAAATGCACATATTGGAAATATGTACTAAGTCATTACAGGGACTAACCCCGGTCTGTTGAGCGAAGGTTATGCTACAATCCACTCGAAACGACGGTTCTGACATCTAGGACATAGCTAACTTAGTCAATGGGGCAACCACTCCTTAGCTATCAACTTAATCTACGCTTTTCAGCCTCTGAACTAGGATAACAGCCAGGAAAGGCGAGATATCGCAAAGACTTCGATAGATAGATATTAACTACATACATGCATACATCTGCTCAGCCTCAAGGTCGCGTGCCGGTACCTGAAACCTGGCAGGCACACAGGCGTTGGGCCGAGTCTCCCAATGACGTGTATTTGCGCCCCTCTGTTAAAGACGTGGGATCTTGCCCCGCTACCGGCGACTGCCCAACACCAAGGATTCGATCAAGGAGTGGAAGAACCTCTTTGAAATTGACGACTCTACCCCACACACGACACAACATAGAGCAACAGACGAGACCGGCAACCCGCCCCCCGCTCAACTAATACTATTAACTTGACAAAAGATGGAGGGCGCCGCAGCTACATCACAAGCGGCGCAAGCCAGCGGGAGCAGCTGGACCGCTTTCCTCAAGGTGTGAACCCATCGCGCGCGCGCGGCTCTGTTCCGGGGGAGTCTCGCTGACCAGCCAACCTTTTTTTTTCCAGTCGATCGCCTCTTTCAATGGCGATCTCGCGAGTCTCACCGCTCCCCCATTCATCCTCTCGTCCACCAGCTTGACAGAGTTCAGCTCCTATTGGTGCGAACACCCGTCCGTGTTCGCAGCCCCGGCGAAGGAGGCCGACCCTAAGAAGCGGGCGATGCTCGTGCTGAAGTGGTTCTTGACCACCCTCAAACAGCAGTACGCGAGCCGGAGCGAGCAGTACGGAAACGAGAAGAAGCCCCTCAATCCCTTCCTCGGAGAGATATTCCTCGGGAAGTGGGAGGATGATGCGGGGACGACGGAGCTGATTAGTGAGCAAGTCAGGTTCGTACAGCGTGTCGGTAGCTTGAGCATCTAACAGCCGGTCGCTAATATCTGGTTTGCTAAAATCAGCCACCACCCTCCTTCAACCGCTTACAGTATCACGAACGTACCTACCGGCGTCCATCTCGAAGGTTACAACGCCCAAAAGGCTACTTTCTCACGTACTATCAACATTAAGCAGATTGGGCACGCTGTCCTTACCGTCCCTAACTCGTCAGGAGGGGAACCGGACAAGTACCTAATCACTCTCCCTTCGCTCCATATCGAGGGCCTGATATTTGGCTCCCCTTTCATCGAGCTGGACGGCGCCTCTTACATCACCTCGTCGACCGGTTATACCGCCAAGATCGACTTCAGCGGCAAGGGGTGGCTATCAGGCAAGAAGAACTCCTTCACAGCTGCGCTATACACCACCGGCAAGGAGAAGGATGTGCTCTACAATGTCTCGGGCCAATGGACCAAGTCCTTCGAGATCCACGAGGGCCCGGCCAAGGGGAACTCAAAGAGCAACCTGATCGAGACCTACGACCCGGCCCAAACACCAGCCACCGCTCTTACCGTCGCCCCGATAGAGGAGCAGCACCCGCTCGAATCCCGCCGAGCCTGGTCGCGCGTCGCGGCCGGCATCGCAAAGGGCGACCTCGACGCCGTGGGCGTCGAGAAGACCAAGATCGAGAACGCGCAGCGCGAGAAGCGCGCCGCCGAGCGCGCCGAGGGCACCACGTGGCCGCGCCGCTACTTCAGCCTGGCGCCCGACGACGGCTCTCCCGACGCCGTCCTCGCGGCCCTGGGCGCGACCGTGGGCGTCCCCGAGCACGGCGACGCCGACAAGACGGGCGGCCTGTGGCGCTTCGATAAGGCTAAGGCTGACGAGGTGAAGGCCCGGCCTGCGTTGAGCGCCGATGAGCTTGCGGCTATTGCGAAGGAGCTGCTGGGCCAATAGGGGTGGCGGTGGCAATGGGGTTGGAAAACAGGGGGTGAGAACCCCTGAGGGGGGCTAGCTTTATATTTAAGAAGCAACCTCCGTCTTATTCGGATCCGCAGGGTCTTCTGCGGGCTGATGTAATATTGCAGTTATAGTAGTAGTGCATTGAACGCTATGTCCGAAGGCTACGATCCTAATCATTTGGGGCCTACTTCAACGAACGGTGGCCCGTCTAGAGAGTGACCTTCCGCATGCCAACGCTGTCTTCTTTGCTACTTCTCCGGCGACGGCTCGCTGGTGTCTCGTCCCAAGGCCATTGCAGGCTCGTGAGTACCGCTCTGTCGCTTATTCTGGCTATCCGCCCCCTAATGACACGTCGGTACCGCTCCGCGACCTCCTTCTTGGTTTTCTACCCCATGGCTATTTACAACCCGTTAACCAGCCTTCTTGATTTTGTCTTCAAAAGCTCTAAGAAAATGCCGAAGGAACTAACGCCCGTCCATGTTCGCGGGAACCCCGCCTATGCAGTCGTAGTCGAATTCCTCTCGCGCTTCCCGTTGGTCTAACATGCTCGCGAAGGCCCTGGAACCCGAACCCCGTTCGGGAGATATATATGAAAAGAATGGAATAAAAAACAATAATAAACAGCGTCTACGACTCTCTCTCCAGCTCGTAGAAGAGTAGGTAGACCTCACGGCGCATGCTCAGTACGTCGCGCGTGTTCGCCTCCTTGACCTTCTCGTCGCTGATGCGCCACCACTTCTCGTTGTGCTTCCGCCGCTTCGGCGGCTTGCTGCCGTTGGGAGCAGCCGCGCCGCCGTTCGCCTTCATCACCGGAGGAACGGGGGCGGTCGCGGCGATGGCCGCCGCCAGCGTCGGGGTGCCGCGGCCGGAGCCGTTGCGGCTACCGCTGCGGGAGGACGGGAGCGAGGCGATCCGCGACAGGGTCGAGCGGGCCGACGCGGCGACCGACTTGAGGCTGGCGGTCTCGCCGTCCTTCTCTCGCGGGGCGGAGGTCGGGCCGCCGGGTCGCCGGGTTCGTGGCGAGGCCTCGCCGGGCGGCGGAGAGTCTCGAGACGGCGAGGCGAAAGATCCCAGCGATGGCGTTGAGGAGCCGTTGACGGATTCCGGGGATAGGAGATCCGGCGTTGACGCCAGCGGGCTGCTGTCGTCCGATCTCTGCTGCAGCGCACTGATGGTTGGTGTGGATGACGGGCTTACTGATTTACTGTACACGCCTGACGGCTGGAATGTGCTTGGGTTGGAAAAGGGCGGGTAGAAGCTTTGCCTGCGGAAAGACTCGTAATGGCCACTGTAGTGGCTGCCCTTGTGCGTCACAACGGCTAGCAGCTTGTACTTCCGCTGATGGAGGAGACCGCCTAATGGTAGCCGTTCTGGGAAGGCGACCTTTGCTGAGTTCTTCTGCGAGAGGTTGCTGGCGTCGTATATTGACCTGGAGAGATGGATGGCCATGATCTTGGGGAAGCTGGTCAGGCGGATATGCCGGGCGATCCTGCGCTTCGGAGCGTAGGACATGTCTGGCAGGACAATATCTTCCGGCGGGTGTTCCGGGTTCGTCTCTACTACGTCGTGCAACCTGGTTATTGCCGTCCTAATATTTGCCCTGGCGGTGTCCGAGGTCACCTTCTGCGATTCCGACTCCAAGGTAGCTATGGCGTGCAACAAGCGGCACTTCTCGCATTTGAAATCGTCGATATATTCCGTCTTGAACATGCCGTCGAAGCAGGCGTTAAGCGTGGTCGACGAGGTTTGCGGCACATTTAGTGTTAGTGTGCAGAAGGTAGATTTGGTGGGCTTCGGCTTGAACCCGCAGGTCAAACACTCGATCTGCGACTCGAATTCGCCTTCCATGGGAAAGCCCTCTTCCTCTTCATCCTCCTCTTGCGCCCCTGCAGACGATATCCTCTGAATGGTTGGAAGGGCTGAAGCCGCCGGCGTAGACTCCTCATCAGCTGCTGCGCCGTTCAGTTCTAGGCTAGACAATTTTTGTTCGATGATCTCGCTAGCCAGCGGTTCTGCCACGGTACTCGGCTCTAGCAGTGCTGCTGCCTTTCCTCTGGCGTAGACCCGAGCTTTGTGGCCGGCATGGTATTCGTCGCACAGGCGTTCGGCGACGACCTGGAGAAATTCTTGTGCGTCCTGCTGCTGGCGGCTGATTCGCTGGCGAAAGGCGAGTTCCAGGCTCCGCACAAAGGGGGCGGCGGTGATTGTCTTCTTGTAGATGGGTCGCTCGTTGAGAGAGTCGATGATATCCTTCAAGGACTTGGTGACCATGCCGCTCTGCAGACCCTCCACCTTCCAGTCGGCCACATCGGGCTGGCGTTCGCCGGGCGCATTTCGGGCCTCGGGGGGGATTGCCTGTGCGTAGACCCAGTCCTCGTCGAGGCTACGACGATGCATCTCGCGGATCAGGTACAGGCGCAGGTCGCCCAGGCCAGCGAGGGCCTGGAGCACGGAGTTGATGAAGCAGTCATTGGCTGGGTTGGAGAGGCCGACGACGCCTTTCTTTCGGTTCGTGAGGCCGGCGATGGCGCCGGAAGGGGCGGAGGGATTGTCGTCGAGGAAGTAGGTAGGGCCGAAGACGTATATGAGGGTTATGGTAGCGAGTGAAGCCCCTGCAGCGTAAGTGGCTACGGTGAGGCTCTTCTCGGGCATCCTTGCGCCACGTCGGATGCGCCGCCGGAAGGAGGGCGGATCGGGGGATTGATGTCGTGCAGGGAGGCGGAGTTCGGACCTCGAGGGATTCGCGGGGGTGCGAGGCGGAGTGGGACAAAGGAGGATACAACGAATATGTCGGGTTCGGTAAGAAGGGGGAGTATCCGGGGTTCGCCGGGAAGAGCGGAGCGAGATGGAGCGTCAGAGCTAATAAGTGGGCGCAGCACAACTCGTGGGGGGGGGGATTACACGAAACATAAATTTATAAATACATTGGTGTTTTAGCACTGTACCTCGAAGGCACCTCTGTAGATGAAGGACGGCGCATGGTTTTCTCTTGTAGGGCCGCCATGCGAACTGCCCGGAAAAATACAGCGACAACCAACATGCAGCAGGAACGAGGAGGATTCGACTTTGGTTTTATCTGGCACGCGGGCAATCGAGGCTGACGAAAGCCGTTGGATGACTTCCCTGAGCCAATGGTGATCCCGGGGACTGCACTTCGGGTACATTATCCCGTGATTGACTCAGATCTCCTTAATTAATTCGTACGGATGTATCCGTACGGTCCAGGTACCGTACCGTAGCTGCGTAGGTACCATCTATCAAAGGGTCTAAGTTACATAGTACAGTACATTTTGCTCAACGACATCCTTTGGCTGTCCACGCCCGGCCGCCCAAGCTTCAACACAAACCATCCTTCCAGATCTCTTCGCTCCAATCTGTGAGCCCAATTACCACCTTCGCACCTAGTTCCAAGGCACGGGGTCAATCACGTACCCAAGTTCTGTGTTCTCACCGGCACTGTGACCCAGCCCTTATACATGAAGAGTTCTCCCGAGCCGCAACAAATCTCGCATTCCCTCCCCGAGAGAGGCACCCTTCCCGAGACAATTCCTTGGATGGCAGGATCCGGGAGCCAACGCTGGCATAACCTTGTTAGCTCCTCCCACACCGGCGCCCCCGGGTCAACGACCGTTCCGATGCTGTACGTGACGAAGCGTTTTCGCGTCTCTGGATCGGCGACCGTCCCGCTCTGTTGTTGGGCACTCGTCGGCCGCAGTCTCTGCTGGTCGAAGTAATGGGCTCCGTGTATCGCGCAATCGTTCGTAATCAACAGTAGCGAAACTATCTTCGTCGTGAAGCCGAGGTGTGGCAAGAACGTATCTGGCTGCGAGAAGTTGAACACCGCCAGGCGCCGCAACTGGGGCCACGCCGCGCACACCGACTGTATGCCATCTTCCGTATACCTGGCGAAAATGCCTTCATTCACTGCGACAAACTCCTCGAGCCCGGTGAGCATTCTGAGCCCCTGATCTAGGGCGTCCTCAAATGCACGGCCGTAGAGCCATCCCACCGGCACGTCCAACACCAGCCGCTTTAACGTCCCGCCCAACTCGCGGAAGACCTCCCTGATCTGCTGGCCGAGTTGCAACCATTGAGTGGACAACAAGTGAGGGCCCAGACTCTCGGCTAGCGCCAGATACATGGATGGCACATTCCGCCGTCCCTCCCCAGCGCCAGAGGAGACCGAGGTTGCTTGCAGACCTTGTAGAAATTGCTGCAACCGTACGTCTGAGTCGATATATACGCAGTGTTTCCAGAGGTACACCGATGCCAAGGCGCATGTCGCACGGCAAACCTTCGTAAACGAAACGAAGGTCTTCGTTCGAGGATCCGAGGGTGCGAGTATCGTATCTGGTTCCTTGGGCACGAAAAGATCTATGATTTCGTAGATGACCTCCATAGGGAGCGTCGGTCGGTTGGCCTGGTCAGTCATGATGCCGTCTCCTTCCGTGTTCTAAGATGGGTGAGAAGGACAGAGATGGTTGAGAACGACAAAGGTGGTTGAGAAAGACACAAGATGGAGTGTGAGCCTATTGATAGGAGATGACAGAACCGGACGTTGAAGCCTTTTAACCCCTGGCCTTCACCAAGTTTACCACAAGCTTTCAACAAGCCTTAAACAAGCCTTAAACAAGCTTTCAACAAGCTTTCGACAAGCTTTCGACAAGCCTTAAACAAGAGCGGCTGGGCTGAGCATCCGAAATTGTATTCAATTCCGTGCATAGATGGATGACGTTGACG
>Ga0164242_10008876_pt1 | contig 10878 bp, 9 predicted proteins | sample OricomgcompostMG_FD_108783 | JGI IMG/M metagenome (GOLD analysis project Ga0164242, IMG submission 108783) | Miracle-Growth compost microbial communities from Emeryville, California, USA - Original compost - Miracle growth compost (MG) ...
CTACTACTACGAGAAGACCGGCCGCCGCGTCTCGATCGAATACGCCCTGATCAAGGACATGAACGACCACGCCTGGCGCGCCGACCTGCTCGCCGAGAAGCTCAACCAGCGCGGCCGCGGCTGGGTGCACGTGAACCCCATCCCGCTCAACCCGACGCCCGGGTCGATCTGGACCGCGTCCGAGCCCGACGTGACGAACGAGTTCATCCGCCGCCTCGAGGCCGCCGGCATCCCCACCACGCTCCGCGACACCCGCGGCAAGGAGATCGACGGCGCCTGCGGCCAGCTGGCCGCCGCCGAATAGGCGGTCAGGCCCGCTCGGCCGCCATGAGGATGATGTAGGCCGCGTCGCGGAGGTCGTGCGCCTCGCCGTCGACGGCGGAGTGGACGAGCACGGTGCCGAGGCCCAGCCGCCCCGCGGCGGCGATGTCGGCCTCGACGTTGTCGCCGACCATCCACACGGGCGCCTCGGGGTCGAGCTCGGTGATGCCGAGGGCGCGCAGCGCGATGCGGAAGATCTCCGGATGGCCCTTCTCGTAGCCGACCTGGGCGCTCGAGATGACGGCGTCGAAGTACTGCGCCAGGCCGAGCCCCTCGACCGTGCGGCGCAGCTCGGGCACGGCGTTGCTCACGATCGCGAGCTTCCAGCCGTCTTCGCGCAGCGCTTCGAGCGCGTCGACGGTCTCGGGGAACAGCTCCCATTCGGCGGGGTCGGAGAAGCGCGGCCGCACGGCGACGGCCGCGGCCCGGGCGAGCTCGGCATCGACGCCCGCGTAGATGCACGCGAGGAACAGCACGGGCTCGAGCCGCGCCCACCAGCCGTCAGCATCGCCGTTCAGCTCGGGGTGCGGCACCTCGGGGTGGTGCCACGGGAAGCCGTCTTCGAGGCCGGCCCAGAGGTCGCTCGCGGTGACGACGCTGGCCGGATCGTGCGCACGGATGACGTCGAGCATGATGCGGCCGAAGCCGATCCACGGGCGCCGCGCGAGCGTGCCGTCGAAGTCGAACAGGACGATACCCGCCATGCCGCGAGCATACGGCGCTGCGGATGCCGCAGCCGAGCAGTCCTCACCGTGTCGCCGCGGCGCTCCCCCGCTCGGGCGGTGCCGCCGTCACCGGCCGGCCGCGTCGGCGCCCAGCAGCTCGCGCCGCAGGTACAGGTCGCGCAGCAGCGCGCACTCGGCGAGGTGGTGGATCAGCTCGCGGTTCACCCACCAGACGATCGCGATGAACGGCAGCCGAGGGTCGAGCCCGTGGGGGTATTGCCCGTAGCCCGGCACGTCGAGCTGCTCGTCGCTCAGGCCGACGAGGCCCGCGCGCCAGTCGGCGCCGACGCGGCGCAGGTGGTCGAGGGCGCCGGCAGCGCCCGCATCGAACGTGGTCTGCGTGAACGGATCGGCGGCGCGGGCGCCGAAGGTCCACTCCCAGCGGCCTTCGAGGCCCTGGATGACGTGGCCGAGCCGCCACGCGATCGTCGTGAGCGGCTCGGGGTCGGGGCGCGTGCGGCTGAAGTCCAGCAGCAGCTCGCCGCGGCCGATCGGCTCGGCGCTGTGCGCCTGGCCCCGCGGCCTCAGCGACCACATGCCGGGCACGGGTTCCCAGAGGTACTCGTCGTCGCTGAGCCCGTCGAGCCGCTCGAGCGCGATCTCGAGCGACGAGTCCCACTGGTCGACGAGCACGCCGACGCGGTCGGTCTTGAACTGCGGATCGGTCATGCGCCCAAGCTAGCGGCGGCCGCCGACATCCGTCAGGCCTCCTCGCCGCCTTCGCGCGCGGCGCGGCGCCGCTCGACCGACGCGCGCCGCCGCCGCACGATCGCCGCGAGCTCGGGGTCGCCCTCGGCCGGCTTGCCCGCGGCGGCGCGGGCGGCCGCCGTGCGTGCCGCGTTGGCGGCGCGCAGGCGCTCGAGCAGCTCGCCGCGGCCCGCCGCCTCAGCAGGGGTCGGGGCCGACCTGCGGGCGTCGCGGGCGGCGTTCAGGAACGCGGCGCGCGCGGCATCCGCAACGGCATCGGGGTGCGGATGCCGCGCCGCGAGCTCTGCGAGCCGCTCGAGCACCGCATCGGGCACCCAGGACGCCCCGGCTGGCCAGAGCTCCCGCCCGGCGCGCCGGCCCTCGGCCTCGGCGTCGAACCCCTCTGGCCCGATCTGCGGCGACATGCCCTCAGGAACGCCGGGCACGCCGTGCCTGTTCCCGGAGGGCGTCCGCGCACATGCGCTCAGCCGCGGCGCATCCGCTCGCCCGTCGGGTCGGGGGCGAACCCGTCCTCGAGCGCGGGGCCGCCGAGCGGCGTGCCGGCCCAGCTCACGAGCGACCAGCCGCGCGCCATGGTGCCCTCGAGGATTGCGACGCCCGTGTTGTCGAGCGGGTTGTTGAGCGTGAACTCGCCGCTGATGTTCTCGGCGCGAGCCCCGACCCAGGAGCGGATCGCGGCGCCGTGGCTGAACACCACGGCGGTGTCGTCGTGCGCGGCCGTGATGTCGGCGATGGCGGCGTCGTAGCGGGCGAAGAAGTGGTGCCCGTCGTACGCCCCGGGGATGCGCACGTCCAGCCGCCCCGTGCCCCACTGCAGGATCGGGTCGATGTAGGCGTGCACCGCGGCGGCGTCCGTGCGGTCCTCGAGATCACCGGCCTCAATTTCGTGCACACCCTCGTGCACGATGATGTCGAGGCCTCGCGCCGCGCTCAGCGGCGCGGCCGTGATCTGCGTGCGCACGAGCTGCGAGGCGTAGATGCCCTGGATGTTCTCGTCGCGCATCGCTCCCGGCACGGCGGCCGCCTGCTGCCGCCCCAGCTCGGTCAGCCCCGGGCCGGGGGCTGCGGTGTCGAGCGCACCGAGGACGTTCGCGGGGGTCTGGCCGTGGCGGATGAGGATGAGGCGCACGCCTCCGACGCTAGCCGACGAAGATGCAGAAGGGATGCCCCGACGGGTCGGCGAAGACGTAGAGCGGCTCGTCGGGATCGTCGAAGCGGTCGCGCAGCACCGTGGCGCCGAGCCCGACGACGCGGTCGCGCTGGGCCACGAGCTCGTCGGCGGAGCCGACCATGAGGTCGAGGTGCAGCTGCTGCGGGATCGGGCCCTCCGGCCAGGTCGGCGGGTCGACCCTCGCGACCTGCTGGAACGAGATGCGCGTGCCGCCGGCCGGGTTGACGAGCACGAGCCAGTCGGCCGGGTCGGGCTCCCCCGCGGGCGGAGCCTCGTCGCCGGGGCGGTAGTCGTAGCCGAGCAGCTCGCGGTAGAACTCGGCGAGACTGCGCGCGTCGGTCGTGTCGAACACCGTCGACAGCCAGGTGGGGTGCGTCGTGTCGGTCATGCGCACAGTGAAGCGCCGGGCGCGCGCGGCGGCATCCCCTTGCGCCCGTCGTGCGGGCGCGGCGGCCGCGCCGAATTAGGCTGAGGCGATGACCGCGCAGCGCCACACGCTCTCCGGCGCGGCGGTCCAGCTCGGCAGCCTGGTGAGCGTCAACTTCGGCTCCGCCGTGGCCGGCCTGCTGATCCCGGTCGTCGGCGTGGTCCCCGTCGTGGCGGCGCGCCAGCTCGTCACCGCGGCAACGCTCGCCCCGTTCTGGCGCCCCACGCGGGCGAGCCTGACCTGGCGGCGGCTGTGGCCGGCGCTCGCGCTCGGCCTCGCGCTCATCGGCATGAACCTGTCCTTCTACCTCGCCGTGCACCTGCTCGGGCTCGGCATCGCCGCGGTCCTCGAGTACCTCGGCCCCTTCGCGCTCGCGGTGCTCGGCTCGCGGCGCTTGATCGACGGGGTGTGCGCCGTCGGCGCGGCGCTCGGCGTGGTGCTGCTGTCCGAGGCATCCGGCCGCCTCGATCCGCTCGGCGTCGCGGCCGCGCTCGCAGCCGCCGCGTTCTGGGCCGCGTACATCCTGCTCACGCGCCGCGTCGCGCTCACCCTGCCCGGACTCGAGGGCATCACGGTCGCGAGCATCGTCACGACCGCGATCTCGCTGCCGCTCGCGATCGCGATGATCGCCTGGCGCGCGGTGACGCTCGCCGACTGGCTGATGCTGCTCGCCCTCGGGGTGCTCTCGAGCGCGGTGCCGTACAGCCTCGACGCGTTCGTCCTGCGCCGGCTCACCCCGCGCATCTACGCGGTCGTCACCGCGTTCGGGCCCGTCGTGGCGGCGGTCTTCGGCTGGCTGGTCCTGCGCGAGAGCTTCACCGCGGCGATGATCGCCGGCATCGGGCTCGTCGTCGCGAGCTCCGCCGTCGCGATCTTGAGCCACCGCGAACCCGATTCACAGCTTCGCGCAGTGACGCCCGAGGAACCGGCGGCGTAGCCTGCAGCCGTGCTCTTCAGAGACCGCGACGAGGCAGGCGAGCTGCTCGCCGACACGCTGCTGAACTTCGCCGGGCAGAGGCCCGTCGTCGTGGCCGCATCGGCGGGCGGCGTGATCGTGGCGCGGCACGTCGCCGACCGGCTGAGGGCGCCGCTCGGGCTCGTGCGCGGCGGCGGGATCATCGATGCGGAGGTCGAGCGCCAGGCATCCGCGCGCCTCGTGCTGCTCATCGACGACGGGATCCGCACGGGCGCCACGGCGAACGCCGCGCTCGAGGTCGTCGCGGCGCTGCAGCCGCAGCGCATCGTCGTGGCCGTCCCGGTCGCTCCGCAGCGGATCCGGCTCAGCCGGCTCGCGGCCGACCTCTACGCGATAGCGCGGCCCGCACCGTTCTCGTCCGTCCGGCAGTGGTACCGCGAACTGGACGAGATCTCCGAGGAGAGGGTGCGGGCCGCGCTAGCGGGCCACGAGGGTCAGGACTGGGCGTACGCCGGCGCGACCTCGTTGTGAGCGTGGCCGACGACGTAGACGCGCATGTCGTTCGTCGTGCCGGGCAGCCCGGGAGGGGAGCCGGAGATCACGACGACCTTGTCGCCGTAGGTCGCGAGGCCTTCGCCGATGAGCGCGTCGTCCACCTGGTGGAAGAACTCGTCGGTGTAGGTGACGTGCTCTACGAGCGAGGACTGCACGCCCCACACGAGCGCCATGCGGCGGCGGATCGCCTCGTCCGTGGCGAACGCCTGGATGGGGATGCCGTTGCGCAGGCGCGACATGCGGCGGGCCGTGTCGCCCGACTCGGTGAAGATGCAGACGAACTTCGCGTCGACGAACTCGGCCACCTCGGCGGCGGCGAGCGTGATGGCGCCGCCCTGGGTGCGGGGCTTCGTGCCGAGCGGGGCGACGCGGTCGAGGCCGTGCTCCTCGGTCGACTCGATGATGCGGGCCATGGTCTGCACCGTGATGATCGGGAACTCGCCCACGCTGGTCTCGCCCGAGAGCATGACCGCGTCGGCGCCGTCGAGGATCGCGTTGGCGCAGTCGGATGCCTCGGCGCGCGTCGGACGCGGGCTGGAGATCATCGACTCGAGGACCTGCGTCGCGACGATGACCGGCTTCGCCATGCGGCGGGCGAGCTCGACGGCCTGCTTCTGCACGATCGGCACCTGCTCGAGCGGCAGCTCGACGCCCAGGTCGCCGCGGGCGACCATGATCGCGTCGAAGGCGTCGATGATCTCGGCGAGCGCCTCGACGGCCTGCGGCTTCTCGATCTTGGCGATGACGGGGACCTTGCGGCCCTCCTCAGCCATGATCTCGTGCACGCGGTCGATGTCGGCCGCGTTGCGCACGAACGAGAGCGCGATGTAGTCGGCGCCGAGCTTGAGGCCCCAGCGCAGGTCGGCCTCGTCCTTCGCGCTGAGCGCGGGGACGTTGACGGCGACGCCGGGCAGGTTGATGCCCTTGTTGTTCGACACGGCGCCCGGCACCGTGACCACGGTGGTGACGCGCGGGCCGTCGACGGAGACGACCTTGAGGCCGACCTTGCCGTCGTCGATCAGCAGCGGGTCGCCCGGCTTCACGTCTTGGGGCAGGCCCTTGAACGTCGTGCTCGAGATCTCCTTGGTGCCGACGACGTCCTCGGTGGTGATGACGAACGTGTCGCCCTCGGCGAGGTCGTAGGGGCCGGCTTCGAACTTGCCCAGGCGGATCTTGGGACCCTGCAGGTCGACCATGACGGCGACCGGCTTCTTGACATCCTCAGCGGCCTTGCGCACGTTGGCGTAGACCGCCTCGTGCACGTCGTAGCTGCCATGGCTGAGGTTCATGCGCGCCACGTCGACGCCGGCCTCGATGATGGCGCGGATCGCTTCGTAGCTCGAAGTTGCAGGGCCGAGTGTTGCGACGATCTTGGCTCGTCTCATGATTTCCGTGATTCAGCTTTCTCGACTCGGTAGGGATTCGCCGGAGCGTCGTGCGCTCAGCGCATTTACAGGCTAATGCCTCGGTCCGTCGGCTTGATAGGCGCGGGCAGCTCGGTCTCGCCCTCGAGGTAGCGGTCGACGGCCGCGGCCGCGGAACGGCCCTCCGCGATCGCCCACACGATGAGGGACTGGCCGCGCCCCGCGTCACCCGCGACGAACACGCCGGCCTCGCCGGTCGCGAACTCGTGGTCGCGCACGACATTGCCGCGGCTGTCGAAGCGGATGCCGAGCTGCTCCGTGAGGAACTCCTGCTCGGGGCCGGTGAAGCCCATGGCGAGCAGCACGAGGTCGGCGGGGATCTCGCGCTCGGAGCCCGACTTGGGCACGCGGCGGCCGTCGACGAACTCGGTCTCGGCGACGCGGATGGCGCGCACCTCGCCCGCGTCGTTGCGCAGGAACTCGACCGTCGACGCGAGGAACTCGCGCTTGCCGCCCTCCTCGTGGGCGCTCGACACCTCGAAGAGGCGGGGGTCGGTCGGCCACGGCTCGTGCGCGCCGCGCTCGAGCGGCGGCTTGGCGCCGATGGCGAGGTTGGTGACGGATGCCGCACCCTGGCGGTGCGCGGTGCCGATGCAGTCCGCACCGGTGTCGCCGCCGCCGATGACGATGACGTGCTTGTCCTCGGCGGTGATCTGGTTCGCCACCGTGTCGCCCGCGCCGACGCGGTTCGCCTGGACGAGGTAGTCCATCGCGTAGTGCACGCCGGGCAGGTCGCGGCCGGGGATGTCGAGGTCGCGCGGAACGATGGCGCCGGTCGCGATCACGACGGCGTCGTAGCGGGCGCGCAGATCGGCCCACGAGATGTCGGTGCCGATCGAGATGCCCGCGCGGAAGCGCGTGCCCTCAGCGGTCATCTGCGCGAGGCGCTGCTCGAGGCGGCGCTTCTCGAACTTGAAGTCCGGGATGCCGTAGCGCAGCAGGCCGCCGATGCGGTCGTCGCGCTCGTACACCGCGACCGTGTGGCCGGCGCGGGTCAGCTGCTGGGCCGCGGCGAGGCCCGCGGGGCCCGAGCCGACGACCGCGACGGTCTTGCCGGTGAGGCGCTGCGGCGGGTGCGGCTGGATCCAGCCGTTGCTCCAGCCGTCCTCGGCGAGGGTCGCCTCGACGTTCTTGATCGTCACCGGCGGCTGGTTGATGCCGAGCACGCACGACGACTCGCACGGGGCCGGGCACAGGATGCCGGTGAACTCCGGGAAGTTGTTCGTGGCGTGCAGGCGCTCGAGCGCCTGCTGGCCCTCGCCGCGCCAGGTCAGGTCGTTCCACTCGGGGATCAGGTTCCCGAGCGGGCAGCCCTGGTGGCAGAACGGCACGCCGCAGTCCATGCAGCGGCCCGCCTGGCGGCGCAGCTGGGCGGGGTCGCCCTGTTCGTAGACCTCTTTCCAGTCCATCAGTCGGACGGAGACCGGGCGGCGCTTCGGCAGCTCCCGCTCGGTGGTCTTCAAAAAGCCCTTGGGATCAGCCATGGGTCGCCTCCAGGATTCGAGTCCACACCACGTCGCCATCGGGGTCGAGGCCCTCGGCGACGGCCTGCTGGCGCGTCTCGAGGACCGCGGCGTAGTCGCGCGGCAGGACCTTCACGAACTGAGCGGCGGATGCCTCGAAGTCGGCCAGGAGGGCCGCAGCGAGCGAGGAATCCGTCTCGGCGACGTGCTTCTCGAGCAGGTCGCGCAGGATCTCGACGTCGACGCCGTCGAGCGGGAGCAGGCGCAGCTCGCCGGAGGCGAGCGCCTGGGCGTTCACGCGGCCTTCTTCGAGGCCGTGGACGTAGGCGGTGCCGCCGGACATGCCCGCGCCGAGGTTGCGGCCGGTGTGCCCGAGGATCACCGCGAGGCCGCCGGTCATGTACTCGAGCGCGTGGTCGCCCACACCCTCGACGACCGCGGTCGCACCGGAGTTGCGGACCAGGAAGCGCTCCCCCACGATGCCGCGGATGAACATGCTGCCCTGGGTCGCGCCGTAGCCGATGACGTTTCCGGCGATGACGTTCTCGGACGCGTCGAAGGCGGCGTTCGGGTTCGGGCGCACGATGATCTGGCCGCCCGAGAGGCCCTTGCCGACGTAGTCGTTCGAGTCGCCCACGAGGCGCAGCGTGATGCCGGCTGGGAGGAAGGCGCCGAGCGACTGGCCCGCGGTGCCGGTGAGCGTCACGTCGATCGTGCCGGCCGGGAGGCCGTGCTCGCCGTGGCGCTTCGTGACCTCGTGGCCGAGCATGGTGCCGACGGCGCGCTCGGTGTTGCGGATCGGCAGGTCGATCTTCACCGCGGCGCCCGTGTTCAGGGCATCCGCAGCGGCCTCGATCAGCTTCACGTCGAAGTGCTCGTCCAGCTCGTGGTTCTGCTGGCGTGCGTTCTTGCGGGGCTCGTCCTCGGTGAAGGCGGGACCCTGCAGGATCGGCGACAGGTCCAGGCCGGACGCCTTCCAGTGCTCGATGGCGCGGTCGACGTCGAGGACCTCGGCGTGGCCGATGGCCTCGTCGAGCGAGCGGAAGCCGAGCTCCGCGAGGTACTCGCGCACCTCCTGGGCGATGAACTCCATGAAGTTCACGACGTGGTCGGCCTGGCCCGTGAAGCGCGAGCGCAGGACCGGGTTCTGCGTCGCGACGCCCACGGGGCACGTGTCGAGGTGGCAGACGCGCATCATGATGCAGCCCTCGACGATGAGCGCGGTCGTCGCGAAGCCGTACTCCTCGGCGCCGAGCAGCGCGCCGATGACGACGTCGCGGCCCGTCTTGAGCTGGCCGTCGACCTGCACGACGACGCGGTCGCGCATGCTGTTGAGCATGAGCGTCTGCTGGGTCTCGGCGAGGCCGAGCTCCCAGGGGGTGCCCGCGTGCTTGAGCGAGTTGAGGGGCGAGGCGCCGGTGCCGCCGTCGTGGCCGGAGACGAGGATGACGTCGGACAGGGCCTTCGCGACACCCGCCGCGACCGCGCCGATGCCGTTCTCCGACACGAGCTTCGTGTGGATGCGGGCGCCCGGGTTGGCGCGCTTGAGGTCGAAGATCAGCTGCTTGAGGTCCTCGATCGAGTAGATGTCGTGGTGCGGCGGCGGCGAGATGAGGCCGACGCCGGCGGTCGCGTGCCGGGTGCGCGCGACCCACGGGTACACCTTCTGGGCCATGAGCTGGCCGCCCTCGCCGGGCTTGGCGCCCTGCGCGAGCTTGATCTGGATGTCATCCGCATGCGTCAGGTACATGCTCGTGACGCCGAAGCGGCCCGAGGCGACCTGCTTGATCGAGCTGCGGCGCGCGGGGTCGAGCAGGCGCTCGTTGTCCTCGCCGCCCTCGCCCGTGTTCGACTTCCCACCGAGGCGGTTCATCGCGATGGCGAGCGTCTCGTGCGCTTCCTTCGAGATGGAGCCGTAGCTCATGGCGCCGGTCGAGAAGCGCTTCACGATCGACGACACGGGCTCGACCTCGTCGAGCGGAACGGCGGGGCGCAGGCCCTGCTTGAACGTGAACATGCCGCGGAGGGTCATCAGCTGCTCGGCCTGGTCGTCGACGAGCTTCGTGTACTCGCGGAAGATGTCGTAGCGGCGGTTGCGCGTCGCGTGCTGCAGGCGGAACACCGTCTCCGGGTTGAAGAGGTGCGGGCTGCCGTCGCGGCGCCACTGGTACTCGCCACCCGTGTTGAGGCGCTCGTGCACGCGCACGGCGCCCTCTTCCGGGTAGGCCTGCGCGTGGCGCGACAGGTTCTCGGCCTGGATGACGTCGATGCCGACGCCGCCGAGCTTGCTCGTCGTGCCGGTGAAGTACTTCTCGACGAAGTCCTGCGCGAGGCCGACGGCCTCGAAGGCCTGGGCGCCGGCGTACGAGCTGACGGTCGAGATGCCCATCTTGGACATGATCTTGAGGACGCCCTTGCCGAGCGCCTTGATCAGGTTGTAGACGGCCTTCTCGACGGTGAGGCCCGTGATCATGCCCGCGTGGACGAGCTCCTCGACGGTCTCCATCGCGAGGTACGGGTTCACCGCGGACGCGCCGTAGCCGACGAGCAGTGCCACGTGGTGCACCTCGCGCACGTCCCCGGCCTCGACGACGATGCCGACGCGCATGCGGTTCTCGGTGCGGATCAGGTGGTGGTGCACGGCCGAGACCATGAGCAGCGACGGGATCGGCGCGAAGTCCTTGTTGGAGTCGCGGTCCGACAGGACGATGAACTCGGCGCCGTCGGCGATCGCCTGGTCGACCTCGTCGCAGATCGCGTCGAGGCGCTGCTCGAGCGCGCCGGGGCCGCCGTCGAAGCGGTACAGGCCCTTGATCGTGGTCGTGAGGCGCGAGCCGTGGCGCGGGTCGATGTGCTGGATCTTGGCGAGCTCGTCGTTGTCGATCACCGGGAAGTCGAGGACGACCTGGCGGGCGTGCTCGGGCGTCGCCGAGAGCAGGTTGCGCTCGGGGCCGAGCCCCGCGCGCATCGAGGTGACGACCTCTTCGCGGATCGAGTCGAGTGGCGGGTTCGTGACCTGCGCGAACTGCTGCGCGAAGTAGTCGAAGAGCAGGCGCGGGCGCTTCGAGAGCACCGCGATCGGCGCGTCCGAGCCCATGGCGCCGAGCGGCTCCGCGCCGTTCTTCGCCATCGGGGTGAGCAGGATGCGCACCTCTTCCTCGGTGTAGC
>Ga0164242_10008877_pt1 | contig 10878 bp, 6 predicted proteins | sample OricomgcompostMG_FD_108783 | JGI IMG/M metagenome (GOLD analysis project Ga0164242, IMG submission 108783) | Miracle-Growth compost microbial communities from Emeryville, California, USA - Original compost - Miracle growth compost (MG) ...
CCTGCTCCTGCTCCTGGGCCGTCGTGGTCGTGTGGTGACGCGTCAGCGCGTACGCCGTGGCGCCGCCGCCCACGAGCGCGAGCAGCGCGACGACGGCCGCGACGACCTGCCAGCGGGGCCGCTGGCGCGGCGCGTCGGCGGCGGCGGGCTCGGCCGCCTCCTCCGCGGGTGCCATGCGCAGGACCGTGTCCTCGACCGGCTCGGGCACCCCCGACGACAGCAGCGAGCCGCTCCCCGCGGCCCACACGGGCTCGGGCGCCGAGACAGGACGGGTGCGCGCCGCCGCGTCCGCGGCGACGGTCCGCGGGGCCGGGCCGCTCGCGTCGATGACCGCGAGCCGCTCGGGCTCGCGCGCCGCCGGGCGGGCGGGCGCCGCTGCGACGTCGAACGTCGGCGGCACGGCCCGCGCCTGCGGGGCCGCCCCCAGGCGCTCGACCGGGCCGACGGCGTCGTCCGTGCGCGCGCCGTGCTGGCCGCGCGCCACGGGGGCGGGCGCCGGGTCGATCGAGACGACGCCGCGCAGGCGCGTCCCGGGCTCGTCGTCGGCGTCGTCCGGGCCGTCGTCGGTCGAGTCGAACGCGACGACGCCGTTGTCCCCGAGCAGGTCGATGGGGGTCACGCCGAGCGCGAGCTCGATCTGCACCTGCTGGAGCGCACGGGCGAAGTCGAGGACCGAGGGGTAGCGCGACGTCGGCGCCTTCGCCATCGACGTCGCGAGGACGCGCTCGAGCGACTCCGGCACGTCGGACCGGCCCGTCGGCCGCAGGGGCGCCCCGGCGATCCGCTGCACGAGGTCGGCGCTGCCGTTCGACGCGCCCGGCACCTCGAACGGCGACCGGCCCGCGAGGAACGAGTAGAGCGTCGCGCCGAGGGCCCACACGTCCGTGGCGACGCCCGCGACGGGCGGATCGGCGAACGACTCGGGCGGGGACCACGGGATCGACAGGCCCTCGGCGCGCGTGACGTCGTCGAGCGTCGAGGAGATGCCGAAGTCCGTGAGCACCGGGTGGCCGTAGTCCGTGCCGAGGATGTTGGCCGGCTTGATGTCGCGGTGCAGGATGCCCGCGCGGTGCGCCGTCTCGACCGCACCCGCGATCTGGACGACGACCCGCAGGCACTCCGCCACGCCCAGGCGCTCGGTGCGGTACCGCGTGCCCAGGCTCGGGCGCGAGCAGTACTCCATCGCGAGGTACGGGCGCCCGTCGGACGCGATGTCGGCCTCGTAGATCGTGACGATCGACGGGTGGGTCGACAGCCGGGCCATCAGGTCCGCCTCGGCGTCGAACGCGGCGCGCTGCTGCGCGTTCGCCCACTCGTGGAGCAGGACCTTGATCGCGACGCGGCGGCGGGGCCGCTTCTGCTCGTACAGGAAGACGTCGGAGAAGCCGCCCGACCCGATCAGCGAGACATGCTCGAAGCCCGGGATCGCCGGGGGTGCGGCCGGGTTGCGACGGGGGCTCACGGGACCTCCTCGAACGCCAGCGTCACGCCGTCGCCCAGGTCGACGACGTCGCCCGAGACGACGAGCTGCGGGTCGCCCGGGTGCATGCGCAGCGGGGACTGGCCCGGACGCAGCAGCGTCGTGCCGTTGGTCGTGTTGAGGTCGACCGCGAGCACGTTCCAGCCCTCGAGCCGGACCTCGACGTGCGACCGGGAGATGTCCTGCTGCGGGCTCGGCACCGTGACGATGCGGTGGAGCGCCGAGTCGCCGCCGCCGGCGGCGCCCTTCGGGGAGCGCGGGCGGCGGCCGACCACGAGCGGCCGGTCGAGCGGGAAGACCTGCGCGTCGCCACCCTCACCGGAGCTCACGCGGACGCGGCCGAGCGGCGGCCGCGCGACCGTCTGCGTCTGCCCCGACAGCGGCGCGCCGCAGCTCGCGCAGTGCTCGCGCGACGGCGGGTTGGCGTGGCCCGACGGGCACGCGCGCGCGACGAGCGGCGGCCCGGGGACCGGCTGCTCGGCGGCCGGTCCCGCCACGTCCGGCCGCGACGCGAACGCGGGGAGGTCGCCCGACGCCGCGAGCTGGGCGGCGGCCGCGGCCGCGACCGCGCGCAGGTCGGCCACCGACGAGCCCATGACCGTGTGGCCGTCGTGGTCGAAGCCGTCGGGGCCGTCGGCGGCCGGGCCCGCGGCGGCATCGGGCTCCGGGGTCGCGGAGGCGGCCGACACGGGGGTCGCGGAGGCGGCCGACGCGGGGGTCGCGGAGGCGGCCGGCGCGGGCGGGGCCGGGGGCGGTGCGGCCGCGAAGTCGCGCGGGACGCCCGAGACGAGCGCGGGAGCCGCGGCGGCCTCGTCCTCCTCGTCCGACTCGTCGACGCGCACCGCGGCCTCCTCGACCGACCGGTGGATCGTCGTCTCCCACAGGGACTCGTACTCGTCCGCGACCGGCTGGTCGGGGGCCGGGAGCGCGTCGTCCGCGGGGCTCTCGGCGGGAACCGGCTCCGCGGGCGCGGCGTCGTCGGCCGGGGAGCCGACCTGCCCCGGAGTGTCCCCCGGCGTGCCGACGACACCGGCGGGCTCGGCGGCACGACCCGCGGGTGCGACGCCGTCGGCCGAGGACCCGACGGTCTCGAAGCCGGGCGCGAGGGTCTCCATGGGCGCGAGCGTCAGCTCGGACGCCGTCCCCGGCCCGGGCACCGACGTGACGAGCGCCGGCAGCTCGGGAGCGGCCGCGGGGCTCGTCCGGGGCGCGTCCTCTGCTGGCGCCGCCTGCACCGAGGGCGGCGCGGCGGGTTCCTCGGCGGGCGGCTCGGTCGGCTCCGAGAGCCGGAGAGCCGCCGCGGTGGCGGCGGCGTCGCTCGGCCGGCCCGCGGCCTGCGTCCAGGCCGTCGAGCCCCAGCTCACGGCCTTGGCGCGCACGACGCCGCCCACGAACGGCAGCGTCGTCGGCGCGTCGTCCGACGTGGCGCCCGCGGTTCCCAGCCGGACGCTCACGCCGTCCACGCCGTCGACGGCGCGCTCGGTCCACGTGGACACGTCCCGCCCGTGGAGCTCGGTGGGCCCGTCGTGCCCGTCGACGCGCACCTCGACGTCGCCGCGGACGAGCACGTGCGCCCGCCCGCCCGACGTCAGCACGACCACCGCGAACGGCGGCAGCGCCGCCAGGCCGGCGTCGAACGTGCTCGACAGCACCTGCAGGGCGTCCATGACCCCCGCGGCCCCGTCGAGCGCGTCCCAGACCGCCGCGGAACGCTCCGCCGGCGCGTACGGGAGCGCGACGAGCACGTCCCCCCGTACGACGACGTTGCCCGCGCCCGGCACGTAGCGCGCCGTGCGCGCAGGTCCTGCCCCCGTCGACCCGCTGCTCATGCCTCTCCTCCGGTCGTCGCGGCCGCCGCTGCCGCCTGCTCGTACGTCCCGACGGCCGCCGGCTGCTCGGGGACCCCGTCCTGCCGCGGACGCGTGTTCTCGTCCGGCGGCGGAGGCGGGACGTGCGTCGCGCGCGGGGCCGTGCTCTCCGCGTCCGGACCGGCGTCGACGGCGTCCACGACGAGGACCGTGATGTTGTCGCGGCCGCCCGCGGCGAGCGCCGCATGGACGAGCGCGTCCGCAGCCGCCTGCGGCTCGGCGTTCGCCCGGAGCAGCGCAGCGATGCGGTCGTCGTCGAGCTCGGTCGTCAGGCCGTCCGAGCACACCAGGAGGCGGTCGCCCGTGCTGAGCGGGAGGTACCAGTAGTCGGCGTCCGGGCGCGCGGCAGCGCCCAGCGCCCGCGTCACGACGTGGCGGCGCGGGTGGTGGGCCGCCTGCGCGGGCGTCAGCGCGCCGGCGTCCACGAGCTCCTGCACCTCGGAGTGGTCGACGCTGATCTGCTCGAGCCGGCCGTCGACGACGTGGTAGGTACGCGAGTCGCCGACGTTCGCGACGAGCCAGTAGGGCAGCCCGTCCTGCTCGGAGACGACGACACCCGTGAGGGTCGTCCCCGCGCCTCGGCCCTCGGGCGCGGCGATGCCCGAGACGTCGTCGTGCGCGACGTGCAGGCGCTCCTTGACGTCCTGGGCCGTGACCACGTTGAGCCACGACAGCGGGCGCAGCGCGTCGATCGCCATCGCGCTCGCCACCTCGCCGGCCTCGTGGCCGCCCATGCCGTCCGCGACGAAGAACGCCGACGGCGACGCCAGGTACGAGTCCTCGTTGAGCTTGCGCCGTGCACCACGGTGGGACGCCGCGCCCCACCGGACCGACACGGGCGCCGACTCGCTCACCACGAGCCCCCAGCCGAAGGGGGGCGGCGCGAGCTGATCACCGTCGACTCGTCCGGCACGTCGGGGCCGTCGCCGCGGACGAGCACCGCCGCGTCGCCCAGGCGGACCGTCGCGCCCGCGGGCACCCGCACCTGCTGGCCGGGCGGCGCGGTGACCGGCGCCGCACCCGGCACCTCGACGGACGTCCCGTTGGTCGACCCACGGTCCACGAGCCACAGGCCGTGCGCGTCGACGCCGAGCTCGGCGTGCGTCTTGGAGACGGACCGACCCGGGTCGGGCACCGGCACGAGCTGCGGGGTCGGCCCGGACTGCGACGGCGGGACCGCCGGGTCGCGCCCGAGCAGCGTGGGGCCGGTGACCCGCACGGTCGAGCCGTCGGGGAGGCCGAGGTCGAAGCCGGGCTGCGCCGCGTCCGACGGCGCGGCGAGGCCGCTCGTCCAGGCCGGCTGAGCCGTCGGCGCGGCAGACTGCGCGGTCGGCGCGGCCTGCTGCGCGGTCGGCGCGGCCGGCTGCGGCGCCGGCGGTGCCCCCAGGCCGGGGACGCCCGTCACCAGGCCGGACGCCGGGGGCGCCGCGGGGCTCGGCGCCCCGGGGACCGGCGCCGCGGGGGGCGCCCAGCCGCCCGCCGTCGTCGGCTGCGGTGGCGACTGCGGAGCCGGAGGCTGCGGGGCCGTGCCGTAGGGCGCGGGGGTGAACGGCGGGACGCCGGCGTAGGGCGCGGCGGGCGCTGGGGCCGCGGCGGGCGGCGCGGCGACCGGCCGGGCGGTCGCCGCTGCAGGCGCCGGGAGCGGGCGCGGCACGGGCGGAGCGGCGTCGACCCGCACGACGACGGCCCGCGCGGCCTTGTCCTGCCAGCCCTGGCGCCGCGGGGTCGAGTCGAACACCGGGCTCAGGAGCACGAGGAGCTCGCCGACCCAGCAGACCAGCATGAACGCGCCGAACACGAGCCCCCGGACGATCCCGCGGGCCACGCCGATCGGGAGCCCGGGCGCGACGTCCTGCGTCCGCAGCCCGAGCGCGAGCTTGCCGACCGTCCGGCCCGTGGCGCCCTCGATCCCCACCACGACGAGCCCGGCGACGAGCATCAGCCCCCACACGAGCGCCTGGAGCGGGAACAGGTCCGACGGCTGGAAGGCCTCGGTGCCCGACGCCGCGTCGGCGCTCCGGTCGAGGACCCCCCGCAGCATGACGGCGACCGCGATCCACGACGGGATGCCGACGATGATCGCGTCGATCAGCCAGGCGAGCACGCGGCGGCCGAGCGGTGCGCCGACCGGGTTCGAAGGGTCCGGGGCCGACGGGGCCGGCACGGGGAAGCCCGGCAGCGTGTGCGCGACGAGGGCCGAGGGGGCGGCGACCTGCCGCGGTGCAGCCCCGGGGTGCCCCGGTCCGGCGACCACGCCCGGCAGGAGCACGGGCTCAGTCGTGTGCGGCGACGGGATGCCGCCGGCGAGCGCCGCACCGCACGACGCGCACTGGGTCGCCCCTGGCGCGACGGCCGCACCGCAGCGGGGGCAGAGGGTGACGGGGCTCATCGGGCGTCTCCAGAGGATCGCGACCACGGTCGTCGTGGCCGGTGCGGGTCCGGGGTGGGTGCGAGCTGGTCGTCGGGCGACGGCTCCGCGACCGCGGCGCGGCGCAGGCGACGCGAGCGCTGCAGGGACCGGAGCGACAGCGCGGACGTCACGCGGCGCCGCCAGGGTACCGTCGCCCGCATCTGCCCCACCGCGGTCTCGATGCCGGCCCAGTACGCCTCGACCTCCGCGTCGGTCGGCTCGCCGACGCCGAACACGGTCGCGTCCGCGCGCTGCGCGAGGACGGCGGTCGAGGCGGCCGGGTAGGCCGCGTCGAGGAGCGTCGCGGTCTCGTGCCGCGTCGCGCCGGCGGGCACGGGCTGGCCCAGGTCCACCGCGGTGTCGATGACCTCGCGCCAGCCGCCCGAGACCCGGTCCACGGTCGTGCCGGTCCGGCGCCGCCGCAGCCGGCGCCGCGACTTGTAGCCGAGGATCAGCACGAACGGGAGGGCCACGATCGCGAGCGGGACCGCGACGGCCGCACCGATCGCGACGGCGTGACCCCAGTCGAACGCCGACGCGTCCTGCTTGTCCTGCTTCTTCTTGTCGTCCTTGGCCTTGGCCGTGTCGGCCTGGTCGGGCTCCGACGGCGGCTCCGGGTCCTCGAGCACGGGTGGCTTGGGCACCTGCTGGCTCTTGGGCTGCGGCTGGACCTTGTTGTCCTCGTCGGGCACGGCGTCGAACGCGACCCAGCCCTTGCCGTCGAACGGCACCTCGATCCACGCGTGGACGTCGCTGCCGGTCGCGGTGAAGGGCGTGCCGGGCTTCCAGCCGTCCTTCGCCTCCGGGTAGACGCCCATGACGACGCGTGCGGGGATGCCGAGAGACTGGGCCATCAACGCATAGGCGACCGCGAACTGCTCGTCGTCGCCCACGAGCTCGTCGCCCGCGAGGAGCGTGTCGATGCGGTCGGCCGAGTGGCCCGGCCGCGACGGGGCCTGGTCGTCGAGTCCGCTCGAGTAGATCCCGCTCTTCACGAGCGCGTCGCGCAGCCGCCGGAGCTGGGTGAGCGGGTCGGTCGCGCCGCCGACGAACTGCTCCGCCTTGGCCTGCACCGCCGCGGGGACGTTCGTGGGCTTCGGCAGCGTGACCGGCGAGACCTTCACACCCTCGAGCTCGGACTCCTTGGGCTGCGCCCGCTCGACCGCACGCACCGTGTACGTGTCGCCGGCGCGCAGGAACGCGGTCGTGATCGCCGTGCCGGTCAAGGCGTCGTAGTAGGTCCCGGCCGCGAGGTCCTTCGGCCGGTCGCCACCGAACGAGATGCCCGTCAGCGCGCCCAGGTCGGGGATCCAGGGCCCGGTGTAGCCCTTGACCTGCACGCCGAGAGTCACGGGAGTCCCCGCCGCGTCGGACGCGACGTGCTCGCCCACCCGCACGAAGGACCCGGAGCTCTTGTCGTCGCTCGTCGCCGAGTAGACGACGCCGTCGTACGCGTCGAGGGTCGCGAGCCGCACCCGGGCACCGGAGGGCAGCCCCGTCACCGTCAGCAGGGCGTCGTCCTTCTGGTCCTTGACGTAGTGCCGGAAGGCGGCGAGGGGCGTCGTGTACTCGTGGAGGTCCGGGGGCGGCACGACGTCCTCACGCAGGACCACGCGCCCGTGGTCAGGGGCGAGCACGGGCCCGAGGACGACCGCCGCGACGGCGGCGACCGCGAGCACGAGGGCCCCCGTGCGGGCACGATGCCTCGTGAGGCGGCGGAGCGCGTCCTGGGACGCCTCGGTCGTGGCGTCACGGTCCGTCAGGCGGCGCTGCGTCGTCCGCCAGGACGACCAGAGCAGGGCCGTCACGGCGAGCACCGTGCCCTGGAGCACCGGGTGCGCCGGCACGATCGTGCCGAGCAGGATCGCGCCGACGAGCGCGGCGAGCACGGGCACGAGCGCCCACACGGGGCGCTTCGCGCGCCAGGCGATCGTGCCGGCGAGAAGGCTCGCGAGCAGCAGGAGGACGAACGGCACGAGCGCCAGGTCGGGGAACGACGACAGCGGCGGCGCGGTCGTCACGAACGACTTCCACGAGAACACGGCGCCGCGCAGGAGTCCGCGGGCCGTCTCGGCGGTCGGGACGACGTGCGCGACGGTCGAGCCGCCGAGCGCGAGCGCGCCGCCCGCGACGAAGTAGACGACGATCGTCGCGGCTGCGACCGACAGGGTCGACCAGCGCCACGCAGCCCCGGCCCAGGCGACAGCGAGACCGAGCACCAGGCCGCCGACCGCCGGGAGCAGGTAACCGGAGCTGCCCCAGACGGGCTCGAACCCGACCACCACGACGCCCAGCATCACGACCAGAGCCGCGAGGTCGAGCAGACCGGCGCGCGTGCGGGCACGCGGGGTCGCGTACCGCGGGTCGGCCTGGGCGAACCTGCTGCTGCGCGACGAGGAACGGCCGCCCGGCGCGGCGTGCGGCGCGCTCATGCTGCGGTCACCCGTCGCATCGCGGACGGCAGCTCGTCCAGCGCTCCGACCGTCAGCACGACGAGCTCCGCGATGCTGCGGCGCGCGAGCGTCTCGCCGGGGACGCAGCGGACGGCGATGACGCGCACGTCCTGCGGGAGCCGGGCCGACGCCGCGCGGAGGTCCGCCGGGGAGACCCGGCTCCCGACGAGCAGCGCGACGACCGACGCGTCGGACACCGACTGGGCGGCTCCGCGCGCGAGGTTCGCGATGCCGTCCGCGAGCGACCGGGTCTGGACGCCCGACAGGTCGTCGAGCAGGCGAGCGCGCGAGTCGCCGCGGAGCTGGGCCTCGTTGCTCAGCACCGTCAGCCCGCGGTCCTCACGGATGGCCTGCAGTCCGAGCGAGCCGCAGACGCTCACCGCGAGCTCGAACTCGTCGGCGTGCGCGTAGTCCTCGGTCCGGGTCGACAGGATGACGGCGAGGTGCGAGCGCCGGGTCTCCTCGAACTGACGGACCATGATCTGCCCCGTCCGCGCGGTCGTCTTCCAGTGCACGTGGCGGCGGTCGTCGCCCGGGACGTAGTCGCGCAGCGCGTGGAAAGAGACGTCCGAGTTCGAGAGGTCCTGCGTCGAGCGCCCCTCGAGGTCGCGCAGGAAGCCGGACGACGAGCCCGTCAGACCGGTCGTCCGGGGGTGCACGTAGAGCTTTTCCGCGCGGGTCCAGTCGACCTGGCGGCGCAGCAGCCCGAGCGGGTCGGCTCGCACCGAGCGGACCGGGCCCACGGGGATGACCGCGCGGCGCCGGGTGGGGACGGCGAACACGTCCTCGTGGGTGTCCCCCGCGGCCAGGCGAGGCACGGGGAAGCTCGCCAGGCCCGCGCCGACGGGCAGCTCCATGACGGCGGGCAGCAGGGCGCGCGTCGTCGGGTTGCTCACCTGGATCCGGCCCACCGCCCGCTCCCCGACGACGACGCGGTGTCCGGCGAGGTCGAGGTCGACCTCGTACTGGAAGCGGCCCAGGACGAACACCACCGCGGCGACCAGCACGACCGTGCTCGCGACGGCGAGCACGACGAGCTCCGCCCACCGGTACGTCAGCCCGGCCCACCACGCCAGCACCGTCACGACCGCGACGGTCCAGCCGAGCGGGCTGACGACGGCCGTGACCGGCCGCGTCCACCGCGCGAGGGCCTGCCAGGCCGGCGCCAGCGCCTCGAGAGCCGGCGCCACCGCGTCCCGCGCGGGCGCGAGCCGCCTCGCGAGCCTCCTCGACCACCTCCGGCGCATGCGTCAGACCGCCTGGCGTTCCTGCGGGGCCGGGAAGTCCGCGAGCACGCGCGCGAGGATGCCCTCCGCCGTGGTGCCCGTGAACTCGGCCTCCGGGTCGAGCACGATGCGGTGGGCCCAGACGGGCAGCGCGAGCTGCTTCACGTCGTCGGGCAGCACGTAGTTGCGGCCCTGGCCCGCCGCCCAGACCTTGACCGCGCGCGTCATCGCGAGCGCGCCGCGGATGCTCACGCCGAGACGAGCCTCGGGGACGCCGCGCGTCGCCTCGGCGAGACCGGCGATGTAGTCGAGCACCGCAGGGTCGACGTGGACCGTCGCCGCGAGGTCCGCCATCTCCGCGACGGCCTGCGTCGTGACGATCGGCGCGAGCGCGGCCGAACGATCGCGCTGCGCCGAGCCCGCGAGGATCTCGACGGCAGCGGCGCGGTCGGGGTAGCCCAGCGACGTCTTCATGAGGAAGCGGTCGAGCTGAGCCTCGGGCAGCCGGTAGGTCCCCGCCTGCTCGATCGGGTTCTGGGTGGCGATGACCATGAACGGGCGACCCGCGGTGTGCGGGACGCCGTCGACCGTGACACGGCCCTCCTCCATCACCTCGAGCAGCGCCGACTGGGTCTTCGGGGAGGCGCGGTTGATCTCGTCCGCGAGCACGATCGACGCGAACACCGGGCCCGGGTGGAAGTCGAACGCGCCGGTCTTCTGGTCGTAGATCGTGACGCCCGTGACGTCCGAGGGCAGCAGGTCCGGCGTGAACTGGATGCGCGAGTGCGAGCCCTGGACCGACGCCGCGATCGACCGCGCCAGCATCGTCTTGCCCGTGCCCGGTGCGTCCTCGAGGAGCACGTGGCCCTCCGCGAGCATGCACGTCAGCACGAGGCGGACGGTCGTCGGCTTGCCGAGGACGGCCTGGCCGACGTTGCCGGCGAGCCGGTCGAACGTCTGCGCGAACCAGGCGGACTGTTCGGGGGTCATGGTCATTCTGCGATTCCGTTCATCGTCACGATCAGGGACTGCGCCGTCGTCACCAACGGCTGGTCTCGTATGCCTTGCCGTTGATCACGACCCACACGTTGTGGCCGGGGTACTTGGGTGAGCCGTAACCGATGTAGCAGCCGACCTCGAACGAGCCGTTGGCGGGCACGTTCTCGGTGGTCCCGCCGAACTGGTGGGTGCCGCCGTGGTCGGTCCAGCACTCGACCATGTGGCTGCCGGTGTCCTTGAAGTTGCTGGTCGTGACCTTGAAGTAGTAGCAGGTGCCGTCGTTGCAGTTGCCGTTGCTCACGTACGAGCCCTTGCTCACGACTGCACGCGGCGTCGGCTCGTCCGGGCTGGCCGAGGACGTCGCACAGACTGCGGCGCCCGAGGTCTGCCCGACGCTGTTCTTGGCCTGAGCGCAGACGGTCACCGTCTTGCTGTAGCCGAC
>Ga0164242_10008878_pt1 | contig 10876 bp, 9 predicted proteins | sample OricomgcompostMG_FD_108783 | JGI IMG/M metagenome (GOLD analysis project Ga0164242, IMG submission 108783) | Miracle-Growth compost microbial communities from Emeryville, California, USA - Original compost - Miracle growth compost (MG) ...
GTGCTTGAGGACGGCGTGTTCTATGCAGCGACCGAGCTGTATGGCATCACCTTTAAGGAAAGAAAGGACATACCAGTCTATCAAAAGGATGTCCGCGTTTTTGAGGTTTTCGATAAAGATAAATCGCCCATGGGCCTTTTCTACTGCGATTATTTTAAAAGGGATAATAAGTCTGGCGGTGCCTGGATGGACAATATTGTTACCCAATCAAAATTATTAGGCACAAAGCCGGTCATATACAATGTCTGTAATTTTACAAAACCGGCACCTGGTCAGCCGGCACTGATCAGCTTTGATGATGTCATTACCATGTTCCATGAATTTGGACATGCGCTCCATGGATTCTTTGCCGATCAGCAATATCCGGTATTGTCAGGCACGAGTGTCGCCCGAGACTTTGTTGAGTTCCCTTCCCAGTTTAATGAACATTGGGCATTAGAACCGAGTGTATTGAAGCATTATGCCATTCATTACAAGACCGGCCAGCCAATCCCGCAGGCACTTGTGGATAAAATCAAAAAAGCCAGTACTTTCAATCAGGGCTATATGCTGACCGAACTGCTCGCGGCAGCTGCGCTGGATATGCAGTGGCATACGTTAAAAGCGGATGCCCCGCTTCAGGATGTGGACAGTTTTGAATTACACGCCTTACAAAAGACCGGGCTGTATTTGAAAACCGTGCCCCCTCGCTACCGGTCAAGTTATTTTCTGCATATATGGGGCAACGGCTATGCCGCCGGATATTATGCTTACCTGTGGACGGAAATGCTGGATGATGATGCCTATGAATGGTTCAAAGAGCATGGCGGTATGACCTTAAACAATGGTCAGCGCTTCCGGGATATGATCCTGTCCAAAGGCAATACGGAAGATCTTGAAAAGCTTTACCGCGCCTTTAGAGGACAGGCGCCAAGCATAAAACCAATGGAAGAAAACAGGGGCTTATTGGAGTAAATAGCAATTTTTTTAAAGCAGCCAGATCAAATATTCTCAGAGAGAAGCAATTTTAAGTAATTGCTTCTCTTTTTTTGGGCCATAAACCATCCGCACAAACTTTAAATACGGCCTGAAAATATCCGCGGTCTCCCATAAAGAAATTCTTCGTAGCTAACATTGCCTTTATTGGTAAAATTGAATATCTTTAGCCCTTACCTTTTAATCAATACGTCAAAATTTTTACGAACCATGCAAAAGTTAAAAGCAATCCTGCTGGTGGCGGCATTTTTCTGTGCCTGTCTTACCGGTTTTAGTCAGCGTTCTAAACTGGCTCCTACTCCACCGATGGGTTACATGACCTGGAATTTTTATGCCGATAAAATTACAGAGCAGGACGTTCGCTCCATTGCAGATGCCATGGTGGCAAATGGACTGGTTCAGTTAGGTTATGATCATATCTTTATTGATGACGGCTGGCAGGGTGGCCGTGACAATAAAAACAATATAATCCCGGATCCTAAAAAATTTCCTTCCGGCATAAAAGCCTTGGCAGATTACGTCCACAGCAAAGGGATCAAGCTGGGTATATACTCAGATGCCGCGCCATTAACCTGTGCGGGCTACACTGCCAGTCTTCATTTTGAAGATCAGGATGCCAAAACATTTGCCTCCTGGGATATTGATTATCTAAAATATGATTACTGCGGTGCACCTCCTGATAAGGAAACGGCCATGAAGCGGTATAAGAAAATGGCTGACGCGCTCAGTAAATCGGGCAGAGATATTGTCTTTGGAATCTGTGAATGGGGCGGCAGGCAGCCCTGGACCTGGGGAGCGGAAGTGGGCGGTAATCTCTGGCGTATTGACGGCGATATCCGTGATAAATGGTCGGCGGCCTTCGACGCACCTGGCACGCCAAAAGGCGGAATCGGTATCCTGGATGCCGTGAACAGAAATGCAGACCTGGCTGAATATGCAGGCCCTGGTGGCTGGAACGACCCTGATATGCTGGTGGTCGGGTTATATGGACGCAAAGGTCCTTCCGGCGACTTGGGCGGTGTTGGCTGTAATGACATCGAGTATCAATCTCAAATGTCGCTGTGGTGCCTGCAGGCGGCCCCTTTGATGATCACCTGTGATGTGACCCAAATGAATGACGCGACCAAGCGCATCCTGACCAATAAAGAAATACTGGCCATTGACCAGGATCCACTCGGCAAGCAGGCGGAAAGGAAAATCAATGAAGACGGCTGGCAAGTGTACCTGAAACCGTTAAGCGGAGGCAGTTTTGCATTGGGGATTTTGAACACGGATTCCACCAGCAGAAAATATAATTTAAAGCTGGATCAGTTGGGCCTTTCCGGTAAGTATAATACCTTAAATGTCTGGACCGGTGAAACAAAGAAAAAGCAGTCAAAACTTAGCTATGAAATTAAGCCTCATGAAACAATTGTTTTGAAGCTGAATCCCTAACTGGTTCGCAGATCAGCATCTGAAAAAGATGACTAAAAAAAAGGGTTGGTTAGTTCGCATGATAGCGCGCTAACCAACCGCTTTTTTTGGGGCTGCATTATGCCTTTTAATCAAATCCGGTGTTAATCTGTGGCCGTAAGGACTAAAACAACGCTTGATCTGCCTGCACTCACAACGGGATTAAATCCTACCTGCATCAAAAATGCGCCGGAATAGCGATTTTCTTTATTTACCCTTATGCGGGATTTGGCTCCGTTATACAAATTAACTTCTTCAACCCGGTAATATTTGGAACTGTCCAGGCCTTTTAATTTTACGGGCAATTCGCTGCCGGCGCCATACCGGTTGGAAACTAAATAACTAAACATAACCGCCTTATTTTTATCGGGCACAACATACATTAAGGAGGCAAAGTCATGATTCCAGGGACTGACCAGCCGGTATTGATCGCCATGCCAGATAACGTCACTTAATTGATCGTATTGCCTGACTGCCTGCTGACAAAAGCTGAGCTCTTCAGGTTTTAATTTGCCTACCGGGATATCAAATCCCAGTTTTCCCATCATGGCCACATCTACCTTGTATTTAATAGGCTGGCTTCCCCAATTGGTCACATGATTGGCCGTGGAGATGGCGGGGTAAAAATAGGAGTATTCCCACTGCATGTATACGCGCTCCAGGGGATCTGTATTGTCACTTGGCCAGAACTCTGTAAAGTATTTCAGGGCAGCATAATCCACCCTTCCGCCCCCACCTGAGCAGAGCATCATGGGCACTTTCGGATATTTGGCGCGTATCCTTTCCAGGACTTTATACAGTCCTCTGACATACTCGACATATAAGGCGGACTGATTTTTAAGGTGCGCAGAATAGGCATTATATATAACCGCATTACAGTCCCATTTTATATAGGCCAAAGTCGGATTTTTAATAAACAATGAATCGACGATGCCAAAAACAAAGTCCTGTACCTGAGGATTACTGAGGTCGAGGACCAACTGATTCCTGAAATAATATTCTGGCCGGTTGGGTTGTTTAATTACCCAACCTGGATGCTTTTCATATAATTCACTTTTGGGATTGACCATTTCCGGCTCGATCCAGATCCCGAATTTGACCCCTGTTTTATCAGCCTGCTTTACAACAGCCTGGATCCCGTCAGGCAGTTTCTTTTTATTTTCCTGCCAGTCTCCAAGTCCGGCATGGTCATCATTTCTAGGGTATTTATTACCAAACCAGCCATCATCCAGTAAAAAAAGATCCACGCCGAGTTTTTTTGTATCTTCCAGAATGGCTTTTAGTTTCTGTTCATCAAAATTAAATCCGGTTGTTTCCCAATTATTTAATAAGGTGAGCCTACTTCCCTGTCCCTCTAATATGCGGTATTTCCGGGCCCAGGAATGGAGATCCCTGCTGGCCGTACCCGTGCCATTTTGTGAGAGGGTATACAGAAATTTGGGCGTTTGGAAGACTTTGCCGGGCGCCAGTTCATAGGCATCTGCAAAATTATTCATGCCGGCAATAATTCTTAAATTATTCTGATTATCTAATTCCAGGTCAACCCGGTAGTTGCCGCTCCATTCAATGGAGCCGAGCATTACTTCACCCTGATCTTCCTCGGGCGCATGCTCGGTGGAGACCATAAATACAGGTGGTTGAAACAAATCCGCTCTTGTTCCTAGTTTTGTATCCAGTGTTTTAATGCCATGAGACAGCTTTGTCACTTCAGGCTGCATTTCCCTGGCCCAGTCTCCATGGTAATTTTTAAGCCAGAAACCATCTCCGTACCAATATAGATTGGCCGATGCGAACTTATTCAACCGGACATTTCCTTGTTCATTTTGCGTGATTTCAGCCCATTGCTCGACAACATTATCCTTTTGATAAGCACGGTAAATCAAGGCAACCCTGAAATCATATACCGCATCTTTTAACTGAACAGTGGTCTCTATTATATCCTCAGACACTCTTTTCACTGAACTGCTCACATATTGTAAGGCCAAAGACGTATTGCCGTCTGCATGAATGACACTTACGGCCGGCTCAAAAAGATTTCTAGAGCCTGAGGAGGAATAAGCGGTGTTGGCAACACCGCTCGGATCCCCTGCCTGATGTAATTGCGCCTTAAACTGAGCATAACCCTGCGGATCCTTAAGTTTTCTGCCAAAATAGCTCACATGCAACAAATGGCCTTTATCTACTGTCAAAACCATCGCTGTGTTGTTGGTTTCTATAGGAATGACCTGCCCGTAGGCCACTTTTTGGGTCACGACAAAGCACAAAGTCAAAAGGCAGAATATGACGCGTCCAATAGCGCGGAACTTTAAATAAGAAAGGGACATAACAAATACATTCAATTAATAAATTATATGAAGTCCCTAAATTAACGGATAATATAGAGAATCATCTAAATTGCCCCAGTTATTATTTGATTTAAAGATTGCCTGTTTTGACCATACTTATAAGCTGCTGAAAAGAATACGTGCCTGCTTTTTTAATAAATGTACAAGCGAAATGAAAAATTGCGCTAATCAGTCTGATGGCGGTGGCTAAAATCATGATTGATAGGTTTAAATGTTCAAAAATTATGTTACATTATCTTAAATAATAATATGGATAGTAAATAGGGCATCCTGCTGATAAAAATAAGATGGCAAAATTTCAATTTTATAATAACTTACCCTACATTTGCAATCCAAAGAATCTTTAGCTCAGTTGGTTAGAGCGTTACCTTGACATGGTAAAGGTCACTGGTTCGAATCCAGTAAGGTTCACCAGGTTAAGCCCATGCGATGCATGGGCTTTTCACTTCCCAAGGTAGTCATTGAACCATTACATTATTGCGCTAAATCAATTAAACGGTTTTAACCGCTGGTTTTTTGAAGCCCTTCCTTATTAAGCTCACTTTCCAGCAGCTTTTTCTTCTTATATAATATGGCGCCTTGTACCATTAAAAGGGTCATCAGGCTCACCACAACCGTGGCAATTAAAGTCTTTATAAGACCTAAATCCATAAATCCAAATACTGGCAGCAAATAGACAACAACGATCCATTGTACAATATAAACGATGGTAATATTAATGCTGCACCAACGCAAACCTTTGAGCAACGGACCATCAAAGGGCAGTTTGCCGCTTATCCAGGTACACAAACGCATCCACAATAAAACAAGACCGCAATGAAAAATAGTACCACCCGGTCCTAACCGGTAAAAAGTTTGGTTGAAAGCAGCGGGCTCAAACTGCATGCCTATCAGGCCCACTACCACACTTAAAAGACCCGCAATAAGGCACAGCCGGTTATAAGTATCCTTTGAAAGATCCTGATATAACTGACCAAAAGCTAAGCCAAGTAATGGATAAACGCCCCATGGGAAGAAAGGGAAAAAGACGGCGGCAGGCGCACCATTGAATAATTTCAATAAGTAGTCCGTCAGAAAATTATCCAGCCGGTGGCCCCAGACAAGCGGTGAAATAACTATGACCCCAAAACCTATACATAATGGAACAATCCAGCTTGCTTTAAAATGGCAAATCACGCCGCAAAGCAAATAGCTTATGGCCGCAAATTGGAAAATGTCTCCTACCATTAGCAAATCAATGACCCCAAAAAAACCGGAAGATATGTGATAATAATTCAATAATTCCTGTGGAATGATCCCCATAATAATGGGAATAACAAATTTTATAAAATTAAGGATATAGGCAAGGCAAAAAATTGAAATGGCCCGCTTGAGTATTGTCTTCAATGGCTTTTTGCGACCTAAAAAGAAAGAAAAACCCAGTAAAAACATAAATACCTGTGCACCCGCCCCTTCTGCCAGGCACCGTAAAAAAATACCCCAGCCACCTTCCTGTACAGAAAGCTGACTGTAATATAAAGTGGCATGCGTAGCAGGCATGATAAATACGATAAATCCTCTGGCTAAATCTACTGCTGAATTCCTTGATTGCATAGTATGTATTGGTTTTAGAAAATTTCAAAATAAAAAGGTTATTACAGAAAGGGCTGAACCATAAATGTTTTGTCGTTACAGCCAACTTTTCCTGCATTATTATTTTGAAATCGTCACAACATAATATACATCCTATTTTTTGGGGTTATTAAAGATTTGCCATATTTTAGCCTTCTGAAAGACACCTGCAATTTGCAGTTATAATTTTTAATAAACTTGACATCCGGTGTTTTTTTAAACGCTCTTCATGAAAATGGCTACTTGTATAATTGAATATCTGTTTTATTGACCTGCTGGGTTGCATTACCGCAGGCCAATATTTTTTATTCAATTAAACAAGTTTATTCATGTCAAACACGCTTGTATTCCACCCGGAATCCTTTCTGGGTTTTCAAATCATATATAGTAACGCTGATAATGTACAATACAGCCTTAGTGTGGGCTCTGTAGGCAGTACGGAAACGGAGGTCTACATCAATACGTCTTGCATTGAAAAGGGAGACAAAGTGGTATATGGAAATATGCAATTTTCATTATGCACCAAATTAAGAAAAGAAAATGGTAGGATGCAGCGTAAACGATCCGTGCTGCCCCATAGTTTAGTGATTCGATATTCAAAGGAATTATTTTCACTATTTACTATCGGGCAACAATTCCACTCGGCTAACCATCCTATTGAGATCTTTAAAAATGATTTCAATTTACTCAGCCATAACAAATCGGGGACCCTTTCTCAAAAGCATACGCAGCTTGTGAAATCAATTATCCAATTAATTAGCAGTCCTTGCATGGAGCCAGAAGGATTATATGAAAACATTCAATCGCTTTCCCAGGTAATAATGGCTGCCGAGAACGAAACCATTGTCGTTCATGAAAACAACCCTTCTATTTGCTCCGCTTTAATTAAAATAATTGATTGCGTTATTGAAAACAATTTCGCTTATCCATCGCCAAAAGTCATCAGACGGCTGACAAGTCTGGCCAAAAAAACCTTTGAGAAAGAAATCCGCTGTTACACGCCTGGCACCCTGAAAGTGTTTCTCTCAGAACTACAATTCAAAAGTGGATTATATCAAATTATATATACGAAAAAACGGTTCTTGGACATTGCATTGGAACATGGTTTTTCCGATCAATCTGCTTTTACCAGAAGTATTAAATCGAAAACCGGCTTCTCCCCCCGGATGCTAAGAAATAGCAGTAAACAAGGGCTTTATAAGCTGTTACCAAAATGGGATATGCAATAAAAAGTAGAATATGAATGATAGCAGTCATCGACGAGCAGATTTCATATTTTTCACAACTCAATTAATCTGCAATAATCTTTTTATTATAATACCGGGTGGCCTATCATTAAAATCATGGCCAAATTTTGGTTTATAATTAAATTTTTATTTAATTTAAGGAATCTATTCACTTCAAAATAATAAACATGGGAAAGTTTGTTGTTAAAAGCGGGAAGGATAATCAGTTCCGCTTCAATCTGAAAGCCGGGAACGGGCAAATCGTTTTAACCAGCGAAGCGTATACCACCAAAGCCGCTTGTCATAATGGAATTGAGTCCGTAAAGACCAATGCAAAAGACGATAGCAGGTATGAAAGAAAGACTTCCTCCAATGGAAAGCCTTATTTCAACCTCAGAGCAGGTAATGGCCAGGTTATCGGCAACAGTGAACTCTATGAGAGCACCGCAGCAATGGAAAACGGAATCGAATCAGTAAAGAAAAATGCGCCTGACGCAGAGATTACGGAAGAATAAAATCAGTTGAAAATAAGCCGGCGATTCTCTGTATCTGATACAGCAATCACCGGCTTATTCATTTATAAAGAAGGTTCTTAATATTTTCCCTTTTAACCCTTAAAGGCAATGACACTTATCTCAACATTTACATTTTTGGGCAAGGTCTTTACAGCCACACATTCCCGGGCCGGAGGGTCCTTATGGAAGTATTGCCCGTAAATCTCATTAACCTGTCCAAATAAGCCCATATCGCTTAAAAACACGCTTGCCTTCACCACATCTTCAAAACCATAACCAGCCTGCTTTAAAACAGCTTCGAGGTTCTTAAATACCAGATGAGTTTCTCCGGCCAGATCGCCACTATATAACTCATTAGAAGCGGGATCAATGGCGATCTGCCCACTCACATATAAAAATCCGCCGGCTTTGATTGCCTGGTTGTAGGGCCCCACTGGAGCGGGTGCCGCATTGGTATTGATAATTTCCTTTCCCATTTTGTTATTTTATAAATTCAGGTAATATTTAACGGGCAAGTTAGTCCAAATCCGATAATCTGCCAATATGCGTCACAAGACCAGGTAAACAAAATGGCACACAAAAATGCCCAATCTGAAGATCGGGCATTTTTAAATAATTTGCTTAAGCTGACTAGCTGTTATTGCTATTATTGAAATCTCCGCCATCCAAACCAGCGTTTGCTGTATTGTTGACGGGAGCCAATAGTTCTTTGAATTTGCCTTCTTTTTTCAAAACCGGCCATTGAAAGGCAGCATTGAGGATCCTGGAGCTTACTTGATAATGGTTATCCGGAGCCCAGATAAATAAGCAACTTCCTTCCTTAATTTTATTAATAATGGCGTATTGCTGACCATAGGGTACTGCAGGGCAACCAAAGCTGCGACCTGTTTCGTTTTCGTCAGCTCGGCGGGCATTGACATAATGACTGCCATGCATTACTATATACCTTTTATAGATATTATCATTGATCCCTGGCTCAACACCATTTAAATGTAAACTATAGCCGGAACCGCCACGATAAGATTTGCCGGTAATAATAAAACCGAGGGAACTTTTATGGGAATCTACAACATTGGAGAATGTCGTCGCATATTCACCACCAGAGCGCTTTCCATGAGATACATAAGTATTGAATAATACTTTACCTGCCTTCAGGTCTATCACATAAAGTCTTTTCTGAGAACTGCTTTGGCTATAATCCACAATGGTCAGCAAATCGGGCTTTTCCAGCATCCCTTTACTTTCAAGGTATTCATACCCCTTAAAAGCTTTATAAAAAACATCCTTTTTTAAACCAACCTCATTTAATCCGATCCTGTTGTAAACGGAATCAACATATTTATAGGCCATTGTCTGACCGACTGGTTTATTAGGAAGTAGAGAAGGAAAATCCTTGTCTACCGGATGTACATTGTTTGCACTTGAAATGTTCGTTATTGGAGTCGTAAACGCGCACATTACTAGCCCCACCACACTCAGGAATAAGAATTTTTTCACTATTTCCAACTTGTTTTTATGCTCCCGGCACTGACTCCGGGAATCTTAGAAAAAAGGAATATTAACTTTCATGATCCATTCTGGCCGCCCTTTAGGCACAACAGATCGCCTTCTTTAAGAATGTAATTTTCGGAATAAAATTGCTTTTGTCCAAAAATATTTTGAATATTCTTCAAGAATTGAGGCAAATTTAGCCGATTTTCATGGGGCTGATGGCTAAAAATTGAATAAAATTCGGGGAGATTCTGTTAAAATCTTCTATAATCCATATTTTTCTTTTAATTGCCTGCACGTTCTTTTTATCGTTTGTTCAATGGGTATGAAAGAAAAACCAGGGATAGCCCCCATAAATTTACTTGCGTCATATTCGCATATCCTCAGAGCAGTACGCGCAGTATTTTTATTTAATATGGAAGACTTACCGGTTATTTTGCCTTTTATATATTTGGCTCTCCATACAAATTCAGCAAGTATGGGCGTTACTTTCTTATTTGGCCGGGGTTTGCCAAAATAATCAGCGATCAAATCAAATAAAACTTTATAGGAAATATTCGCACCATTTAAAATAAACCTTTCGCCCACTAAATCACGATCCATTAAGGCGATCGCCGCCTTTGCCACGTCCACTACATCTACAAATCCATGTACGCCTTCCGTATACCAGGGAAATCCATCGTAAACGGATTTAAACATCGCTGTAGATCCGGTATTCCAGTCACCTGCCCCTATGACAATGGAAGGGTTAATAACCACTGCCTTCAGGCCTTCCGCAAGTCCCCGCCAAACTTCAATTTCTCCCAGATATTTACTTTTACCGTAATCTGAGGCGCCCATTGCATTCCAGGGCAATGTTTCATGGATGAGATTTTTAGCGCTTTTGGCTTCGCCAATGGCCGCTACAGAACTTACATGCAGTAATTTATCTACGCCGTTTTTGATACAGGCATTGACAATATTGGCTGTTCCTTCCACATTCACTTTAAAAACATTGCTTTTCATTGCAGGATCAAAGGATACCAGTCCCGCAGTGTGGTAAACACGGTTCACGCCTTTTAAGGACTTTTCAAGCTCCACGACATCCAGGATATCACATTTAATCCAATGGATACCATCATTTGAATTTTCAGGGGGATTTCTGGCAAGGCCAATGACTTTGGTGGCAGTGGGATCTAACAGCTGAATGATCTGGCGTCCAACCAGACCTGTCGCTCCTGTCACTAAAATTGTTTCTTTTGGATTTAATTCCTCCACTATA
>Ga0164242_10008879_pt1 | contig 10876 bp, 9 predicted proteins | sample OricomgcompostMG_FD_108783 | JGI IMG/M metagenome (GOLD analysis project Ga0164242, IMG submission 108783) | Miracle-Growth compost microbial communities from Emeryville, California, USA - Original compost - Miracle growth compost (MG) ...
GAGCAACTCCTCCTCGGACCCGATGTCGTTGATGGCGATCGGGGAGGTGGTGGTGGCAGTCATGTAGTAGGAAACCTTCGGTGGACAGTAGATATGGACAATGTGTTGGAATGGCGGCCGGCAACTGACCTCAAGTCAGCGGCGCCGGCGCGTCAATCGGCGAGAAACCCCGCCGTCGACGCTGTGCCGAGATGGAACCCCTCACACGCACATGCGTGCGCGCGGCAATCCTATCGGCCCGTCCACAGACCGGTCAAAAGGAGTCGAGGTCGAGCGATGGATGCCTTCGGAGTCGGACGGCGGAGTGCGGATGTTGCCGAGACCCGCCGCGCCAATCGCGGCTGGTGGGATGCGGAGGCCGTCGCCTACTACGCCGAACACGGTGACTTCCTGGGTGACGCCGAACTCGTCTGGGGACCGGAGGGACTGACCGAGTCCGACCTCGGCCTGCTCGGTCCGTTGGCCCGCCGGGACGTGCTCGAGATCGGGTCCGGCGCCGCCCAGGGCGGGCGGTATGCCGCCGCGCAGGGCGCCCGCGTCGTGGCGACCGACCTGTCCGCGGGGATGCTGCGCCAGGCCGCCGCCATCGACGCACGCACCGGTGCCGCGCTCCCGGTCGCGCAGTGTGATGCAACGGCGCTGCCCTTCCCGGACAGGGTCTTCGACATCGTGTTCACGGCATACGGCGCAGTGCCGTTCGTCGCGGACAGCGCAGCGATCATGCGGGAGGCAGCCAGGGTGCTGCGCCCGGGCGGCCGGTTCGTCTTCTCCACCACGCACCCGATCCGCTGGGCCTTCCCCGACTCCCCCAGCCCCGACGGGCTCGTGGCCGACCGTCCCTACTTCGACCGCACGCCGTATGTCGAGCAGGGCGACGACGGCCGGGCGACGTATGTCGAACACCATCGGACCCTCGGCGACCGGGTGCGCGAGATCGTCGGCGCCGGGCTCGACCTGGTCGACCTGATCGAGCCGGAGTGGCCGGACGACAACGCGGCGGTGTGGGGCGGCTGGTCGCCAACCCGCGGCCGCATCATCCCCGGCACGGCGATCTTCGTGACCGAGAAGCCCGGCCTGCAACCGGATCGGTGAGGGCGGGTTCGCCGGCTCAGCGATCGTCCTTGCTGAGGCGCGCCGTGGCGCCGTCGTCCGCGCCGTCCAGCAGACCGGACACACCGCCCTGCGTCTCGTCGTCCACATCGTCGTAGCCGCCGTCGTCGTAGCCGCCGTCGTCGTCCACGGCCTGGTGCCGCCCACCGTCACGGCCGCGCCCCAGCAGCACCGCCATGACCACACCACCGATGAGCAGGAGCAGGCCGAGAATGCCCAGGACCCACGGGGCGAGCTTGAGGGCCTTCAGCTGCGACGCCTTGCCCTTGTATTCGTCGACGTTCGCCTTGACCGTCGCGTTGTCGAACGCCGAGGTGGTCCGCAGCACCTGCACCGACTTACCCGTCGAGGGATCAGTCAGCCATTGCTGCTGCGCCTCGGTCACCTTGATGAACGCACCGGTCTGCGGCTCCACCCAGATGGTGCGGTCATTGGCGTAGGTGTACTTCGCCTTCACACCCGGACTGCTCTTCGGCTGACCGAAGAGGAACCCCGGGGTCTCCTTGGTCGGCTCGGTCACCAGGGTCTGCCGGGGCACCGTGCCCTCGAAGCGGTAGACCGTCAGGCCGTCGATCTTGTCCGTGCCGGCATACTTCATCGACATCGACTTCTCGATCGAGGAGTCCCAGTAGGGGTAGGTCGTCTTCTTCGTGCCGAACGGGAACTTGACCGTGTAGCCGGTGTGCCGGAGCGCCTTACCGTTCTCCTGGTCGCCGCTCCACGCGATGACCTTGCCGGTGTGCCGGTTGACCGCGAACTTCTCGGTGAAGGCCTCCTGGGCCGTCTGGGTCTGCGGGATCGAGGAGTACTGCCACTTGCTGAAGATGACGGCGTTGTGCCCGAACTGCTGGCTCTCGTCCTTCTGCGCGACGGCACCGATGGTCGTGGTGAGGGTCGTGTGCTGGAACTTCAGCGTCCCGGCATCGAAGATGTAGGCGTTCTTGTCGACGGCTACCTGTTTGGTGTTCTGGTCGATCGGGATGACCGCCAATTTGTCGAAGGCGTAGAACTTCAGCAGCAGCGCCATCGTGATGAAGAACGCGCCGAATCCGATCACGATCGCGGATTTCCGCACTGTCTGACCTCCGGTTGTGAACTGGAACTTACCGGACAGTAGCATCGATTCTGCGACTTGTGTCACACACGCCTTGCGTTGCCGTCAAACAATTCGGCCAGGACCTCGTCGACAGGACGACCCGGTGCACCCACGAGCACCGATTCGACGCCGCCCGCGATCGCCGCCCGCAGGTCGCTCGGCTGGTCGCCGAGCAGCACCGTCCGGTCCGCACCGGCCCATGCTGCCCGCCGGAGGGCCTCGCGAATCAGGCCGGCACGCGGTTTGCGGCAGTCGCACGTGTGCGCCTCGTGCGGACACACCTGCACGGCGTCCAGGTGGGCGCCATACCGAGCCAACTTCGCGGTCAGCCGGCGCTGCACCGCCAGCAGCTGTGCCCTGGTGAGCTCACCGCGCGCGACACCCCGCTGGTTGGTGACCAGCACGACCGCACAGCCGGCCCGGTTGCAGGCGCGGACCGCCGCTCCGGCACCGGGCAGCAGCACCAGGTCGTCGGGGTCGCTGACGTAACCCGGGCGCTGCACGTTCAGCGTGCCGTCACGGTCCAGCAGCACCAGGTCGTATGGCGTGCCGCCGCCACCCGGCGGACGCGGGATCGGCGTCCTGCTCTCGCCCAGCAGTTCGGCATCGCTCAGCACCCCGACCCCCTTCAGCAGCCTCTTGCCTACTGTCGTCACTTCCTCGGCGGCGCCGGCTACTCCTGGCAGACCACGTCGACGGCCTCGCACCACACGTGCGTCCAGAGCATGTGTGCCTCCTGGATGCGCGGTGTCTCCACCGAGGGGACGACCAACACGTGGTGGGCACGGCCGGCGAGGTCACTCCCCCGCTGTCCGGTCAGCACGATGGTGAGCAGCCCCATCTCCTGGGCGAGCTCCAGTGCGCGCAGGATGTTCTTGCTGCCGCCACTGGTGCTCATCGCCAGCAACACGTCACCGGGGCGTCCGAGCGCGGCGACACCGCGGGCGAACGTCTCGTCATACGCGTAGTCGTTGGCGACCGCGGTGATCGAGCTCAGTGACTCGGCCAGGTTGACCGCCGGCAGCGGCGCACGGTCCAGGATGCACTTGCCGATGAACTCCGCCGCCACATGACTCGCGATCGCGGCAGATCCGCCGTTGCCCGCCACGAGCAGCGTGCCGCCCTCGACCAGCGCGTCCAGCAGCGCGGTCCCGGCGGCGTCGACCTGGTCGACCAGCCCCGGCTCGGCCAGCGCTCCGGCCAGGTCCGCCCACGCGGCCAGCCCGATCCGCTGGCGCTCGGAGACGGCCGGTCCGCGCAGCTCTCGCGGTACCTCGTGCAGAGCATGACCGTCCGGCATCAGTGCTGTCCTCTCCAGGTCGTGACCCCGTGCTGGCTGAAGGTGATCTCCGAGAGGGTGAGCCCCATCGCCAGCAACTCCTGCGCGACGACGTGCCGCCGTTCGAATTCGCAGACGAACACCAAGTGTCCCCCACCGCCGGCGCCGGTGACCTTGCCACCCAGTGCCCCGCACGCGAGCGCGGTCTCGACGGCCTTGTCGATGGTCGGCGTCGTGATGCGCTCGGACATCTTGCGCTTCTGCGACCAGGCCTCGCCGAGCAACCGGCCGAACCCGTCGACCTCGCCGCGCACGAGGGCGACCTTCATCTGCTCGGCGAGCTCCTTCTGAGCGCGCAGACCCTCCAGTGCCTCGGCGTTGCCGGTCTCGTAGCGCGAGCGCTGATCCTCGATGATGTGGTCACTCACCCGGGTGTTGCCGGTGAACGCCAGCAGCATGTTGTGCTCCAGTTCGTGCACCGTGTCATCGCGCACCCGCAGCGGGTTGACGACCACCTGGTCCGGCTGGAACTCGATGTAGTTGAAGCCGCCGAACGCTGCGGCGTACTGGTCCTGGGAGCCGCCGGGTATGGCGAGGTCCTCCCGCTCCAGGCGGTAGGCCAGCTCGGCAACCTCGTACGGCGTGAGGTCGAGGCCGCAGTGCTGGGCGACCAGCCCGATCACCGAGACCATCACCGCGCTCGAGGACCCCAGTCCGGACCCGGGCGGCGCCTGCGTGTGCAGGAACAGGTCGAACCCGCCGGACGGGCGCGCACCCTCGATGTCCCGGACCCGTTTGATCGCGGCCTTCGGCAGGTCGAGCTTGCCGTCGTACTCGACCGGTTCGTCGATGCCGAACCCGATCGAGGTGCCGTAGTCCAGGGAGCGGACCGTCACCTGGCCGTCGGTCCGGGGACGTAACGTGCTGAACGCGAAGGCGGAGATCGTCGCCGACAGCACCGCTCCGCCCTCCCGCTCCGGGAACGGCGCGACATCCGTGCCGCCACCGGCGAACGAGATCCGCAGCGGCGCCCTGGCACGCAGCACAGGACGGCTGTGGTCGACCGTGTCGTCGTCGGGCAACAGCGGGTCACGTGCGGTCATCGGTCTGTCTTCGGCCTTCCGAAAGGTGCATGCGCAGGGAATCTACTGCAGAGTAGCTCTCGCAGACGCGGTGAGGAGGTTGTATGGCGCGATATCGGTTGATCGACGGCCTGCGCGGTGTCGCTGCCGCCCTGGTGCTGCTGTCCCACGTCGGTTTCTGGACCGGCGCCGACAACCTGGACCTGTCCGGCGGGCTGTTGGCCCGCGGGGACAGCGGCGTGGCGGTGTTCTTCGCGATCAGCGCGTTCCTCCTGCTGCGCCCGTGGCTGGCGCAGGATGTGCCGCCGCCACGGATCGGTGCGTATGCCGCGCGCCGCGCCGCCCGTATCCTGCCCGCCTACCTGATCGCACTCGCCGCGGTGCTGCTGGTGGCCGGCACGTGGGGTGCGGTCGGCGGCGGGGGCCTGGGCGGCGCAGGGAAGGTCGTCGCGCATCTGCTGCTGGTGCAGGGGTATGCCGACACGTCGTACCAGTCGTTCAGCCAGACCTGGAGCCTCACCACCGAGGTGTCGTTCTACGTGCTGGTGCCGGTACTCGGTCGCGCGTTGGGTCGGTTGCTGCAGCGCTCCCCGCGGGCGGTGTATGGCGCGCTCGGCGCCACCGTCGCGGGCGGCGCCGTCATACAGGCCCTGACGGCGGTGTGGACGCAACACAGCCCGACGACGCATGCCGGTGTGCTGGGGACCAGCGTGCTCGGGCACGCGGCGTGGTTCGCGGTCGGTGCCGGCCTCGCGGTCGCAGTGCAGGCAGGGCACCTCGACCGGCTGCGCGGAATCGGCGTCGGCACCTGGCTGGGAGCGGCCGGTGTCGTCTACCTGATCGCCTCCAGCGGCGTCGCCGGACCGCGTGACCTGCACACGCCGACGGTCGGGGCGGCGGTCGCGAAGGAGCTGCTCTACACGCTGCTGGCCGGCCTGCTGCTGCTCGCGGCGGTCAGAGGCCCCTCGGACGAGCGTTGGAGCGCGGTCGCGGCCTGTCCGGCAACGCGATTCGCCGGTGACATCTCCTACGGCGTGTTCCTCTGGCACGTGCTGGTGCTCCAAGTGATCTACCTGGCCTCCGGCTGGAGGCTGTTCACCGGGCCGTTCAGCGCCGTGCTGTTCGCGGTGCTCGTCTTCAGCTGTCTGATCGCGTGGGCGTCGGCGGCGCTGGTGGAGGAGCCGGTCCTGCGTCGAGTGCACCGGCGCACCCGAACGCCGCGCGTACCAGTGCGCACAGCGTGACGGTCGCCAACAGCTGACCGGCGATCGCGCCCGCGGACTGCGCATCGACGACCCCGAAGAACGCAAGGGCGACGCACGAGGCGACCAGAGCGGTTGCCGCCACGTGGCGCAACCAGCGCCCGGGTGTCACCGCCGCCACCACACCGGCCAGGATGCCCACCGGACCGGCGACCAGGAAGGCGACCACGACCGCAGCGAGCGCACCCACCACGCGCGACCGCGGCGAGTGGTCACCCACCGACGCGTCGCACGCTGCCACCGGTGGGTGGGTGACCACTCGGCGCGGTTCGGCGCGATCGCGGCGGCACAGCAGTGCCGCGGCGAGGAAGGTCAGTAGCAGCGCCAGCGCCACCAGTCCGCCGAGCAACAGGCCGAGACGCTGCGGGGTGGTGGGCGTGAAACGCAGCGTGAGCGTGTCGGCGCCGCCGGCGGTGATGCGGAAACCCTGCCGCCAGCCGTCCACCTCGACCGGTTCGAGGGTGCGGCCGGCGCGGTCGCTCGCCTGCCAGCCGGCGTTGAATCCCTCGCTGAGTGCGACCACACCGGCGTCACCGGCGCCGACCCGGATCACCCGCGTGCCGGCGTCGCCCGCGACGGAGGTGATGCTGCGGGTCGTGCTCGTCCTGTCCGGAACCTTGCCGAACGCGGCAAGCGCGGGAGTCAGGCCGTGACCGCCCACGATGGAGATCGTGGCAGTGCCTCGCCCCGCGACGCGGGGGTCGCCGCACGTCGTGGCCTCGACGAGGTCACCCTTGGCGGTCCCGGCGGATGCGTTGAGCCGCAACGGCACCCGCGTCGTGGTGCCGTCGGGCGAAGTCACCGCGACCACCCCCGCAGCGCCACAGCTCGTCGGCAGCGAACCGCCGTCGGTCCGCAACCACACGGAGCCGGACAGCACTCCGCCGGTCAGGTGCACCTGTCGGGTGATGCTCGCACCGTCCTCGGGCAGCCGCGTGAGCAGCAGCTCCTGGGAGGAGAGACCCACCGATTGCGGCACGTCGATGACGGAGCCGAGCCTTGTGCCCGGAATGGACATTTCGGCGATGCCGAGCACCGGGTCGATGGCGTCACCCGCGGCCTCGAGTTGCACCTCGACGGACCTGGCCCGGGTCGCGTGCACCGGCACGGTGACGGTGACCCGGTCGTGCACGGCGACCGTGACGGTGTGTCCCCCGACGGTGACCCGCACCCGTTCGGGCAGGGTCGCGTGCTGCTGCGGCCCGGCGAACCGCAGAGTGACGGCGGAGACGGTCGTCGCGTCACGCAGGGTGCCGCGCAACCGGGCCGTGTGTCCGTGGTCGCCGGTCAGCCAGGCGGTGTCGTCATCGCCGTCGAAGGCGGACGCCGGCCCGTCGCGGACCCCGAGGTAGTGGCCGGCGAAAGGGTCGGCCGCCGAAGAAGACACCCGCACCTCGGACCAGCCGATCCACTCCCGTGCCGGTTGCCGCGCAGGGTCGGTTGCCGGCGGCAGGTCTCGCGCGCCGATCTTCGTGGGCAGGTCGTCCGCCCGGGTGAGCACGGGGCTGTAGGCGAATGCGGTCGGTACGCCATTGTTGTACGCGCGCCACGGCATCGTGTCCGTGACGATGTCGGCATCGCCTGAGGAGCGCGAATCCAGCTGGTACCACTGATCTTCCGAGAGCGCGCCTGCGGCATACAGTGCGAAGAGCGCCTCGGGTCCGCCCGCGACGGTGACCGGATCCGTGCCGTAGACCGAGGCACCCCGGGTCGGCGCTGCCGTCACGTCGTACACCGTGAGCGCCGCTGTCCCCGTGCCGTAGGAGGCGGCGACCCGGAAGCCCGGTGACAGCCGCAGGGTTCGCTGCACCTGCCGCCACGGCTGTGCCCGCACCGACGGGGCCAGGTCTCGACGCAGCACGACCCGTTTGATGCCGAGTCGGGCCAGTCCTGCGGCAAGTGCGGGTTGCGTCACACCGCTGGCGGCCAACTGGTCCGCGACGTCCAGGATGCGGGTCGAGCCCGGTATGCCGAGCGGCGCGGCCTCGCGGGTGACGATCGGCGAGGTGGCGATCGCCGAGAGCGGTTCGTCGGTGGTGCTGCCCCACGTGTAGGTGGGGGTCCGCGAGTTGGGCAGCAACAGCGTCGACCCGCCGGAAGTCGCTGCCGCGGAGTCGATCTCGTGCGCGACCTGCGACCACTGCGTGGGTATGGCGGCATACGCGTCCGCGGCGCCGACGCGTCCCTGCCAGATCGGTGTGGCGGCGACGGCGACCGCCAGGGCGATGAGCGCAGGCACGAACCGGTGACGGGCCCTGGCCGAGGAGGACACCCGCTGCAGCACGGCGGCCAGGCCGATGGCCAGCGGCAGCCGCAGGACCGGATCGGCCTTGTGGATGTTGCGCAGCGGTGCGAGCGCCCCGTCCAGCAGCGCCCGGACCGGCTCGGACAACGGACTGCCCACGGTCCCGCCGTGACCGAGGCTCATGAACAGCACGGCGGCGATTGCACAGCACAGCGTCCAACGGGCCACGTGTCCGCGCTGGCGGAGCAGTCCCCAGCAGCCGACGGCCGCAACGACGCCGGTGGCGATGATGGCGGTCACGGACTGGGCCAACACCCAACCGCCTTGCCAGACAGGGTGATCCGCGCTGTCCAAGATGTAGGCGATCCAGTCGTCTGCGCCGCGGAACACATTCGGCACGGACGTCACCGCGGTGGTGATGGACGCTGTCTCGATGTAGTCCAGGAACGGGTAGGCGTAGCGGCCGAGCACCAGCAGCGGCAGCAGCCACCACAGTCCGCCGAGCAGGACCGCGACGATCCACGGCGGCAGCCGCCGCCGGCCGGCCGGATGGGTGAGCAGGAAGACGAAGGGCAGCGCCAGGACGATGCCGGAGGCGGTCGCGTTCACTCCGCCCAGCGCCGCCGTGAGCACCCCGGCCAGGGCCAGGGTCCGGACGAGCTCGGCGCGGGTCAGCGGGCGCCGGGTCAGCGGCAGCACGGCGAGCAGCAACCACGGCGCCAGCGCCATCGGCCACGCTTCGATCGAGATCACCGGCAGCACGGTGAGCATCCGCGGCGCGAGCGCATAGGCCGCGCCACCGGCGATCGCGGGCAGCGGACCGGCGACACCGAGCCGGCGGATCACCTGCTGGGCGCCGAGGAACGACACGACCAACAGCAGCGTCCACCAGACGCGTTGGGCGGCCCACCCGGGGATCCCGAGCGAGTGGCAGATCCCGAAGACCGGGCCCATCGGGAACAGGTAGCCGTACGCCTGGTTCTGCAACTCCCCCAGCCCGGCGTGGGTGTTCCACGCGTCCAGCGACCGCCCCAGGTAACGCCACGGCGAGATCGTCAGGTCGATCTTGGTGTCCGGCTCCGTGCGCCCCGGTGAGACCAGCCACGGGAGGACGACGAACACCGCCAGCATGAGCAGCAACCAGATCCGGTCGACGCGCCACCGGTCGGTGGCGGGTGCGTCGACCTGCTCGCCATACCCCTCACTCATCGGCGCCGCAGGATCAGCAGCAGGTTCCAGGTGACGATCTCGCGCAGTCCGGGCACCCGCACCACGTGCCGGGCGAAATCGGGCAGGTATCGCGGACGGGCGACCAGCACATCGACGTCCGGCTGTTGCTGCGCCCAGCGCAGCCCCTGCGCGACGCTGACCCGGAACAGGGTGCGACCGACGGTGTTCTTGGGTGCGTGCCCGTGCGTGCGCGTGTAGCGACGCACCGCGCGTTCGCCGCCGAGCCAGTGCCAGGGCGAGGTCTCGTGACCGCCCCAGGGTGAGAGCCAGTTGGTGTAGGAGAGGAAGACGAGCCCGCCCGGCCGCACGACACGCACCATCTCGTCGGCCGCGTGCTCCGGGTCCCGCACGTGCTCCCACAGGTTGCTGCTGAAGACCACGTCGACGGCGCCGTCGGCGAACGGCAGCGCCTCCGCCGTCGCGACCACGCCGCCGTCATGCACCGACGGCACCGAACGGTCGTGGTCGATCGGGACGTAGGTCGCACCCGCGGCCCGGAACGCGTGCGCGAACTCGGTCGGCCCTGCGCCGACGTCGAGCACCCGGGCACCGTCCAGCGTGGCGAGTTCGCCCAGCAGCTCGCAGGAGTCGCGCGCGAGCGCACCGTAGAAGACCTCCGGCTCGGTCTGCTCGACGAGGAAGGCCCGGAACAGGCGCACCGACCGGCCGATGCCCCGCTCCATCAGAACGGCTTCCGCGCGGTCAGCTGCAACGTCGGCCGCAGACCGGGTCGTATGGCGCGGGCGCCGAGCACCAGGGGTGCGCTGGCCAGCCCGGCGAACAGGACCGGGCGCTCGGCGAGTACTCCGTGCGGGCGCGCCCGCGGCCGCAACCGCCGGGCGATGCTCGCGACATCGGTGACCAGACTGTCCATCGCCGGTCGAGTCACGCGCACATCGGTCAAGCCTACGGACACCGCCGCCCGCCGCAGGCTTTCGGCGGTGAAGAACCGCACGTGTGTCGGGTCCTCCAGCATCCACCAGGCCGACCCGTAGATCCGCAGGCCGGCACTGTCGCCTGCGGGGGTCAGGAACTGCGCCCGTCCGCCGGGCCGCACCAACGCGGTGACGTGTTCGAGGGTGCGCAGCGGGTCCTGCACGTGCTCCAGCACGTGGATGCCGTAGGCGAGTTCGACCTGCCGATCGGAGCCGGTCAGCTCCTCGATCGGCTCGGTGTGCAGCTGCCCGCGCTCCCGCACCACCGGGTCGACGTCGATCGCGAGCTGGTCCGGGTCGGTGCCCGCCACGGTCGCGCCCGCGTCCAGGAAACGCCGCAGCAGCGACCCGGCGCCGAAGCCCACCTCGAAGACCGAGTCCGGCACACCCCGGGCGGTGAGCAGCCGGTAGGTGAGCGCGAGACGCCACGCATCGAGCGTCGGTTCACCGCCGTAGGCGCGATCCCGATGGCCCGCGGGCGCGTCCCGCAGGTCACGCGCCAGGTGCCCGCAGTCGTCGCAGCGGCGCAGGGATCCACCGCCACGCAGCGCCAGGCGCCCCGTCATACCTCCGCAGATCTCGCAGTGGTCGTGCGGCGGCGCACCGAACACGCAGAACCTCCAGTTACCAACGGGTA
>Ga0164242_10008880_pt1 | contig 10876 bp, 15 predicted proteins | sample OricomgcompostMG_FD_108783 | JGI IMG/M metagenome (GOLD analysis project Ga0164242, IMG submission 108783) | Miracle-Growth compost microbial communities from Emeryville, California, USA - Original compost - Miracle growth compost (MG) ...
AACCACCTAAATTTCGCTTTCATTGCAAGAAGAATCCCTTTTCTTTTCTTACTTAAACCTTTGTGGGCTTCATCCGTTAGAATTCGCTGGAAGTTCCCACCGAGAAATTTGTATCTTTTGAAAGGGTTCTTTTCTTGCAACTTCTCCCAATTTGTTATTATATACTCGAATTTAGTATACAAATTCTTCTTGTTGAGGTCCTTCGTTTCTGTGTATCTGTCATAGACCAACACCTACCATATGTTACTAACTCCGAAATCACCTCCGACACGACTCCGAAATGGACTCCGAGGGTACCTTTGATTGTGGATCTTGGCGTAAAATCTCCTTTTCCCACTGGTGGAGATTTGTAGGAGGTGCAAAAACGAGAGTGCAAATTCCAGGTTTTGCATATTCCTCATCCCTCATGCAAAGAGTGATTGCTTCCACTTTGTTGTTAAAAAATGGTAACAATAAAACTTACAAGTTTTGCCAATTCCAGTAGGCTCACACAAGAATCCTTCTTTAATCGTTCTCTCCATTTCTATCATTCGGGTCAATGTGTTCTCCTGGTAATCAAATAGTGGCACTTTTTCCTCTCGCTCAGTACTCAAAGCCCATTTTTGTGTTAAAGTAGGTTGAGAATTCTGATCTTCTTCCTCCACTTCCTCCTCTGAAATTTCAGATTCGCTGTCTACCACATAATCTGGTTCATCCCAATCTCCAGACAAAGTAAACTGTTCATCATTTTCAGAATCCGAAACAGTAATGATTTCTTTTGGCTTCTCTGTGTCTGTTTCTGGATCTGAATCGGAGATCTCAATTATATTCTGTTTAGGGGCGTTTCGATCAGTAACTACATTTTTAAAAAATATTTTAACTCATCAAACCAGCTTTGTACTCCACAGCAGAACCATTTGGTAAATAAACTGTGTGTTCCCGTGAAAGTTGTTCCTTCATGAAAAAACAGAAGTTCTCTCGTTGTTCTACGTTCATCGATAGTATTGTATCAAGGTGCTCATCAGTCATTGTTGTAATGTGATACCACAAGTCTGGAGTAATCACTCAGAATTAATTAAGAACCTACCAAAGTCTTTCCAGTCTGGAATAGCCAACATTCGTTGCAGTATAGGTTCAGCTGGAACAGTATGTTCAACGATTTCACGTTGTTGTTCTCCAACAACATCTCCGAACTGATCAACGACATTACCTCCGAAAGATTGGTTCCGGTCATGTTCTGATGAACATTAAGTGCAAAGAAATACTTTACCGAAGGCGGAGTAATAACGTACCAAAAATTGCTCCAGCTTCTCCAACGTCATCTCCACTTCATATCTTTGCCAATGTAATTTCCAGTGCTTTTTCTGACGACTGAAGATCCAAAAAGAGCAGTCGTAGCAGTACTACTTTGCAAAATCTTCATCCTCTTCAGCTTTTGGGTCATCAATCTCAGCCACCAAGTTGAAAGGCCGGATCTTGCATTTTCTACATTCGAACAACTCATTCTTATCCTCCTCTCTTGTAATTTTCGTTTCTCCCTCCCATGGTATCGCCATCTCTGGTGGTGGTGGCAATTCTTGAGGAAGTATAGACAATATGAAATTGCGAAGCAAAATTAGATCCTTCCTGTTGCAACTTAAGTTGTTAATTGTTCCTCTTACCCTGAGAAGTTGGCAAGCTGACCGTGTAGAATTGTGTTCCAGACGTAACGTCGAATGGGATACTGTGTTGGAAGACCTGAATGGGAGTTGTGTTTTTCCAAGTAAGAGAACCAAGGCAAACACACAGGAAGAAGCAAGGACATAGTGACTGATATTGTATGTCCTTGCTAAAACTGTTAATGTAAGGGTAAAGATTACCATTGATGTGACATGACCCCAAGTGGGGGGCACACACACTGTATCTCCAGGTTTCTGCGTAATGACGTAAATACCACCTTGTAGCTTTTTGTGGTGCTTCTGGATTACTCCTATTAACTTCTCTGCGGTTATCAATTGTTTGCTTTCAACAAGCTTTCTGAAAACGTCCAGTTCTGAATTTGTTAATAATTTGGTTTTTGAAAACGATACTTTGAAGGGCAACATGAAGGGAAGGGGATGTTGCAATCCATATCTTCTGTGCAGTATTATCCTTCGTGTATCCCATAGTGCTGTAACAATTTAGTGAACAATGGAGCTAATATCGTTCAGAATCGGAGCTTGTATCGTAGTACAACAATCACACAATAATGGTCGGAGTGATCGTCGGAGGAAAGGTCGTTGGGTTTCGGAGGGGAATAATTCTAGAATTTCGATGTACTTACTTGATTGCAACGGATGTGTCTGGGTCTGAATGATATTCCAGAAACACTTTGCCCCGGCCGAAGAAGAGGTACAGCTGATATTCTAGCTTTGATCTGGAAAAATTAACACTGAATTGGATGATTCCCTACAACTCCAAATTCTTCAACAGATTGGTGTCCCAATTGTACATGAAAGGATTTGGCTTCAGGTATGCACGTTCCAAACCATTTGGAAGAGTAGCTCCTCTGATATAGCAATCTTTTCCACCAAGAGCATGAGAAAGTCCCTCTTTCTGAGTTGCCTCATAAATTTTCGTTCCTTTCAATAATAATGTTCCACCATTATGTCCATTCAATTTTTGATTCTTCCAATCTTTGTCGTTCTTTTCACAAGCCAAAAATTCATCCCAAGTTGTGGTTGCTGGAAAATTACCAATTAGAAAGGGAGATCCCAATATGCATCTGTTATTTAGAGAATATGCTTGAACAAACTCTTTGTAATCGATCTTCTGCGCGTCTCCCATAAAATTAACTGCAATACCAGTTCCTTCAGGTATCAGGAAAAAAATATTTTAATAATTCGAATATTACAAAATTTTGCAATAATTTACCTTTCAATTGTTTCGTAATACTTTCCTCACAAAGAGAATCCATCTGTCTGTTTTTTCAGCGAGCGAGAAAGATCCACGGACCAATATATGATACTGTGTTATAATCAAAGACGAAAGAAAGGGTACGCAATCCTTATTGATTTGATGAGAGCAAATGTTGTACTCTTCAATCTTTTTGCTGTTCTTATGACTACGACTTTGTCGTAGAAAACACCGAGAAATTCGGAGGAGAAGAGTCTGCAACTCCGCTGTACGTACCGCAACTCGAGGAACAAAGAATTGAGCTTTGCTTGCGATGGTAAAGCCTTCAAAAGGAAAAAAACGGTTTGTAAAAGAGGAGCCAGCAGATGAAGGTAACTACATGTTGAGAAGGAACTAACTCTTGAAGAAATAACGCATCATAAAAAAGCAAAAGGTAAAAGATATGCTCTTCCTTTAATATTATCATTGTTGAATGTTTTTTTGAAAATTATGACGAATTTATTTTCCATCTTACGATTTGCAGGGGAGAGACGATCAGCTTTTCATACGTGCATCTCAGTGGTACGTGCACCATCCAGAGCAAACGCAAAAACGGTTAATCCACTTTCTGCACTGCTTTGGAACAACATTTGCAGTAAATGTTACCACTCCAAAGGATGTCACCTTGTTCCCTATTTGTGGCAAGCATGCAATGCTATGGTTAGTTGTAGTTGGAAATAATTCGTTTCAGGTTTATGGGAACAATGCTCTTTCAGAAGAAGAATGGAATTCAGTTCTGTACAAGTGTGATGAGAACAGGAACGAATCTGGCGTGTTTATAGAATGGAGAGGTAATAATATATGTTAAATACTAATATTGGAAGATGAGAACCCAGATTTTCTTTGTACAAAGGGAAACATGAAGCAATCGCACCGCAAGATGAAGGAATGGGTTGTTGAACGGTTCAAGAAAACTCTGCTGCAAAAATTTCCAGGTACAATTTGAAAAAGTAGTCTCCGACAAGGACGGCCTTTCCTCCGAATAAGTCTCCGAAGGTCGGCCTATCCTCCGAATAAGTCTCCTACCACAATTCCGACTTCAAATGAATCTGACTCTGCAGATTTCCCTATCAACAACTGGATAAAGTGGAAGGTTCATCGTCAGTCACAGCTCTGGAGATCCAATCACAATGATGTCTACAATGTGGTTAGTGCAACTTTTGAGCTCCAGAAGAAGAAGAACTCAGCAGAACCGAACAATCTTGAGGAGAAAATAGACAATTTGGTCAAGCTGCTCCACTCTACAAGCCCTTCAACAGCATCCGAGAAAACTACGCATTTCTCAGGACCAGGAATACCAGCGGCAAGCAAATCGGAAATCAAATCGGAGAACAGTTCGGAGGGTGGCGCAGTAATCAAAGAGCAGAAGAAAGAGGAACGAACAAAACGGTAAGCAAGCTTAATACTGATATAATTACTACTGCAGAGAATCTCAGGCTTGGCAATACATTAAGCAAAAATATCCATATGAATCTTGGAATCATCTTGTCCAGCTGATGAATACAGACGATGGAAGAACATCTGTCCTTTCTTACTTGGATATTGTTCAATCGCAACAGAAGAAAGCAGAGGTACCGATAACAGGCTAAAAACTGTATTAACTTTATAGACTGTTTCTCCCGGTTCACAAACGATGGATTTATCCATGGAATCTGTTACCACTAGGGAAGATTGTACGGGGAACCCAGAAGACCCTCCGAAAACCTGAACAGAGTCTAAGAAGAGCACAGAAGACCCTACAAAGAACCCTGAGGTTGAACAAACTTCCACTGCAATGGAAGAAACTCCTGAACAAACTCCTATGGAACTGGAACACAAAGAAATTCCAAAAGACTCAGAAGCACCAAACCAACAACATCCACCTGAAGAACCTGGTACATAGCCATTATTTATTGTAATTAAATACATACATGCTTATTGTTTACAGTTTGTAATTCTTGCAAACAACCTTCTCGAAGTTATGATCCACTACACAGCTGCAGTGTAAAAGTTGGGGAAGAAAAGTGTACCTCAGTTGAGCATCTGACTTGCTCAGGTAATTTCTGATATAAATATAGAGTTTTTCGGAGCTAATGTCGGAGGACTCATCGTTATTTCGGAGTTATGTTCGGATTGCATTAATAGTTTCAGGAATGAGGGAAATCATTGACGGAGAGTTGTTGAATGAAATAATTCAGGATGCTGATAGAGCTGACATTCTGTGTCGGAATTTGTGCTGCTCTTTTCATAAGAATTTCGGAAGTTCAGTTTGGGATCCATTGAATATACAAAAATGGTGCCTGTTGGACAGAGATTTGAAGGCATTCTTACTTTTAAGTCTGAATTTACAGGAACAAAATGAATACCAGCGGGTAGTGACAGTTTCAGATGGGTGGTGTCTTCTAACTTGTTTGTGGGACTCAATTAGTGGCGAACCCTTGCACCTGCAAGATGAAGCCGGAGTGGTAACGTCGTACGCCAAAGCAACGGATAAATGGCCTCATTGGATTCATTTCTGCAGAGATGCATGTTTGTTGGCAAAAACGGAGCTGTTCAGAGGAACGACGGAAAGTAGAAACGAAACAGTGGCTTACAAGGACTCCTTATTGAGTTTTCTCAACTGGTTGGAGCTATGTTTGAGTTTTGGAGACAATATATTGAACAGTAATGGTGAACTTGCAGGTGAGCTCATTAATACCTGCACTTGGAACTGGCAATCTGAGTTTGCTGGAAGCTGTATGAAATTCTTCAGCCGAATTTGTCAGGTGGATTTTACCGTTGTTGGAGCGACTTGGAACACTCAGAAGCAGAAATGGTCGTTCTCCAAACCTCAAAGCTCCGTTTTGGCTTGGGCTAAGAAAAGCAAGATTGTCAACAAAGTAAAAAAGTGGAAGAGTTATCACTTGTTGCAGTACGAGCTTTGGGATTTTCAACACTTTGATATACTCTGCAAAGTAAGTGCAGTTTGAAAATAAACTGTTTTGATGAATACTGTAGAACGAGTTTGAGTATCACAACTGTGCACCAAGAAGCATAGAATGCCACTGTCAAAAGGAACTAAGCTTGGATAAGGAGATTTTGCAACTGGAAAGGCAAAAGCACCAACTTGGTTTTGTGAACCAGCGAAGAAATTGGATCATGAGATATTGTTTCACTCCTTCTGGTGAGTACCGATACCATCACGACTGTATAGTTAGTACCTTACACGTTCATCCACAAGTTCTGTCTGCAATTCAAAGATACATCAAGAGGAAAACAAGTAGCAGAAAACAACTATATCTTGAATGGTTCAATGAAAAAATGGAACATGGACTGAAGAACAAAAGCTCAAATCACAGCAAACCAGAACTGTACAAACAGGTTTTCAGACTGTTCATCAAAAGGAATAGATCCAGCACAGGTAGATTAACACAGAAGATCAAATACATAATGGATCCTGCCTTCACCCGGATAAAACCCAAAAAGGCTAAAGGTACATCCAAGTTTGTAAAGGAGGATAAGCGCTCTTTAACATATGGATTTTCCCAATACTTAACAAAGGTGGCGGCGAAAGGTATGCTCCGATTTTTGCTCCGAAATTAGCTCCGATTACCACCGAAATCTCTAACAATCCTAGCTGGAATATCGGATGCATCAATCAGTGCAACAACTGTCAACTCTTGGTTTGGGGAAGAGTTTCCAGATACCTCCATTGGTAGGCACCAGACTGACACTTGTGAAACATGTCATGAGAGAAAAACTTGCATTGAGGCAGCCAGTAGTAGATTATGCAACGAAGTATGGTTGTTCATCTTTTTTCTGAAGCTGCAGAAAACCCATAGTGAAAACAAACAAGAGGTGGAAAGTATTGCAGCAGAAATTAAGCATACAAAGCTTCTTCTTAAAACTCACCAGCAGCAGGTAATAGTGCCGTTGTATTCACAAATGGTTAGGCTCAGGAAGTAAGGGATTTTCGCAAGAAAAGGATAGCTGATTCAGTTACACAATGGACTAAGATTCAAGAACTGGAACTGCGCCTTCAAAATTTGGAACAGCACAGTTGTGAGCTGCAGGCTCACAAGTGTAAGTTTCCAATTCCAAACAAAGATGAGAGCATCGAACCTTCTACCAGCACTACGACATTTACTCCGGTACAACTACAATTATCATCTGATAAGTAGATTTGCTCATACATAAGAGAAAAGACAGTTTGTTCAAAACTTTTGGAAAGTTTATACTCAGATTTTGAACTGGTTATTGACGCTGACTTTATGATGGTAATAGAATATAAATTGCAAACTTTTTCCAGGAGAAACTGCTTCCACACCTTGGGTACACAAGCCAGATTGGACCCACTTTTTATATGAAGCATTTGATTGTGTACACCTTTGGTGTGGTAGCACATTTTAGTTCAAAACCAGATTGTACTGCTTACATCATTGACAGACTCCAAGGAGGAAACTTGAGTAGTACCCATACAGTGGCTTGCATAAAACAGTACATTGAACAGCAAGTTTGAATCTTTAGTTATGTGGAAAACTGCATCCCAGAGAAGATTAGAAAAGTGGTGTTCTACATGGATAATGCAGGTGAATCATTTGTACTGTAAAATAATATTTAATAGGGAAAACGAACAAAAGCAAGTACGTTTTAGCTTTTGTAAGGGAACTTGTTGCAAGTGGTCGATTTGACAAGGTTGAAGCAGCATTTTTGATTGCAGGACATACTAAGGTACTGTTGGGCAATTTCATACTGATGTACAGTTCTCACCAGATCAATTTTTTGCCAACATTGCTGCTGTTTACAAGTATAATGATGTTTTTACTCCCAAAATGTATACTGACATGATAAAACTTCTTGAAGTAAGAGCCTACCACTTGACAGCGGTCGATCTTTTCAACTGGCACGATCATGTGGATCAGCTTTGGGGCGAAATCGAGAGGATAAGCTCTTTTCACCATTTCATTTTCACATCCGAAGCAACCACAAGGTACCTCCGATATGCACTCCGACATCCTTCTACCTTTTCTCCGAATAAGCTAATTTCATTCAGCAACGCTATTCCCATAATGCAGTATGTTAACAGACCCTTGTGAGTATCATTCTTCATCCATTAAGATTTTAGGGCGCAACAACAGAGTGTTATCGTGAAGTGTACTGTTAAAGAATTTTACAACTCAACTGAAGTCAATCTGGATTGGAAATTCAAACAGAGGAACAAAGCAGTTGTTTTAAAGGTACAACCTCTCTCAAATTTGGGGTATCCACAAGTACCGACTCAAAAAATGTTGGATGATATGATCCGATTTTGGACATCTGTTGTTCCTGCAACAACAGAACGTATGGAATTCATGAAAGAGTTGGAGATCAAATCAAACATGCAGCATACATTGGCAGAGATTCAGATGAATGAAAGCCTCACAAACAAGTACTTTGATCAGGTAAGGAAATTTATTATTTCACTGACTTATTTACAGATCGCAGAATCATGGAGGAAACCCCTTCACAACTCTCCGGAAATGGTACAACCGTATGACATTGTAGCTATTGATGGAGAGGCAAACACGCAAAGATATATTTGGTTTGGTATTGTCATGGCGAACTTGGTGTCACAGCAAACACTGGAACTCATTTGGTTTCACAAAGTGGAAGAGGATTTTGGAAAAGTAAATTACCAAGTTGTTGGCTTCAGCAAAACAGAAAATTCCCATCCGAGGGGCAACGTACCAACAGGGAAAAATGCCAAAAAATCACAAGTCAAATCTAAATGCACAAAACGGAAAGGAATGTTGGAGAAATCCAAATCGAACACAAGGTAACTTGAACTGCAAATCGAAATTTCAGGAAAGGCAATGCTAAAACTCGTTCCACAAGTTCCAAAGGAAAATACCTCAATGGTACACCAAAAGGTTGTACAATTTGTTCAACCATTAACTTATTTCAGACATCAAACCAGCAGATATATCTTTGGAGTCTGATTCGGAGTCTGATTCGGAGTCTGATTCGGAGCCCAGTTCGGACAGCAATGCAAGGAAAAAAACAGAGGTAAAATCGTTGTGGCTGTTCATATATTAGCGCATCTCCACCTGCATTTACCGACTTGGGGATACTGACTCGGTGCATTATGAAACGTTCATAGCAAGCGGAATTCATGCAACAGTAACTTATAAACAATTGTTGAACTCATATTCACAGCCAATTCCAACTATAAATCCAGTGTCAAAGAAAAGTTCGTACGGGCTGTTCAAAATCAGCACACATGACAAACTTTTGAAGTCGCTTAGAGATGAAGTCACTAATATCCCCCTTCAAGGTAACAAGTTGGTAATAACTTATCAATCTTAATTCAGAATTACGCAAGAGAGAAACAGTCTCCTTCACAAATAACACGTTTGCCAAATCCACAAAAAAAGAAGTCAAGCAGCGCTTACAAACCTTCTATTCTCATGCATTGGATAAGGAAGCAGAATATTGCTGGGAGTATCTCCAAGCAACTGGAAATAACATCAAAAAAAAAGAGGTGACGATCCCGCAACAACACGAAGTTAATCTTTAGAATTAATAAATCAACGATAAAAAATTTTCTGAGCCGTGATCGTAGAAATTATGCCACTCCGAATAGCTCCGAATACAACTCCTATGCGATCGGTAGCTTCACTCCGCTTCACACTCCGATTCGGAGAGCTAGCTAACCTTCCGTTTCTATCCGTCCCACCCTCATTTAAGTCTATGTTTGAGTGATTGAGTATCAGTTGGACGATCTCATCATTGCCAGATGAACAGCCATATTTAAGTGCTGATGGTGTTATCAATAGGTGCTTTTACCTTTGAGAGCGATCTCGTCATCCACAACTTTGATCCTGTTGAAAAGCTGTACCAAAAGTTCTGGATATCCACGTTCACTGATCCAAAGTACCACTGCAAAAGTGAGAAGCTTCATGGTGATTACAGTCGTTGAAATGTTTTTTCTCATCCAACTTAGCTTCTCCAACGAGAAGTTTCATGATTCTGCTGTTGTTTTGTAGATAAGCCCAGTTCAAAACTCTCTCAGGATCAAAACGTTTGATCAGGTCAGAAGCAACATCAAAATTTCCCCTCTGGCAGGATATTTTAAATGCTATCACTGTCACCCTGATAATATTTAACCTTGAATTAATTGCTGTTCAGTGGCATGACTAACGCATTCTTCAAAGACATATTTGATGTTGTGATGAACAGCCCAAAAGAGAGCTTTTTCTAAGTCAGACTTTTTGCTTTTGTCGCCTACCTTTCTGTTTTGCAACACCTTTTGTGGTTTCTCGAACATCTCTCTCATCGGCTCTATCTACGCAGAAGAGTGCGACATTTTCTTTAACAGCGGTTTGTATCTGATTTAGAATCGCTGGAGGAATCTGGGTACCTTATTTTGGTCACTGGTATCCAGACAAAACTTACCATTCAGATCCATTTTCATCAAAGTGTAATTCCACTGCATGGCATCTGCAAGTTGTTGTCCAGCACTTCCTGACAAAGCATTTCCTTGCAAATAATTACGCCAAACTTCAAAATTATACGTGACAAACCCAAAGACAGAAGTGTGTGATTGACTTTCAAAGCCTCTGCGAGTTGTAATCCACCGAATTCACCAATGGCATTTCCTGGTGAGTAAGTTCATTTTCCAACAAGTGGTACCTTCCAAACCCAAGTATTCAATTGTTGTGTTCATTTCTAACGCCATTCTAACTGCCGCAGCACCTGGGTCACCGCACCCATTTTCTAAAGGACTTATTATTTGACTTCACACGCTCCTTACCTGGTAACAAGACTTGCTTAACAGTTTTGTTTGCGTGTAAAGCTTCCATGATGAGCCCAATACCATCTTCTCCTAAGCCACACCCTTACAGAATGAGTATGCTTTGAAAACTTGCATACTGCAGATAACGATGTCAGTCAGTTTGGCTGCTCTTGTTACTTCTGCGACATCCATTGCAAAGCTCGAGCCGAGAGAATTTTCTGAAATATTTCAGTATAAATGAAGAGATGAGCG
>Ga0164242_10008881_pt1 | contig 10875 bp, 5 predicted proteins | sample OricomgcompostMG_FD_108783 | JGI IMG/M metagenome (GOLD analysis project Ga0164242, IMG submission 108783) | Miracle-Growth compost microbial communities from Emeryville, California, USA - Original compost - Miracle growth compost (MG) ...
AACTCGCGGATCTTCTCACGGCCCACGAGATAGGGCGGGGTCGGCTCGAGGGTGCGGCCCTGGATGTCGGGATTGATCGGCACGGATGCCAGCCTAATCGCGCCGCGCCGCGCCGCCTGGGCCGACATCTCCGCGCAGGCGCCGGTGCAGCATCAGCGCTTTCAACGAGCTCGCAGTGAACACGCCATGCGGCGGCCTCACGAGCACGGTTGCAGGCTCCGACCGCTGACGCTCCCGAGCGGCGGGCCGCGCTTGCCCGCCGCTCGAGATGGAGAATGCGTTCAGTCCATTGCCGCGCCGACAACGATGATGTCGCCCCTCACCTCCGGAAACGGAACGTCATCACCTCGAATGGGCCAAACGGCGCCTCCACCGCGCCGAACTCGTCGCGGGCGAGCAGTGCCGGCCCGCTAGGCAACGGCTCCTCGAGCAGGGTCACTGCGGTCACGTCCGTCACGGGCGCGGAGAGCCGCACACGGCCCCGCGTTCGCCGGCCCGCCGGCTCGTACACGCGCACGATCAGATCGCCCGAGCGGTCGTCGGCGAGCTTGACGCTCGAGACGACGATGCCGCCGCTCGTCTCAACGAGCTGCTCGAAGCCATGGGCGCCTCTGACGGTCCGCGCGGCGGCGTTCATCACAATGCCGGCCTCGGTGGCACCGACGATGTCGGTGCCGATGACGAGCCCGAAACGATGCGTCTGCGCGCCCTGATCGGTCTCCGGGTCCGGGAACCGCGGTGCCCGCAGCAGCGACAGCCGCAGCGTGGTCGTGACGTGGCCGTCGACCGCGTCACGGGTGACGTCGAAGCCGTGGATGGAGTCGTTGACGAGCGCGACGCCGAAGCCCGGCTCCTCGACGAGCACGTAGCGGTGCATCGACGTCTCGAACTTCGCGGCCTCCCAGGAGGTGTTCGTGTGCGTCACCCGCCTCTGCGCGCCGAACTGCGTCTCGGCGACGGTGTGCTCGGCGTGCACGTCGAGGGGGAAGGCGACCTTGAGGAACTTCTCGGTCTCGCGCCAGTCCGTCGCCTGGGCGAACTCGAGGGTTCGCGAGCCGGGCGCGAGCGTGATGTCCTGGCGGATCGTCGACGAGCCGAATGCCCGCTCGACGACGACCCGCGCCGTGCCGTCCTCGTCGACCCCGGCCTCGATCGAGCGCGCCTCGCGCAGATCCTCCACGCGGTTGCGGTAGTAGCGGTCGACGTCCCACGCGTCCCACATGTTCGGGAAGTCCTGGTGCAGCTGGAGCAGGTTGGCCGCCTGGCCCGGGGCGACGGCGTCCCGCCCGCTGCGCACGTCGACGGCGCTCGTGACGAGCCCGTTGCCGTCGATCACGACGCGGACCAATTCGTTCGCGAGCACGTACCCGCCGTCGCCCTCGGTCAGCGAGACCGGCGCAGCGTGCGCACCGTGGGACGCCTCGACGGCGCCTTGCGCGGGCGCGCCGGACTGCGCGAACGCAGCAGGGTTGGCGACGATCAGCTCGTCGCCCGCGCCGGTCAGCGCCGCGAGGGCGGACGCGATGATCTCCTCGAGCCGCTCGGCGACCCGCGCATACTGCGCGACGGCCTCGCGGTGCACCCACGCGATCGAGGTGCCGGGAAGGATATCGTGGAACTGCTGCAGCAGCACCTGCTGCCACAGTGCGTCGAGCTCCTCGTACGGATAGGCGAACCCCGTGCGGATCGCCGCGGTCGCGCACCACAGCTCGGCCTCGATCAGCAGCTGCTCGCTACGGCGGTTGCCCTGCTTGGTGCCGTGCTGCGAGGTCAGGGTCGCGCGATGCAGCTCCAGGTACAGCTCGCCGACCCACACGGGAGCGTCCGGCAGTTCGGCCTTCGCGCGATCGAAGAAGTCGTCAGGATGCTCCCACTGAACGCGGGCGCTGCCCTCCAGGTCTGCGAGCCGTCGCGCTGCGCCGACCATCTCACGCGTCGTCCCGCCGCCGCCGTCGCCCCAGCCGACGGGCGCGATCGATCCCGTCGCGAGACGGCTCTCTCGGAACTGCCGGGACGCCTTGGCGAGTTCCGCGCCGGACAGCCGCGAGTTGTAGGTGTCCATCGACGGGAAGTGCGAGAAGATCCGCGACCCGTCGATGCCCTCCCAGAGGAAGGTATGGTGCGGGAACTTGTTGACCTGGTTCCATGAGATCTTCTGGGTGAAGAACCACTCGAAGCCCGCACGGCGCATCAGCTGCGGAAGAGCCGGGGAGTACCCGAAGCTGTCGGGCAGCCAGACGCCCTTGGGGCGGATGCCGAACTCCCGCTCGAAGAATCGCTGGCCCTGCGAGAACTGCCGGACGAGCGACTCGCCCGTCGGCATCACGGTGTCCGATTCCACCCACATGCCGCCCAGCGGCAGGAAGCGACCGGCTGCGACGGCGGCCTTGACCCGCGCGTACACCTCGGGTCGGTGCTCCTTGATCCAGGCGTATTGCTGCGCACTGGACATCCCGTAGAGGAAGTCGTCGGTCTCGCCGATCAGCTCGGTCATGGTCGAGGTGGTACGCGCAACCTTGCGGATCGTCTCGCGCACCGGCCACAGCCAGGCGGAGTCGATGTGCGCGTGCCCGATCGCGGACACCCGGTGCGCGGACGCCTCGGCCGGCGAGGCGAGCACGTCGACGAGCGCGGCGCGGGCATCCGCCGCGGTCTCGGCGATCCTCTGCAGATCGAGGCGGTCGAGGGCGTCGTCGAGCGACTGCAGGATCCGCATTCGCCGCGGCCCCTCCGGCAGCTCTTCCTGAAGCTCGAGCAGCACCTCGATGTCGAGCGCGAGCTCGTGCACCTCTGCCTCGAACACCGCGAGGTCCATGCGTCGCGTGGCGTAGAGGCGCCGCGTGGACGCGGTGAGCAGATCACCTTCCTGCGTCGGGAGGAAGGGGTGATAGTCGAGCAGGACGGGGTTCGACGCGGCCTCAATGAAGAGCTCGACGGTCTCGCCACCCGTCGCGCGCTCGGTGATGAGCACCCACTGGTTCCGCGGGTTGAGCGACTTCACCGGCGTGCCGTCCGCGAGATAGACGAGACCCTCGCACTGGAATCCCGTCATGTTCGTGTCGAAGCCGAGATCGATCACGGCCTCGACCCGGCGACCGGCCCACTCCGCGGGCACGGTGCCGGTGAGGCGGAACCACGTGGTGCCCCACGCCGCGCCCCAGCTCGTGCCGAGCCGATACGGCTCGAAGGCGAGCGCGAGCCCCTCAGCGGCCGGGATCGGCTCGCCAGGCAACTCGTGCCAGGCCGGCTCGAGCGGCACGGCGACGGCGTGCACCGCAGGCAGGATGCGCTCGTCGAGGACGCGGCGGGCTCGACCGATGGTGAGCGGGATGTCGTTGTGCATGTGTCCTTCCGGGGCAGCGTTTCGGTTAGGGCATCGTCGCAGGATGCGCGACGATGAGCGGCGTTGCGCCGATGCCGTCCGGCACCTCGACGCAGGCACGGATGCCGCGGGCCTCGAGCAGCGCGCGGTCGGCGAGCCGGGAGCGCAGCACGACCTGCGGCCCGCGACCGGTGGGGTCCTTCTCGGCCAGTGCGAGCCACGCCAGCGCGAACCGGCCGCCGGGCGCGCACTCCGCACGCAGCACCGGGCGCAGCGCCCCGTCGCGCGTGATGTCCTCGAGCACGAGGGCGGTCGACGGTGCTGCGGCATCTGCGTTCTCTGCCCCGCCCGCGCCGCGGCCGTACTCGCGCGCGAGCTCCGCGAAGCGTTTCCCGGTCGGCTTCACCCGCCCGTCGTTCGTGATGAGTCCGAGGTCGTACTCGAGCTCGGGAAAGTCGGCGAGAGCGCGGGAGACGTCGTGCGAGCACCACCAGGTGACGCCGTAGAGATTCTGCACGTCGAGGGCGTGCCGGATCGTCTGCTCGGTGAACGCCGCCGCGTCGACGGCCGCGACGACGTTCGTCGGGGCGCCGACCTCCTGCAGCCAGTTCGGCCGTGCAGCGTCCCGGTTCCAGGCGGCCGCGAGCTGCAGCAGGTACTCCCCGTGCCGCACCGAACCCGCACCCAGCGCGCCGTGCAGGCGGGCAGCGCCGTTGAATACCCAGGAGTGCGTGACCGTGGCGTCGCCGTGATCCGCGGCATGTTCGGGACCGAAGGGCTGTGCGTCGTCGTACCAGGCCGCGTCGTACTGCGCGACCGTCACGAGCGGGGCGGCGGGCGCCGCGACGCCGGATGCTCTCGGTCCCAGTCCGTCACGCGCGGCCGCGACCATCGCTGTGGCCCATACGTGGCCCTGCTCAGCCGTGACGTCATGCGGCGCGGGATGCGGGGCGTGCGCGAACTGATTCACCTCGTTGCCGATCGTGAGACCGAGGAGGTTCGGCCGGCCGGCGACCGCCCTGGCGAGCATCCGCACGTATTCGCCGGTGGATGCCACCACGTCCGGATCGGTGAAGAGGTTGCGCCGGTGCCAACTGTCGAGCCACGACGGGACGAAGTCGAAGCTCGACAGGTGGCCCTGAAGGGCATCCACGTTGACGTCGAGACCGAATGACCCGGCGATCTCGACCGTCTGCGCGACGTCGTCGAGTGCGCGCGGCCGGATCAGCGTGCGGTTCGGCTGGATGATCGGCCACAGCGGGAAGATCCGCACGTGATCGGCACCGAGGGACGCGATCGCCTCGAAGTCACGTGCGGTGTCGGACGGGGAGAAGTCGAGCCAGGAGTGGAACCATCCCGACGACGGCGTGTAGTTGACGCCGAAACGCGGTGCGGCGGCGCTCATGCGGTGGCTCGCCGAGCGCGGAGGGTGACGATCTGGAAGGAGCGCAGCCCCGTCGCGAACGCACCGTCGGGCTCGGCGGCGAGATCGTCGCCCACACGCTCTTCGAGGAGGTCGGTCGGCCAGGCGGACTCTACCTCGCTCGAGAACCGGACGCGGGCGCCGGCGCGGGCGCCGAGCGGCTCGTAAAGCCGCACGACGATGTCGCCCGAGCGGTCGTCGGCGAGCTTGACGGTCTCGAGCACGGCACCGCCTTCCACCCGGACCAGTGGCTCCACGGGGTGCGCACCGCTAACGTGCCGCGGCGGCAGGTTGAGCGCGGCGCCCTCGCGCACCGCGTCGCCGATGCCGGCGCCGACGACGACTGAATAGCGGAAGTCGTGCTCGCCCTGATCGGTGTGCGGGTCGGGAAACAGCGGCCCGCGCAGCAGAGAGAGGCGAACGGTGCTGAAGCTGCCGCCCGCGGCAGCCGCCGAGCGCGTGACCTCGTGCCCGTACGTCGAGTCGTTGACGACCGCCACGCCGAAGCCGGGCTCGCCGACATGCACCCAGCGATGCGCCGAGACCTCGAAGCGGGCGGCGTCCCAGGTGGTGTTCTCGTGGGTCGGCCTGACGACGTGGCCGAACTGCGTCTCGAAGGCGGCATGGTCGGCATGCACGTCGATCGGGAAGGCGACCTTGAGCACCTTCTCCTGCTCGCGCCAGTCGACACGGGTCTCGAACTCGATCCGCGGCGCGTCCGCCGCGAGGGCGATCAGCTGCGTCACGGTCGAGTCACCGAAGGCGCGCGTGACGCGCACGGTCGGGCGGCTCTGGTCGCTCGAGATCTCAAGCGAGCAGACCGTCACGAGGTCCTCGACCGTGTTGCGGTAGAACTCATCGATGTCCCACGCGTCCCACTCGATAGGGAAGTCCGAGTGGAGCTGCAACGCGCCCATCGCGGTGCCGGGCGGGACCGTCTCGCGACCGCTCGCACGCTCAATCACCGAGGTGATGAGACCGCGCCCGTCGACCCTCATGATGAGGGTCGACGAGGTGAGGACCGTGTCGCAGCCCTCGCGCTCGACGGTCACACCGTTCTGCTGCGGCGCGGCTACGGCGGCGCCGTAGGCCGGCACACCGTCCCTGTGGTCCGGTGCCGCGTTGAAGACCAGTTCGAGCTGGCCCTGCCCGGCGAGCGCGCGCTGGGCCGCCATGGTGATCTCGCCCAGGCGCCGCGCGATCTCCGCGTGCGCGGCGCGGGTCTCGGCATGCACCCACGCGATGGAGGTGCCGGGAAGCACATCGTGGAACTGGTGCAGCAGAAGCATCTGCCACAGCCGGTCGAACTCGTCATACGGATACGGCACGAGACCTGCGACGTCCGCCGCGGCCGACCATGCCTCCGCCTCGTGGAACAGGTGCTCGGATTGCCGGTTGCCCTGCTTGACCACTGCCTGGCTGGTGAGGGTTCCACGATGCAGCTCGAGGTACAGCTCGCCCTTCCAGACGGGCGCGTCCGGGTACCCGGCCTCGGCGTCCGCGAAGAACTCGCGGGGCGAGCGGATGACGACCTTGGGCGATCCTTCGAGGTCACGGACGCGCGCGGCACGCTCCAGCATCTCGCGCGTCGGACCGCCACCGCCGTCGCCGAACCCGAAGGGCAGCAGCGAATGGTCCGCGCGACCCTTCTCGCGGAAGTTCGTCACGGCATGGGCGAGAACCGCACCCGACATGTCGCCACTGTAGGTGTCGGCCGGCGGGAAGTGGGTGAAGACCCGGGTACCGTCAATGCCCTCCCACCAAAAGGTGTGATGCGGGAACCGGTTGGTCTGGTTCCAGGAGATCTTCTGGGTGAGGAACCAGCGCAGCCCCGCCTGCCGGACGATCTGAGGCAGAGCGGCCGAGTAGCCGAAGGAATCGGGCAGCCAGACCTCCTGCGCACGGACGCCGAACTCGTCCTGGAAGAAGCGCTGCCCCTGCGTGAACTGGCGCACCATGGCCTCCGAGCCGACCATGTTGGTGTCCGACTCGACCCACATGCCGCCGACCGGCACGAAGCGCCCCTCCGCGACCGCCTGCTTCACCCGCGCGAAGACCTCGGGGCGGAGCTCCTTCAGCCAGGCATACTGCTGCGCCGACGACATCGCGAACACGAACTCCGGATACCGGTCGAGCAGGTCGACGACGTTCGAGGCGGTCCTGGCGACCTTGCGCACCGTCTCGCGGGTGGGCCAGAGCCATGCGGAGTCGATGTGGGCGTGCCCGATGGCGCTGATGGTGTGGGCGCTCGGCACCGCGGGCGAGTCCAGCACCTCGCGCAGCTCGGCCCGTGCCGCGGCGGCCGAACGGCGCGGCTGCCGCAGGTCGACGCGGTCGAGCGACCGCTCGAGCGCACGAAGGATCTTCCATCGTCGCGGCTCGCCGAGTGGAAGCGTCGCCTGCAGCTCGTCCAGCACCTCCAGGTCGATGACGAGCCCAACCAGCTCCTCGTCGCGCACGACGACATCAGCGCGGTCGAAGGAGGCGATGGGGGTGTGCGATGACGTGGCTTTGTCGCCCTCGGCCGTCGGCTGGAAATAGGGACGGCCGTCGAAGAAGTTCGGGTTGGCCCCCGCTTCGATGTAGAAGTCGATCCGGCTGCCGGGCCCGCCCTCGACGGGGACCCAGTTGTTGAACGGGTTGAGCGCCTTCACCGGGCTGCCGTCGGGGCGGTAGACGAGCCCCTCGGCCTGCATGCCCGGATCCCGGCCGTTCCAGCCGAGGTCGATCTCCACCTCCACGGCGCTGCCGGAGGCGCACTCGGGTACGACGCCGGTGACATGGAACCAGCTTGTTCCCCAGGCGGGGCCCCAGGTGCCTCGGATGGGGAAGGGGACGTATCGGGCCGCCGCCTCGGCCCCTCCACCCGCTTCCGGGATCGCCGTCGCCGGCGGCACAGGCTCGCCGAGGCCGTCACCCACATGCCACGCCGAGACCTCGAGCGCGGCGATCGTGGTCGACATCGCGGGGCGCAGGCGCTCGGCGACAACGCGCCGAAGCCGCCCCTCGATGGTGAGGTGGTCGTCGTGCATAAGAGGTGGTGCCTTTCGTTTGCGTGTTGCGGCGCGCGGCGGCGTCAGCGAGCGGGAAGAGCGCGGTCCAGGGAATCAGCCCTTCACCGCACCCTCGCCGATTCCCTTGAAGAAGTGCCGCTGCATTATCAAGAAGAGGACGATCAGCGGGGCGACCGCGATGATCGTGCCAGCGGCGATCACGCGCGGATCGTTGGCAAAGGTGCCCTGGAGATAGTTCAGGCCGATGGTCAGCGTGTACTTGTCGCTGTCGGTGAGCACCAGCAGCGGCCAGAGGAAGTCGTCCCATGCGCCGATGAATGAGAGCAGACCGACCACAGTGAGGGTGCCGATCACCGAGGGCACGGCCACGCTGATGAAGCGGCGGAAGGCGTTCGCCCCGTCGATCACCGCCGCCTCGTCGATCTCATACGGCAGTGCGAGGAACGCGTTGCGCATGAGCAGGACGTTGAGCGCGGAGATACACGTCGGCAGGATGACGGCGACCAGGGTGTTCGTGAGGTGGACCTGGTTGATGAATTGCACGAGCGCGATAATCGAGGCCTCGCCGGGGATCAGGATCGCCCCGACGAACACGGCGAGGGCGAGCCGGCGCCCTCGGAAGCGCAGCCGGGCGAGGGCGTACCCGGCCATCGCCGATCCGGCGACGTTGAGCACGACGCTCACGACAGCGACGACCAGCGAGTTCAGCACGAAGCGCAGCACGGGGACGATCTCGAAGACGCGGCTGTAGTTGTGCCATGTCGGGGGATGGGGCAGCCACACAGGGGGCATCGCGTACAGGTCGTCGCCGACGCCCTTCAGCGAGGTGAGGAACTGCCAGACGAACGGCCCGATCATGAGCACGGTCACCGCGATGAGCAGCACGTAGCGCACGATGAGCTCGCGCTTGCCGATGCGCCGGCCGTCGCGCAGCATCACGCCACGGGCGCGGCGACGTCTCTGCGGAGCGGGAGCCGGGCCGGAGGCGCTGCGGGGAAGGCTGCGTTCGGCCGTCATGCGTCGTCTCCCGAGTTTCTCGAGATGCGGAGGTTCACGATGAGGAGGCCGAGGGTCAGAAGGAACAGGATGACCGAGATGGCCGAGGTGTAGCCGAGCTGAGCGGAGAGGCCGGTTCCCGAGGACTCGATCAGAGTGACGAGCGTGCTGTCCGCGCCACCGGGGCCAGCCGTCGGGCCGGCGAGCAGGTACACCTCGGAGAACACACGGAACGCCGCGACAGAGGAGAGCACCGAGATCAGCGTCATAGTGGTGCGCATGGCGGGCACCGTCACGGTGAAAAAGCGCCGCGCGGCCCCTGCGCCGTCCATGGCGGCGGCCTCGTGCAGCTCGCGCGGAACATTTCCGAGCACGGCGAGGTACACGACCATGTAGTAGCCGAGGCCCTTCCAGATCGTGACGACCATGGCGCACCCGAGCAGGGTGACCGGGTTGCTCAGGAAGTGCACGGGCGCGCCGGTGAGATGCAGGGTCTGGAGCAGGCTGTTGATGAGGCCCCGGTCGTTGAAGAGCCACTGCCAGATCAGGACGACTACGACCATCGACGCGACGACCGGTGTGTAGAGCGCGGTCCGGAAGAACGCCGTTCCGGGGATGATGCGCTCCATGAGCAGCGCCAGCAGGAGCGGGAGGACCACCATGAAGGGCACGACGATGATCGCGTAGATGAAGCTGTTCCGAAACGCGACCCAGAACAGCGGGTCGGAGAAGACGTCGGCGTAGTTGGCGAGCCCGACGAACTGACCGGCGCTGAAAGGGCGCGCATCCGTGAACGAGGTCACGACGGTCTTCAGGAACGGCCAGTACACGAACACCAGGCCGATCAGGAGACCGGGGGCCAGGAAGACCCATGGTGCGATGGCGCCGTTGAGACGGACCCTCGAACCGCGCGCGGACGGGCCGCCGCGCCGGGATCCCCCGGTGCGGCGGCCGTCACTGACGAGGGCGGCCGCGTCTGGGCCGATGCTCGATACGGGAACGCTCATCTCAGCCGTTCAGCTGGTTGCACTTGTCTTCGGCGTTCTGCAGCGCCTGCTTGACCGTGGTCTTGCCGAGGATCGCGTCGGCGAACTGCTGCTGGGTGTAGGTCTCCATCGCCGCAGTGAACATCGGGGGGCGGTACGAGGTCGCGGTCTTAACCTGGGTGGCCGAGTCGACGCGCAGCTGCGTGTTGAGCGTGCCGTCTTGCTTCGTGAAGAAGTCGTCCTCGAGCGCTCCGTTCGTGGAGGGGAAGATGTTCACGATCTTCGCGAAGGCGAGCTGGTTCTCGGAATCGGTCACGAACTTCGCGAAGGCGGCCGCCGTCGGAAGGTTCTTGCTCTTCGACGAGAGCGAGATCTCCTGGACGTTCATCTCGGCGGAGCCCGTGGTGGTGAACGCCGGGCCGATGCCGAGGTTCGCCGCAAGATCGGGCGCGTTCTTCTGGAAGTTCGCGAGGTCGTATGCGTTGCCGCTGTTCATGATGATCTGACCGCTCATGAAGGCGTCGCCTACACCCGTGTAGGTGCTGCTCAGGCCGGCGGGCAGGATGCCCTTGGCCTCATACGCCTTCTTGAAGTCGTTGAGGATGTCTGCCGACTTGTCCGTGGCGAAGGTGAACTTCGTCTGGTCGCTGTTCATGAGCTGAACACCGTTCTGAGCGAGGTCCATGAGCGAGGGGATGCTGCCCCACAGGTAGCGGGCGCCCTTCTCGTGCTCCCCCACCGTGACAGCGTCCGCAAGCATGTCCTCATAGGTCTTCGGCGGATTCGCCGGATCGAGGCCAGCCTCGGTCATGAGCTTCTTGTTGTAGAAGGTCGGACCGGTGCTCAGGTACCAGGGGTAGCCGAACGTGCCCTTCTGCGCACCGCTGTAGCTCGTAGAGTCCCACGCCTTCTCGAGGTAGGTGCTCTTGGCCTTGGCGTCCGCCGTGGAGAGGTCGACCAGCGCGCCCGCCTGTGCGAGGGGGTACGCCAGGTCGGGGGCGGTGTTAATCACGTCGGGGAGCGTGCCGGAGGTCACCTGCGACTGAAGCTTCTGCGCGTAGTTGTCAGCGGGCTGGTCGACCCAGCTGACGCTCGTGCCGGGGTGCGCCTTTTCGAAGTCGTCGATGAGGCCAT
>Ga0164242_10008882_pt1 | contig 10875 bp, 17 predicted proteins | sample OricomgcompostMG_FD_108783 | JGI IMG/M metagenome (GOLD analysis project Ga0164242, IMG submission 108783) | Miracle-Growth compost microbial communities from Emeryville, California, USA - Original compost - Miracle growth compost (MG) ...
AGCACTTTCACTTTTGATAATGAGATCCGAAAGAGATCCTCGCTGTTAAACATGGTAACAAGAGATCATTTCATAGAGAATCTAGTTCAATTTCGACACTAATGGGTATGAGTCGCGAGTCTGCCTCGCTGCCCTTATTTCAAATGCGAATAACCTTTCACCTCCTTAGCATACTCTTTGACGGTTTTCCACTGCCATTCCTGTCCTCCGGGGTTCACCAGGTCATTATGATTGTGCTTAGTGAAGTCAAGATTGCCGCCTCCCATCAGGAATCTGAGGTACTGCCACGGCTTTTTCTCGGTCAAAGCCTTGGCTGCCGTTTTATATTCCTCGAGATCAACCTCTGTCACCTCAATCGGACCTCCGCCAGCAGCAGTCAATTCCCCAGCAAAGGTGTTTAGTGATACGCTGTCTCCAGAAATCCTCACCTGGTCCGGGATCTGCTGTAAGGGCAAGCTAGACAAGGCAGCTATAACCTTTCCAGTGTCGACAAGACTAGTGAAGGTGATGGGCTGATTGGCTGATCCGACGGCTTCGAACTTTCCATTCTTGACATCAAGCCCGTAAAACGCGCCGATGGTCAATTCTGTGAACAACGAAATATACACCGAGCATACTTTCACATGGCTGGGGAAAAGCTCTTTCGCCAACTCCACATGATGGTGTTTGTGGTGCCAAGCATCGAGATCGTAGTCTGGGTCGGTCCCGTCTCCATGATGGACTCCGAATTCCGATGGAAAATACAGATTGATCGAAGGCATCTGGGAAGCTGCTTTTAACAAACGATCTTTGAAGTCCCCGGCAAGTCCAGAAACACTGTGCATTTCGTAAGCATCGAAGCCGAGGAAAGTAATCTCGTGCACATTTACTTACACATTCACGAGGATATTGACACCCTCAAGGACCTGTTTGAGACTAGTTTCGTCATCTGAGTAGGTCCGTAAGATCGCCCCAGCCTTCAACCACGCTTCATGGTCCGGAAGAGAGGCCGACCGACTCAGGATTACGACTTGCTTGAAATTGGAGTTCCATTTTGATGACAGAAAGGCCTCAGTTGTTGGTTTGCCTAGTCTGCCAGTAGCACCAGCTATTGCGACGACCGGAAGACTTGTCATTGTGGTTATTGATTTTCTTGTTTACCCAAAAGTGATTTGTGAAATTGACCCTTTCCGTAGAGGAGATCCATGGTTCATGCTCAAATTGAATTAGACGAAACGGCATCCCAGATCGCCGTTGTGGCACCGGCAATATCTTTGTCTATTACTAATTGCCGAAAAACCCGCACAATTCCGTGTCCGATGACCCTAACGATATTTCGGTCTGTCGCTTGGCAACCCCAGGACCTTTCCCCAGGAAAACGATTGACTCTGGCCCTAGCTCAGCGGGGATTATTACGTAGGAAAATTATAACGAAAATGAACTACTAAGACTTTTTAACTGCAAAATATTCGGGGGTTTTGGGGAGTGGGGCGGGGAAAGCCGATCGAAGGTGAATGTATACACCCCCAGGCAACCCGCGCTGCCTAACTCCGTGTACACACACTGATAATACATAACGTAAAGTCTATCCTACCTACCTCAATCCGAGGCCTTGTCATATATTTCTTGCCACTTCATCATAGATATTACCCTCTCTTGCGCCATGTCGAAACCAGTTGCACTGATCAGCGGGGGGGTCTCGGGGATTGGACTCGCACTAACAAGACATTTACTAGCAAAGGGCTTTTGTGTTGTAATGATTGACATCAATACGAAGCTTGGCGAGAAAGTTCAAAAAGATTTGGGCCCTGATACACTCTTTCACCCGGCGGATGTGTCGATTTATCATCAACAAGCTGTCGCATTCAAAAAGGCTTTTGACTGGCACAAACGTCTGGACTTCTTTGCAGCCAATGCAGGTATTGCTGATACGCAGAACATGTACGATGCCAATGAGGAGGAGGACGAGAATGGATTAGTGAAGCCATTAGAAGTCAAAACAATGCAAGTTGATCTGGATTCGGTCCTACAAGGGATCTGGATCTTCAAACATTACGCTCGCAAGAATCCCGTCCGTGGCGGTAAAATCGTCATAACATCCTCCATGGCAGGACTGTAGTAAGTCTCGTGCGCAAGTAATGATGTGATGGTGGGAAACTCATACATGAATAGTGCTGCTCCAATCAATCCACAATACTGCACGGCGAAGACTGCGCTGGTTGGTCTCACCCGCTGTGCAGGGCCTGTCCTTCTCAAGGCAGAAAACATTACTGTAAATTGTATCTGTCCGGGATTCATCGAGACTGGGCTTGCTCCACCTGCAGTTCTAGCAATATTTCCAAGGGAACACATGACGCCTATGAGCACCGCTATCAAGGCATACGATGATTTCCTGAACGATCACACTCTGACAGGACAGGTTGCTGAACTCAGCAAAGACTCGGTCTACTACCGGAAACAAATAGAGTTCCCGGATGAGACAATGAGGTGGCTTTCTCTAGACTCAGGAGAAGTGTGGCGAGCAGGATATAAGAGCCCATCGAGTGCTTCATTTTAGCCAAGATGACATGGCCTGGGAAACAAGTCGAAACATTCAGGGCGAGACAACTTTTGTGGCCAAGAGGCGCAACCATTAGAGTCAGAATCGTCAGACATCTACACGAGGAATAATTGCTGTTCTTTCGTGTAAGACGAATAAAATTATAACCGTGGGCTCCTCTTTTAAGAAACAATTGTCAGGCTCGGAATGAACATTTCCAGTGCGGGTTAGGCCTTGTATGGCATCAGCAATGGCCCTCATTTACAGAGTAATCCCTCCTGCTCTATCCAGGATAGCAAACTTGATCTTGGGACGCATCAGTACAATCAATCTACTAATGACTACCGAAATCGATACTTTATCAAGGCTATCCAGGACTGCTTTTTTTCTCTTGGAGGCTTCTGTCAGCTGTAAGCTGTAAGCCGGTGAACCCAATAAAGTTTGAGCATCTGGGCAAAGCCTTCAAGCCGAACCCAAATGCCGCCTAGGTCATACCCCGTGCAGTGCCTAACCCCGCCTGCAAACGTAATTAGCTATGTGCGCATTTTGCAATTCATTTTCCCACACCCACTGTTCATCAGGAAATAGTGCTATAACAGTTTATACTTTATCAGTAATGGACGAGTCCCAGACGTGTGGAAATGGTCTGCCCGCCATCAATCGCTTCATCACAGATCACGATATCGAAGGAAAGTCGGTTTTCTCTACCCGGAACCCTGAATCTCTACAGTGGGAAAATGTGGGTGGGATCAAAGACTTTTCTCTCGCCTATACTACCACAAGTTTCCCAGTGAAGCTGCAGGGTAACGTCGACATCCAAGATTATGAGACCAAACTTCAGAAAAAGCCTGGAATCATCATACGAGGCGGGACAGTCCTGCGCTATGTGGACTTAGGTCCGGGCGTCACGTCCCCAATGCATCAAACGATCAGTCTCGACTATGGCGTGGTGATAGAAGGTCAGATTGAGCTCGTTCTTGACTCTGGCGAGTGGCGAATAGTGAATCGGGGAGACGTAGCTATTCAGAGGGCGACCGCGCATGAATGGCGAAACACCAGCAAAACGCAAAGTGCACGCCTACTGCTCTGTCTTCAAGAAGCGGAGCCAATCTTGATCAGTGGTCAACCTCTCGAAGAGGAATACGGGCACAGCATGCCGGGAGTGCGACCGTCGTGAAGAAGACGCATGGCTTTGGGGGCGTGTTAGAAATGCGAATTCGTGTGAGGGCTGTCACGCATTGCTTGAATTATCTCCACAGAGATGATATCTTAGGATATAAGATGAAGATCAATCATACGGCTTAACTGATAATTCTCGAGATAGACAAGTCACCAAACATCTAGGGTCTGTAATTTGGGTTTCAGCGTACAAATTGAAACGAAATTGAGTATCGGCGGCTGAATACTTTCATGACACTATCCTCGGGTTGATATACAACAAACAGAACATGTATGTTTTTACATTTAGATTTTGACCCCAGATCCTGACCTTGTCTACAACTTGAATTCTCTGCCTTATTCCATTCGGCCTTGACTCCAAGAACTTGAATTCAACCTAGAGCCGTTTTTATGACCTCTTCCATGGTCGAGCGCACTAAAGCAAGATGTGTCTCGAGGTGAGAATACCTTGGCCGTGGCGACGGAAGTTTGAATTATTCGTTAACTCTGTGAGCAACATCATGTTGACGTACCTCCTTCGGTAATCCACGTTCATCATTCAAACCCAACGTTCTGCTTCCTTAGCCCCCGGATCCTAAGATAGCGCGTAGACTGTTCATGCTGTAATAGTAAGGCGCTAGCCATAAGTCCGACTTCCGGTATGAGGACCAAAAGCCCGCTTTTCCGGAGGCGCTCGTGTCTCAAAATCCCGGGCCCGTCTCCACGAACGACCACACGGCAGTTACCAACGTCCAATGGAGGCGAGATGTATTACGAATGGGATGGCGAGAGTGCGGGGGAGAGCATTTGGCGGGGGTGTGTCGGATGGGGAGTCGGGTGCATTGGGGACGCATTAGACAACGTTATGTACAGAGCTGAAGGAGCTTCGAAAATCCAGGTAGCTAATAGATCCTTCTAAAGGATGCAGCCCTATCAGACATATTGTTCTTCAACCTGCCAGGTTTTAATATCATCTATAAACTCGCAGTTAAAGGTATCCGGTCGAAGATGGGCCCTGAACACGCCGTTTCGTCAGCTTGGTCAGCTTGAGACAGCGTTATTGGCTGTCACATCTGCTTGGCGCCTTAGGATTGGCCATTTTCACAGTCGCGGTGAAACTGTACCGCGCTCTCACATCGCCTTTGCGTAGAATTCCAGGACCTTGGAGTGCCCGTTTTAGCCGCTTGTGGTTTCTGCGGGAGGCATGGGTTGGCAGATACCATTTACAGGACATCAAGCTCCACACAAAACACGGTATATTTAACTGTCCTACCAGAACAAGCAACCAGCTGCTCATGGCTCAAATGTCTATAGGAGCGATCGTACGAATAGCCCCGAATGAATACAGTCTTGATGACCCGAGTGCAGTGCAGCTTCTTTACGGTAGTAAAGCTGGTTTCACCAAAGTGTGACGACACAACCCGTACTCGAGATGTCAAACGCTAACGTGATTGACAATGCCTAGTCGAACTGGTCTAATGCAGGCGGGATACCTGGAAATCCGAATCCTAACCTCTTTACCGATCAAAACAACGCACGACACGCCGTCAATCGCCGCAAGATTTCGTCAGCTTATTCCATGACAAGACTGGTCAAACTAGAGCCATTCATCAACCGCTGTATAGCCATTTTGCAGCAGTGACTTGACGAGTTTTCGGCTCATGATTCCATCGTGGATATCTGTCACTGGATGCAATGTTATGCTTTCGATGTTATCGGAGAAATTACCGTGGGCTCTACATATTTCCCACAACGAGTTTCCGTGGCTAACGTAAACTCATCAGCTTGGGAAGCGTTTTGGCTTCCTAGATGCGGGTGAAGACATCGGGGGAATCATACAGTCGCTCGAGTCGACACTCTTCTATACGGCGAGGATGGATATCTACAACGAGTTGCACAACATTGCATTCTATCTCAACTCAATGCTTGCCCCAAATCAAAAGGGGTTGATATATACGATCAATTTCATCAAACAAACGGTGGAGGCTCATTTGAAAGCTACCAAAGAGGGTTTGCTGCCAAAGGGTGACAACGAGGCCGAGAATTTCATCACGAAGTTTCAGCGTATCGCCGAAGAGATACCAGGCAAGTTCACTAGAGACGACATATGGATGCCCTGCTTCGCCAATATTGGAGCGGGCTCGGACACGACTGCAGTTAGTCTGACCAGTGTGATCTAGTTTTTGTCCAACCATCCAGATGTCCTCAGCAAGCTTCGGAAAGAGATCTCCGAAGCAGTGAGTCGTGCCGAGCTTAGTCAAGTAATTGCCTTCAAGGAAGCTCAGAAGCTGCCATGTCTGCAAGCTGTTCTTAAAGAAAGTATGCGAATGCACCCCGCGGTGGGATTGCCGCTTGGGCGCGTCGTCCCCGAAGCAGGGGCAGTAATTGCGGGACAGTATTTCCCTGCCGGAGTATGTTTTTGCCTTCCCGCACTATTACATCTCGAGAATACTGGCTTACAAGAGTGATAGACAACGATTGGAATCAACCCATGGGTTGCCCATAGGAACAAAGATGTGTTTGGTCCAGACGCCGATGTCTTCCGGCCCGAGCGGTGGCTGGAGGATCCCGAAATTCTTGGGAAGAGGGAAGCATGTTTCCTGACGGTAAGGCTCGCCGTTGAGAATAACTGAGATGCTAAGCATGATTTGAACCTGGCTAATACGATCTCTCGAAATAGTTCGGAGCTGGTACTCGCACATGCCTTGGGGAAAACATCAGTCTTTTGGAGATGAGCGAAGTCATTCCCGTAATCATTCAAAAGTGTGACTTTGAGCCACTGGCTCCTGGGCAACCTTTGACGACGGAAAATGTATGGTTTGTAAAACCCAAAAATTTCAGATGCCGCGTTGCGAAGGAGATAATGATATCAAACAAGCGGATTTTGAGACGATGGAGTTTCACTTTCTTCCGGATCGGCTTCGGCATATTATTTTAGTGCACATTGAAGGATTATAATGAATTCTTGTATAATTTCTCTTTGACCAGCAGACGACTGCTCATGTTGATCCGTGAAGATAGAAACAGGATGGCCCTAACCCTGTGAGAACCACTAGTATGAAAACTAGTCATAGATGTGTGACGGCTGCCGGCGGTTCCATGTGAGTCGATGAACCCGGGAATCTAATGAACGGGGACACTGGCCGGGAAAAGGAAATCATGCAAGGTGGGGCGGCGATAAAGGTATTCTATGTCTGCAGCACTAGTGACGGCATTTTAATGATGTTAAGGCCGACATATTAGGTAAGGTACTTCACAAGTAGGCGGATACATTTCAAGCTAGATCCTCGATACATCTCCTACCTGCCTAGGTAACTCGCAGACAAATCCAAATCTATTCCTGACAGCCAACCGCAATGGCCGAGTTAGTGCTCGACGACAGTCTTTTGGCAACAGTGCAGGGTCGAGTTGCTGTTGTTGTTGGTATGTGGACTCTTCTTAGCCTAAAATCTTCCCTCTGCTTGCACAGGTTGTGAGACTGACAACAATCTTTTGTCGTTGCGGTCTAGGTGGTGCAAATGGCATTGGAGCTGCCACTGTGACCCGACTATACCATGCTGGTGCTCATGTTTTCAGCGGCGACCTGGATGAACCGGCTGGTAACGAGCTTGTGAAAGATCTCCAACAAGCACCCGGCCCAGAAGATGGGGATGTGACGTTTACACGCGTCGATGTGACCGACTATCAGGCAATATTGTCCCTCTTTGACAATGCATATAAGTCCCATGGGAGAGTCGACATTGCGATCTTTAGTTCAGGTGTGACAGAAACACCGGGCTTGTTGACATCGGATCAAGTTGATCTCAATACTGTCAAAGAGGTGTGCTGGCCCCTGCCCATTCGATATGTTTCGAATCTCGACTTGACAAAATCATGAGTAGGCACCAAAAATTCTGGTCCGTCTAATTGACATCAACTTGAATGGTTGTCTGTATTTCACGCGCATTGCCCTGGCATATCTGAAACAAAAAGACCCAAAGACCCCGGGGACGAACGGCCCAGGACAGTTCTCGAAATCCCTGACATTGATATCCTCCGCTGCTGCATTCCAGGAGGCTCCGGGTGTCTGCGCGTACTCTGCAAGCAAAGCGGGCATACTCGGCTTGGTGCGGTCGCTAAAGGCGATTTCGCCCGTGCGGGTGAATTCCATTTGTCCTTGGGCTACTGACACAAAGATGATTGCGGGCCATGCCCATCTGTTCCGCGATGCCGGGCTTCCTCTTCAGACTGCTGATGACGTCGCCGCAACCGTACTGCAAGCCGCCACGAATCCCAAATTGCATGGTGCAGCGGTCTTTGTTGGGGGCGGCAAGAACATCGACGTTGAACAAGGGTTCTCGGCGACAGAATCCCAGTGGCTAGGCACGTATATTCAAGATTTAATGGCCAAGCAAGCGGAGGCTTTTGAGGCACAGGTATGTTAGGCTGCCGTAAAGGAGTCAAGGATACTGATACCTCTCTCTAAACACAGGAAAAGGATTGGGTAAAGAGTGGTGGTGACTGATACGCAAGTGACAAAAGATGTTGGAGATCATTCAAAGTTCAGGGAAACACATTGTTCTACAGCCAAGCAGGATATATATCATGATATATCACGGCAATAATTGATGTTAGCAAGCTGTCTATGCACTCCGCTTTTGAATATTGACAAATGTGGCTGTATTTTTCCAACAGGGTCAATCAACCACATTCATGTCTCGTAAGCCTCCAAATGTTGTCAAGTCTTGCTGAGCCAGAACGCATTTCAATTCTCTCCAAAAGAACGGACATAACCTGTGAGACATGAGTACCCGCAAAATTGCATTTGCTTTTGACGGAATCACAACTGATCTAGTAGGAGTGATCCGATATCCCAGTAAACTGCAAAATGTTTCAAAATCAGAACGAGTAGGTCTTCTTTAGAGCTGGACTCGTGAGGCTTATCGTCCTTCCGGAGGTGGCGCGCGTAGCGTAGATTCATAGCCGCGGGACTTACAATACAGCAAACTATCGTGGGAATGAAGACGCGCTCGGATCTGTTCATAGACAAGATGTCATTTGAGCACTGGAATAGACACATCAACACCTGTCAGCTTTTAGGCTCGTGCGACCATACCTGTAAAGCATTAAACGTGCCATAGTCAGCCAATTATCGTATATAATCTTGTCTTCGTCGGACGGGAAGGCTGATGGGGCAACCCGAAACCTTTCGTGCACTAGGTGTGAGAAACAAATGATGGCATTTTCGAGATCCCGGACGCTTTTATGTGCAACCTTGCGGCGCTGGCAGAGCTCCAGAGCTTGTGCAAGGAAGTAGTTGCTAATGTAGAACCATGCTTTGGGATCCTTGTTGGGCGTGTCTCTTAGACTCCTCCAACATTGCGAGACGTCTCCTATAATCGCTTCAGACGCTTTTGGAGTTCCCGCAAACCAGTCTTCATCCGAAACGGGTAGTCGAACGTGCATGCGGTTTCTGTCAAGGAGAAATGGGTGATGTTTCATCACCGCATCGAATGCGTCAAGCTCCCAAACTACCCACCAAGCACGCCGTTTCTCCTCCTTTGACATCCATTCACTGACTGTGGTATTGTCGCTCAGATCTGGAACCATCTCATCTATCGAGTGGAGTTCTAATCGATGCGCGAGTCTGATGCAAGCTACTAGTGGGAAGTCTTCTTGCCAAGGAGGTCGACATGCTTGATGGTAGTAAGCGAGCAGGATGCAGCCTTGAAGCCATTTGAGCGATGCGTACTGAGACCCGGCGCGCAAACGTGCCTCACGGAAAACTACTTGGGACTTGATTGCGAATATGTTGCCTCGCTCCTTGAGATCAATGTCTTGAAAATACTTGGACGTGGAGAAACGTGCGGCTAGGGCAAACATTCCACCTATAACAAAGGTATTTTCTAGACTAAGCTTGCTGAAATCCCAGTCCCCCTCGGCTAACATATAGTTCTGTAGGAACGTCGGCCGGCGGAACAGAGGCAAGGCCACATGTATTCGCTTGAAGTACAAGTCGATACTGCAAACTATTAACATGAAGATGTGACTCGTCTTTGGGCTTGAACTCGCAGTTCCCTAGGGACCCAACTCGCTTGGAATGTCCAGTTTATACCGACTGTTCAACTTTGCAAGACTCTTGTCGCCACTTCAGATTGGACTAAAAGCCCTTCGTCTGTTGTAGGCGCTCGGCTTCGGCTGCTGTCGCTGCTGTTACTACTGGTGTATTTGCAAATGATGCGACTTCTAAGTGAGTTGATTCTGCTCGACCGGATAGGAAGTCCATGTTACAGTCGCTTTGTAGAAGCGATATTGGAGTGTTGCCCATTTGAGCATTACTCCCTGGCTGCCACGTGTCCGGTATTGACTCAACTCGGAAGTTCACCACATCCTAGAAGGCGGTAGAAGTAGAGTCAAGTCCTATAGGGTTATCGGCAGCTGGGCTTTGAAAATGATGGTCGTTGTCTCCCAAGTTATCTGCACCTGGCTCATTGAAGACGGAATCTAGCACTTCGTGCTCCTCTCCAGAATCTAGCATACGAAACATACTTGTGACATCCAGTTGCGAAAGTGCTGTAGTCGACTCTGTTTGTCCATTGACCATGAAATATGACTGCTGGTCTGTCCCGAGCGCAAGTTAGTGTTGGTCATCCTGTGCATCGTAACGAGATGTAACTACCATGCGCTGGGAGGCTACCGTCCGAAGTTGAACGGTTTCGATGAGGGAATTTGTGCATCCGAGACTTGCGCTGGGTGTAGACACATTCTGCTAATACTCTCGTACAAAGAGACCATTGTGGTCGCCTTCCATCGCCTAGCAATTGTCAATGCAGTCAATATTTACGCCTGCTGTGCGATCGTGTCGATTGGCTTACATTTGGTTTTCTTCCTGGAAATCTTCTTAGCGAGGTGTTTGTCTAGATTCTCGGTCTTGGCTGGATTCTTACCTCTTGCACTCTCGACAAGCCCTGTTGACAGCCGGCTAATCTTGCCCGCGGGTCATCGCTCGGTTGAAAGTATGTTGCAGTGAGTTTATGCTGTTGGGGGAAAGGGGGTTTTTGCACAAGAAGTATAGATGACGTGTTCAATGATGGACTTGTTTTTATGGTACTGGATCCTGAGATAAAAATAAAATAAAAAGGGGGGGGGGGGGGGGGGGGGGGTGGGGGGGTAGACCACGCCCCCAACCAAAAAAGAGGACGGAACCTGTCGTTCGTCCA
>Ga0164242_10008883_pt1 | contig 10875 bp, 10 predicted proteins | sample OricomgcompostMG_FD_108783 | JGI IMG/M metagenome (GOLD analysis project Ga0164242, IMG submission 108783) | Miracle-Growth compost microbial communities from Emeryville, California, USA - Original compost - Miracle growth compost (MG) ...
ACCCGGGAACGAGACGAGCAGCCTCATGGTTCCCTGTCTGACCTTGCTCCGGACGAGGTTTGCCGAGCCGGCCGGGTCACCCCGGTCGCTGGTGGTCTCTTACACCGCCGTTTCACCCTTACCTCTGCTCGCGCAGAGGCGGTCTGTTTTCTGTGGCACTGTCTCGCGGGTTGCCCCGGGTGGGCGTTACCCACCGTCCTGCTCTACGGAGCCCGGACGTTCCTCGGCGACGAGCTCTTCTCGCGAAGAGCGCGTCGACGCGACCGTCTTGCCGACCCGTTCCGAAGAACAAGGGTAGCGGACCAGGGCGGTGGGGCGGCGCGCCCGCACACCGCACCCAGCGCTCAGGAGTTCTCGTCGCGAATGAGGATGGCGCCGCTGTCCGGGCACAGCACGACGTCGTCGTCCGCCGCCGACCGCACATCCGCGAGATCGGACGGCGACAGCTTCATGTTCGACGCGAGCGACACTCCCCCGACCAGACGTGCAGCTCCCACGCCGTACCGCGCGCGCTGCTTGTCATACAGGGCGACGAGCTCCTCCGGAAGAGCGGATGCCACGGCCTCACGGTCGGCGGCAGCGTCCCGGCGTCTGCGCTCCCACGACTCGACCTCCACCTCGCGTTCGGCCTCGAGAGCCGACACCTTCGACTCCACCTCCGCCGCCTCCGCGTCGATCGCGGACAACTGCGTCTCGAGGCCCTCGATGCGCTCCATGATGCCCAGCTCGATGTCTTCCAGGTCGCTGCGGCGCTTGCGCAGCGCCTCCAGCTCGGATTCGAGAGCCGCCACATCCTTCACCGACGCCGTCTGCTGCACGCGCTCCGAGTCGCGCTTCATGCGCGCCTCGACGACCTCGACGTCGGATTCCAGGCGTGCCAGCTCGGCCCTGGCATCCTCGAGCTCGCCGAAGACGGCCAGCCGTCTGCTCCGGATCTCCGCAGCCTGCGGCCGGAGCTCGGCGAGCCGCGCGTCCTGGGACGGATGCGAGATGGCTCGCGTCGCCTGGGTTATCGCGGTGTCCAGATCGTGGACACGAAGGAGTTCGCGTTGGTCGCGGGGATCAGCCTTCACTGCTCTCATCTCTTCACGGCGGCGCCGCTCTAATCGGTCTGGTCTACGTTATTGCACGCACGGATGGCCGTGGTGAGTGGTCGCTGCACGACCACGAGGTCTGGTGCGTTGTCACTGCATGACGACGAAGTCCCACGGATCGGTGCGCACCTCGCTCACGACGACCTCCAGACCGGGGACGGCCGTCCGCAGCTGCCCGGCCGCCGTGTCCAGCCACAGCCACTCCGCTGCCCAGTGCGACACGTCGATCAGGGCCGGTCCCGACGACACCCTCGCCTGTTCGACGGCTTCCGACGCGGGATGGTGGCGCAGGTCGGAGGTGATGTAGACATCCGCTCGGCGGACCGCCTCTTCGCCGAGGAACGCGTCGCCCGCACCTCCGCACAGCGCGACGGTGGTCACCGGCCTCGCGTACTCCCCTGCGACGCGGATGCCCGTCGCCGTCGGTGGCAGCAGGTCGGCCAGCGTGCGGGCGAGCTGTCCGAGCGTCATAGGTTCGTCGAGCCTCCCCACCCGGCCCAGTCCCGACCGCGGATCCGCGCCGGGAACGAGCGGCCTGGCATCCCGCAGCCCGAGCCGCGAGGCGAAGACATCCGATACTCCGTCCGGCACGACATCCGCGTTCGTGTGAGCGGTGACGAGCGCGCATCCGGCCCGGATGAGACGCGCGAGAAGCGCACCCTTGTACCTGTCTTCGGCCACCGTGGTCACGCCGCGCAGCAGCAGCGGATGATGCGCCAGCATGAGGTCGAATCCGCCGTCGACCGCCTCGCCCACCGTGTCGGCGACGGCATCCACCGTGAGGAGCACCCGTGAGACGGACGCCTCCGGGTCTCCCGTCACGAGCCCGGGAGCATCCCATGACTCCGCGCCGGCACTCGGCCAGAGTCGTTCGACGACGGACAGGAACTCGGTGATCGTGGGCACGTTCCGAGCCTATGCCCGTGATCCGAAGCGGTCCCCCGATGCCGGCCGAAGGTTCGCCGGATGCCGCCCGACGACACGCCCCGACTCCAGACGGCCATCACCTGCTGGCCGCTTCCTGTGCCGGAACGGCTCGCCACGCTGCGCACACGCCCATGATGAGTCCCAGCGCGAGCGCGACGAGCACTCCGATGTCCGAACGCGCGAGCGCGTCACCGGTGTCCACCCCGAAGAGGCGGTAGAGGTATCCCTCCCAGCCGAGTCCTGGCGCGTCGGCGCGCATGAAGCCGAGACCGGTGACGGTGATCACGACGAGAGCGATCAGATTCACCCACCGCCAGTCCGGATAGACGCCACCACGGTGCAGCAGCGAATCGGTTGCGAGGCGACGTCGCCTCCGCAGGAAGTCGCCGAGGAAGATGCCTGCCCAGGCCGCCACCGGCACCGCCAGGGTGGTCGGATACGCGAGCAGAAGGCTCCGGACATCCGGAACGGCGATAACGAGTCCCGCACCGGCCGCCGCGGCGACGATCCCGAGCGCAAGCACCGATTCCCACCTGGGCAGGTGGATGCCGACTGCCTGCACGGCGAACCCGCCGGAATACAGCGTCACCACGAGTGCCGACACCAGGCCGACGACGATCGCCGCCACGATGGGCACCGCGAACCAGCGCGGAGTGACGGACGCGAGCAGCCGCACGGGGTCGGCGCTCAGCTCGGCGGCTCGTGAAGGCTGCGCCCAGGCGACGAGCGCTCCGAAGACGATCAGGGCGAACATCGGCAGCGACGCGCCGAACCCGCTCCAGAGCGCTGTGGCGGTCCCGCCGCTGCCCGGGCGCTGGTACCGAGCGAGGTCTCCTCCCGCGCTGGCCCACGCGAGGCCGAGGATGCTGAACACGAGTACGGCGCCCTCGACGACGAGAATCCACTGTCCGAACGGGCCTGTGGCGACCAGGTCCCATCCGGTCGTCGGCCACGCCGCCACGATGATCGCGAGCCCGAGCACCGCGGTAGCGATCGTCGCGATCAGCTGGACGACGGCGACCAGGGCGTATCCGGTCAGCGCGACGACGATCCCGACGAAGGCTGCCACGCCGAAGGTCGCCCACAGCACGAGTGCGCGATCGGTCGTCCAGCCCGCGGCGACGGCGGAGTCGGCCACGGAGACGGACAACAGCCAGAGCAGGGCCGCTCCCCAGAACAGGCGCACCACGAGGATCAGAACGGCAGGCACCGTGTTGCCCACGACACCGAAGGCGGCCCTCGAGACGATGACCGTGGGAAGCCCGCTCCACACGCCGGTGAGCGAGCTGAGCCCGAGCGGGAGGAACGAGAGCGCGACGCCCAGTGCCGCAGCGATGACCACCTGCAGCAGGTTGAGACCGGCGCCCGCGAACAAGGCGCCGAGCGCGACCACGAGCACGGAAGCACCGGCCGCGAACCACAACCAGAACAGCCTCGTCGCCCTGCCGACGCGGTACTGCAGAAAAGTCGGCTCCATTCCCGGCTGCTCGATGCTGAAGACCGGCATGGGCTCGGGCCTGCCCGCCGTGAGCACACCCTGGTTCGCCCGCATGCGAGGCGTGGCGATGGGCGCCAGCCCCGGTTCGGCCGAGGCCACGTCGTCGGCATCGTCCGTGACATCCGCGTCGAGTTCTGCCTCGGGTACGTCGAGCTCCGAGGCGGATCCCGCAGGCGACGGCCCGCGCTCGCCGCTCTTGGTCGATTCAGCTGGTTCACGCCGTTCGGACGGTGCGTGTGAGCCGGAATGTTCGCAAGGTTCGGACGATTCGCGCGAGACCTCTCCGACGACGGCGCCATCGTCCGGTCGGTCCGAATGCGCGACCGCCTCGATCTCTCGCTGACCGTCGGCGGATCGCGACCGGGACGGTGCACCGCCCGCCTCCGCCCGTCTTCCCGCGATGAGCGCCTCGAGACGCTCGATGGCAGCGAGGGTGTCACCGGATTCCGCCTGCTCCGCGATCGCGCGCTCCACATCCGTCGCGGGCTCGTACGCGGCAACCGGAGTACGCATGGGCGTGAACAGCGTCTCCGGCCGGATGATCGCCAGCGACGCCGTAAGCAGTGACACCTCGTTCTCGAGCGCGACGGCGAGCTCGTCGTCGTCATGCACGTCGCTCGCCCGAACGCCTGCTGCATCCGGGGCGTCGCCTTCGACCGCGGCCGTCTCGACCTGCCCGTCGGACGCCTCGTCCGACCTTGCCGGCGCAGTCGCACTCGCTGGAGGAGGAGCGACGGCGGACTCGGGAGGCACGTACGTCGACCTGCGTCTCACCGGTATGGGAGGCGCCGCGTCTTGGGCGGCCGCGTGGTGGGGTGCCGCGTGATCCAGGGCCGTGTCGTGCGGCCCGGTGTCGTCCGGCCCCGTCGCGTCGACCTTGCCGGCGTCGGTCCCCATAGCGTGAGCCTATCCACGGCTTGCGCCCGCTGACCTGTTGTCCACACCGCTGCGGCGTCCCCCGTTCCCGTGTCACGACGTCGAGAGCGACCTCGCTGCCCCAGCGGGCGGCGAGGCATGCACCGACGCCGTCCCGAGCACGTAGCATCGTGAGTCATGGATGCGGCGATCCCCACCCCCTACGAAGACCTGCTGCGTGACGTGCTGAACAACGGCGCCGCCAAGTCCGACCGCACCGGCACGGGCACGCGGAGCGTCTTCGGTCGTCAGCTGCGGTTCGATCTCTCCCAGGGCTTTCCGCTCATCACCACGAAGAGGGTGCATTTCCGCTCGATCGCGTACGAGCTCCTCTGGTTCCTCAGGGGCGACTCGAACGTGCGATGGCTCCAGGAGCACGGCGTCACCATCTGGGACGAATGGGCTGACGAGAACGGCGATCTCGGACCGGTGTACGGCGTACAGTGGCGTTCCTGGCCGGCGCCCGATGGCCGCCATCTCGACCAGATCAGCTCCGTGCTCGAGACCCTCCGCAGCGATCCGGATTCCCGCCGCATGATCGTCTCGGCATGGAATGTCGCCGAGATCCCCGAGATGGCCCTCGCGCCGTGCCATGCCCTGTTCCAGTTCTATGTCGCGGACGGCAAGCTCTCCTGTCAGCTGTACCAGCGCAGCGCCGACCTCTTCCTCGGCGTGCCGTTCAACATCGCCAGCTACGCGCTGCTCACCCACCTCGTGGCCGACCAGGTGGGCCTGGCCGTTGGCGACTTCGTGTGGACAGGCGGCGACTGCCACATCTACGACAATCACGTGGTACAGGTCACCGAACAGCTCTCCCGCGAGCCCTTCCCTGCACCCCGCCTGGTGATCACCCGGCACCGGGACAGCATCTTCGACTACGAGTTCGAAGACTTCGAGGTGGTCGGATACCAGCACCACCCGGCCATCCGCGCGGCCGTCGCGGTCTGATGATCGCCCTCATCTGGGCGCAGACGCGTTCCGGTGTGATCGGCGCGCGCGGCGGCATCCCGTGGCGGCTGCCCGAAGACAGCAGACGATTCCGCGTGCTGACCATGGGCGGCGACGTCGTGATGGGCCGCAAGACCTGGGACTCGCTGCCCGAGCGGTTCCGTCCGCTCCCCGGGCGGCGCAACATCGTGATCACGCGCGATCCGGCCTGGGCTGCGCCGGGAGCCGAACGCGCGTCGTCGCTGGACGACGCCCTCCGGTTGCTGAGCGGCGACGCCTGGGTCATCGGCGGAGGCCAGATCTATGCGGATGCCATCTCCCGCGCCGATCGGCTCGAGATCACGGAGATCGACACCGACCTCGATGGCGACACGCTTGCACCGACGATCGGCGCCGAATGGATGCTCGTCCGCGCCGAGCCGAACGACGGCTGGGCCACCGCAGAGAACGGCCTCCGCTATCGATTCCTCACGTACGAACGACGGTGAGCCGTCTGCTCGTACCAACGATGGTGAGCCGTCGGCGCCGGGTGGCGGCGCACAAGGTCAGCGCGACCGGCTAGCGCGAACGGTACGGCGCGCGCCCCATCTGGTACGCCGCGGAGACGCCGAGGATGACCCCGACGATTCCGACGAGGCCGATGAATCCCCAGAGCAGCGCTTCGATCATGCATCCATTATCCCCTCTGCCGAGTGCTGACGTGCGCCGTCGGGCATCGCATGCCGAATGCCGGGAAAACGCTCCGGCCCCGTTGCCCGTCCTCGACCCCGGTGCGAGACTCGAACTCAAGGCGGGCGCGGTCCCGCACGGTGGGACGGATGATTCGCACGAACGTGACTCACGCGGCGTCGGTGAGGACCGCGCCGGCGCGCCGGGCCGGCATTCGGCGAACCGCAGTGCTCTGCGCCGTGCTGCTCGCGGCGTCGGCGGCAGGAGTGGGCGCGGCGAGGACCGACGACTGCGGCAGTTCCTGTTCGACCGGTTCCGGTTCTCCGACGAATACCGGCTCACCGAGCCCGTCCGACTCGACGACACCGCCCACCACACCGTCGCCCCGCCCCACCGAGACACCTGTGCCGACGGAGACGCCCGGACCGACCGACACTCCTACCCCGACAGGAACGCCGACGTCGACCGGGACGCCGACGCCGCCTCCCACCGATACGCCGACGCCCACACCGACGTCGGACGTGCCCACGCCGGCCGGCGACGCCGACAGCACTCCGCAGGCCCAAGACAACTCGGGCGTCAGCGACAGCGCGCTCGACAAGCTCCAGACCGCGATCGACAAGGCGCAGGATGCGGTGGATGCGGCACAGTCCGCTCTGGATGCCGCGACCGACGACTACGACGCAACCCGATCCGCGTACGCGAACGCCAAGGCTCTGGCCAAGTCGGCCGACGCCATAGCAAGGTCGGCCAGGAGCGCTGCGACGGCGGCAGCGGCCAAGCTCATGGTGGCGTTGCATCAGACGCATGCCGACCAGGCGACGACGACCCTGGGCGCCGTTCTCGGCGATGAGGGCGCAGGCGGCAACGCGAACCTGCTTCAGCGGCTCACGGCCGCTCACCAGCTCGGGAGTATGCACGGCCCGCTCGACCAACTGACGAAACGGGCGGAGTCCACCGCCAAGCACGCAGACCAGTTGACCGGGGCCGCTGCCAAGGCCCACGACGCACTCAACGCCATCCCGTTGGCGCAGAAGCGATCAGCGAAGCAGGCGGCCCAGTCTGCTGTGGATGCCGCCCAGTCCTCCCTTGACGCGGCCGTCGACGCGATGGCGGCGGCGTCGAGCGACGGCGCGAACGACGACTTCGCGGATGACTTCCGGCTGGCGGCCGGAAGCTGGGTCGACCCCGTCAGGGGACCCATCACCGACGTATTCGGGCCCCGGCCGTCCCAGCCGGCCGGCACCCCGGTCTTCCACCCGGGAGTCGACATCGGCGCGGCGTGCATGACCGTGATCGTCGCGGCCGCCGACGGCACGGTCAGCTATGCCGGTCCGTACAGCGGGTATGGCAACTTCATCCTCATCGACCACGGGTCAGGAGTGCAGACGGCGTACGGGCACATCTCCGACGGCACCATCCTCGTGTCTCCTGGTGACCACGTCACGGCAGGAGAGCCGATCGCCCGTGTCGGCAGCACGGGCGAGTCGACGGGATGCCATCTGCACATCGAGGTTCGCGTGTCGGGCACCGCGGTCGACCCGATGCCGTTCTTCGAGAACCGCGGGGTCACGCTCGGCCGGTGAGACGGAGACCGGCTACTGCGCCCACGGCGGAACGAAGCGCCGGCCGTCGCGCTCCATCGTGGCCGTCATGCCGACGAGCGTCACGACCCAGGCACTGGCCGCGTCATCCGTCCCGTTCCCGATGACGAAACGGGCTCCCGCCGGCACCAGGATCGCGTCGCCTTCGCCCGCGACGAACCGGCAGTCCGCCACTTCCACGTCGAGCGTGCCCTCGAGCACGTGCAGCACCTCGTCCTCCGACATCGTGTGCGGTTCACCGGCGGTGTGCGGCGGGAAGTCCGCACGCCAGGCGGCGAGCCGTTGCGCGCCAGTGCGCGAGTTGACGAACGATGTGAATGTGATGCCCTGGAGCTGCTGACCGCTCGTGGCCTCTGCACTGACATGCGACATGGGGTTCCCTTCCAATAGTCAATGCTGTTGACTATATATGGTCAACCACGTTGACCGGAAGGTAGGATCGTCGTGTGAGCTCCACCGACGACGTCGCCATGCCGTTCCTGCTGATGTCGGCGTTCGAAGGGCTGGCCGATGCCGTCCATCGGGAACTCGAGCGCGCAGGCTATCCGGGGGTGCGGACGACACACGGCTTCGCCATGCAGGCGATCGGCTCGGGATGCACGAGCGTCGAGCTCGGAGCGCGCCTGGGAATCAGCAAGCAGGCGGCCGCCAAGACGGCGCAATCGCTCGAAGAACTGGGCTTCATCACCCGCACGAGAGGACCGCATGATCGTCGGGAGCGAATCCTGCAGCCGACGCCGCGCGGGCTGGAGATGCTCAGGCTTTCCGCTCTCGCCTTCCGACGGGAGGTCGAGGATTGGCGAACGAGGGCGGGCGACGAGGTCATCGACGCCACGCTGGACGCACTGCTGGTCGCCCCTCGGCCGACCCGGCGGGTCGCGGACTTTCCCGTGACGGGCGTCTAGCAGTTCCGCCGTGATCGTGCGTGGAAGTCCTGAATGCTCCCGCGGGCCGTCGTACCACGTGTCGCAGACACGGTGGGCCCTGCCGGGATCGAACCGACGACATCCACGGTGTAAACGTGGCGCTCTACCAACTGAGCTAAAGGCCCCTGGCGTGAAGTCTATCCAGACACGGCGGAGGGGATGGGTCGGCCCGGGCAGCGTGCGAGTCAGGCCTGCCGTAGCGAACGGGTCGGGCCGGGCGCAGCGTGCGAGTCAGGCGGCCTTCAGCACGTCGAGTGCGATGCGGTACGCCTCGAGCGTGCGCGCCTCACCCGGTGCCGTGATGAAGCTCTCGCGGATGATCCCGTCGGTGTCGATGAGGAACGTCGCGCGGTTCGCGAACCCCTTGTCCTCGAGGAAGACGCCGTACTGCTTGGCCGTGTCTCCATGCGGCCAGAAGTCGCTGAGCAGCGTGAATCGGTAGGCCTCGTGCTCGGCCCAGGCGCGAAGGGTGAACTTGGAGTCGACCGAGATGCCGATCAGCTCGACGCCGTCGGCCCGGAAGATCTCGAGATTGTCCCGCAGCTCGCACAGCTCGCCCGTGCAGGTGCCGGAGAACGCGAGCGGAAAGAACACCAGGGCGACCGCGCTCTTTCCGCGATAGTCGCTGAGGCGCACGTGCTCGCCGAACTGGTTCGGCAGTTCGAAATCGGGTGCCTGGGTGTCGTTCTCCAGAGCCACCATTTCTCCTTCCGCGAGGCGAGAGTCGCCGCCATCCGTCGCGCGCGTGCCTGCGGCCGCGCACGGTACGACAGCATAGACCCGCGTACCCGGCACCGATCCGCGGCGGCCCGACAACGTCGCTAGGCTGGCCTACGGCGCGCCGACTGTCGCAACCCGACAGGGTCGGCTGCCGCCCACGATCGATCCACACAAAGAAAGAGGTCGCGGTGACTGTCAACGACCAGGACCCGTATTCGGTGAACTACATCGACTCGGACCCTGAGGAGACCGGCGAATGGCAGGAGTCCCTCGACGCGTTGGTGGCGGCGGAAGGTCGTCAGCGTGCGCGCGAGATCATGCTGAACCTGCTGAAGCGGTCGAAGGAGCTCCACCTCGGCGTGCCGATGGTCCCCACGACGGACTACATCAACACCATCGCGCCGGAGAACGAGCCCCACTTCCCGGGTGACGAAGAGATCGAGCGCCGCTACCGGGCGTGGATCAGATGGAACGCCGCGATTCTCGTCCACCGCGCACAGCGCCCCGGGATCGCCGTCGGCGGTCACATCTCCACCTACGCGTCGAGTGCCGCGCTGTACGAGGTGGGGTTCAACCACTTCTTCCGCGGGCAGGACCACCCGGGCGGAGGCGACCAGATCTTCATCCAGGGGCACGCATCCCCCGGCCCGTACGCCCGCGCGTTCCTCGAGGGTCGCCTTACCGCCGATCAGCTGGACGGCTTCCGGCAGGAGAAGTCGCACGCGCCCAACGGGCTGTCGTCCTACCCGCACCCGCGTCTCATGCCCGAGTTCTGGCAGTTCCCCACGGTGTCGATGGGTCTCGGACCGATCAACGCGATCTACCAGGCGCAGGTCAACAAGTACCTGACCAACCGCGGCATCAAGGATGCCTCGGACCAGCACGTGTGGGCGTTCCTCGGCGACGGCGAGATGGACGAGGTGGAGAGCCGCGGCCAGCTCCAGGTGGCAGCCAACGAAGGGCTCGACAACCTCACGTTCGTGATCAACGCCAACCTCCAGCGCCTGGACGGACCTGTGCGCGGCAACGGCAAGATCATCCAGGAGCTGGAGAGCTTCTTCCGCGGTGCCGGGTGGAACGTGATCAAGGTGATCTGGGGCCGCGAGTGGGACGACCTCCTCAGGCGCGACACCGAGGGCGCCCTGCTCAACATCATGAACACCACGCCGGACGGCGACTACCAGACCTACAAGGCGGAGAGCGGCGCGTACGTGCGCGAGCACTTCTTCGGCAAGGATCCGCGCGCCCTCGAGCTGGTCAAGGACTACAGCGACGAGCAGATCTGGAACCTCAAGCGCGGCGGCCACGACTACCGCAAGGTGTACGCCGCGTTCAAGGCGGCCATGGAGCACAAGGGCCAGCCGACCGTCATCATCGCGAAGACCATCAAGGGCTACGGCCTCGGTCCGCACTTCGAGGGGCGCAACGCGACGCACCAGATGAAGAAGATGACGCTGGACGACCTCAAGAAGTTCCGCGACGCCATGCACATCCCGATCACGGATGACCAGCTCGCCGAGAACCCGTACCTCCCCCCGTACTACAACCCGGGCGAGAACGACGAGGCGATCCAG
>Ga0164242_10008884_pt1 | contig 10874 bp, 10 predicted proteins | sample OricomgcompostMG_FD_108783 | JGI IMG/M metagenome (GOLD analysis project Ga0164242, IMG submission 108783) | Miracle-Growth compost microbial communities from Emeryville, California, USA - Original compost - Miracle growth compost (MG) ...
GGGGCGGGATGGGGGGAGCGCGACGGGCGCATGCCACAGGCTGAGGACAAGTTCATTCACACATGACCCAATCGGGAGTTCCAGTGTGCCAAGGGCTTGCATGTTGAAGCAAGGGCTGCACGACAGGATGTACCAAAAGGATGAGGAGACGTGTCGCGTGTCTCCTGGATTCATTCATTCCCTGAAATATACTGATGCGAATTCGGATCAAGTGCTTCCCTCCCAATTCATGCTGGTGAGGCGAGGCTGCACCAGATCTAGGATTTGCTGGCCGATGATCTACCCCTCTCGCTTCTTCTTTTACACGAGCGAACCAGAGACATGGAATGCACAGCCTGCCTGAAATTTGCTTCGTGATGAGGGGTGGTGTAAGCTATGCATGCCTCTACAGGGGAACTCCAACGGGATAGTGTGTGCCGGGCTGCACACGTCTGAAGCACAAGCAACAGAGTCTAGCCTCTTGTAGTGATGGCTGGGACTACTCTGATAGGGCAAGTTCTACGCCGGCGGTGCGGAAGATGCGCCTCTCGGTTACCTCCGTAGTCCTGAGAGGACCGAGAAGTCTGAAGCGATTGGTGTGCCCCAACTTCGCAGATCAGTAGTGAAAGCCCCATTCCAGGCCCATTATTAGCTGTCTTGCCTCAGTGTCTAAATATTCTTCCTTCTTCAAAAAGCTGAGTCCAGGGTATGGAAATTTCCCGCCTGTGCCGCTTGCGCATAACGAGGCTCTGACTTCAGCGTGGTTAGATTGACTATGGAGTCACCTACTGGAGAGGGTTGGCATCCCTAACAGTTGGTTGGACGAGTTCTCCTGACCCATATCCGAGTTGCAGATGGATGTGAGGAGCGCGCAGGAATATTGCTTCCACTTTTTTTATTTTACCGATTGCACCTTACTGGGGCTGGAAAATTGGCATCAGCCTCCATACCCTAACCTCGGAGTCATTTCAACCCCGCGAGAGCAGCCGCAGTTCGATCGGAAGAAGCCTCCAATAAAAGTTGATTCAGCAAAGGGAGTCGCGTCCAAACACCGTCACTTTCAACAAATTTTGTCTCACGTTAAGGAGGCGTGCCAACTCCGTATTGGGTTCCTGTCCAGTAGCCAACTGCAAACCACCCATGGCAACAGCGCGGTTGCCATCTATCCCCGTTGTAACGCTGGCTAAATCTTGGTGTCTGAGCCGTGAACTCCTCAGCCTACCCCGGCATAATAAATTCTCAGTTGCCGCAAATGCCAAGCATGAGGCTCTGGAAATTTCCCCGGCGGGAAGATAGCGCGACGGCTACGACGGCCGACGGCTTTTGGGGGAAGTGGAGTGTGGCCCCCAAAAACGTGGACTACTGAAATTCAATAGCTTACGCCACGTCTGTGCGTAATTAGGAGATAAGCCAACCAAATCCCAATGTTTTGACAGTGCTTCAGGGTGTTTACACTACAAGCGATAGGTAGGTAGGTACGCCATACGTACTACTTTCTTGAACTGGAAGGAGGGTGGTGTGGGGGTTGACAGCTTGAAAGGACAACCGGGCTGGCCTACGCTGCAATTCGCCTTTGCTGAAAGTCTGCGGGCAGCACTGAAATCTCGTGGCATGCACAGAATTCGGTAGCTCGTATTCAGAGTAAATACCTTTTTTATTGTCGAGGTTGGATGGTAAAGGGGGATTTTGTCACGGTTGCCCCTACCGGCCGCAGCACCCGCCCGGGCAATCGGATTTCCGCGGAACGTTGGCAAATACGCTGCTCAAGGCTTTGACAGCTGAGGAAAGTTACGGCTTCGCGGTAAAAATATAGTACTAGGCCTGAGACAACCTTAACAAGCCCTTGCTGCTATGATGGTTGCCAAAGGAAGCTCAAAACAGACGATATTAGCTTCAGCCGTGTCAAGAAGAAAAAAAAAAGGTAAAGAAAGAAATCAAGTGGATAAGTTTGAACGACGCGGGCGTGGTGGGGGCCTGAAGGAGGTCGATCGAGGCCGCAGCTGAAAAGCCACCAGGATTCTTTAACGGGGGGTAGACTCGTCAGATATATAGGCTCAAGCCAAACATCTCTCGGCTCACTACACGACCTCAACGCGGCAACATTTCTTCTATCTTAGAAATTGCCTTACTCCGGCATACTTGCTGTCGATGCTCCCTCGAAGCGATAGTGTATGACTGCAGCTAGTCAAATATATGTCAGACTCAACAGAGTAGAACATGGAATCGTCACCTACCCATGGGCCTCCACAGCAGCCCCCACAAGAGGAGCCGCCCTATGACTATGATGAAAAGAGGTTTGGTAACTTCAGATGGCTTACAAGAGAATCTAGAGGTATGGTCCTAATCCTTATCCCCCTTAGCAGCGTACCCGGGGCATTACCGTAGAGTTATTATTTAACTCAATCCTGACTATAGGATCTACCTACAACACACTCTCTCAATTTGATCACTATCCAGCCTGCTCATTCGACTGGGGCGAGTCCGGTTTTGCAGGCTCCTCGAACTACGGTGGGGAACTGCTCTACCTGTCGGCGCCCTCCGCTCGCCATGGTCTGATAACCACTCGTGGCAACTTTTCCACCTCTCTATATGCCTCGCTGTCGCGTGCGCAAATCGAGTTCGGCGGTCCGGCCACGTTTGGACTGGAAATATCGAGGGCTGACCACGAGTACGTCCCCGGAGATACGAACAAGTTCCAAACCAATGCTTCTAGTTTCCGCCTGGGCACCATGATCGAGCGGGGTTGTTTCAACTACCGCTGGCCGTTTAATGAATACTACCTTGATCCGTATCAGGAGCAGAGAATCGACATCCACGACCAGGCGAGTGAGAAGAAGCACCTCGGGACTTGCCAGATGTTCTCCTGTGTTATGGACGGCACGTTCTACCAAGTCCTGCGCGTTGAGGAGGGAGGCCATATCAAAGAAAATGCATGCAAGTCTCCTGCGGACGAGCCTCTCATTGCCGAAGACAAATTTGAGTTTGATGAAGGTGCCGTGGTTGAGGGAGACAGCAACGGCGAAGCGGCGACAAGCGCACCTGAGCTATGCCGCCACTTTCCGGCCAAATGCCAGCTCGTCCTCACCATGGGCGGACCCGTGTGGTTTCGCAACTTCGGAAACGAAGACAGACTGCACGAACATAATCTCAACAAGTCCGACCAGGTATAATCTAATGGCTCAGGCCTCTTCAAGTTAAATCAGTGCCCGGGCTAACCACCTCATTGTAGGCAAGAGACAACGGAGTCCAAGACATTTCTATGGAACCGCAGGGCCCTCGTTCCTTGAATGAATCGGACTCGGACGCCGACACTTGCGAGGAAAATGACAACGATAACGGCGATAATGGAGTCCCTGACGTAACCGATCAAAGGCGTTGTAACACAATACGATTATGGGATAGGAAGCGTCAGATCGGCTTGGAAGCACAGGTTCATCAACTCGTTCAAAAGGCGGGTGGAGGGTGGGAGTACAAGCGACTTCCCCTCTCCAGGTCCTATTCAGTGCAGGATACTGGGACTCAAAAAGCACGAAAGAAGGTGGGTGTCACCGCGTTCAACGCAACAGTCTCCCTTCCCAACTCCGAAAGCGTCCATGAAGGACATAGGTCCGCCGTGTTTCTTGCTGCTATACGCCTCTTCGAAGTGCCCGGTCGGCTACCTGACAAGGTCAAGAACAACCCTGGATGGCGACCTAAAAGGGATGATTGGAAACCCCGCCTTCCAAGCTCAGAACAGCTGTACAAGCACATTTGCGTCAGCCCTTGGAGCAAACACGCCACCGGGGCCATGTGGGAGACGATCTTCATCGAGCGCGTAAAGAAATCTGCTCGAATGCTCCACCTTGCCGAGGTCAGCTTGATAGGACGCAGCCTGGAGAAGATCTTGGAAGTTGACATCATCCCGGCGCACTTCGACGGCGACCAGAAGGACCTAGACGACCAGGAAAGGAAGAAAGCGGCTCTCGTTAGCAACCTCTTTGTTCATCAGAACGTGGACCTGAAGTCCTTGTTGTGAGTTCCTCCGCCAAACATGCATAGCCGGCGAAGCCATGAGCGAGAGTAGTTCTAACGCCTGCCAACAGCTGGAAAATTCGGTTTCTAGTCAGGACTCACAAATTCTTGATCCGTGTCAAGGAATCCTACCTCGGGTTAATACCCCTCGACGGCAAGAACACCAATGACACGCCTAATAATCCTCCCTGTGATAAGATGCTTCCACACTTGGACACCCCCCTGACCGGCGTCAAACAAATGCTTTACGTATTGGACTGGCAACTATCCCGCATCAAGAATCGTATTGAGAGTGTCATTCGCTACTTAGTCTTCGCGTTGCTATATCCCAAATCGAAACCCCACCCACATACCCGTGTGATGCCAGACAGCCACCTAGCTGGGGAAACGAATTACTACTACGTCATCACTACTATCTGGTATGTCGTTAGGAATTTCCCGGGGTGGGACTGGGACTGGAAAGATTCGATTAGGAGCTGGACAAAGGACCAGAGTCGTCTTTCCGACCAGGACTGTCTCCCCCCAGACAACTGGACCTTTATGCCGTCCGACAGGGAGAAGTTACCGCTTCTCCAATGGTTTCATCACGGTGCCATTCTCGGCCTTTGCAAAAAGCAAATGCTTTCTAAGACATGGATGGACGGAAGCAATGAGGAAGAATATCACAAGAAGGTAGACCAACTCGCGAAGGTAGCACACATAGCCGCAGCCGCCAAACTATCATCTCGCCAAGGGTACATAGCTGATGACGAGATCATTGATCGACTCTCCTTCGTGTCTGACGAGCTTGGCCTCGAACACCGTGGGAGTGGTAACACCGGAACCGTTGCCTCCCTGACGATGAGGCGCGTCAAGGCCCGTGACAACACCCGGGCCCTGAATCCTGGATGGGTACCGCACCCTGAGGACGGGTCCACGTCGGGTCCGTGGGAAATTCACGCACTCTGTCATCACAGCCGACTTCTGGTTGCAAGCCTGGAGGAGAAGGACTCGGACGACCGGAGGACTAGAGACCACATGGAAGAGGAGATAGAAGTCTATAAGGAGAAAATCGCCCACTTCCTGAATGCCGAGGGAACCCTGACACCCTCCTGGGAACGGGCCCACACAAAGGCCCGCAAGGGCTGGCTCCTATCGGAGTCAGCGGCGGTAGTCGGTTCGACACTGCTCATCATCAACGAAAAGGACTTGAAGTCCAGAATATCGACTCCCACGACTGCGACTGACAATACGGGCAACGAGGGAGCTAATACGCCCTTGGCAGCGTCATCCGAAGTCCAGAAGACCAACTCCGGCAAATCCGCAAAGAGCCAAACTGGCCAGAGGGCGCCTCTGATAAAGGAGATGTTTTATCTGGAGAGCTTGATAAAACAACAAGTTGACGTACTCGAGAAATTTACGGGGGAGTCTGGCCGTCTGCCTCCAATTATCTGGGAGGTGTTCCGACCATCTCGGCGGTATCACCCGCTCAGCTTCTTCAACTCCCTTGAAGACACACCAGAACAGTATCAGAGCGACAACCTTAAGAAACGATACATACCCGTGCCTCTTCTCAGTTACGCTACGCCCCCGGACGAGATCATGGGATTCACACACAAGAATTTGAAACCCTACTTGAAGAACCTTTTTGTTTCGGATATCACTGCCACTGGTATGGATCAAGACCGTGACGGCTTCACCTGGGAGGTCTACCACATGAAACACAAGTGCGGGGCGTCTAAGAACCAGAGCGACACAGAACGGAAGGAGAACCGTAAACAGTATTGGGCGCTCTACGATAATGTAAGCCACTACTCACTTTGGTCCTTAACCTCAACAATTTAGCGTTTGGTGCGATGCTAATCCCGGCTATCCGTCAGCTCGTTGACCAAGAAGTGCAACATCGATTTCTGTAAGATGTCCCGAGATCCCACTGCATTTTGGAATGGTGGGTATAAGACCGGTAGGCCAGCTAACATCTGTTCTCACCAGGACCGTGCGAAATTTGGGGGATCACCGCCAGCCAGAACAAGACCTCCTTGACCTACTCATCTACGTAATCCACCCAGAGTCTGCCGCCTGTCTGGCCGATCACATGCTAGGTTTTGCTAGATTTTCGTGCCAGCCGCGCGACACATGGGTCTCGAGCATCACGTTAAGAACCTGGCTGGCTGGAGACACAGCCAGGAATAACGGAAGGCGCGCAACCCAGTCCAAGAACGCTTCGCATTCCGGTATCATATACCTTGAGAAAAGCTTGGAGAGGATCTGGTCCCGAGGAAGTGAGAAACGGGAGACATGGACTTTCGAGCTAGACATATCATCGATCGTCATCTCGACTAACTCATTCGGCGACTTCAGCAAGGTCACCGTAGTGTCGGAGCTTATTAGCGAGGACGACATGAAGGCTATCGTCGAGGAAGCGAGGAAGCTATGGCAAAAGTTCATCCACCAGCCCCAGGCTGCGCGGTGCCTCGTCCTGTTCCTGGTCCTAGGAAAGATGTGCCAGCAAATCACAGCCAACTATAAGGTCATCATGGACAGACTCAACAAAATCCTGGACCTTAACGTAAGTCTATGACTACTAGTCCAGAATTCGTCTCTTCGCATACTGGTCCAGCCGTATCGCAGATAACGGATGCTGACATATCTAACAGGAGAGCTTCAAACACTCAGAACAGGACTGGAAATACGATGAGGACTCGCGTTTGGAGTTCGAACTCGGACTCTGGAGCTTGGAGACGCTATACAAGCTACACGACAGCCTCAAATCGTCCGTCGACAGTGTTTTCTATGCCAAGGCAGAGCTGATGGCGCAGATCAAGGCAGTAAGTCACCACATCCCATGCTCTCAGCACTTCCGAAAACGGAGGGGATCCTACTGCTGGCATTATGCTGTAATTGTTAACATATTTGTAAGGGACCCGGTAATCGAGGTCCTCGGCTAGAGGGGATATGCCAAGAATATCTGGGGGCATTCGAAGGGGAGCTGCTGCAGCTGACGGCCGCAAATCTGACACTTGAGGGGAGGATCAATCAGGTGACGCGTCACAAGGAATCAGTGAGTCTGCACCTACCTCCTTACATCGCTTCTTAGCCCGTCAAGGTCTAGCGCTGCGATTTCGTAGCTAACAGAAGCATCTACAGTTCTCTGCTGTGCTGGGGATGAGGGACAGTCGTGCTTCACTAACACAGAACGACCTCTCGCTAAAGCAAAACGGAATCGTCCAAAGACTGACCTACCTAACCATCCTCTACCTACCGTTCGGCTTGATGGCTGTGAGGCTGCTCCATGTCCTAGACTCCCACTCGTGCAGAGACGTGAAGCTGACCGGATTTCCAGGCAATGTACGCCATCCCAAACAAGGACACGGTAGTAGTCAACTTGAACATGGGCCTCAAGTGGTTCATCGGCGCCATTATTATCGTGTCGGCCTTCACTTTCGTAACTTCCGTCTATATCGGGCACATCGTGGACGGTTTGGGGATCATCTGGGTCGGTTTCGTAAATTTCTTTCTGATACCCCCGCCGCGAGCGGACGCCGAGCGCAAGAAGCGCGAGTCGAAGTCTCGAAAGAGAGACCCGCCTAACATCTGGAGATATTTATGGAGATATTTATCTCGGCTTTTCTCCAGGAAGCCGACCGCGCCCACTGATGTAGCTTCGGTGTGATTAAAATTGCCGCATATCATATCTTCTATCATTTCTTAACGTTTGTTGCAGAACCACAGCACACGAGGTCTGGTCACTTGGGTACATAGATAATTACGCTTGATGATTTTGATGGCCTGTCATCTTGTCATCTACGGGATTGAGATGCAACTCCAAGGCCGGTAAGGCCATAGGTTCTTCCAGGCAAACATGGAAGGGGGGGGGGGGTTGGGGTGTGACGGCCACCATCCCCGTTTGCTCGGAATCTAGGAGCGCTATTACTCCGAGTTTCAAGACACGACCCCTTGATATGGGGAACGTATCTTTTCTCCTCGCTTCTCTATCTGTCCTAGGCGTTTTTCATGGACAGAGCGGCATCTACACTACAGCATCGGGGGTGTTGACTCCATCGGGGAGGTTTCCTTGACTTGTATAGAGTTTTTTCTAATATTGATGAAAGGCAATACCAATTTGGCTGGAAGACGAACAACCAGAATCTAGGCAATGACGATGGTTTCCAGATCCGATACAGGGCATAAATCACCGTTACCTGTCGTGCAACCGTGGAGATCCTCTGATAACCCGCAACGGAACGCTCTACTCCCCTATCAAGCCGGCACCAACATGGCCGTTAAATATGTACCCCGGAGTGCTCAATATAGGCTCTGTCATGAATTCGCCCCAGGAGACCAGAAAGTGTGGTTTAAAATCTACGAGTCTGGTCACTGGTGTTGATACGTATTCGGGCGTGGAGTTTCCAAGGGACACTACTGGGACTAGTCAAAGGTCCCAAACGTGGGTTGGTCACTCAGGATCCCCAAAGAATGAAGCCAGGCCACAGAATTCACCTACCAATTGATTATCACGAATACAGTAGCATTTTTGGGGTCAGCTTGGCCTCTTTGCAGCTTAGCTGAAAAGAAATACACTAATGGCTTTGGCCACCATAGGTCTGACGTCAGCACTAACACTGACATGGTACAGTAATCCCCCGTACCCCTGCCGATACCCGACGCCCTACCTCTACAAAAGCACCAGGACCGACTTCCGGACGGTTCCTAAATCACTCCTCATCTTTGTAACTATCACACAATGCGCTTCATATCTGACACCATTGGCGCCGACCGGAGCGCTCTCGGGCCCCGAATCAGGGTTATTGGTGCAGGCCTGCCGCGATGCGCAACCTCTTCCCTTCAAGCCGCCCTCGAGATGCCGGCACTCGGCTACGCCCCTTGCATGCATATGGCACATATTGCGCCCCATTCTTCCCGCGCTCAACTCATTATCGACGCAATGAGGGAGACAGATACCCACAAGCGCCACAAAATCCTACATAAGGTCTTCGACGGGTACGAGGCCACGACCGACTTCCCAGGTTTCTGGTTCATTGACGATCTCATGGACATGTACCCCGATGCGGCCATTATTCTAAACCAGCGCAAGGATGGAGGCGTAGCGTGGATGAAAAGCTTTGCCAACAGCCTTAGCTTCTTCGGCTCCTGGGCGTATTTCCTGTCCTGTTTCCCCGTGAAGTCCGACCGTCTACACTTTATGATTCACCAAGTCGCCGGCAGAATTTGGAAGGAGCGCTTCGGTGTTGGGCTTAGCCCTGAGTTTTACGACGTCTACCAGGAGCATGTCCTCAGAGAGGCGAAGAAGCGCGGTCGTGAGGTGTTGGTATGGAAGGCTCAGGATGGGTGGGAACCATTATGCAAGTTTCTCGGGCACGAGGTGCCGAAAGGAGAGCCTTTCCCATGGGTCAACGATGCGGCCACCGTACAGACGGTCAAGAGGATCCTCGTTGCTCGAGGCTTGTTGTCGTGGGCGGCTATTTTCGGCAGTACATATGCTGCTTGGATGTACTGGCCCCAGCTGCTGAGCAAGACAGGCCAACTATGGGCATGGTTACGTTCAGCTTAAGGCTTGATTAAGTGTACGAATAGCAGTGCACTAGCGATCTGCTGTGTATAACCTTCCGTCCTGTCAAAAGCCCGTAAGTTCGGTATATCTCTCATGTGGCCGGTTTCTATTTACCAAATAATCTCTTGATCTTCATGTCGTGGATAGGTCGCGGTTTAGATTTATGGCTAGAACCGTTCTATACAAAGGCACCTAGCTTAGAACACACACACGGTTGTTTACATCAGGTAGGTAGTCTAGGTCAACTATCCGCATCCATCCCAACCGTCACTCCAATGCCTAACCCTCCAGTTCCCCTTTCAGCACAGTCCGTTTTTGCACTTGGGGTTGCTAACATAGTTGTACGTCAACATTCCATCGTCAACGTTGTTGTTCCCGTCGGGGAAGTAGTATGGGACGCTTCCGCATATGGTGCAGCCATGGTCGGGAATGTAATGCGCAAGCTCCTTGATCTTGGATCCCCACGTACCGCCCGTCTTCTGAAGGAAGGCGCAAATACCGGAGGGTGTGCAGGCGATATGCTCGCCATTGTTGTACCAGCGTCCACCGTCTATTCCGTTAATGAAATAGGTCAGGGTCCGGGCCTCGTAGGTGTTCTTGTCGTCGTTCCACGTGCAGTAACCGGATCCGCGGCAGTTGATACCGAGGCCATGAGCAGTTGGGCTGATGGCTAGGAAGGCGAGTGCGGTGTAGGCCAGGGCGGAGCTGAGGGACGCCATGATTTTCTGCTGCTGGGGTGACTTGTAATCGAGGGAATGGATAGGTGCTTAGTATGCTTAGTGTGCTGTCCGAAACGTAAAAATTACACAAGTTCAACAGGGAGTGAGGTTGTGATGTTGTTTTTAGGAAAGGGGGGGTCAAGACGAGAAAATGCACAATGCCGTCTTATATCTCCTTGAGTCAAGACAACTCCTCAGCCCCAACCGCCTGGAAAGAGATGAAGTTAATTCGGTTCGAGTGCATTGATGGGCACTGGACTTAGGAACATAATAATTAGAAACAGAAAACGGGCCGACGTCGGGTCTATGTGTAAGCGCCCAAAGGAGCTCAGCATCGTGAAGTCGTTCGTGGGGTCCAATAAGAACGTAAAAGATTCACTGCGCCAGTCTCATTTCGGTCATATTTTGTTCAGCTCAGATTTGCATTTACCCTTCTCGTCAGCTGAGCCTCCTCACTTCCAAATGTTGACTTGTTGCTGAGCCGAAAACTGTTTACGATCGTCGGCTGTGGTCGCGTTTAGGTTGGGGGCGAGGTCGAAAGGTGAGAGATTGGCCCGCCTAGCGCTTATCCAAGGCGGGACATCTGCACGAATCACGGCTCCGCCTCGTTGAAC
>Ga0164242_10008885_pt1 | contig 10874 bp, 10 predicted proteins | sample OricomgcompostMG_FD_108783 | JGI IMG/M metagenome (GOLD analysis project Ga0164242, IMG submission 108783) | Miracle-Growth compost microbial communities from Emeryville, California, USA - Original compost - Miracle growth compost (MG) ...
CCGAGCAGCCAGGTAAAACGCTGGTTGTCGGGCGAGATCAGGTTGAATTCCTGGCTGACCTGGAACTCGTGGACCCTGTCGAAGAAGGTCTCATAGGGGTTGGTGACCTGCGGGTTTTCGGCCGACAACTCGGCCTCGCCGTCGAGGTCCGCGGTGTAATTGGTATCGCCGCTGGCAACGCCTGTGACCGAGCGGAACTTGATGCCGTTGGCGAAGGTGTAGTCCGCCTTGAGCGACGAGCGGATCAGCTTGTCGTGCGCGTCCTGCGGCGAATTGGCCGTCAGATGGAACAAGTCCTTCTGCGTATAAGGCGAGGCGGGATAGCCGCCGAGATCGAGATCGGCGGCGTCGGTCTTCCACAGGATCGAGAAATTGCCGGTCGGCTTCCACAACAGGCTGAAGCGCGCCGCCATCTCGCCGAGATCGCCGTTGTGGCCGTAATAGCGCGCGCCGCCCGGCCCGGTCATGTGGTAGAAGCCGTCCCGCTTCTCGCCGAAGATCGCGATGCGCGCCGCCAGCGTGCTGCTGATCGGCAGGTTGGCCGCGCCCTGCAGGCCGACGTCGCTGTAATTGCCGTACTGGCCCTGGATATAGCCGTGGACGCCGCCGTCGATCACCGGATCGTTGGTGTTGACGAACACCGCGCCGCCGGTCGCGTTCTGGCCGACGATCGTACCCTGCGGCCCGCGCAGCACCTGGATGTTGGCGACGTCGTAATAAGGTTCTTCCTGGATATAGCCGGGGAAGGTCGGCACGCCGTCGCGATAGGTGATCACGCCGGTTGTCGTCTGGGTGTTGTGCTCGGCCTTGCCGATGCCGCGGATGTTGAAATCGTTGCCCTGGCCGAAATTGTTGACCACGACGCTGGGCATCGCGAACTGCAGCGCATCGACGTTGACGACGCCCTTGTTGGCAAGATCGCTGCCGGAAAGCACCGAGGCGGAAATCGGCGTCGTCGCCAGATTTTCCGAGCGACGCTCGGCGGTGACGATGATGTCCGGACCCGCCGCCTGGTCGCTATCCGTGCTCGCCTGAGCCGTCGTCGATTGCGCATCGGCGGGCGCGGCGGTCTGCGCCGTGGCGGCGCCGCACCACGAGACCGTCAGCAGCGACGCGCCCAACAAAAACCCACAAGCCTTCATGATCCCCTCCCAGGGCTGATTTGCGTTGCGCTCTCTCGGCGCGCGAGCTCATTGCTGCCGCAAATCGGCTAGACTTTCAATACTAATTCTATCAAGAGTGAATAAATATTGAGGGCCGGCTTGCGGGCGCTGATGCGGCCGGCGGCGGGGAGAAGGAGACGTGCGTGATTGACCTTGTGAATCGTGTCGCCATCGTGACGGGTGCCGGCGGCGGCCTCGGCCGGACTCATGCGCTGGCGCTCGCCGCGCACGGCGCGAAGGTAATCGTCAACGACCTCGGCGACGGTGCCGATGCGGTAGCTCAGGAGATCGTCGCGGCAGGCGGTGCGGCGCTGGCAGTGCGCGGCTCGGTTACCGACGAGGCGGCGGTCGCGGCGATGGTCGAGGAGACGCTGGCCGCGTGGGGCCGCGTCGACATCCTGGTCAACAACGCCGGCATCCTGCGCGACAAGAGCTTCGCCAAGATGAGCCTCGACGATTTCCGGCTGGTCGTCGACGTCCACTTGATGGGCTCGGTGATCTGCACGAAGGCGGTGTGGGACGTGATGCGCGCGCAGCATTACGGCCGAATCGTGATGACCACCTCCTCGTCGGGCCTCTACGGCAATTTCGGCCAGTCGAACTATGGCGCGGCGAAGATGGCACTGGTCGGGCTGATGCAGACGCTCAGCATCGAGGGAGCCAAGCACGACATCCGCGTCAACTGCCTGGCGCCGACCGCGGCGACGCAGATGACCGAGGGCATCCTGCCGCCCGAGCAGTTGAAGCTGCTGGCGCCGCGCTTCGTCAGCCCGGCGGTGGTGGCGCTCGCCGCCGAGGACGCGCCGACCCGTGCGATCCTGTGCGCCGGCGCCGGCGGCTTCGAGCTCGCCAACATTACCATGACCAGAGGCATGCACCTCCCGGGCGATCCGCCGTCGGCAGCTGCAGTGCTGGAGAGCTGGCCGCGTCTCGCCGACCGCGAAGGCGAGACGGTTCCCGCTCAGGGCTGGGAGCAGAGCCGGCTCGAGCTGGAGAAGGCCGGCTTCGAGTTGGCCGAGCCGGCGCTCTAGGGTCGGATTCAGCTGGCTCGGCGCCAGCCCTCTCCCCCCCGCCTCCCATTCAGCATAATGACTTCGGAGGCGGCGTGGGGGAGAGGGCTGGCGCCGCGTTCACGTCAGTGGATCAACCTCCAACGGTCACGCCAGGATCGGCGGATCGGCGAGCGCGGTGAAGCGGAAATCGCGGAAGCGCGCGGTGCCCTGCCCCGCCGAATAGAGGCCGGGGCGCAGCATCAGGAACCCGCCGCGGACATTGTGGTGGTAGCCGGAGACCTCCATGCCGCGGTCGAAGCGCTGCCATGTCCGACCGTCGTCGCCGCTGGTGTGGATCGCGACGATGTGGCGCTTGTTGGCGATGCGGATTCGCATCCGGCGGCCGTGCGGGTTGACCGACCGGCCGTGCTCGGTGCCGTAGAGCAGCGTGACGAAGCGCCGCTCGTCGAAGCCGAGGCCGCAATAAAGCTTGTCGTCGTAGAACAGGATGAGGCCGGCGGTGCCGCCCGGCTCGATCTCGACATCGCACTCGAACTGATAGGCGAGATCGCCCGCGGTGAGCAGCAGCGGCGACGAATCGCTGGGCGTCGTGCCGGCCGCCTTGAGCAGCAGGGCGCCGCCCGAGACGCTGGCACGGTCGCGCTCCGCCGCACCGGGGCGAAAGAAGCCCCACTTGCGGCCCATGTCGAGCGTGGCGAAATCGTCCGACAGCTTCTGGCCCGGCGCCACCGCGCTGCCGCCGCGCGGCTTGGCAAGCGGCTGCGACAGGTCGCCTCCGGTCATGCGGAACCAGCCGTCGGCGGTCCATTCGATCGGATCGAGCAGCGCCTGGCGGCCGAGCGTCCAGAAGCCGTTCTCGTAACCGTGATAGATCGACCACCAGCTGCCGTCGGGCGCCTCGACCAGCGAGGCATGGCCGCGCGACCACCATTTCTCGGCAACGCTGGTGGTGTGGACCAGCGGGTTGTGCGGGCAATTCTCCCACGGCCCGTCGATCGAACGCGAGCGCGCGGCGATCACCATATGCCCGGTCGGCGGTCCCGCGGTGCCGCCGACGGCGGTGATCAGATAGAAATAGTCGCCGTGCCGCATCACCTTGGGACCTTCGGGCGAGAAGCCCTCGACATCCCATTCGGGCGGATAGTGCCAGGGATCGTAGACGTGCTCGGCCTTGCCCACCGTCGACAGGCCGTCGGGTGCCAGCCGGATGCGGTCACCCCCCGACAGGAATAGCCAGCGCGTGCCGTCTTCGCCGACCGCATGGCACGGATCGATATGGTCGGGCATGTGGAGGTCGATCGGGTCGCTCCACGGCCCGTCGATATGATCGGCCCAGATCACGAAGATCGAATTGGGATGAGCCTTGACCGGGATATAGAGAAAATAGCGATCGCCGTGCTTCGCCAGCGACACCGCCCAGACCGAGCCGATGTTGCGCTTGAGCGCGGCGGTGCGCGGCCGCCAGTTGACCAGGTCGCGCGAGTGCCAGATCGTCAGCCCCGGATAGGAATCGAAGCTCGAGAAGGTCATGTAATAGTCCGCGCCGTCCTTCAGGACGGCGGGATCGGCGTGATCGCCCGGGATCAGCGGGTTGAGGAACCGGCCATCGCCGAGATCGGGGATGCGCTGGCCGTCGAACCCGCGCCGCCAGCGCTCGACGAACGGCACCTTCGCGCCGCCGATCTCCGGCTGCGTGGCGTCCTGCGACGCTGCCCGCGCCGGCCCGGCAAGCGCGGCGGCGGTGCCGGCCAGAGCGACGCTGAAGGTTTCGCGCCTGCTGAACGTCATGATCCCATCCCCTCCGTCAAGCGGCGGCCTCTTGTGCCACCGGTGTCAGGTTTCTTCGCAACCCAGCTCGCGTCTTGTCAACCGCGCCCGGAAAAATGGGACCGGAGCGATCGGAAGACTGGCAGTATCCACATTGACGACGCCGCCCCAAACATGGCACTGGGCACGCTCCCGCGGGGGAACCGACGCCGGAATCGCGACCGGCCCGAAACCGCGCCGGGACCGACGCCGACACGTCGACGTTGCGGGTATAGCTCAATGGCGGAGCAGAAGCTTCCCAAGCTTGTGATTTTGGCGGTTTTCTGCGGTTTTTGCTGTAAACTTGGATCGAAATAGATCGTTACAAAACAACGGTTTAATTTTTCGCTGTAAACCGCCCCCTGTCGCCGCGCGACTTGCATGATCGATAACCAAGCGCTTTATAAATCATAAATTGTGTATATGATGATCGATAAATAGGGACGTTATCGATCATGCGCTGGAACTGGCAACAACCCGATTGGCCCGATTTCGCTTACGTCCCTGCGGCCTTGCGAGCGGCTGAGACGCAATTCCTGAAAGGCGCCGGCATCGTTGTCGGGGCAATGCTCCACACGGAAGGCGAGCAGAAACAATCGCTGACGATCGAGCTGATCGCGCAGGAGACCGTCGACAGCTCGGCAATCGAAGGCGAAGTGCTCGATCGCGCGAGCGTGCAATCCTCACTGGCCAGGCACCTGGGCCTGCAAGCCGATCGCCGGCGCGCCAGCGCGGCCGAGGCCGGCGCTGCCGAGCTCATGGCAAACCTCTACCGGACATGGGCCGAACTCTTGTCCGACCAGACGCTGTTCGACTGGCACACCATGCTGATGGCGGGCCGGCGCGATCTTGGTGCAATCGGAGGGTATCGCACCCACGCGGATCCGATGCAGATCGTATCGGGCGCGCTTCACGCGCCGCGCATCCACTACGAAGCGCCACCTTCCGAGCGCGTGCCACAGGAAATGCGAGCGTTCATTGAATGGTTCAACGCCACGGCACCCACCGGATCGAAGCCGCTGCCGGCGATCACCCGAGCCGGCATCGCGCACCTCTGGTTCGAATCGGTCCATCCGTTTGAGGACGGCAACGGCCGCATCGGCCGCGCGATCGCCGAGAAGGCGTTGGCGCAGACGATCGAGGCACCGACGCTCACGGCCCTCTCTGAAACGATCAACCGCCATCGCAAGGACTATTACGCCCAGTTGCAGCGCGGCAGCCAGTCCAACCGCATCGACGATTGGCTGGCGTGGTTCGCCGACATCGTTCTTGAAGCCCAGCAACGGACTCTCACCCGTATTCGCTTCCTGATCGACAAGACCCGCCTGCTCGATCGCCTGCGAGGCCGGATCAACGAGCGGCAGGAAAGAGCGCTGATCCGCATGTTCGCCGAGGGACCCGACGGCTTCGACGGCGGCCTGAGCGCGCGCAACTATCGCACCATCACCGACGCCACGGCCCCGACAGCAACGCGAGACCTGGGTGAGCTTGTGCAACTTGGTGCATTACGGCGCGAAGGTGAGCGAAAATCAACGCGCTACTACCTCGTGACGAGCTTGATGGGTTAGCTGGGGTCCATGGGCATTAGGAGAGCGACGGCATGTTACACCGTGTGTCGCGCTGGTCGCTTACGCCGCTTCGACCTGTCGGGAATAGATCTGCGACGGTTTCCTGTCGGCGGCTATTGGCTATGGCCTATTCGCCTCTAATGATCACGCCCAGTGACTGCTGCCAATCGAAGCGGAGTTGCCGAGCGACATCGATAAACTCAATAACGTCGAGCCGACGTTCACCCGATTCATATTTCGAGACAAACTGCTGTCGTTTACCAAGGTTGAGAGCCACCACTTCCTGGCTAAGTCCAAGAGCTATTCTAGCATCCTTCAACTGCCGGATGAGCGCCCGATAACGCTCGTCGTGAACACCGCCTGCCACTCGCCCGCCGCCTGCCCATTGAGCATCGACGCTACGAAGCAGATTGCCGTCACCCCAAAATCGGGTAAAGGCAGTGGCTGGAGGATTTCATGGGCGAAAAGAACCGCAGGCTTTTGGAGCGCTTAACACGAGGCCGCCGCATTGAGGTGCGCCAGCAGAGACCGCTGACACGAGGTGGGCAAACCGCGTGGATCATCGGGGCTATGGCTGTTCTCTATCTCCTATACACGGGGCATGAACGCACAAATCTGCCGAAGTGGGACTACGCCCGGTGCGAAGGGGTATTCGGAACCGATCAGAGCTGTCGAGCCGCGGTTGCCGCCTATCGACTCTCGGGTGGCAGGACAGACATGTTTGATAATTAACGACACATTTAATCAAGTTGCGTTGATCCTTAGCCATCCGGCTTGCACGTGAAGAAGTTTCTATGTCCTGCCTGTCGCTCACTGACATCCCAAACGAAGCCCTACTGCCTATCAGGGGCTTGATGTGCATGAGATGCCAATAGAGTATGGACGACCGCAGCTATCTGGCGGGCCAAAAGAGGCGGCACAGCATTACCGACCTGAACGTATTGTTGTGTGCGATTCCCTTCGAAAAAATAGTTGTCCGGGAATGTCTGTAATCGGGCGGCTTCGCGCACGCTGAGGCTGCGACACTGCAACGGGTCAGGGTGGATAAAATAATGACCGTCTTTCGAGATATGGCTGGTGACGGTGGTCGCCGGTTCATTCCAAAGCTGAACTCGGAAGCGATCATTGAACTTGCCACTGCCCCAATTCTGGTGCGCCGGAGCTAGATCCTTCGGGAAATCGGCGGCCTTTGGCGATTTGCCCGTCACCTCCGCAAACGTCGCTGCAAAGGCATACCGGCTTAGATCCGTTGCCATGTGAGTTCGCGCCTCGTGATTTGGCAACTCTTGTAAGCGAGGGTCAATCAGCCATTCGGAAAGTTCGTTGTTAGCGACGGGTGCGAGACTCACCGCCAACCGGGGTGGTGGACAGTGTGTTTGGAGCTTCTTCGCGTACTCGCTCAGTCGCAGAGCAACATGATCGAGATTTTCGTCCTCTTCCTCATAGGCCGCTACGGCAGCGCGCTCGAATGCGGCGACGACGGATGTCTTCCATGCTTCTGAGGAATCCTCCTGCCTGCTCAGGCCACTCCGAAGGCGTGGCATCGCGCCGAGGACATCGACCAAATTGACGCATGAATTAGGTTCAAGGGCTTGGACCTGCCGGAATAGACCGGGAGCGAGGTCGCGGCGCACGCCGAACAGAATAACCCTGTGCCGCTTTTGTGGAATACCAAAATCCTCGGAGCGAAGAACATATTCTGTGCCATTACGCCCTTTACTGGCAGTCAGCGGTATGATCTCATAGCTTCCAGGTTCGCCCCCAACAGCCCGCAGATCTTCAAGCACCCGTGAGAATATGCGCTCACCTTCGATCCGAGAGGATAAAATTCCTTTCACATTTTCCATCACAAATGCGGCCGGCTTTAATCGAGCAACGATATCGATATATTCACGATAGAGAAAATGCCGAGGATCGTTATTTGCATCGTAATCAGCGATGCCCAAGTTTCTCGCACGACCTACTAGTGAGTAAGCTTGACAGGGGGGACCACCGATTAAAACTATCTCGCTGTCGTCGTTCTCAGACATCTGATCGAGTATTGGGTTAAGTATTTCTTTGGCATTATCGGTACCTAATTCAAGCTGTTGCGTTTCGGCGCATGCTGCCAACCATTCTTCGGGATAAGCCTCGATCAATTGCCTGCGATCGATCCGGCCTGCGATGTAATCATAATATTCTCCCGGAAGATCTCCATCAAACCTTCGCACGAAAGCACGGAGCCGAAGGGTGGCAAACGCTGAGGCTTCCTTTTCAACGGACAGACGGACATCAAAGACCTGATTGCCATTGACGCGATACGCCGAAAACCCCTCCGCCAAGCCGCCGGGGCCTGCAAACAAATCCACTATCTTGTAGCACTTGCCCATTCGCTGGATGTCCCGTTTCATGGCGCGCATTACCAGGTCCAGCAAAGGTATCCAGTGGAAACTCTATGGCTGACGTAGTCGACAAGGCGACCCGATCTCGAATGATGTCTGGAATCCAGTCGAAACATACCCGACCGGAGATCCAGCTTAGGAAGGCGCTCCATGCGCGTGGGTATCGGTTTCGCCTACATGACAAGAGGTTGCCAGGAGCACCGGACATTGTGCTAGCTCGTTGGAAAGTCGCGATCCTCGTGCAGGGTTGTTTCTGGCATCGCCACCCCGGCTGCCGCTACGCGACGCGCCCGGCGACACGCGCCGAATTTTGGGAAACAAAACTGAACGCCAATGTGGAGCGCGATAACCGCAATCAGCGCACTTTAATTGAGCTCGGTTGGCGCGTGGCCGTAGTCTGGGAATGTATGATCCGCTCCAGCGGTGCGGAGGAGGCGGCCCGTCAAATCGCTTCGTGGATCGAGGGGCCCGAAACCCAGCTCGACATTTCTCAATGATTCATGACAACATTTCTAAAATGTGACTCACATATTGAAAACTTATCGGAAAGAGCATATAGGATACCCCAAAATTCTCCGACAGGTTCTTTTGAGCATGAACGATAAACGAGAAAAATTCGTCAAACTTGCGGAACAGCGAGTCAATCGCGCGCTGCGTGAGGTCAGATTGATCGGCAATCTTTCAAATCGCTCCGCCTATGAATGGACTGAGGAAGACGTGAAGAAAATTTTCCGCACGCTCCAGAAGGATATTGAACTCGCGAGATCACGCTTCGGGGATTCGGATGGCGGAAGCGGAGCTGCCTTCAAACTTTAAGCAATTTCCTAGGGGAGGAAGTTACGTGCAGTGGTCTTGGATCTGGCCTTCGGTAGGCGCTACGCCGATCAATCAGGGGCTCGACAGCGAGATGTTCGATCGCGTCGACTATCCCTACTCCGAGACGTTCGTACGAGAGGCAATACAAAATAGCTTGGACGCTCGTCGGGACGGCACCCAACCGGTCGTTATCAAATTTGACTTCCATGAAGAGAAACTTGGCAAGCAAAAGGCATTCCTGCAGCAGGCCATCGATTATCGTGCCATAGCAAGTCTGCCGATTCCTGACGGCTGGGTCCAAGGGCGAATAAGCTGGATAACTGTCGAAGATAGCAACACCAAAGGGCTCCTTGGCGACCTTAATAATCGCAAGGGTGACTTCTGGGGCTACTGGCTGAATTTCGGCCTGTCGAACAAGACGGGAACAGGCCGAGGGGGCCGCGGCATCGGCCGCGTAACATTCCTAATTGCATCCCGCATGCACACGGTCCTGGGGCTGACGCGCCGGTCAACTGACGACGTTGTCGCAGGTTGCGGAATGGCCGTCCTCAAGGCTGATGAATACGGAGGCGATTTCAGGTCGACTCACTCCTATCTCGCCAAGATGGAACGTGGGTCAATTTACGATCTTCATGACGAAGAGGAGTTCCACAAGCGTCTGGAGGAGGCGTTCGGCCTTAGCTCTTACACAGAGGAGCATGCACGAACCGGCCTTTCCTTGGTCATTCCATATCCGCACGACGAACTTAGCCCGGATGGCATCCTGGCTGCGGCGATCGATCACTTTGCTCCGGCCATCCTGAACGGCACGCTCGTCGTTGAAGTCGGAGTCGACCGCCTCGATCAGGATACAATCAAACAGGTGGCGCCCTGCGTTGTAAACGACATCAAGGCCAAACCTGTGAGGGGCGGGATCACCCGTTACCTTGAACGAATCGAGGCGGGCTTGAAGGGATCGACGATCGAAGTCATCCTGCCCAGCGCAAAGGCCAAATTAGCCGATCAACGAGAAACGCCAACGGTAACGAAGCTCCGAGCGGATTTGTCCGGCGGCCTCAATGTCGCTTTCCGGTTGACATTCCCGATGAAAAAGGACGGCACCTCCAAGACTGTGGGAGTAATGGTCGCCGCAGCTCCGACGCCATACGGCAAGCTGCCACTGGATCGCTTGTTTCGCGAAGGAATGAGTCTCCCAGACGTCAAGACTTCGCGACTAGCAGACATCGATCTGATCATGCTCGTTGATGATGAGCCTCTCGCCCAATACCTCAATTTTTGTGAGGGCAAGGCTCATCTCGATCTGCTCGAATCCAAGGAGGTAAGGGTGAAACTCGCGGATGCGGGTTTCGACGGAATCGATGTGAAACGCTTAGTTAAAGCGCTGCCCGATACTTTGCGCCAACTCCTGACGGAGGAGAGTAGTGAGCCAGATAGCGCGGTGTGGGAGGGCTATTTCTCGATACCAGACGATGCCAGTGAGAAGAAGAAAATTCCAAAACCAAAGGACGATGTCCCTACTCCGCCTCCTCCACCGCCGCCGCCACCGCCACCGCCGGCAAATGTAAGCGCCGTTGTGGTCGATACGCTTGCCAACGGCTTTCGCGTAAAAGCAAACCCGGCATATACGAAGTTTCCTGCTCGGGTAGACATTACCGTTGCCTATGCAGACGGCTCCGGGAAGCCGGCATGGAGCGAATATGATTTCAGGCCTGTCGATCTCAAGATTTGTGAAGAAAACTGCGTGTATACGTGGATCGACAACAAGCTACGTATACAAGACTGGAATGAAAACAGTGTCGCGGAGATAACCGGTTTCGACGCCCGCCGCGAACTCGACACGCGCATAAGGAGCGAAAGCAATGCGTCGGAGGATTAGGCTCACTGGTCGAAAGCAGCTCAACAAATCCGCTATCCATGTAACGCTGGCAGAAATCGGCGGGAAATCGCTGTTGACGATGACCGTCAAAGACCCTGGGGTTTTCAAGATATTCCCCACCGAAGCTAATACCAAGATTCACTGATCAGAACCCGCAGGCCCACGCCCGGAGGCCGAGCGACATGATCCGCCAAGGTTGCTCGACGAGCTTGTTCCAGGCGTCGCAGCAATGGTCGACAATCTCGTCGTAG
>Ga0164242_10008886_pt1 | contig 10872 bp, 13 predicted proteins | sample OricomgcompostMG_FD_108783 | JGI IMG/M metagenome (GOLD analysis project Ga0164242, IMG submission 108783) | Miracle-Growth compost microbial communities from Emeryville, California, USA - Original compost - Miracle growth compost (MG) ...
ATTATACCGTCGAGGTTGACAATTCAAAAGGCAAGAAAGTAGCTTCTGTTGATACGAAAAATAGCTCAGTATGGGTGTGGAAAGGTAGCTATAGTTATAAAGTCACAGGAGATCAGTATGACAATACTGCCCATGCGTTAAGCGTCAAAAACGGCGATAAAGAGATTACTGTGGACCCAAATTACTCCGACTCGTATCTAGCAAGTTTATTAACAGACAGTGAATATTCCGCAATCGTAGCTGCACTTCAACCTAGTTTATCTAAGGTACCCGCTCAAGATTACGGCATTCAATCATTAAACCTTTATAGTCGTGGGCAATGGGCAGCTGGAACGATTAGTTATCAGCAGCATCCGCAAGATATTCCCGAAATATACCGATTCGTTCTCGAAAAAACCGATACCTGGAAGGTGGTTGTTAAGCCAATGATCGCTATATATAGCGGAGATTATCCGCAAATACCAATCGAGATACTAAATGATCTCTACCAGGCTAGCTCTTAAGCGGCATAATGATGTGAAGATAGTTACTATCACTGGTAGCCGTGAGCTTAATTGGTGACATTTTGCCGCTAAATTCGATATTTACCTCGGTACTATCAAAAACATTTAATGCGTCGCTCAAAAAGCGTGAATTTAGCGATATACTTCCATCAGCCGACACTTCAGATTTGATAACAGCATTATTTTCACCGATTTCTGAAGTAACTGATCGTACAGTTAGTTCGCTTGCTTCAGCATTTGCCTCAAAAGTAATACTACCACCAGCCTCCCGTGCAAATAAATTCGCTAGCTTAGCAGTACGTGTTAACTCTACAGTAGAAACTTTTATCTTTGTATTAGCAGTTTTTGGTATTAACTGACGATAATCTGGATATTTTCCTTCGATTAACCGGCTGGTGATCTCGTGGTCTCCAACTTGAAAGCGCACCTGTGTCTCATCAAAGCGCATTTCAATTTTATCGAGCTCATCGTGAATCAGACGGCCAACCTCTTGTAGTGTAGACGCAGGAATGATCGATTGAAACTCGCTTTTTGTTGAAGCAATTTTCTTTTCTGCCAGACGATAGCCGTCGGTTGCAACAGCATACATATCACCGTCAAATGAGTGCCATAAAACACCAGTAAGGACCGGGCGAGTAATATCGTTACTGCATGCAAATAAAACTTGGCTAATTGTATCTTTAAAATCAGCAACATCGAGATCGAAAGTAATACTTTCTTTTTCGTCGAGCGTTGGTAACTCAGGGAAATCTTCGCTTGTTGTACCGCGAATAACTGAGGTATATTCGCCACAGTTTATTGTAAGATTAGAGCCTTCAAGTGAGAGCTTTACGGTATCTTTAGGTAAGTTCGCTACATAATCAGTTAGTATTTTTGCCGGTATTGTAATTTCACCCGGTTTATCAATTTGAGCGCCAATATGAGTAACTGATGCAATTTCTAGGTTGGTTGCCGCTACCAGAAGCCGCTTGTTGTCTGTACGGAGCAAGATGTTGTTTAGTACAGGTAGACCAGCACGTGAGGTAGTTGCCCGGCTTACTGCTTGGAGGGCTTTTGCGAAATTTGCTTGAGTTACTTGAAGTTGCATAAAAACTAATCCTTACTAATATTATTAATTTTATAAAAACAAGAAAATATAGTGGTAATAGTAGGCCTGGTGGATAAGTGGATAAAATGACGCGCCGTATCTGTAATTTGTAAGGACTTTGTATGGGTAAAAGCCTCGTGTATGGTTGTATAAAAACTGTGTGCAACCACGCTTTTTACCCACTGCAGTAGGCGGATGGCATTTAATCCACAAAACTGAGTTTGATTTGTCCTATGGTTGTTCACATTTTTTCGCCAATCTTCCACAAGGCTTCCACTGCGGAAATAACTAAACATCATAGAGCCTCTCCTTAATATTTGCGACGTCTTCGCGGATTTGTTGATCGAGCTTAGACTGTTTTTGGATTTTGTCGATTGAATGCATTGCAGTAGTGTGATCTTTGCGCCCTAGCTCCTTAGCGATTAAGGGAAAACTGAGATGCAGCTCGCTACGCAGAAGGTACATGGCGATTTGGCGAGGAACAACGATGAATTTATCACGTTTTGATCCGCAAATATCACCAACTTCTATTTGGAAGTAATGAGCAGTTTTTTCGATAATTTGTTTTGCAGTGAGATGCTTTGGTCGAAATTTGCGAACGTCTCCGAGCAGCGCTACGGCGGTTTCTAAATCTGGTGTAACGCCACGCATCTCGGCAACCGCGAGGAGGTGATTGAGCACGCCTTCAAGCTCGCGAATGTTTGTTTTGATATTTTCTGCCAGATACTCGATAACTTCGCGATCGAGCTTTACTCCTGAAGCCGTAGCTTTGATATCGATAATAGCGCTACGCGTCTCAAAGTCAGGCATCTGGATATCAATCGACATACCCCATTCAAAACGACTACGAAGACGTTCGGTGAGGGTGGGAATACTTTTTGGCGGCTTATCAGAACTAATAATAATTTGTTTGTTGGCTTGATGAAGCGTGTTAAAAGTATGGAAGAATTCTTCTTGTACTTTCTCTTTGCCAGCGATAAATTGCATGTCATCAACGATTAGTACGTCCACGGAGCGATACTTGTCACTCATATTTTTCTTTTTAAAACGAATCATTTCAACATATTCGCGCACGAACGTTTCGGTGTTTATGTATAGCACCTTAGCATTTGGATTATTCTTGATGATTTCATTTCCAGTTGCCTGTATCAAGTGAGTCTTACCGAGGCCAACTCCACCATATATAAACAATGGATTGTATTTTGTGCCAGTACTCGCAACGGTAGCTTGGCAGGCGGCGTAGGCTAGATCATTACTAGAGCCTACAACAAAATTCTCAAATGTATACCGTGGATTAAGCGTTGTTTGTTGGCTTGAAACACTGTCGCTGGTAGAGAAGTTAGTCAAGCTCGCAGCTTTTACGGTGTTTTGCTGGGGCGAAGATTGATTTTCGAGGAGTGTTGTCTCGCGGCTACCGCGCTTTATGGTCGAAGCGGTTTTGACGACATAGTCGATAGTTATCTGGTCGATGCCGTTTTTTGCTAAAATCTGACGAATCTGCCTATCAAACTTCACTTCAAATTGTTTCTTGGCAAAGATATTTGCGACTGCTATCTTGAGGTTATTTTCGTCAAAAGAAATGACTTCTGTTGGTTTGAACCAGGTTTTGAAATTGACATCAGACACCGAGAGCTCTATCTCTCCAAGCACGCTTTTCCATAAGGCATTATCGGTGTCCAAGTTAGTCTCCCTCAAAACTTTTGTACTAGACCTAGTATAGCCAAAAAGGCAGTTATCCACAACTTGGAAAATGTCGTAAAAAATAACGTAAGATTTTTCTACTTTTCCACAGGTGATATACCTAAAGTGTTGGCTTGTGGATAAGGCAATATATTCTGTGCATAAACCATATAGCAGGGAAATTTACTTGCTGAAATTGCAACCGGAAATGCAAAGCTGTCGACCGATTGAAATAACCAGATAAATCAGGTATAATATAGATATATGCCTAAACGAACCTACCAACCACACACTCGTCATCGTGCGAAAACTCACGGTTTTCGTGCACGCGTATCGACCAAAGCTGGCCGTGCTGTTATGAAGCGTCGCCGCGCTAAGGGTCGCGCAAAACTAGCTATCTAGTTCGATACGAATCATAAAATACCGGTTATGTGCCGGTATTTTTAGTGAAACTCAGGTAAACTATATATAGATGATAAAGTCAAAATACCGTTTTCATGGACACGCCAGTCTAAAGTACGTCTATCGTAATGCAAAATCGCTGCGTTCTGGGTTGATGGTTATGAAATTCATAGAAAATAAGCGGCGTAAAAACCCCCGTATCGCGATTGTAGTGAGTAAGAAGGTTCACAAATCCGCTGTTGGCCGCAATCGTATCCGCCGCCGCATGTATGAAATTTTACGCACAGAGATACCAGAGTTTCAGGTATATGACATGGTGTTTATCGTGGTTTCGGCTGAGGTGCGCAGTGTTGATCATGAAACACTCAAAAACACTGTCCACAAACTCCTTGATGAGTCCGGTGTCTACAAAAACCGTTAGACTACTGATATAATAGTTGTTAAATATGTTTGCAGCATTGGGACATCTATTTAATCTTGTTATCGTTCAGCCGATATTTAATATCTTGCTTGCTATTTATGCGCTAATCCCAGGAGGCGACTTCGGCGTTGCGGTGATTATCTTGACGATTATCATCCGCATGTTGCTCTACCCGCTCGTAAAGCGCCAGTTGCACCAAAGCCGCATGATGCGCAAACTGCAGCCAGAGTTAAAGCGTATCAAAAAAGAAAATAAGGGTGATCGCCAAGCCGAAGCGCAAGCGATGATGGAACTTTACAAGAAGCACGACGTCAGCCCGTTCCGTTCATTTGGTATCTTACTGATTCAGCTGCCGGTATTTATCGGCCTTTATCAAGTGGTGCGAATCTTTACGAGTCATCACGATGAGATTAAAGAATTTACTTATGGCATCTTTGATCATGTCTCGAGTATCCAGCATCTAATTGCCTTTCCAGACTCGCTTAATCTAAAGCTATTTGGTCTATTTGACCTCAGTAAAACTGCGACACAAGGTGATATCTTCCTCTTCGTGCTTGCTGGTCTTGCGGCGTACACGCAGTATATTATCTCTAAGCAATTGATGCCGCACGACAAGTCGACCAAGAAGCGCACAATTCGCTCGATCATGCGCGAGGCGGCTGAAGGCAAGCAGGCTGATCAAGCTGAAATCAATACCGCCATGATGGGCAATATGACCAAGATCATGCCATTTTTCATGTTCTTTATCATGATCAACCTGCCGGGTGCGCTAGCGCTTTACTATGTGGAATCAAACCTTGTTGCGGCTGCTCAGCAGTCATACTTACTGCGTAAAGATGCTGACGATATGATCGAAATCGCTGATGAAATCACGGCAAATACAGAAAATAAGCAACAAAAAACCTCCGCAGGTAACGCACCAAGCGCAGTCGAGCGCGCGAAGAAAGCCGAAAAGGCAAATATCACGCGTATCGTTGCAAAGGACGGTAAGAGGAGGAAATCATGAACCAAGACCAAGCCCTAATTTACGCCAAGGAATATCTCGAGGATCTGCTATCATTTTTTGCGGTCAATGTGATTGTCGAAGCTAGTATCAGTGATGATGTGATCGAGCTCGATGTACCGGCTACCGAAGAAAGCCGAATTTTGATTGGCCGTGGAGCCGAGACATTGGCGGCTTTCCAATCTACCGTATCGGCTGCGTTGCGCAATCAGGGTATAGATCGTCCCCGTCTCAATATAGATATTGCTGGCTACAAAAAGCAGCACAACGAGAAATTGGCTGAGCAAGCTCGGGAATGGATTGAGGGCGTACGCAAGTCAGGTGATTCATATATTGCCAATCTCAACGCCGCCGATCGCCGTGTTGTACACCGCGTTGCATCGGAATACAGTGATATTTCGACACACTCTGAGGGCGAGGGACGCGACCGTAAGATCATCATCGCGCAAGCCGGAAGTTAAAGTAGGCTGCTCTAGTAAAAGCGAAAAACTAGCGGTGTTTGCATAGTATACATTCGGGTTTAAAGTTACCTTGAGGTAATACGGAGGGCTTGGTGGATTCGTTGAAAATTTTAGGCCTTGTCTTTGATTTATTGTAAAATGCTCGGATTTTAAGATAATTCTGTAAAGGCTTATCTATTGTACACACAAGCCTTGCGTTGGTTGTATATGCGAGGGCTACTATATGTTTATCATTAAAGTCTGCATACTTTGATTCTGGATATTTTTTGGCGATAGCCGCCTCTAAAATATCTACGGCTCGCTCGTCGGCAACAACAAGTTTTTGTGAGCGTCTGAGTTCCGAGAGAATTTTAACGAGATTTCCTAATTTGGAGAACTCTTTTTTATAAGTACTTCCGCCAATAATCATTTTAGACTTACCGCTGTCAATATGGTTAAAAATTGGCGCGAATTGATCATGCTGTTTATTTTCTTTATTAAAGACAGCTGGCAGGGTATTCATATCTATTATAATGCACATGAGTATATAGGCTATAGTGTTATATTTTTCAATTCTTCATTAAAAAAGAATCTTCTAAAACTATCGGGTTGATTTTCGCTATAGCTACCATCGGAATTGACATTAATACAATACACTATATTTTTACCATCTTTGTGTTCAAGAAATAAAACCTGGCCGGTTATTGGTGGATTCTTTGACTTGGCAATTTGTTGTCTGAATCTGTCGATGACGAAATCGCTATGAGTTTCAATGACAAACCGCGCTTGGTAATCCACGGCGATGTCAAAAAAGAAATTTCCTAAACTCGCCTGGGCCTTGGGGTGTAGGTGTACTTCTGGTTGCTGGATGGCAAATCTATAGTTACTGTGGTCTAAAATTTCTATAACGATCGGGAGTACTTGCGAAACACCATATCCGACATTTGTTATTTCACGTTCAACCCCATCCTTAACTACTTCAATTGAGAACGGAGAGTTTCCGTACTTTGCAAACTGTTTTACATAAACCGAGTCAAATAGCCCACTCTCCTTACCAAATTTCTCTAGTATTGCAACAATTTTCTTTGTATGATTGTTTCCGCGCTTGCTCATTATTGTTTTTAAGATGTAAGGTGCATGTGCACCATCCGAAGAATAATCGTAAACATTCCCGTCATAAGTAAGCTGAGGCTTTATTCGAATAGGTGCAATCCAAGTGTATGGTGCAACCGTATTTACGAAAGGTGGAACCGAAGTGTCGTCGTTATTCTCATGCTTTCGTGACAAGGAATTTATTATGAAATAAGGGGAGTCGTCCATATAGAGTTTTGGCTCCTTTTTAAGCCGTGTGTATCCAGTAGAGTCAATTTTCTCATTACACCATTCGCCGAAGTTGTCAAATGAAAAGCTTGTTTCTGAGGTGTATTTATATGAAATACGTTTTCTAACCTGGATGCTCAGCTCCTTGCCTTCAAACGAACACCTAATGTCTTTTAATATTGTTCTTTTGTTTGGGCCGGCGGCGACCGTGATCAATAGGGCCGAGTACACTGTATTATTATTGTCATCTTCATTTTCATAAAGAACGCCGATTTTTGTTTGGTTGCTGTCGCCTTTTGATGTAGAGCTAATGTCACCAAAATAACTGAAATCAACATTGTCTGTGCGAAAATTACCATTGAACCAAAATTCTGGCGAAGATATTAGGTCTATTAACTTTAGCAAGGAAGTTTTGCCAGTACTATTTTCACCAACTAGAAAGTTGACTTTCTGCAAAGGTATGACGGTGTCATAAAACTCTCTAAAATTATCAATGTATAGCTTTGATATATTCATACATAAAGTGTACAATGTTTCGGTCTAGTAGAAAACCAAAAGCGTTTTTACTGAATTTTAAAAACTATCTAATTGCCAGTTATGATTATGCTTTCGATTTTTTATGTACATGCCTGTGTTCTAAAGGCCGGATCTAAACTATATAAAGTTGAGAACGGCGTATTACTTTTCCAAAACTTGCATATAAATGGCGTGCGTCTCGCGCGCCATTTTTGACCACGAGTATTTCTTGAGTTGTTTGCGGCCACGCTCGACAAGTGTTTTTTGGAGAGCTTTATCACTAAGAACGCGATCAATTACTTCGGCCATATTGTCAGTATCGAGCGGATCGAAATATTCGGCAGCAGCTCCCAGGATTTCCGGCATACACGATGCATGGCTACTGATGACTGGCGTGCCGTATGACATCGCTTCAAGTGGCGGCAGGCCAAAACCTTCCATGAGGCTCGGAAATACATACGCTTCGGCGTGGGTGAGCAAATAATCACGTTGACTGTCATTTATAAAGCCGGTGAAATAAATATTTTTGTAGTGATTTTTTTCGAAGTATGCGCGGTTGCGCTTGGTGTCTTCATTCATGCGTCCGACGAGAACGAGGCCAAGATCGGGGTGCTTTTTGACAAGCTTTTGGTGCGCTTCGCCGAGACGACGGATGTTTTTATAGTCGGGTTCTTGGCCAACGTAGAGGATATATTTCTTGAACGGCACGTCGATTTTTTCCGGATTTTTCAGAGGTGGATCGGCCGCTTCGTAAATAACCGATATCTTACCCTCATCGACACCCGAAAAATCCTGATATTCATTCTTGGTATTTTTGCTTACGGCGATGATGTGATCATTAGTACGCGCGATCTTTTTGAAAACATAGCGCCCAACGAGCTGCTTGAGGTGAAATACCAGCCAGTTTTTATCAGAATTATAGGTATTGAGTAAAATAGTATCGTGCATTGTAGCGATCTTACGTCCATGGTAGCTGAGCGGCTGCTGTGGCATCAAAAAATGTACCAAATCTGGCGCTAATCTATCGAGAAAACGCTTATAGGCGAACTGCTCGGCGAATGAGTAATTTGGAAAATCGCAGCCGACGAGGCGAAAGTTATCGGCCTTTGGCTGCCAATAGGTGAGGTCTTTGGTGGGTACCAGTACATCATACCGGTTGACCTTGTCGACCGCTTGTAGATGCTCCAGGAGCTTCACAGCATAGGTTCCGGTACCAGAATTAATGATTCGCGCGTCGATTACGATTTTCGCCATAGAGTTATTATAGCGGAGATATAGTATAATAGCTTGTAGCAATGTTACAAAAAATGTACCAAAAATATCGCTACTCGCTGATATTACTACGCGAACTAGTCATTACAGACTTCAAACTGCGCTACCAAAATTCAATGCTCGGCTATCTTTGGGCGCTGCTGCGACCGCTCTTCTTGTTTGTTATCATGTATGTATTCTTTGTCGAAGTGCTTCATATCGGTAAGGGTGTGCCACACTGGGGTGTCGCGCTGCTACTTGGTATCGTGATGTGGAATTTCTTCCAAGAGGTTGTGAAGCAGGGGCTTAAGTCGATTGTTTCGCAAGGCGGTATCATCCGTAAAATCAACTTTCCGAAGTATATTATTACCGTGGCAACAAGTCTTTCGGCGGTAATTAATCTAGTAATTAACCTTGCTGTTGTCGTAATATTTGCTGCAATTGATCATGTGGAACCAAGCTGGGGGATGCTGCTAATCCCGCTATTTATCATCCAGCTTTATATTTTTGCGCTTGGCCTAGCGTTTTTGCTCGCAACGATCAATGTTAAATTCCGCGACATTGATTATATCTGGGAGATTATCACGCAAGCGTTATTTTATGGGTCGGCGATTATGTTTCCGCTCAATCGCGTTGTCGATGTGAGCCATCATGCTGCGATCGTTCTTTCGATGAGCCCAATTACGCAGACTATTCAAGATGCGCGTTACTTTGGTATTACTGATAAACTGGATACGATGCTGACGTTGACGCACAATCCATTTATTCTCGTTATACCGTATCTTGTATCAATCGCGATGCTGGTACTCGGTGCATGGTATTTTCACCATCGCTCGCCATATTTTGCGGAGGAGATCTAGATGAGTAAAAATGCCGTTGAAGTGCACGACGTAAAGAAGAGCTTTTATTTACCGAATCATAAAAACGATTCGCTGAAACGTGCGATTACACAGATTTTTAAGAAGAAAGACAAGGGCGGTAATACCTTTGACGCGCTCGATGGCATCTCATTTAATGTCGAAAAAGGCGATTTCTTTGGTATTCTTGGTCGCAACGGTTCAGGTAAGAGTACACTCCTGAAGATTATCTCTGAAATTTATCAGCCAACGAGCGGTAGCGTGAGACATGACGGTAAGCTTGTGTCATTTATTGAGCTGGGCGTCGGCTTTAAGGCTGAGCTGTCTGGGCACGATAATATATATCTCAATGGTGCACTACTTGGATTCTCAAGAGCCGAAATCGACGCGATGTATGACGATATTGTTGCATTTGCCGAACTCGAGAAATTCATGGATCAACGACTCAAAAATTACTCTAGCGGCATGAAAGTTCGTCTAGCGTTCTCAGTTGCGATTCGTGCGCATGCTGATATTCTTATTCTCGACGAAGTATTAGCGGTTGGTGACGCAGCCTTCAGAAAAAAATGTAACGAATATTTTAAAACATTAAAAGATGATAAAAAAACCGTAATTCTTGTGACGCACAGTATGCATGATGTGCGTGAGTTCTGTAATAAGGCGATTGTAATCGAAAACGGTAAAATCACCTTTGAGGGTAACGCTGATCAAGCGGCTGACCACTACCTAGAGTTATTTAAGTAAAACGTTTACGTATTTAGCGATCGCTTTGACACTTGATCCGTCAGCATGGAAATAGATAGTAGATATGGTTGAATTCCACGCTGTGTCGTCTATGCCGGTCTCGAGTGCTGATTTGATAACCTCCTCGATATTCGCTGCGGTATGGAAGTCAACGGATTCTGAGTGGTCGACGATTTCTCGAATTGCATCATATTCGTCAGTAACCTGCTCGTCTTTGTCGTAGGCAAAAATGAGTGGCTTTTTAGTAAGGACGGCATCGAGCATGACGCTGCTAAGATCGCCAATTATTACTGAGCTAGCAGCAAATACATCGAGTAAGCCAATACCCGCATATGCACCTTCCGGAACATAATAGATGTTTGGTTTTTTCGCGATTATACGTAGGTATTTGCGTAAAATCTTTTGTGGTGTTTGAGGGTGTGGTCGAAATAACAACGAATACTCTTCGGGAAAATTTTCGATGAGTGCGAGGCCAGTATGATAAATTGATGACTGCCCCCAAAAAGTTGGCAGATAACTAATGATTCTTTGTGCAGGACTAATTCCGAGTTCGTGCAACAAGATTTCGCTAGGGGCTATTTTTTGGCACGTATCAACGATCTCATCGGTGCGAGCGATACCAAGATCAACAAGTTTCTCAGCAGGTAG
>Ga0164242_10008887_pt1 | contig 10872 bp, 8 predicted proteins | sample OricomgcompostMG_FD_108783 | JGI IMG/M metagenome (GOLD analysis project Ga0164242, IMG submission 108783) | Miracle-Growth compost microbial communities from Emeryville, California, USA - Original compost - Miracle growth compost (MG) ...
CTTTACATTTGGTAAAACAGGTCAGATGATCTATGATGACAACAATACAGTGTATCTGGATAACGGGGGCTCCGGCTGGACAAAAGCGCTGCCTGCACCCTGGAACAGTTTTCAGGGAACGACCTCTTCCACTGCTTTATATGACCTGGTTCCGGCCTTAAAACCCTGGGGTAGCGGCACGTTCGGATACGCCGTGTCTGCGGCACCTGCAGGGGAGATGAAACTGGGTACCATAACCATTAAAGGTAAAGGCGGACATTTTGGTCTGGCCGATAAAATCAACGGAGCGGAAGAAGTGACACCAACGGCCAGTTCGGTCACCTATGACGTGTTACAGATAGATACCGACAAGGTAGATGACAACGGCGTCCACTATGATGTACTTTCCATTGGGGTACATTATGACGCAAGTGGTGATGTATTTACCTTTATGTTGCGATCTGACCGCTAGCCTTTATCTCAGAATCCTTTAAAAAAACAACAGTCATACAAATCCTGCAAAGGATCCGGGGAGTTCTATAAGGAATTTTATGCGGGATTTGTATGTCTTTAAATAAGTTACAATGAAACGAATCAATCCAGGTTTTGTTTTTTTTGCGGCCCCCTTACTGATTTTACTCTCCTGTAGTAAAGGCAGTAGCTATCAGCCGCCGGCGACTCCAACTAACCTGTCCTATCATGTTGAGATTGTAGGTGCAACGACCGGTGATCCTGCAGGTGACGGGTCGGGGGTGGTGCATTTGAGTTTATCGGGAAAAAATGTGACTTCTTACGCGGTGTCGCTACCTACAGAAAACAAAACTTATTCACTTACTGCAGCTTCCGGTACTGTTGACATCGTATTTAGTTCCGGGGCAGGTACTACCACCAAATATCCCATAAATATCAGTGCCTACTGTAATACCGTAAAAGCAGATACGACGCTGTATGCCTCCGTATATGTAAGTAAACCTGAAACGCCGGGCACCGTTCTTGTCTGGTCAGATGAGTTTGACAGTACGGCTCTGAATACCAATGTCTGGAATTATGAAACGGGCAATCTGGGAGTCAATAATGAACTTGAATATTATACAAAAGACGCTGACAACCTGCAGGTGAAAGACGGTTATCTGCAAATTACCGCCCTGAAATCTGCCAACTATAATAACAGCGGCTGGGATTATACCTCCGCCAGAATCAATACCCAGGATAAGTTTAGCTTTACCTATGGCAAAGTGGTCATCCGGGCAAAGATCCCTGGAGACGACGGAACCTGGCCTGCACTGTGGCTATTGGGTAGTAACATTAACGCTGTTGGATGGCCTGCATGCGGAGAAATTGATCTGATGGAAGAAGGAACCGTTACCGGCTTTGAAAATATTTTATCTTCCCTGCACTGGGGAACCCTTGCATCCCCCCAAGATATGATGCAGTCCAGAAAAGTGAGCGGTTCTACAACGGATTTTCATGAATATTCAATGGACTGGCGTGCGGATCATATCGCCTTTTATTATGACGGTACCTTACTCTATAGCCAGGCCAACACCAGCAGTATGCCTTTTAATCAAAAATTCTTTTTCATTTTTAATGTGGCAGTCGGAGGTAATATGGGAGGCACGAACATTAATCTGAAATCTGGTTCCACCATGTATGTGGATTATGTAAGGGTGTATAATTAGGGATTTACTTTGTATGAATATGAAATTTATTTCCTTTTTAGTTTGTGGCCGGTTGCTTGCCTTTAAAAGAAAGGTTGATATTAAAAGCAGATGAGTGTTAAAAAAATGTACAATATGAAGCGCCTAGAAAAATACACATTGATCGTATTATGCATCAGTTTACTGTGGTGTAGTATGGCCTGTTCCAAGCATGATACGCCTTCGGGCAGCGAACGGACACCTGCCAACTTAAAGGTAAAGGTGACGGTCCAAGGATCGACTGCCCAAATGCCTGACGGGGACGGGTCAGGAGCCGTAAGCATAGAGGTGTCGGCTCAAAATGCCACGAACTATCAGGTAATCCTTCCAACAGAAAATAATAAAACCTTTACGATCAATACTCCTTCGGGAGGGCAGGCCAACTATACTTTTTCCGGCAGTCCCAATACTACGGCCACTTTCCCGGTTCAGGTAATCGCCTATAACGGATCCGCACACAAGGATACGAGCTTTTCCGTGAAGGTGTATTTTGCAGCGCTTCAGTCGGATGTTGATTTCTGGCTGACAACACCGGATAAATCGGTTTTGTTCAGCAAGCAAAATACTGCATTAAATTTTGTGACGACTTCCAACAGCTATTCGACCATTACCGTAAATGACCAGAAAAAATATCAGTCTATTGATGGTTTTGGTTTTACGTTAACCGGTGGCAGCGCTGAATTAATCAACGGACTGGATGAGCAGACGAAAGATAATTTATTAAAGGAATTGTTTTTAACGGATGGTACCGGCATTGGCATCAGTTATTTAAGACTCAGTATCGGAGCTTCTGATCTGAGCAGTTCGGCCTATACCTATGACGACAGCCCCGGAGACAGTGAATTAAAAAACTTTAGTATTGACAAGGAGAAAGAGGATCTGCTGCCCCTGCTTAAAAAAATTCTCGCCCTAAACCCGGATATTAAGATCCTGGCGACGCCCTGGAGTGCCCCGGCCTGGATGAAATCCAATAATAGCCTTTATGGCGGCGGAGATCAGCCTGGTATATTATTGCCTAAGTATTTCGACGTATATGCCGATTATTTTGTAAAGTATATCCAGGCGATGAAGGCAGCCGGTGTGCCTATTGATGCCGTGACGGTTCAGAATGAACCGCTCAATTCCTACAATAACCCTTCCATGCTAATGACCGATACAGCGGAAAATGAATTCATCAAAAATTATCTTTGGCCTGCTTTTAATAAAAACGGAATTGATACAAAAATCATCGTCTATGATCACAATCTGGATCATCCTGAATATGCTAAGTACGTTTTAAGTGACCCTGATACTTACAAAATGGTAGACGGCTCCGCTTTTCATTTATATGCCGGAGATATCAGTACTATGTCTTCCATTCATGAGGCTTTCCCGGATAAGAACCTGTATTTTACGGAGCAGTATACCTCTGCTACCGGTGATTTTGGAGGAGATCTTAACTGGCATATTCAGAATCTGATAATAGGTGCCACCAAAAACTGGAGTCGCAATGTGCTGGAATGGAATCTGGCAGCAGATGCTCAGAATCAACCGCATTTGCAGGGAGGCTGCTCTGATTGTCTGGGTGCCCTCACCATCAGTGGCAACAGTGTCACGAAAAGAAATCAAAGTTATTATATCATTGCCCACGCTTCCAAGTTTGTCAGACCAGGATCCTCTCGTATTGACTGTTCTGAGGTGAGCAATCTGTTAAGTGTGGCTTTTTTGACGCCTGAGAATAAGAAGGTGCTGATTGTTTTAAATAAGGCCTCGCAGGCTCAAAGTTTCAATATTCAGTATGGGGGTAAAATGGTTACGACAGCGTTGCCTGCGGGAGCGGTAGGCTCTTTTATCTGGTAAAGCACCTGCCGGATATCCCTGCTTTTTGGGTTGATTTAATTTAATGCAGTTATTTTTCTCAGCCACACTTGGCCGCAAAAAAACAAGTGTGGCTTTTTTGCGCTCTTATTCCAACCTGCGAAGGTTGATCTGCCAACAATGCAATAAAATAGTTGGAAAACTAAAATTCAGTAGATAATAACTTTGAATGAATTGCTGAGGTGAAGCTTTTTTAGTAACTTCAAACAATTATAGTTTTTAAGAGGCAGCTATTGAGGTGCCTAAAGAATGTGAATTTGTCTATGTATACATTGCAGTGCATGTATAAATGTGTAAAATGTTTTAGCTAAAACATCAAAATAAGAAAATGACCATGGGGTAATTATTAAGACTTAATATAAGTAGCAATGTCGATTCAATCTTTTTCTCTGATTATTCTTTTACTGGCAATCAATAGTTCTTTTGGTCAGATGCATCATAGAACATGTGATTCATCGCTGTATTTAATTCCAACTCAAGTTCAAAGCGAATACAATCAGCAAAATTACCTAAAGGCGGCGAAAGCAGCCGGATGCTTTTGGGAAAGATGTAGTGAAGAAAATATCAAAAATGAGTTGGTATATATTACGGTGTATAATACGGCTTGCTGCTGGTCGCTGCTAAATGAAAAGGATTCCGCTTTCAAACAATTGAATTATGTTATTAAGGATGATTTATTTCTTCCATTGTTCAGAGAAATGCAATCTGACGATGATTTTTTGAATTTACACACTGATGAGAGATGGCATGATCTAATTAAAAAGGGGGATTCATTGTTTGGGGATTTTTCAAAAAGCATAGATAGTGGGCTCGTTAGAATCCTTGAAAAGATTAGATATAATGATCAAAAATATAGAAGTGAGGTTGTACAACTTAATCAACAAAAAGCAGATGAAAGTACAATTAAAAAGGTATGGAGGAATGCAACTATTCAAGATTCTGTTGATATGATTAAGATAGAGGAAATTATTGAAAAATATGGGTGGCCCGGTCCCCGGCTTGTGGGCTTTGATGGCAATAAAACTGTATTTTTGGTTGTTCAGCACGCCCCTTTGAAGGTGCAATTAAAATATTTGCCTGTTATGAAAAAAGCAGTACAGGATAATTTAGCATCGTCAGGTGATCTGGCATTCCTGGTGGACAGGGTGCGATTACGACAAAAAAAGAAACAATTATACGGGACTCAGCTTAATTCGGATTTTTCTAAGGCATTTCCAATTCAGGATTCTGGTACTGTAGATTGTAGAAGATTCAAAGTGGGGCTTGTTACTTTAGATCGTTATATACATAATTGGTGATTTGAAGGATCTTTTTTGATGTCCTTAGATGAATGGCTACTGGTGAAAGTGAGTTAACTACTTTTTTAATGAATGACAGGAAAAAAAATGAGGTTACTTCAAAAGGTTGAAATTTCAATGAGTTTTTCATTAGCCTCCTGCTTCATTCAAAATAGATCGATCCTGCTCATATTTTAACGGTCTTACAGGACAAATTGTAATTTGGCCTGTAAGACCGTTAAAATATGAGACAAATAAGCCAATTTATGATAGAATTTGTAGAATGGTACATTAAAATTAACCTTACCTTTAAGTCTCCCTTAGGTAAGCTACTGGGTTGGAACTACCGATTTGTGGGGATGCAGTCTTACAGCAGGTTTAAAAACAGCAATTTTAACAGCCTCCCGCGGACGGTTTAAGCTTAGATCAAAAAAGAACAGACGCGGCTCGTCTTTGCGTAAAAAACGAACGTAAGTATGGAAAGTGGCGTGCGGGAATAATTTTTAGACGGAGCGCTCTGTGGACGAGGTAAATAAGCAAGATAAATTTTACACCATCAAAAAATAAAAAGGATATGAAAACGATTTTATTTGGATTGGCGCTTTTGACCACTGTCGGCTGCTCGGCTGGCGAGCAAAAGACAAAGGAACCATGGGAGCCCCTGTTTAATGGAAAGGATTTATCCGGCTGGACCCAAAAGGGGGGCAAAGCTGAATTCCAGGTCAAGGACGGCATGGTTGTGGGAACTACGGTCCATCATACGCCTAATTCCTTTATTTGTACCGATAAGGATTACGGGGATTTTATTCTGGAACTGGATTATAAGGTGGATCCGTCCATGAATTCCGGTATTCAAATCAGAAGCCATAGCACGGCGGTATACCAAAACGGGAGAGTACACGGCTATCAGGTGGAGATAGATCCTTCTGATCGCGCCTGGAGTGCTGGTATATATGAAGAGGCACAGCGCGGATGGCTGGTTCCTTTAACCGATAATCCAACCGCAGGACATGCTTTTAAACAAAATGACTGGAACCATTACCGCATTGAGGCGATAGGCGATACGATCAAAACCTGGATAAACGGAGTGGCGGCATCTAATCTGATTGATGATAAATCTCCAAACGGATTCATAGCCTTGCAGGTGCACCAGATTGGAGATAAAGATTCCGCAGGTAAACAGATTATGTGGAAAAACGTACGCATTATCACTAAAGACGTGGCTAAGTATAGTACGGCTACAACCGCAAAACCGACTTATACCAAAAATACCCTGACTGCAGAAGAAGCGAAAAATGGCTGGAAACTGCTCTGGGACGGTAAAACGACCAACGGATGGAAAGGCGCTAAACTGGATCATTTTCCTGATAAAGGCTGGACTATCGATAATGGAGAACTTATCGTCAATGCGGCCGATGGGAAGGAATCTGCTGATGGCGGCGATATTATAACGGATGACCAATACGGAGATTTTGAACTCAGAGTTGATTTTAAACTGACTAAAGGAGCCAACAGTGGCGTTAAATATTATGTGGATCCTGAGCTCAATAAAGGATCAGGTTCCGCCATTGGCCTGGAATACCAGATTCTGGATGATGAAAACCACCCCGATGCCAAACTGGGTGCTCAGCCGGGCAGTAGAACGGTCTGTTCTTTATACGATATGATCCGGGCCAACCCCGACAAGCCCATTAATCCGGTCGGTGAGTGGAATACAGCTTATATCGTCAGTAAAAATAATCATGTGGAACACTGGCTTAACGGAGTTAAAGTGCTGGAATATGAAAGAGGCAGCAAAGAATTTGAACGTCTGGTCAAAGAAAGTAAATATAAGGTATGGCCAAACTTTGGACTGGCTAAAAGAGGGTATATCCTCTTACAGGACCATGGAAACAAAGTCTATTTCAGAAACATCAAAATCAAAGCCTTAAATTAAATCCTTATGACAACCAGAAGAGATTTTATCACGAAGACCGTTTTAAGCAGTGCCGGACTTATGCTGGGAAAATCAGTGATGAGTATGTCTGCCCGAAGTTATAACCGAATTATCGGTGCTAACGACCGTATTCATGTAGCCCTGGCCGGGCTTGGCAGAAGGGTAGGCGCTTATTACGACCCCATGGGTAAGAAGGAAGCAAATGTAGAAGTGGTCTATTTGTGTGATGTCATGAAAAGCCAAAGGGAGCGCTGTCTTAAAGAAATATCTAAACATATCAGCAATACGCCGACGCTGGAAAATGACATCAGAAAAGTACTGGCAGACAAAAATGTAGATGTCCTGGTCAATGCTACCCCCGATCACTGGCATACCCCGGGCTCTATCCTGGCCATGCAGGCCGGTAAAAATGTCTATGTAGAAAAACCTTGCAGCCACGATATGCAGGAAAATGAGTGGCTGGTGCAGGCAGCCAAAAAGTACAAAAAAATCGTTCAGATGGGTAACCAGCAAAGATCCTCTGCACACACGATTGATATTATTGACCAGATCCATAAGGGTGTTATAGGAACGGCTTATAAGGCTGTTGCCTTCTATTCCAATGCAAGGGGTGAAGTGCCTAAGCAGAAAGCGGCACAGCCGCCGGCAGGGCTGGACTGGGAGCTCTGGCAGGGGCCTGCCGTAAGAAGAGACTACACGGATAATACCTGGGATTATAACTGGCATTGGTATGGTTGGAATTATGGTACGGCAGAGGCCGGCAATAACGCCACCCATGAACTGGACGTAGCGCGCTGGGCCCTGGGAGTGGATTATCCTGAGTTTGCCGAAGTGGAAGGGGCTAAAAGACATTTCCTGAATGATGGCTGGGAAATGTATGATACCATCTTATCCACTTTCCGGTTTCCGGACAATAAGATTATTCAGTGGGATGGCAAGAGCCGTAACGGTTATAATACTTATGGTTCTGACAGAGGTACCATTATATTTGGTTCTGAAGGGACAGTGTATGTAGACAGAAATAAATACCGCCTGATGGACCGTTCCGGTAAACTCATCAAGAATTTTGACAGCAACTCCCATGAAGCGGGTAATACACTGGGCGGCGGCGGAGATACCACTACCGGTCATATGATTAATTTCTTAAACACCATCCGGGGCAAAGACTCCTTACATGCACCTATTGCCGATGCGTCTATTTCTATGGCCATGGTACATTATACCAATATGGCCTTCAGAACAAACAAAGGCTTTGCCGTAGATCCTACAACCGGTCATGTAAAGGATCCTGAGGTTCAAAAGCTATGGGGCAGACAGTATGCCAGCGGCTGGCAACCGAAGCTGTAAACGGCCTCGGACAGTAATCGCTTTGTTACCAGATTAGGACACTTTAAAAGAAAAAGATATCATGACAAATCATAGCAGACGAACATTTATAAAGAATGGATCCCTTTTGGCGGCTGGTGCCGGTGTGGCGGCTCTTATGCCAGGTGGTCTGATGGCTGCGCGCAGGAAAATAGCGGCCTCCGATAAGATTCGGGTAGCGGCCATTGGCGTTAACGGGATGGGTTTTTCTGATTTAAATTCCATTCTTAAAAATCCGGATGTCGAGGTCAAAAGTATTGTGGATGTGGATGAGCGGGTCTTATCCAAAAGAGCCTCGGAGCTGGCAGCTCAGGGTCATAAAGTGACGACACTGACGGATTATAGAAAAGTACTGGAGGATAAAGATATTGACGCGGTGATTATCGGCACTCCGGATCACTGGCACGCAAAAATGATGGTGGATGCCTCCTCGGCTGGTAAACATATTTATTGTGAAAAACCAACCGGTCACAGTATTGCAGAGTGTCAGGCAATGATGGCTGCGCAAAAAAGGTATGGTAATGTGGTACAGGTCGGGCAGTGGCAACGCTCGCAAAAGCATTTTCAGGATGCGGTGGATTTTGTCCATTCCGGCAAACTGGGCAAGGTAAGGCTTGTGAAAACCTGGGCTTATATTGGGTGGAAGGATTCCATTCCAGTGGAACCGGACAGTCCCGTACCTCCCGGAGTCCATTATGACCAGTGGCTGGGGCCTGCTACCAAACGCCCTTTTAATATTAACCGTTTTCATTTTAGCTTTCGTTGGTTTTACGATTATGCCGGTGGCCTGATGACCGACTGGGGGGTGCATATGATTGATTACGCCATGTTAGGCATGAAGGCCAAAGACCGCTTTCCCCTGGCTATTTCTGCCATTGGCGGCAAGACCGGGTACCCTGATGATGCCCAGCAGTGGCCCGATACGATGAATGCGATTTATGATTTCGGGGATTTTAATATGGTCTGGGAACAGGCCATGGGCATCGGAGGCGGCCCTTATGGCAGAGGTCATGGGGTAGCTTTTATCGGCAATAACGGCACCCTGGTGCTGGATAGAAGCGGCTGGGAAGTGATTGCAGAAAAAAAGAGCAAAGGGCCGCTGATGGAAGCAGTGCCTATGCAAAAGTCAGTGGATAACGGACTGGACCTGCATACCAAAAACTTTGTGGAGGTTATTAAGTCTAGGAACCTGGCGGATTTAAAAACGCCGATTCAGGATGGTTGCCAGGTAGCCATGAACTGCTGTATGGGTAATATTGCCCAAAGGGTCAGTAAAACCATTCATTGGGACAGTAAAGCCCTTCAGTTTACGGATAAAGAAAGTAATGGGTATCTGAAAAGTGAATATCATAACGGCATCAGTTTTCCAAAAGTATAAGTCGGTATGTACCATACTAATGAATAAAAGACAGCATTTGCTGTCTTTTATTTTTGGGGGGGCAGAGGGCTTACAGAGCTACAGCTGCCGGCCTGTCAAATAAGGAAAAAAGGTCTATTGCTGATGGAATTTAAATCGTTTGCGCAGTTTAGGCCGGTAAGCGAACGGATAATTGTAAAAACTGGGTTATTTTTACGGCTCAAATTAAAAAACTGGCATATGGCAAAAAAGAAGATTCTGGTTACAGGCGGATGCGGATATATTGGCGCTCACACAGTAGTCGACCTGATGGACAATGATTTTGAAGTGATTTCCATTGATGATAACTCAAAATCTACCACCTTGTTACTGGATGGTATTGAAAGGATTACAGGTAAAACGCTTAAAAACTATAAGGTGGATCTTAAAAACTGGCAGGATACCCGCGCCGTTTTTCAGGAGAATCCTGATATCGAAGGAGTGATACATTTTGCAGCATATAAAGCTGTAGGTGAATCCGTTAGTCAGCCACTGGAGTATTATGAAAATAACCTGGAATCGCTGATAAACGTGCTAAAATGTGTTGCTGAATTTAAAGTGGCGCAGTTCGTATTTTCTTCATCCTGTACCGTTTATGGCAGCCCGGACAGCATGCCGGTTACGGAAGCCTCGCCCATCAAGGACGCCGAATCTCCTTACGGAGCCACCAAGCAAATGGGGGAGCGGATCATTCAGGATTTTGCCAAAGTCCATGACACAAAGACGATATTACTCAGATATTTTAATCCTGTCGGAGCCCATCCGTCTATTGAAATCGGAGAAATTCCACTGGGTAAACCGCAGAATCTGGTGCCTGCCATTACACAGACGGCCATCGGTAAATTACCGCAAATGACCGTATTCGGCGCAAACTACGATACAAGAGACGGTAGCTGCCTGCGTGATTTTATCCATGTTTCCGATATCGCCCATGCCCATACACTGGCCCTGAATTACCTGTTGGAAGGTAAAAATCAATCGCTTTGTGATGTATTTAATCTAGGCACAGGTAACGGTGTAACGGTGCTGGAAGCCATTAAGGCATTTGAAAAAGTGAGCGGAGAGAAGCTTAATTATGTCATCGGACCTAACCGCCCGGGAGATATTGTCGCTATTTATGCCAATAACCAGCATGCCGTTGACAGCCTGAAATGGGATATCCGATATGATCTGGATGAAATGATGCGTACGGCCTGGGCCTGGGAAAAGAAAATGGCGGTAGACGGCGGGTATACCAATCAGCAGAAATCTGTATTAAATTAAAAATAAATCAATGTATTTGTTTATCTTGCAGCTTATCTCATTTTAAACAAAATTATTAAAAACGTATTATGCAATTAGAGGATATCAAGCTTCAAAACGAAA
>Ga0164242_10008888_pt1 | contig 10872 bp, 7 predicted proteins | sample OricomgcompostMG_FD_108783 | JGI IMG/M metagenome (GOLD analysis project Ga0164242, IMG submission 108783) | Miracle-Growth compost microbial communities from Emeryville, California, USA - Original compost - Miracle growth compost (MG) ...
TCCGGCTCGATCATGTCCCCCGACATGCTTCACATATTAGTACACAGGTCTGACGTTGTCGAGTGTTTCGGCCGATAGTTTCGGCTGATTCTCGAATCCAACGGTCGCTTCACAAATCGAACGGCGAAGCCGGGGCGCGACCGGATCGTCCGCTGATCAAGACCAGGTTGTGGTCGCCCGAGGAGCCACAACCTGCTGTTGATCCCGATGCGGTAAAGAGGTGAGCGAGGGACCTTGCTGTCCTGCGGGTCAGCGGTTGGCGAGCTGCTGCGCGCGCACCCGGTAGGCGTCCAACAGCGCGTGGACGTGCCTGAGCTGATCACCGTGGCGCCGGGTCGCCGGCAGCTCGATCGCGCCGGCCGGAGTCATCGCCACGAGCACGCCCTGGTCGGCCGGACCTTCGTCGCCGTCCGGAAAGCGCGGCTCGAACGCATTGACCATCGACCACGGCAGGCGCTCGCGGTGGATTCCGGTTCGCAGCACCAGCTGCCGGCCATCGACCGTGAGGGACGACAGACCAGCGCGAACGGTCAGCTTCGGGCGGAGCGATCGCGGGTCGATCGCGATGTCGCCGACGAACTGCGGAACGGGTCCGGTCGGGAACGGTGACGGCCGACGCACCGCCCAGGTCGGGACCGCGGGCGCGGCGGGTTCGCTCGGTTCGGGCTGGGGCGGCAGGGTCGGCGTCAGGACCCTCGGGGCGGACGGAGCGCGCATCGGCGGCCGGTGCGGTGCCGGCTGATGCGGCAGCGCCAGGTCGTCGTCGATCTCGACCGGGCGGCGGCCCGCCGTCAACGGCAACGCCGGCGCCGGGGAGGCAGGCAGCCGCGGCGGTGGCACCGGCATCGGTTCCGGTGTCGGCATCGGTTCCGGAGCGGGTGCCGGTTCAGGAGCGGGCACCGGTTCCGGCGTGGGAATCGGTTCCGGCGTGGGAATCGGTTCCGGCGTGGGAATCGGTTCCGGTGTCGGCATCGGTTCCGGAGCGGGTGCCGGTTCAGGAGCGGGCACCGGTTCCGGCGTGGGAATCGGCTCCGGCGTGGGAATCGGCTCCGGGGTCGGCCTCGGAGCTGGTGCCGGTTCGGGTGCAGGCGTCGGCTTCGGCGTCGGCAAGGGCTCGGGTGCCGGCAAGGGCGCCGGCGCAGGTGCGGGCTCGGGGGCCGGCGTCGGCTCGGGCGGCGGCGTGGGGGCCGGCGGTGGTGTGGGCGCGGGCGTTGGGGGCGGTGTTGGAACGGGTTCGGGAGTAGGAGCGGGCGGCGGCGTGGGTGCGGGCGCCGGCGGCTTCGGCGTGGGGTCCGGCACCGGCTCGGGCTGCGGCAGCGGCCGTGGCGGCGCGGGCGGCGGTTCGGTCGCAACAACCGCCACCGGCGCGACCACCGGCACCGGCGGCGGGATAGGCGCAACAACGGGGGCCGGTTCCGGCGCGGGCATCGGCGGCGGCGTCCAGCCCACCGGCTCCGGCACGGGCTCCACGGCGGTGCGGACCAGGAACTGGGTGCGATGCCAGCCCTGCATCGTCTCGATCTCGCCGAGCTGCTCGGCGAACTCGGCCACGGTCGGCGGACGCTGGTCCTTCTCCTTGCTCATCGCGCGGATCAGCAGGTCGGACAGCTCCATCGGCACGCCGGCGCCGACGAGCGGATGAACCGGGTCGCGCAGGATGCGCAGGATCACCGACGCCGGGGACTCCCCCTCGTACGCGCGGAAGGCCGACCGACCGGCGACCAGCTGGTACAGCGTCGAGGCCAGTTCGTAGACGTCGGTCGCCGCCGACGTCCCGCCACCTTCGAGCAACTCCGGGGCGGCGTGCAGCGTGGTGAAGTCGAAGAGCCCGGCCGTCGTCTGCGTCGAGGACTGCAGCATCGCCACGCCGAAGTCCGCCAGCGCCGGCTCACCGAACTCGGTCACCAGGATGTTCTGCGGCTTGACGTCGCGGTGCAGGATCCCGCCCCGGTGCGCGGTCTCCAGCGCGCCCGCAACCTTGATCCCGATCGACACGACCTCGCGAACCGGCAGGCCCAAGCCGTTGCGCAACCGGTCGGACACGGCGCCAGCGCACAGCTCGAGGACGAGCACGGGCCGGCCGTCCGGGGTCCGGAACGTGCGGAACAGCGTGACGATGTTGGGGTGCGAGCTCAGCGCGCCGAGGGCGATCGACTCGCGTTCGAACGACTCGATCGCGCGCGGGGACGCGTCGCGCACGTTGAGCAGCTTGAGCGCGACACGGCGCCCGGTCTCGATCTCGCGGGCGCTGAACACGGTCGCCAGGCTGCCGACGCCGATCTCGACCACGTCGGCATAACCGCCGAACAGCTCGTGGCCGGCGTCCTTGCTCCTGCGCCGCAGCACCGCGAATCTCCCCCGTACCGATCGGGCCGCAGGACATCAACAACTGCGCGGCCTGAGGGACGAGGGTATCAACGCACGGCGGGCGTGTCGGGCGCAACGGGCATACGAATCGCGGCGTCCGCCTCGAACAGCGCGGCCGTGCGCGCCACCGTTCCCGACGCCCAACGTCCGGTACTCGCCAGCCCGAGGACGAGGACGGCGAAGCTGAGCCCCGCGGTCACCAGCCACGCCGGGCGGGCCGCCGAGACGAAGCCGCTCGACATCGCGCCGACCAGGCCGGAGTTCAGCACCGAGCCGACGACGGCGACGCCGAGCGAGGCACCGACCTGACGGCTCGTCGAGGCGACCGCCGCGGCCACCCCGGCCTGGCTGTCCGGCATGCCGGAGACGGCGGTGTACGTGATCGGGGCGTTCAGCATGCCGAAGCCCACGGCGAAGACCGCGTACGCGCCGATCACGACGGCCAGCGAGGTCCTCGCGCTGCACTCGTGCAGCATCACGCCCGCGACCGCCATCGCCACGCCCGCGACCGCGAGCGGTACGCGTGGCCCGCGGGTGCCGACGAGCCGTCCGGACAGCGGCGCGAACAGCGTGGTGAGCACCGCCATCGGCAGCGTGCAGACTCCGGCGACCAGCGGGCTCAGGCCGCGAACGTCCTGCAGATACAACGTGTTCAGGAAGAGGAAGCCGGCGAATGCGCCGAACCCGCACACCGCGATGAGCGTGGCGAACGAGAACGGGATGCTGCGGAAGAACCGCGGGTCGATCAGCGGGTCGCGGCGGCGCGCCTCGTAGCGCACCAGCGCCGCGAGCCCCAGCACCGCGACAACGAACAGCGAGACCGTCTGCGCGGACGTCCAACTGCTGCGCGGCGCCTCGATGATCGCGTAGGTCAGCGACGCGAGCACGACGATCACCAGCAGCTGCCCGACGACGTCCGGACGGCGCGCGCGAGCGGCGCGCGACTCGGGCACGAAGCACGCGGCCAGGACGAACGCCAGCACGCCGATCGGGATGTTCACCCAGAAGATCGCGCGCCAGCCGACGGATTCGGTGAGCGCGCCCCCGACGACCGGCCCGAGCCCCATGCTGATCCCGACCACGGCGCCCCACACGCCGATCGCCATCGCCCGCTCGCGGCGGTCGGTGAACACGTTGGTGATGATCGCCATGGCGACCGGGTTCAGCATCGAGCCGCCGATCGCCTGCAGCGCCCGGAACGCGATCAGCCAGCCGAGCCCCGGCGCCAGGCTGCAGGCGAGCGAGCCCAGCGTGAACAGCACCAGTCCGGTCTGGAACGTTCGGCGCCGCCCCAGCCGGTCCGCGGTAGAGCCGGACAGCATCAGCAGGCTGGCGAGGACCAGCAGGTACGCGTCCACCGTCCACTGCAGGTCGGCAAGATCGGCGTGGAAGTCCGAACGGATGGCCGGCAGCGCGATGTTCACGATCGTGTTGTCCATGCCGACGATGACCAGGCTCAGGCAGCAGATCGCGAGCACCAGGAGCCGACGGCGGTGACTGAGCTCGCTCACCCCTCCATGATAGTTAGCTCGGCGAACTGTTCGGGACGGCGGCGCGGCGCGGACGGACCAGCGCCACCGCGAACGCTGCCGCCACCACGCTGATCGCCGCCAGCACCACGAGCGTGACCACCTCGGCGTGCGCGGACGTCCGCGCGCCCGGCCCGTCGATCAGCGAGAGGAAGATCGTGCCCGGGATCGCCACACCGAGCACCTGACCGAGCTGGAACACCGTGCCTAGCAAGCCACTCGCGTCCGCTGCCACCGGAAGCGGCACGTGCGTGAGCGTGACCGTGATGATCGGGCTGAACGCCAGGCCGAGCGCGAGCCCGAGCACCGACAGGTCGATCTCCAGCCAGGCGCCGGCGCCGCGTCCACCGTGCAGCAGCGGCGCGAGCAGCAGGTACGCGACGGCGGAGACGATCAGCCCGAACGGCACGATCGGGCCGTGCAGCCGCGCCGGCAGCCGTCGCCACGTGACACCGGTGATCGCGAACCCAGTCGCGGCCGGCGCGAACAGCAGCCCGGTGTGCGCCGCGCTGTAGCCGAGCCCGCCCTGCAGGTGCAGCGCCAGGCTGAACAGGTAGCCGGCGTAACCGATCATCGCGATCAGCAGCGCGCTCATCCCGAGCACCAGTCCCGGCGCACGCAGCACGCTGCCGGAAACCAGCGGCGCCCCGCCGTGGCGCGCCTCGCCGCGCTCCACACCGACGAACACGACGAACAGCGCGGCGCTCGCGGCGAGCGTCAGCCAGCCCCACAGCGGCCAGTGCTCCTCGTGCCCGAGCACCAGCGGGATCACCAGCGCGGCGACGGCCAGCGAGAGCGTCACGACGCCGGACGGGTCCAGCCGCCGCTCGGGCATCGGCGTGCCGTTCGGCAGGTATCGGCGCGCGGCGACGAGCAGCACGATCCCGATCGGCACGTTGACCAGAAACACCGGCCGCCAGCCCAGCCCGAACACGTCCGCGCTGACCAGCAGGCCGCCGCAGATCTGCCCGACAACCGAGCCGCTCGCGATCACCGCGCTGTAGATCGACAGCGCGCGGGTGCGCCGGTCACCGGTGAACATCCGCTGGATCAGGCTCATCACCTGGGGCAGCATCAGCGATGCGCCGGCGCCCTGCGCGAAGCGGAACGCGATCAGGCTGGCGGCGTTCGGCGCGAGCCCGCACAGCAGCGAGAAGGCGGTGAACGTGATCAGGCCGATCCGGAACGCGCGGCCGTTCCCGATCCGGTCGCCGAGCCGCGCGCCGGTGATCAACAGCACCGCGTAGCTGATCAGGTAGCCGGCGACCACGAGCTGCAACGCGGCACCGGACGCGGACAGGTCGGTGCCGATCGTGGGCATCGCGACGTTGACGATGGTGGTGTCCAGCAGCGCCATGAACACCGAGGTGAGCAGGACGCCGAGCAGCGCGCCCTCGCGGACGGCGGCGGTCGGCGCGGGACGGGTCAGAACAGCAGTCATGGACCCAACCGTCGACCCGCAGCCGTCCCGGTGGTGAGAGCCCCGTGATCCTGGTACTGCCGCTAATACCTTTGCCGCTGTCGGTGGTCGAAGATCTAATGTGTGATCGTGGCGGCCGGCACCTTCAGCAAGCAGCGGCGGGACGAGCTCGCCGCGTTCCTGCGCAACCGGCGCGAGCGGATCACCCCTGCAGACGTGGGCCTCGCGCCCGGCGAGCGCCGGCGCACTCCGGGCCTGCGCCGCGAGGAGCTCGCGCAGCTCGCCGGCGTCGGGGTCACCTGGTACACGTGGCTGGAGCAGGGCCGTCCGATCAACGCCAGCGTGCAGGTGCTGGACGCGATCGCGCGCGTGCTGCGCCTGGGCGCGGCCGAGCGCTGGCACCTCTACCAGCTCGCGGAGGTTCCCGGCGTGCCGACGCCCCAGGCGTCCGAGCAGACACCGGCGGAGGTGCTGCCGGTGCTCGACGCGCTGGATCCCACGCCCGCGGCGGTCTACAACGGCAAATACGACCTGCTCAGCTGCAACGAGAGCTATGCGGCGCTGTTCCCCTACCTGGCGCGCGCGACCGGCATCGAGCGCAACGCGCTGTGGCAGATCTACGGCCGGCCGGACGGCAAGTCGCCGCTGACCGACACCGACGTGTGCAACTCGATGGTCGCGAACCTGCGCGCCAACTACGCCAACCACCTCGGCGATCCCGACTGGGTCGAGCTCATCGAGTCGATGTGCTCGGCGAATCCGAAGTTCGCGAAGCTGTGGGCCGACCACCCGATCTCCGACCCCGGCCCGCCGATCACCAAGGCGTTCGAGTGCTTCGGGCTGGGGACGGTTCGCGTGCGCGCCACGGGCTTCCCGACCTCGCGCGGTTCGGAGTGCCGCATGGTCGTCTACGTGCCGGACACGCCGGCGGACGTCGCGCTCATCGCCGAACTGCGTGAGCGCGCCGCCCGCCGCCTGCAACCGGCCTAGGCGTCAGCTCTCGTTGCCGAACGCGGCGCCGACCTGCACCTCGTCCTCGCGCTCGACTCGGTCCAGGTCGTCCACCTCGGGCTGCGCGATCTCGCCGCGATCGGCAGACGTCAGCGCGCGGTGCACCGTCGACAGCACGACGGCCGCGAGCACGACCGACCCGGCGGCGATCGCGAACGGCAGGTTCGCGTTGTAGTGCTCGACCAGCCTGCCCGCGACGTACGGCGCGAGGCCGCCGCCGATGAACCGGACGAAGCCGTACGTCGCCGACGCCACCGGGCGCTCGACGGGCGCGACGCTCATGACCGCTGTCGTGACCAGCGTGTTGTTCACACCGCAGAAGATGCCGGCCACGATCACCGCAACGATGACGGCCTTGTGGTTGTCAGGCCAGATGGCGATGACGGCCAGGTCGGCACCCATCAGCACGAAGTTGCCGTACAGCGTGCGGGCGGTGCCGAACCGCGCTTTCAGCCACGGCGCGCCGAAGATCGCGAAGATCGCGACCAGGATGCCCCAGCCGCAGAACACCAAGCCGAGCTTGATCGGGCTGCTGATCCCCATCAGGAACGGCGAGTAGCCCAGCAGCGTGAAGAAGCCCCAGTTGTAGAGCAGGCCGACGACGCTGGTGGTGGCCAGCGCGCGGTGCCGCAGCGCTTTGATCGGCTCGGTGATGCGCTCCTTGCGCGCGGGGGCGGGTGTCTTGGGCAGCAGGAACACGGTGGCCGCCAGCGCGATCGCCATCAGCACCGACACGCCGAAGAACGGCGCCCGCCAGCTCACGTTGCCCAGCGCGCCGCCGAGCAGCGGGCCCATCGCGATGCCGACGCCGAGCGCCGTCTCGTACAGGATGATCGCGCCGGCGAACCCGCCGGTGGCGGAGCTGACGATCACGGCCAGCGAGGTCGCGATGAACAGCGCGTTGCCCAGTCCCCAGCCGGCGCGGAAGCCGACGATGCCGCCGATGCCACCGGACGCGCCCGCGGCCGCCGCGAAGATCACGATCAGGACCAGGCCCGCGATCAGCGTGCGCTTGGCGCCGATGCGGCTGGACACCCAGCCGGTCACGAGCATGGCCACCGCGGTCACGACGAGGTAGCTGGTGAACAGCAGCTCGACCTGCGCCGGGCTGGCGTGCAGCTTGTCGCGCAGGGACGCCAGGATCGGGTCGACCAGCCCGATGCCCATGAAGGACACCACGCAGGCGAACGCGACGGCCCATACGGCGCGGGGTTGTTTGAACGCGCTGGCGGTCGAACCGCCGTGTGAACTCATCTATTTCTTCTTCCGGTTGCTCGGTTTCTTTCCGGTGATCAATGCCTCGACGGCGGGCAGGGCGGCGATCAGCGCGGCCCGGTCCTTGTCGTCGAGGCGATCGAACTCGTTCAGCAGCGCGGCGGTGCGGTTCGCGCGGCGCTCGGCCAGCAGGGCGCGTCCGCCGTCGGTGATCCGCACGAGGGTGGCGCGCCCGTCGCTCGGGTCCGCGACGCGTTCGGCGTAGCCGGCGCGCTCGAGCCGGTTCACCAGCGTGGTCATGCCCGGCTGCGAGATCGCCTCGCGCTCGGCCAGCTCGCTGACGCGCAGCGGACCGGCCGTCGCGAGCGAGTCCAGCGTGGTCACAGTGCTGGTGCTCACGCTGCTCGGCGCCTGGCGGCGTACCCACATGACCAGCGCCTCGATGCCCTCGGCGACCGGCTGCATCCTCTTGTCGCTCACGTCCAAATTATATAACTGCCTTATATAACTCTGCAATGTTCTCCGTCGGGTGGGCACCTGGACGCACTACGGGTGGCAGGATCGGAGGCCGTGACCAGTACGGGCGGCAACGGCGCCGCGTCCAGTCCACAGTCCCCGCACGACCAGCTGGACGCGTCCGTGCGCGAGCGCCTGCGGGCCCTCGCCGCCGGCGGGTCGGACGCTCCCGCGCGCGCTGACCGCGACCGGTTGCTCCAGCTGTTCGACGCGATGGCCAGCAGCCGGTTGCTCGACATCCAGGCCCGGCGCATGCGCGAGAAGGGCCTCGGCTACTACACGATCTCCTCGGCGGGGCACGAGTCGAACGCTCTGGTCGCCGAGGCGCTGCGCCCCACCGACCCCGCGCTGCTGCACTACCGCTCCGGCGGGTTCTTCGTGCAGCGCGCGCTGCAGGCAGGTCGGAGCCTGGACGACGCCCTGCGCGCGGTGCTGCTCGGAATGGTCGCGGCGCGCAGCGATCCGGCGTCCGGCGGGCGGCACAAGGTGTTCGGCGACGCCGGCCTGTCGATCATCCCGCAGACGTCGACGATCGCCTCACACCTGCCGCGCTCGGTCGGCGTCGCCTTCGCCCTCGGGCGCGCCAAGCGGCTCGGCCTGTCCATGCCGTGGCCGGAGGACGCGGTCGCCGTGTGCAGCTTCGGCGACGCCAGCCTGAACCACTCGACGGCCGCGGGCGCGCTGAACGCCGCCGGCTACTGCGTGACGCAGGGCCTGCCGCTGCCGCTGCTGTTCGTCTGTGAGGACAACGGTTTGGGCATCTCGGTGCCGTCGCCCGCCGGCTGGGTGGCGCACGCGGCGCAGCGTCCCGGCATCCGCTACCTGTCCGTCCTCGGCGAGGACCCGGACGCGCTCACCTCGGCCGCGCGCGAGGCGGTCGACACCGTCCGCCGCGAGCGCCGGCCGGCCCTGCTGCACGTGCGCACCGTCCGCTACCTGGGCCACGCCGGCACCGACGTCGAGACCGGGTACCGCGCGGCCGCGTCCATCGCCGCCGACCGCGAACGCGATCCGCTGCTGGCGCTCGCGACGCTGCTGCCAGGGGACGATCTCGCCGAGCGCTACGACGCCATCGCGGCACGCGTCGCGCAGCTGGCCGACGAGGTCGCCGTGCAACCCCAGCTGCGCACCGCCGCCGAGGTGATCGAGCCGTTGGCTCCGCGCGGTGACATCGCCGCGCCGCAGCGGCCCGCCGAGCCGGAGCGGCGCGCGCAGGTGTTCGACGGCAAGCTGCCCGAGGACGCCGGCGCGTTGACGCTCGCGCAGTGCATCAACGCGGCGCTGACGGACGCGATGGCCGCGCGCCCCGACGTCGTCGTGTTCGGCGAGGACGTCGGGCGCAAGGGCGGCGTGTACGGGCTGACGCGCGGACTGCAGCAGCGGTTCGGTGCCGCGCGCGCGTTCGACACGCTGCTGGACGAGCAGACGATCCTGGGGCTCGGCCTCGGCTTCGGGCTGTGCGGGATGCTGCCGGTCCCGGAGATCCAGTACCTGGCGTATCTGCACAACGCGGAGGACCAGCTGCGCGGCGAGGCGGCCAGCCTGCGGTTCTTCTCCGCGGGCGCGTACACGAACCCGATAGTCGTGCGCATCGCCGGCCTCGGCTACCAGAAGGGGTTCGGCGGCCACTTCCACAACGACGACGCGGTCGCCGTGCTGCGCGACATCCCCGGCCTGGTCGTGGCCGTCCCGTCGCGTCCCGAGGACGCCGCGCCGATGCTGCGCGCCTGCCTGGACGCGGCCGACGAGCACGGCCAGGTGAGCGTGTTCCTCGAGCCCATCGCGCTCTATCACGAGCGCGACCTGTACGAGCCCGGCGACCGTGGCTGGCTCGGTCCCTACTCGGCCGACAAGGACGCCACGATCAGTTCGGCGCGCACGCACGGCGACGGCACGGACCTGACGATCGTCACCTTCGGCAACGGCGTCCGGATGAGCCTGCGCGTGGCGAAACGCCTTGCCACGGAAGGGATTCGCGCCCGCGTCCTGGACCTGCGCTGGATCGCCCCGCTGCCCGTCGACGACCTGCTGCGCGAGGCGCACGCGACCGGACGCGTACTGGTCGCCGACGAGACGCGCCGCTCCGGCGGTGTCGGCGAGGGCGTGGTTACGGCCCTGGTCGAACACGGCTTCCGCGGACCGATCGGCCGCGTCGCCAGTTCCGACAGCTATGTGCCGTTGGGCGACGCGGCCAACCTCGTCCTGCTGAGCGAGGCCGACATCGAGGACGCGGCCCGCGCGCTGCTCAGTAGCTGAACTGCGAGACCAGGGCGGACAGGTCCCCGGACATCCGGGCCAGGTCCGAGGCCGCCCGCGTCGCCTCGCCGACACCGGACGTCGTCGTCGCCGCGGCGGTCGCGACACCGCTGATGTTCTCGGCGATCTGGCCTACGCCGGTCGAGGCCTCGGTGACGTTGCGGCTCATCTCGCTGGTCGTCGCACTCTGCTGCTCGACGGCCGACGCGATGGTCGTCTGGTAGTCGTTGATGCGGTTGATCACCTCGCCGATGCGCGCGATGGAGTCGACCGCGTGACCGCTGTCGGCCTGGATGGCCTGCACGCGCAGCGAGATGTCCTCGGTAGCCCGCGCGGTCTGCTGCGCGAGCTCCTTGACCTCGTTGGCGACGACGGCGAAGCCCTTGCCCGCGTCACCGGCCCGCGCCGCCTCGATCGTTGCGTTGAGCGCGAGCAGGTTGGTCTGCTCCGCGACGGACGTGATCAGCTTGATCACGTTGCCGATCTCGGTGCTGGACTCCCCCAGCGCGGCGATGGTCGCGTTCGCCTCCTGCGCCGCGCTGACGGCCTCGCCGCCGA
>Ga0164242_10008889_pt1 | contig 10871 bp, 12 predicted proteins | sample OricomgcompostMG_FD_108783 | JGI IMG/M metagenome (GOLD analysis project Ga0164242, IMG submission 108783) | Miracle-Growth compost microbial communities from Emeryville, California, USA - Original compost - Miracle growth compost (MG) ...
ACGGTGGAACTGTACTGCCGGGTCATCGCGAAGGTGAGCGCGAGCCCAGCGAGCGCACCGAGCGCTGCGCCGCCGATCAATACCCATCGCCAGCGCAGCGCGAGGCGCAACAGCCGGCGAACCGGCGGCATCCTGAACCGCGGTCCCGACGCCTGCACACCGCCGAGCAGCGAGGATTCGGGCCCGAAGGCGAGAACATGGGGAGCGATCTTGTCCATGCGCCGCGTCCCCTAGTGCAGTCGTTCGAGTGCGATGATGATCGGCGTGGTCAAGAGCGGCCCGATCTGCAGCAATTGCTGGAACAGGCGGCGCGCCTTCGAATCGCCGACGATTACCACGTCGTTGGGATAGATCTGCGGGTCGGCGTAGATGCCGCGCCGTATCGCTCCCAGATTGTAAAGCGCTGCCAGCGGCTTGCCGTCGACGGTGCGGAACACCACCACGTCCTGCAGCTTGGCATAGTCGGTGAGACCCTTGGCGGCGGCGACGGCGCGCATCAGCGTCATCGTGCCGACCACCGGGTAGCTGCCGGGCTGGGTCACATCGCCATCGATCGTAAAGACGTGGCTGGTTGTCTCCTTCAAGTTTACCGTCACCTGGGGATCGTTGAGGTAGTCGGCGCCGAGCTTGCCGGCGATCGTGTCGGCGAGCTGGCCTGTCGTCATGCCGCTGGCGTCGATCGACCCGATAAGCGGCATCGACAGGCGGCCGGCGGCGTCGACTTGCAGCTCGCCACTCAGATCGGACACGCCGAGGATCGAAATATCGAGCTTGTCGAACGGCCCGATCCGGTAGGGCGTGCTCGCGGCGACGAGATCGGCGCCCGATGGCGGCGGCAGCACCTTCATCTGGGTAACCGCGAGCGGTTCGCCGCTGCCGCCGAGCGGCGGCGTTTCCGCGCAGCCGGCGAGCAGCAGCAAGGCGACGCAAGTGGCGACACCTCGCCTCATAACCGGAACCTCAGCGATGCCTGGAACACGGTTTGCGCCTGGAACGGGTCGTAGCCGAGCGCCGAGCGCATCCCGCGCCGGCTGCGCACGCTGAGCGCCTCCAGGAAGCCGGTCAAATGAGGCGAGAAGGTGTGGCGCACCGCGGTGGTCAGCGCCCAGCCGTCCTCGTCGTTGAGCGCCGGCGACATCTCGCTGCCGTGCTCGCGCGTGCCGAACGCCTCGACGCGGCCGGTGACTTGGGTCCTGTCGTCGAGCCGCTGGGAAATAAGCGCGTAGGCCGAGCGGAAATAGGTGTGCACCCAAGGCTGCCCGTTGGCACCCTTGAAGCCCATGACTGTCGAGCCCGACATGCCTTGCGCGAGCAGCTTGGTATTGGGGCCGAGATCGGCGCTCAAGCCCACGTTCCAGAAGCGAGTTCGCCAGCCCCATTGCAGCGTATCGGGAAAGAACGCCTTGGGATCGCCGCGATTGTCGTAATAAAAAACGTTGAGGTCGAACGGCGCCGGCGGTCGCCAGTCCAGCCGCAGGTAGTAGCCCGGCTGCTTGTCGAGATCGATCGTCGAGCGCGTCTTCTCAGCCTGGATGTTGCTGATGAACTGATTGAGCGGCGGCAGCTTGAAATGACCGAAGGCGGTCGCTTTTTCATCGTGCAGCGCCCAGCCGCGGAACGACAGCAAGGTGCCAGACGTGTCATTGAAGCCAAACACGCCACCCGTCGCGAGCAACTGGTGCTGGCCAAGCGTGACGTGCAGCGTGCCCTCGACGCCAACCACCTTGGTCTCCTCGCCGACCCAGGAGTTGATTGTCGACGGCGTGATCGTGTTGACCACGCTCCACGCGCCACCGGTCGAGTGCTCGAGCGAGATTTCCGGCCACATCAGTCCCGCGCGAGCCGAGAAGAACACATTGGCGGTGCTCGCCGGCAGATAATTGAGGAACGCCTCGATCAAATCGAAGCGATGGTCGTGGTCATATTGGTAAGCGGCCGAGACATTGGCGCTGAGCGATCCGGTAAAGCGCGGCTCCCAGACGATATCCGCCTCGGCAGGGACGAACTTGGCGCGATAATCACCGTCGCGCGTTCCCTGGAAGCGGGTTTTGCCGAAGCCATGGTGGACGAATGACTGTTCGCCATTGGCGATAGCAAGCCGCGCGTCGACCATCACCGACAGAGTGTTCTTGGAGAGGATGTCAGTCCCTGGCGAAGAATCGTCCTCTGCCCCGCCGCTTTGCGGCTGCGTCGCGTCGGCATCTGTCGCGGTATCGGATTGCGCCGGCTCGCTGGTCGACGCCTGTGCAGCATTGTCCGGGCCGGCAGGCACTACTGCCGGAGGTTGGGTGGACGGCTTTGCCGCATTGCTTGCATCCTGCGCGTCGGCGGGCGTCGCCGCGAGCCAGCAGCTTGCCGCGACAGCAAGGGCGACGCCCCCCTTCCAGCGACCCGACCGACTCCGCGGTCGAAGACCGAGCGATTGCTTCATCTCAAGAGCCTCCCTTCGCCGTTGCCGCGTCGTCCAGGGTCCAGCGCGTCACCGACCCAATGCGCATGGGTGCGCCACCGGGGGCGATCCGGTTCAACCAGGGCGCCAGATCGAGTGACGCGGCGCGCGGAACGCCGCCAGCGATCACCAGCAGGACATCCTCGGCGGTCGCTTCGAGGAGCGGCTTTCTCAGCGCCACGATGTCAGCACGGTCGCCCGGCTCGAGCGAGGGAGCGGCAAGCCCCAAGCGCCTTGCGGCGGTCGCGCCAACAGCTTGCTCGAGGCGCTTGTCGTCGAGCTCGCCGAGCGCGCGAGCGCAGCGTAGCTCGTCGAGGAGGTTGCCTGCGCCAGTCAGTAGCGAATCGCTGCCGAGCAGCACGTCGATCCCCTCGGCAAGCAGGGCGGCGGGCGCGGTGTGGCCGAACAGGAAGAGATTGGAGCTGGGGCACCAGACCAGCGCGGCGCCGCTGGAGCGAAACCGAGCGATTGCGGCCGCATCCATGCCGACGCCGTGCACCGCCACCAGCTCGGGTCCGAGCAGGCCGCGCGCGGCAATTTGCTCGACCTCCTCCGCGGCGGCCGCATCGATCCCCTCGGCAAGGTGGAGGCAGAATGTTTCGCCGGGCGGGGGCGCGGCGAACTCGGGGCTCATGCCAAGCGAATCCGCCGACTTCATCGGGATCACGCGAAGGGGAAAGCCCGTGTCGAAATCGGCCTCCCAGCAATCGTGATGAACGACGCTGGTGACGCCGGCGAACAGGTTCTTCCATGCGCCGCGCCGCAGCGCCTCGCGCCGAGGCAGCGCGCGGCAGGCGGCGATATGCGTTGCATGTCGCTCCTGGATGTGGCGCGCCCAGGCATAAGCGTTGGCAAAGGGCGGCTCGCCGAGCCGACCGTAATGATTGCGATGGAGATGATCGTGCGCGTTGACGAGGCCGGGGCGAAGCTCGGCGTCGGGCAATGAAAGGGTAAGGTCGAACCGTCCCTCGGGCGCAACGATGCGATCGCCTTCGATAGCGATCGCGCGGTTGCGCGCAGCGATCCGCAGCCGCATCGCTCAGCCGCGGAAGGCGAGCGCCAGCACCACGGGCAGGCCGCGGTGCGCGGCAAACAGCTCGGGACGGCCGGCGCGCTGGTAGAAGGGAAATACCGCCTCGCCGATTGCTGCTTCGCGCTCATCGATCAGCGCCAGGCCGGCGCCGCGGGCAGCGGCGATCTGCGCTTCGCTCGTGTGGACGTAATGCTCGATTTCGTGGACGCTCTCGCCCTCGCGGAAGCTGCGACGATGACCAGCGGCATAAGCGTCCGGGTGAAAGTCGCTGACGATCACCCGCGCCCCCGGCGCTGCGGCGCGCGCCAGCTCGCGGTAAGCCGGCGCGCAATCGGGCAGATGGCCAATTACCAGCCGACACCATAGGACGTCGAAGCTTTCATTTTCGAGCGGCAGCGCGCGCACGTCGCCGACCATCGTGACGATGCCGGGCTGAGGCTCGCCGCGGCCTACCCCCGCATCGAGCATCGCGGCGCTGGCATCGACCCCGACCGCTAGCGCCGCGCCGCAGCCCTGGAGGCGCCGCCCGGTGCCGCACCCCGCATCGAGCAGGCGAAGCCCGGCGAGCGGCGGTGTCATCGCGGCGACAATGCCGTCTTCGAGACAAGAGATCGCCGTCTCGTCGGCGTAGCTCGGTGCCCAGCGGCGATAGCCTTCGCGCGCGTCAAGGAGGTGTGCCCCGGTGCAATCGGAGGTCGGTCGCATCACAGGTCAGTGCGCGGGTCACGCCGGCGCGGTTCAAGGCCGCGCCAATTGAACCCTCGATCCGCCGCCCGAGTCCAATGGTGGGGTATGTCCCCACAGCCGAAGGAGAAGCTGAAATGCGTATCAATCGACTGTCGGCGGCCGTTGTCGTCGTCGCGCTTGGCGCGGCGCCGGCGCTTGCGGCCACCAATCCGGCGGCGAGCCTGTCGCTCGCCAACGGCAAGCCTGCCGTCGCCCAAACCCAAACCGGCGACGACAGCTCGGCCGCGCCGCACGGCGGCCATTCCGGCACGATCGTGTTCGCCGGCCTGGCTGCTGCCGCGGTAATCGGCGGCGCCGTGGCGCTTGGTTCCGGCCATCACCACCACGGCAGCATGCCGGCCAGCAACTGAGAATGGCCGCGAGAGGAGGCAAAGGATTGGACGCACCTCTCGTGGCAGCGCTCGGCGACCTGGCCGGTCGTACGGGGCGGTCGTTTCCGAATGGGAGCGGCCGCTTCGCTGTCGTGCTGCTGCTGGGGCTAGGAATTGCGATTGCCGGCGGCACCTCGCGCTACGATTCGCCAGCCCAGGCGATCGCCAGGCTGGCGGCGATCGCCGCGCTGGCGGCAAGTCTGTGGCCGCTCGATTTCACGCCGCTTGTCCGATACGCCCGGCTGCTTGCCGGGGTCGCGCTGGCCTGGCTGCTGATCGCTTTGCAACTTGTCCCGCTGCCACCCTCGTGGTGGGCGGCGCTGCCCGGCCATGACCTCTATGCCCGTATCGCCCGGACGTCGGGCGCGGTCGCGTGGCGGCCGCTCAGCCTCGTCCCCGATCTCACCGTCAATGCGCTGTTCGCCTTGCTGCCGGTGACGGCAGTGGTAATCGCTGCACTGTTCCTCGACACCCGGGGCAGGATCCGGCTGACCTTGGCGCTGGCAACGCTGGGAACGGCGAGCGCGGTTCTCGGGTTGATGCAACTCGCCGCCGGGGGCCTTGCACTTCATCTCTACGCTGCGAGCACCAGCGACTCGCCGGTCGGCTTGTTCGCCAATCCCAATCACCACGCCGCGTTCCTCGCTGCCTTGCTACCGACGATCGGCGTGAGCGCCGGCCTCAGACTACGCGGTGGCGCGCGGCCGGGGCCGGTGTTCGCCATCGCGCTTGGTGCTGCCGTGCTGATGCTGCTTGCGCTGCTGCTGACCGGTTCGCGGATGGGCTTGCTGCTTGCAGTGATCGGGGGCGTCGGTGCGATCGCCGCCTTCCGTGCTGCCGGCGGACGGTTGCCCGGCCATGGTCGCCGGCGGCGCCTCGCCGCGCTCGGCCTCGGGGCGATGCTGCTCGTTGCGATCCTGGGAGCAGCGCTTGAGGGCGGCGCAATCCATCGCTTTGCCTCGACCAACCGAATGGGCGAAATCCGGCTTCTGACGCTGCCACCGCTCGTGCGAACGGCGTCGACCTACATGCCGATCGGCGCCGGTTTCGGCACGTTCGATCCGGTCTATCGGCGGTTCGAGCCGAATGCCTTGCTGTCGACCATCTATCTCAACGAAGCGCATGACGAGCCGATGCAGCTCGCAATCGAGGGCGGCCTGCCCGCGCTGGCGCTGCTCGCCCTGTTCCTCACCTGGTGGACGCGTGCCGCGTGGCGCATCACTCGATGGCCGGCGCGCTCCTCCAGGCGGCGCGCGTTGGCGGTCGCCGCGCTGAGCGCGACGAGCGTGCTGATGATGTCGAGCCTGGTCGATTACCCGCTGCGTACACCGCTTGCCGGCATGGTGTTCGCGCTCGCTTGCGTCGAGATGGCGCGCGGCGCCGCCGCGGCGACGGCCGGCGACGAAGACTGAGGACTAGCCGGCCGCCTCAGCGCTGCTTCATTTGGCGGCGACCTTCAGCACGCCGCGCATCGTCGCATGATAAATGCAATAGAAGGCGAAGCTGCCCGGCTTGCTGGCGGTGATCACGCCCTTTTTGCCCGGCGCCAGCCGCAAGTCGAAGCTCTTGTCGCGGGCCGTCACGGTGTGCGGTACGCTGTCCTGGTTTACCCAGGTGATCGTGTCGCCGACCTTGATGTTGGCGGGAAGCCGGCCGTAGCTCATGTTGGCCATGGTGACGACGTAGTTGGTCGCCATTGCCACGCTCGGTGTCCCGAGCATCGCGGCGATTCCGCCGGCGAGGAGGACAGGGCGCATGATCATCGAGCCGAAGGTCATGATCGGACTTCCTTTCGAAGATTGGTTCAACGGGATGCTCGTTGGTCCGCGCGCCAGCCCAAAAGGTTTAATCGGTAAGTCCCGTGGATGCGCCGCGCCGTGCGATCAGAACACCCAGCTCGCGCCTATCGTGAGCGCCGTGCCCTGGCGCGGTGCCCGCGAATAATCGGGCGGCTGCGGGCCGCCGCCGGAAAGATCGGCATGGACCGAAAAGGCGCCGAGCTGACGCGCGGCGCCGACCTGCCAGTCGTATCGCGTCCGGGTTGCATAAGAATAAGCTGCAGAAATGGTCGGATAGTCGACATAGCCGAGCACCCCGACATGAGCGGAAAGACGCCAGTTTTCAGCCGGCTCTATCGCCCCGTCGAGCTCGCCGTAGAGCGTCGAGGCGCCGCTGCGGTAATAATCGGGCGAATAATGGAGGCGCGCCGATAGCCCCTGGCCGGAAAGCCCGACGTAAAGATCGGTGTAATGGGCCGAGTGGTTCAGCCCCTCTGCATAACGGGAGAACTCCGTCCGCACGATCCCGCCATCGATCGATAGTTGCGGACCGATCCGTCGCGCGTAGCCGACATTGGCGATATAGCCGAGCGCTTCGGGGCTCGCGTCGTGGTCGAGTTCCCCGAGCCCTGACAAGTTGAAATAGATGCCCGAGGGATGATCGTAATAAAGATCGAGCATCGCCACCGGATGGCCGCCGCTGACCGAGTAGCCGCGCAGCCGATAGGTGTCCTGGATGCCGAGACTCCCGGTCAATTGTGCTGCCGCCGGGGTAGCGACCAAGACGAGCAACGCGGCGAGGCCTTGCGCGGCAAGGGGTAATCGATCAGCGCCCCGCCGATGCGACCTCGGACGGCGTGCAGGCGCAATTGCATGGCGCAGCGAGGCCGAGCAGCGTGGCGCAGGCGTCAACGACGCCGCCAGTCGCTCTCGCCGCCACAAGGGTCGCGCGCGCTTCAGCGCCATGGTCCTGCCGGACGAGCGCGATCAGGCCCGAAACCTGGGCGGCCGCGTAGGAACTGCCGTTGACCAGAAACCATTTTCCTCCCGGCTGCGTGGTTGGCACGTCCCGCGCCGGGGCACCGTATACGTCCACTGGAAGCGACGCCATATCTTCATCGGCTACTGCCACGACGCCGGGCATCGAGGCCGGGAAGCCGCCGCCGGCGAGCTTGGGATCGAACGCCGCGACGACGGCGATTCGCCGCTGCAGCGCGATACCGATCAGCTGCCGAAGCAATCTGTCGTCGGGCCCGGCAAGGCTGAGGTTAATGACATCGGCGTGATGGTTGATCGCGAAGAGGGTCGCGCGTGCGAGGCTCAGCGTGTCGCACAGTGTCGGCGCCGCGGCGCCGGTGCCGGTTTGCCAGCAGGCGCGCAGCGCCATCAGCCGCGCGCCGGGAGCAACCCCCGCGATGCCGATGCCGTTACCGGCTCTCGCCGCGATAAGGCCGGCGACGCCAGTGCCGTGTCGTTCCGGGCCGCTGCGATGGCCGGTCACGAAATCCTCAATGGCCGCGACTTGTCCCCTGAGGTCAGGGTGCGCCGTATCGACCTTGCTGTCGATCACCGCGACCGTCTCGCCGCGGCCGGTCGCGACCCGTTGCAGGTTGGCGAGATGCCACAGCCGGGCGGCCGGCTGGGCCCCGAATAAAGGGTCGTCGGCTGCCAGCCGGCCTCCTTGTGCGCGATAGACCTGCATCGGCTGCGACCAGGATACCGCGGGATCCCGCGATACCGCGGCGACGGCGGTCTCGACGCTGACGCCATCGGGTACGCGCATGACGTAGCAATCAAGCCCGAGCAAGGGCATTGGCCAACCGTCTCCGACCAGCGTCAGCCGGTTGCGGCGCGCGATCTGCTCGGCGGTGCGGCGACGGATCCGCGAGGTCAGCCCGCCACCGTAATTGCCGCCATAACCCGCATTGGGGCGGTAATGATCGGGGGCGAGCCGCAGCATCACGAGGATCTGGCGATTGGCCGAAGCGCTCGCCGTCGCTTGAGCCAATGCCGGGGGCACCGGCAGCAAGACAATTGCGAGCAGGCCGAAGGTTGCCAGGGCAAGCCGGCGCCAACGAAGCAAGCGATCGATCACGGCTGCACGGACCCGTCGATTGGCTCGGCCAGGACGACGTCGCGATTGGCGCGCAAGGAGGCCAGCGCATCAGCGCGCTTTGCCGGGTCGACGTGGAGGACATAGGCGTCGCTCGCAGTCGGGCCGCCGACCAGGGTCGCGCTATTCAGCGTCAATGCAGCGCGTATCGCCCGCTCGGTTGCATCAGGCCGGAAGATCACGATCGCGTTGGCGGCCCGTGGTGCCGGTGCAGCACCGAGGGTGTGATAGACATGGTCAGGTGCGGGCCAGGTGGCGGCGACACCGCCGACGACCAGCGCCAGCGCCGCGGCCTGGGCGGCAAGCGCCCAGCCGATCGAAATCCGTCGCCCAAGCAGCGGCTTGCGGCGAAGCGGCACGACCTTGTCGGATTGAGGCGTCGGCAACGGCGCCGCCAAGGCCGTGCCGGCAATACGCTCGCGCATCGCCGCCCAGCCTTGATCGATGTCCATCGACGCGAGCGCAACTTCGCTGCCCAGGGCTCGTTCGGAGACAAGATCGGCGCGGCATTCGTCGCATTCGGCGAGATGCGCCTCGACCGCCGCCGCCTCGTCCTCGTCGAGCGTGCCGGTGACGTACCACGGCAGCAGGCTCTGGACCTGCTGGTGCCGGTCGCCGGCAAGCGGAATAACATTGTTCATCACAATTCGTCCTAGAGCCAATCCGGCAGTTCGCCGGCCATGCGGCGCTTCAAGTGGCGTCGCGCATGAAACATGCGGGTCTTCACCGTATCGACCGGGCAATCCATGATGCCGGCGATCTCACGATAGCCCATTTCGTGGAAATAGGTGAGGTTGATAACCGCGCGATGCTCAGGCGAAAGTGCCGTCATCGCCTCGAGCAGCAGCGCGCGGCGGCGGTGGTGGCTGACGTCATCCTCGGGCGAGGGATCGAGGCACACGCGCTCTTCGATCGTGTCATCGTCGATCGGATCGTCTTGCTTGCGCAGCGCCTTCATCGCCTTGCGATAGGCGATGGCAAAGATCCAGGTCGACAGCTTGCTCGCACCGTTGAAGCTTTCAGCCTTCTCCCACACCACCATCAACGTATCGTTGAGTACTTCCTCGACCAGCGTCGGCCGATTGACCAGCCTGAGCAGGAATCGGCCCAGGCGCACGTGATAGCTGCGATAGAGCGTTTCGAACGCGGCCATGTCCTTCGCCCGGATACGGGCGATGAGACGCATGTCCTCGTCATCCCTGCGCTGTCCCGATGTGGTGCGCTGCTCGGTCGCCATCGCTTGTCCGCTCACCGTCTCAATTCCCATAGTCCACGACCATTAGAGACGTTGCCAGAAAACAAGGTTTAGCCGCGAAAGGGGGCCGGGCCGGTCCCGCCGCCGCCGGGGCATAGACGGCGGCGGCGGGCGGCGCCGGAAGGGGGCCGCGGCGCCGGTGCGATCGATTCGGCACCACCCGAACAGCCGAGCCGATGCGAAGGGTTAATGCCGGCGTTCCATCCAGGCGTTCATCGGCGATGCGATTGTTTGAACCGTTGTCGAGCGGGTGGTAACCGACAAGCAATGGGAAGCGCCCTCCCCTTGCTGCTCCTGCTCTCATCCCAGGGCAGTGGGCATCGGCCCTCGATCTTCGGCCGCTGGCGGACCGGCAATGGCAACGCGATTGTCTCGATCAAGCGATGCGGAACCCAGGCGTGCGGACGGATCGAGACCGTGCTCGACCAGGCCGCGCCGAAGACCGACGTGAACAATCCCGACCGGGCGCTCCGCACACGTCCGCTCGTGGGAACCCAGGTTCTTTCCGGCTTTGCCGCGGACGGCGACAAGTGGCGGAGCGGCCGGGCCTATGATCCGAAGTCGGGCCGCAGCTACGATGCGCGAATGACCATTGCCAAGGACGGGCGTCTCGCCCTTACCGGCTGCATCCTGTTCCTGTGCAAAACGCAATATTGGACGCGCGCGACGCCAGTCGACAAGCGCTGAAATCTCGCCGGGCGCGCCGAAGCAGCCACGACGAAAACCGGAATTACCCAGGCCCGGTCAGCCCCATCGAGGCGATCGCGGGCCCGGCCTGCCAGTCAACCGTCGCCGACGCGTTCGATATCGGCGCCGACCGCGGAGAGCTTTTCCTCGAGACGCTCGTAGCCGCGGTCGAGGTGATAGACACGGGCAACCTGCGTCTCGCCGTCAGCGGCAAGGCCTGCGAGGACCAGGCTCATCGACGCGCGCAGGTCGGTTGCCATCACGGGCGCGCCGACCAGACGGTTGACGCCGCGAACCACCGCGGTGCGGCCGCGTACCTGGATATCGGCGCCCATTCGGGCGAGCTCGGGCACGTGCATGTAGCGGTTCTCGAAGATCGTCTCGGTGAGCACGCTGGCACCGTCGGCCTTGCACAGCATCGCCATGAACTGCGCCTGC
>Ga0164242_10008890_pt1 | contig 10871 bp, 4 predicted proteins | sample OricomgcompostMG_FD_108783 | JGI IMG/M metagenome (GOLD analysis project Ga0164242, IMG submission 108783) | Miracle-Growth compost microbial communities from Emeryville, California, USA - Original compost - Miracle growth compost (MG) ...
GAGCAGCGCCAGCCGCTCCGTGTTCGCGCCCTCGCCCAGAAGCGGCAGGAGGCGCTCCGCCGCCCAGGCGTCGCGGGCATCCGCCTCCAGGAGCGTGCGCAGGGCCTTGCGCGCGGGCTCCGGCTGCTCAATCGAGAGGGCGAGCGTGGCCAGCTCGCGGGACAGCGCGCGCGCCTCTTCGCCTTCGAACCGGGAAGCGTTGGCGGCCCACAGCTTGACCAGGGCCTCCCGTTGGCCGCCCTTGCGGTAGAGCCCGCCCAGCTCGCGGAGCGCCGAGAGCTCCTCCGGCCGCTGCGCGAGGAGCGTCTCCAGGTGCCGGATGGCCGAGTCGGTCTGACCGGTGCGCAGCGCCGCCTGGGACGCGCGGCGCGACAGGGCCTCCCGCGCCTCCCCGTGCGGCGCGTCCGGATCACTGGCCGGGTGCGCCAGCACCGCCTCCAGATCCACGAGCGCGCTCGCGGGGTCCCCGTCCAGGAGGAGCTCCGCGCGCCGCAGCCGCGCCGGCGCGAAGGTGGCATCCCGCTCGATGGCGTTGGCCAGGAGCGCGATCTCCCGCGAGCTGCCCGCGGCCAGCCCCGCCGCCTGGAAGAGCAGCGCCGCGGCGCCACGCGGCTCAGGGGTGAGGGCCGCCTTGCGCGCGAGCAGCTTGGCCGCCTCCAGCCGGGCCCCGGAGGCCAGCTCCAGCTCGGCCAACATCCCCAGGCCCTCCTGCGCGATGGCCCCATCCGGCGCGTGCTCCAGCGCGGTCTGCAACTTGAGCCGGGCCGCCTCCTTCTCGCCCACGCCGATCAAGGCGCGCGCGCTCTTCACCAACAGCGCGGCGGCGGCCTCGGTGCGGTTCGCGCCCAACAGCGCCTGCGCCCGCATCGCCCACAGCTCGCCCAGCTCCCGGGTGAGCCCGGCCTGCTGGTAGAGCGCCTCCAGCCGCTGGGAGAGCGCGTCGTCCAGCTTGCGCAGCGGGAGCGCCTGCTCGTAGTGGCGCTGGGCGGCGTCGAAGTCCTCCACCTGCTCGCACGCCTGACCCAGCCGCGCGTGGATCTCCGCCAGCCGCTCCGGCGCGGTGTGGGCGGGCGCGGTGGCCAGCACCTCCTCCAGCGCGCGGCGCGCGTGCTCGGGGCGGTCGCAGCGCATCGACAGCTCGGAGAGCTCGAGGAGGGTGGACGCGTCCGGCGACAGCCGCGCCGCCTTCTCCAGCGCCACCAGGGCCTCGCCCACCCGGCCCAGCCGCGCCTCCAGCACCTGGGCCAGCTCGCGCAAGGACGCCGCCGCCACGCGCGGTTCGCCTTGCGCCTCGGCCGCGCTGGCCCTCCGGGAGAGCGCCAGCGCCAGGCCGGACATGTCCGCGCGCCGTCGCTCCAGCGCGCAGAGCTCGCCCAGGGTGCTGAGGTCCTCGGGCTCCAGCTTGAGCAGCTCGTTGAGCGCGAAGCCGAGCAGCTCGAGATCGAATGCCACGTCCCGCGAGGCGACCGAGAGGCGCTTGAGCCAGAGCGCGCGCTCCTTGGCGTCACCGGCGATCTCCGCCAGCGCCTTCAGACACCGGCAGAGCAGCGCGCCTTCGCGCTTGGCCTCGGCCACCGCGAGCATCCCCTCCAGCGCCAACCGGTTGCGGCCGTCCGCTTTCAGCGCCTGTTCGAACAGCCCCTCGGCGCGCTCCGGCTGGGAGAGGCGGGTGCGGAACAGCTCGGCGGCCTCGGCCCACAGCGCGGCGCGGCGGGTGGGCTCGGCTTCAATCGTCCCGGCCTTCTCGAGCAGCTCACCCAGCTCGGCGGTGAGCCCCTCGGCGCGGTAGACCGGGAGCAGCTCTGCCAGAGCGACGGCGTCTTTGGCGTCCAGCGCGAGCGCCGCCTCCAGATGCTCGCGAACCTTGCGCGCGTCCTGGAGCGGCCCCTTGTGAAGGCGGGCCAGCGCGTGGTGCGCGCCGTGCGCGGAGCGGCGGATGGCCTCGCTCGCGGGCAGCGGTCCGGCCAGCTCCACCGCTTGCGCATAGGCGGCCACGGCCTCGCCCACGTGCCCCTGCTTCTCGGCGGCGCGGGCGAGGAGGAAGAGCGCCTGGGGATCTCCGGGGAGGAGCCCCACCGCCTCGCGGTAACGAAGGAGCGCGTTGTCCAGCTGCCCCACGCCCTCTTCCCAGATCTGACCGGCGAGCAGGTTCGCGCGGCCCACCCGCTCCAGCTCGTGCCGCCCGAGCGCGACCTCGCGCAGCCTGTCCAAAGCCTTGATCCCGCGCAGGTGCTCGCCGGAGCGGTGGCACAGCTCACCCAGCTGGTAGAGCGCGTCCGGGTGATCCGGGGCCAGCCGGAGCGCGGCCTCGCAGTGGAGCCGGGCGCCGGCGACGTCGTCCTCGGTGAGGGCGCAGAGCCGGGCGAGCTGCACGTGCGCCTCGGCGGCCTCCGCAGGATCGCGGGCCAGCGCGGACATCCGGCGGTAGGCGCGGATGGCACCGGCGCGGTCGTTCGCCTGATCCGACGCCTTGGCCAAAGCGCGCAACGACGGGAGGTGATCCGGCTTGAGGCCGAGCACCTCGTGCAGCGCCTTGACCGCCATCTGCGGCGCCTGATCCCGCGCCGCCCGCGCACCGGCTTCGGCGGCGAAGAAGGCCGCCGCCTCCTCTTGATTGCGACGGGCCAGCGCGCACAGCGCCAGGTAACGCTCGGCCGCGCGGGCGTGCTCCCCGCGGCGCTCGCGAACCACCGCCTCGCCCCACACCGGCGCTGCGCTCTTCTCGCGCCGACGGCCCAGGCTCGAGGCCACGTCCAGGGCCAGCTCGTGCGCGGAGGGGTCCGCGACCAGGAGGCTCAACAGCCGCTCGGCGGCGAAGGGGTGCGCCTCCTGAGGCTCGGCGGCCTTGAGGTAGAGGTCGCGGGCCTCGGCCAGCTTGCCATGCGCGATCAGCGCCTCGGCCTCCGCGAACGCGCGCGATCCCTCCAGCGCGAGCAGAAGCTCCTCATCCGCGGCGGCCGGCGGCGGCAGCCCACCAGAGGCGAAGCGCAGCTTGAGACCCTGATGGGAGACCTCCACCGCGGAGAGGCGCGCGGCGTCCAGGTCCGGCATCTTGAAGCCCCGGCTGACCGCGGCGGCGCGACAGAGCGCGGGGAGCACGCGGGTGCTGAAGCCGGTGGCGCCCTTCACCTCCACCTCCGGGAGGACGCCTGCGTCCTGCGCCGCGCGCGCCAGGAGCACAGGGATCTGCACCGAGGCGATGGGCGAGAACGCGTAGAAGCGCACGTCGAAGACGTAGAGGGTGAGCTTCTCGCCGTCGCCGTCGAAGGCGACCTTGAAGGTGAGCGGCGCGCGATCCGGTCCCTTCAGGCGGGCCTGGCCCTCGAGGTAGCCGGGACGGAAGTGCAGCTTGAGCTCGTCCAGCTCGGCGATGCGGGAGGCGGCGTCGGCGAGCTCGCGGCGGACGCGCTCGGCGTCCACGGTCAGCTCCAGGTACCCGAACGACAGCTTCTTCTTCTGATAGCGCGACGCCCCGCCGGTGACGTTGAACGGGAAGGAGACGTCCGGAATCTGGAGCGCGAAGTCCGTGAGGGTCACGCCCGGTCCGAGGACCAGCGGCGGGAAGCCGACGAAGGCGCGCCGGTCGAGGAGCCGAAGCTCGGGGCCAGGGGCGCGCTGCTCAGCGGCGGAGGACTTGGGATCGCGATCGGGGGGCATGCGCGGCGTGTCGGGAAACCGGCTCAAGCTACCACGGGGAGCAGAGTCGCCCAATTCTCGTCCACGTGCGCCCGCCTGCCCTCCGGGCGGACCGTTGGAGCGCTCGCCGGCCGCAGGGCGGATCGGCCATCATGGCCGCTCGACCTGTGCGAATGGACCCCGCTTGAGCCCGCCTGAACCCTTTGACCGCACCCCGAACCTCGCCGCGTGGCAGTGGCGGCTCTATCCGGACAACCACGTGGATCGGCGCAACCTGGTCCTCCACGTCCTCAGCGTGCCGGTCTTTCTGTTTGGGACCTTGACCCTGGTGGCGGCGCCGCTGGCCGGGCGTCCGTGGGGCGCGCTGGTGGGGCTGGTCTTGATGGCCGGGGCGATGGTGGCCCAGGGGCGGGGCCACAAGCTGGAGCGGTCGCCGCCGCTGCCGTTCTCCGGACCGGGTGACGTGGTGGGCCGGATCTTCATCGAGCAGTGGGTGACCTTCCCGCGCTTCGTCCTGAGCGGCGGCCTGGTTCGCGCCTGGCGGAAGGGGCCGAGCGCCTGACCATGGCGAAGGTCTGGCATCTGGAGGCCACCGGCATCGACGACTTCCGGCAGCTGGTGGTCGCCGATCAGAGCGGGATGCCGGCGCATCCGTGGATGACCAACGGGTTGGTCCAGGCACCGGTGCGGGGCTGACCGGGCTGGCGTGCAACGCCTCGTGATGTTCGGAGCCAAGCGTCCGTCGCGCGGCCGCAGCGAACGCGCGCATGGACTTGAGATTTCGACGCGGCGTTCGCGGAGAGGACCGTGCGAAGGCGCGTCTCCTGAATGAGGTTCTTCAGGTCGCGGAGCGTCGCCCCGTAGCCACCGGGCAACTCAAACTTCGGCGGGGCGACCGGGATCATCGCCTGGCCATCGGGCCGCGCACGTCCGAGCGCACGCCGCGCTTCTGACACCGGCCGTGTCCGCTTCTTCGCGGGCTTCTTCGACAGCTTCCTTCTAGCCGCCATGACCGAGCCCTCGGAGGTTCTTCCGAAATGGGTTGTCCCTCTGTGCACCCCCGGCGAGCTGGTTTCTCTCGCGTCCTCACCAGCCGCTTCAGCTTCACATCAAGCGGCTCGCCGTCGTCCTCCCCTTCCTCGGCCCGGACGCAGCGTCTGGTTCAGTCCCGGTCCGGCGCGCCCAGCGGGAAGTACGGGCGGTACGGCCTGGCCTCGTCCACCGCTCGCGCGAAGGATGGCCGCGCCAGGAGCCTCTTTCGGTAGGCCCGGACCTGGGGGAAGGCCTCGGGGATCGGGTGCGTCCAGTCGGCGTAGAAGAGGAACGGCGCCGCGGCGCAGTCTGCGAGGCTGAAGCGGTCGCCGGCTGCCCACTCGCGGTTGGTCATCACCGGGTCCAACCAGGCGTAGGCGGACTCAAGCAGCGCGCGGGCTTCAGCCACGCCGTGCGGATCGCGGACGGCTTCTGGGCGGAAGCTGTCGAAGACGACCTTCTGCTGCGGCGTGGAGACGTAGTTGTCGAAGAAGCGGTCCATCCTCCGCACCTCCAGCGCCTCCTTCGGATCCTCGGGAATCAGGCGAGAAGGGCCCGGGTGGTAGAGGTCCAGCTACTCGACGATGCAGCTCGCCTCGAACACCGTGCGCCCGTCATCCGTGAGGACAGGGAAGCGCTTCAAGGGCCAGAGCGCGGCCAGCTCGGCCATCGCTTCCGGGCCCTCCAGGAGGCGATATTCGAACGGGCGTAGCTCAAGCCTGCCACCCGGCGAGCCGCTCGCGCACCTGTTCGTAGCGGCGCAGGAGCTCCGCCCGCTTCGCGCTCAACAGGATCATCGACCCCACCACCAAAAGCCCGAGCACGGAGAGGAACGCGGCGCCCGCGCGGTGATCCCTCACCCCGAAGCGGACCACGTTCGCCACCACGCTGGTCACCAGGAACGCGGTCCCCAGGTACACGTAGGAGCGGATCCGCAGGGCGATCCCCACGCCCACGCCCAGGAGGCAGAGCGCGACGCAGCTCAAGAACGCCCAGGTCTGCGGGAACATCAGCGGCCGGAACGCCGCCGACGCGTAGATGCCGGTCACCGCGACCGCGCGCAGCTTGGCCTCCACGTCCGGGGTGAGGTCCTCACGGAACACGCGCACCAGCATCAGGAGCGAGATGCCCGCGGGGATCAGGAACAGCTCCGGCGAGACGCCGCGGTCCGCGCTCCAGGCGAGCAGGAGCGCGCCGTTGAAGGCCACCACCGAGGCCGCCGACGCGAACCGCCGCTCGCCGTCGCCCCGCGCCAGGACCGCGAAGTGCGCCGCGTTCCCCACCAGGAGCGCCGCCGCCACCAGAGGCTCTCCCCACGGCAGCGCGATGAGGCCCGCCAGCGGGACCAAGTACGCCCCCAGCCGCGCGGGTCCGGCGAGGACCTCGACCGAAGAGGTCCGCCGGTGCGCCCAGCCAGCAAGCCCACCGAGCAGCGCGCCGCCGACGATGGAGAACAGCGCGTCCCCCTTCCCGAAGGTCCCGCCCATCTCCAGCGAGCGGATCCCCAGGTAGCCGATGAAGAGCGCGGCCTCCGCCAGATAGGCGGCCTTGGCGTCCTCTTCCCGCACCGCGAACACCGCCAGCGCGATCGCCAGCGCCACCAGCGCCCCGCCCAGGACCGCGCCCTCCAGCGGTTCGCGTCCGGAGATCAGCCACCAGCCACCGGCGGCCTCGATCAGCGCCAGGGCGGCGAAGCCCTCGCCCAGCCCGGCGCGGATCTTCTTGCCCGCGAGGAAGAGCGCCAGCACCGCGCACGCCGCGCTGACCGCTGCGGCAAACGGGAGCACGTGCTGCGCGGGCCGGCCGGTGGAGAGCACCGCACCCACGTGCAGGAGGGCGACATGGGCGAGGAGCAGCGTCCCCACCCAGGCGCTGCTGTGCCAAGCCTCGTCGCGGCGCGCGCGCTCCCACACCACGAACAGCGCCACGCCCAGCTTCCACGGCAGGCTGGGGTGCGCGAGCGACGACGGGTAGAAGAGCGCCAGGGCCGCGAAGGTGATCGCCACGTCGAGCAGCGCAGGCTGCGCGCGGACCAGCGAGAGCCCCAGACAGGCGACCGCCGTGATCGACACACCGACGACGAAGAACCCTGGCGGCAACAGCAGGCCGGCGGTGGTGGCGAGCACCCCGGCGAACAGCCAGGTGGTCACCCCACCCGCCACGGACAGGAGCGCGAGCGCGCAGAGCCCAAGCGGGAGGACGCGCAGCCAGGGCGTCACACCGGGGAACTCGGGGAGCCCCAGCGCGCCCACCAGGCAGAACAGCGCGCAGAGTTCGAGCGCCGGCGTCCAGTCGCGCGGGCCGGTGGGGCGCGGGCGAAAAGCGGTCAGCACCCGGGCCGACTTCCCGGTCGCACCGGGTGAAGGAGCGGACTTCGCCCGAACTGCACCGGCCGCGGCGACGCCGGGAGCAACACCATCGGCCGAGGCACCGTCCACAGCGACCTCGACCACAGCGACATCGGACGCAGCGACATCGGACGCAGCGACATCGGACGCAGCGACATCGGACGTAGCGACATCGGACGTAGCGACATCGGTCGCAGCCACACCGGCAGCGGCGACACCGGCAGCAGCGACATCGGACGCAGCGACACCGGACGCAGCAACCGCGGCAGCCTCGAGCGGAGCGTCCTCAGGCCGAATCCACCGGGCGATCCGATCCGCCGCGATCCGCACCCTTGCCACCCGCGACAAGAGTGAAGCCGCGGTGGCGAACAGCGCCAGGCCCAGGGTCCACCGCCAGCCGTGCGGATCGTGGAGCTTGTCCGCAGTGAGGGTCCCTGCGAACAGCCAGGCCGCCGCCGATGCCAGCGCGAGCCACGGCACGTTCAACACCAGCCCCGCCAGAATCGCCGCCGCCCCCGCCATCCAGGCGTCCAGAGGCTGCCCGGACGTCATCGCCAACCCGGCCAAGGCCAGCGAGATCACCGAGAGCGCCGGCGCGGAGCTTTTGCGGAAACCCGCGCCCAGCCAGCTGAAGCCCCGCGGCCCGGCGCGGCGAAGCGCGATGGGCAGAAGCGCGAGCGCGCCCACGCCCACCGCACGCAAACGGGGAACGCCCGCCAGGAGCCCGGCCGCAACCCCCAGCCGAAGCTCGAGCGGGTCTCCTGCCATCAGGAGCAGCGCGGATGCGGCGAGCACCAGTGACCAGGTCCCAGCCGCCAGCTCTCCGCCGCCCGCCAGCGACATCCCGACCATCGCCGCCCAGCCCGCCAGCGCCGCGCCCACCAACGCGGCCCAGCAGGCCACGCGGGGCAGCGCCTCCTCCACCGAGAGCCACCCGCGCACCCGGGCGGAGTGCCACAGCCCCCGGGTGGCCAGCACCGTCACCCCGAGCGCGATGGCGAACGGCACCGGCCCGCCCACGGAGCGCGCGAACGCGGCCCCGAGAAGCGGCGTCGTCGCCAAGAGCCATGACCAACGGGTGGCCCGCATCCAGAGCAGCGGATAGACGCAGAGCGCGACCAGCGCGAACACCGAAGGCCGGTCCGTGAGCACCGCGCAGGCGAAGAGCGCGAACCCCGAAGCCACGGAGGCCACCCGCGCCCCGCCGAAGAGGAGCTGGCGCGCGCGCGGCCACCGGTCGAGCTGGGCCACAGCGGTGAGCACGGTGGCGATGGCCCACACCTGGAACGGGGACTCGAAGCCTGCGATCAGCGCCAGGAGGCTCGCCCACCCGAGGCCCAGCCACGCCGGCAGCGCGCGGCAGCTCGCGAGCCCGCCCGCCACCGCCAGCCAGAGCAGCAGCGGCGAGAGCTGCGCGCTCGGAACGGTGCCCTGCCACAGAAGCGTCGCCGCGGAGAAACAGAGCGCCGCGCTCGCCGCGGTCAACGTGGTCCCGCTGCGCGACCGGAGCGCCGTCCACAGCGACGCGCCGAGCGAGACTCCGCCATAGGCCAGCAACGAGAGCGTCGGGGTGAGGCCGTCGCGAAGCGGTCGAAACCCTGCCTCCAGCGATCCGCCGGACGGAAGCAGCGCCGCGGTCGCGAACAGCGCCGCCAAGGGTCGGGTCCACCGCCATCGCACGGAGAGGAGCGCGTAGCTCAACGCCGCCAGCGCGAACGAGGGCATCAGCCCGAAGCGCCGGAAATCCGCCACGTCCGCGTGCACGCCCACCGCCACCGGCGCCAGGAGGACCGCCACCCAGGCGAACCCCGCCAGCGCGCCCACCCGGGTCGCGGCCGCCAGCACCACCGCCGCCACCGCGAGCACCATCCACAGCGGGAGCGGCAACGCGATCGCCGCCGCGAGCACCCAGGCCGCGCCGCCCACCGCCACCCAGAGCTGCCGCTTGAAGGACGCCTGGGCCCGCACGCCGATCCAGGTCAGCGCCAGGCCCGCGAGCGCCACCGCCAGCGCGGTCTGCCACGCGTGCGCCGCGCGCCCTGCCAGCGCAACCGCGCTCAGCGAGAGCAGGATCGCGGTGACCTCCGGGGCACGCCGGATGGACGGCCGCCGCCACGCGGAGAGCGCCGCCAACGAGAGCCCCGCCACCGCTGCGGGGAGCGCCGGGATCGCCAGCTCGAAGCCGACCAGAGGGACCCCGAGCAGGACCACCGCACCGGCGCTGACCCACGCCGCCTGCTCCCGGAAGAGTCCGGCACCGATTCCCATCAACGCCAGCGCGCCCAGCACGAAGAGGCCTCGCACGGGCGAGGCGGTCACCGTGGGAAGTGAGATCGCGGAGAGGGTGGCCAGCGCACCGGCGGAAAGGAGCACCGCCGCGGCTGCGCGCCTCCGCACGGTTTGACGGAGCGCATCCGCCGTCGGCACGCTCGCCAGCACGAGCACCGCGAGGACGTAGCCCAGGACGAGCGCGACCGGAAGCCAGGGTCCAGAGGCGGACTCGGCGCCGGCGAGCGCGGTGAGGAGCGCGCTCTTCCCCGCACCCAGGGAGAGGACCGAGAGCAGCCCCGCGCCCGCCGCCACGTACTCCCACAACGCCCACCTCGCCGCGGCGAGGCTGGCCCTCCCGGTGAGGTCAGCGCCGCCTTCGGCCGCATCTCCGTCAGCGGCCGACCCGGTTCCGGCGAGCGCACCGGTCCCCAGGCCCGTGCCAGCGAGCGTCCCCGGCCTTGCCAGGGAGAGCGCGGTGACCGCGAGGATCGTGAAGCACACCGCGGCGGAAGGATTGGACGCGAAGGTCGCGCCCAGACAGAGCGCGAGCTGGAGCGCCACGGTCGAGATGGCAAACGGCGTGGGGACCCGGTCTCCGCCCTCGCGCAGCCGCAGCACGCCGAAGGTCCAGAGCGCTCCGAGCGGCGCATAGAGCGCGACCCCTGGCGCGGGATCGGCAGCGAGGTGAACGCGGATCGCCGCCAGAACGAACAAGTACAAGGGGGCACAGAGCGCGAACACCATCGCGCCCCCCTTCCGAGGGGAGCGACTCCAGCCCAGCCCCACGAAGAGCAGCACCGGGACCACGTCCGCGGAGAGCGCGAAGCGGTGTGCGACCAGCGGCCCCAGCGCGAGCATCCCCGTCGCGTAGCCTGCGAGCAGCTGCGTCCAGAGCGCGCTGGGCGGATCGATCGCCTCGGCGGGCCAGCGGGCGAAGGTCGCGGTGGCCAGGGCCCACCCGGCGGTGAGCACCGTGAAGAGCACCACCGAATCCCCGGACACCGGCGCGAGCCCGAGCGCCGCCAGGGGCGCCACCGCCGCGCCGATCAAGGTCAAGGCCCGCCCCGCCCCGTCCATCCCGCGCCGCTTGCCCAGCCAACGCCCGCCCACCGCGAAGGCCGCGGAGTAGAGCCCGCTCAAGCCGAACACCACCAGCGCGCGGACGAGCGAGGTCATCCCCGACCAGCTCTCCGCCACGAAGTAGAACGTCCCGGCCAGGATCAGGAACGCGCCCAAGAACCAGCCGATGCTCTCGTAGAGGAACGGCCGCCACACCGTCTTCCAGGTGGAGACCGCCTCCACCGCGTCGCGCTCGGGGCTCTTCAGCTCCGGCACGTCGAGCATCGCCTCGGCGGGGTTCGGACTCAGGGGAGCCAGAGGCTGGAAGGTGGGGGCCGGGCGGCGCACCACCGGACGCGCCTCGATGATCTCTTCCTCGTTGGCCGCGGGCGCCGGAGGAAGCGCCTGCGCGTCTCGCGGTGCGATCTGCTCGGGCTGGACGGCTGCCAGCTGCTCGGCGGTCGAGACGCCCTGCTCCGGGGTCGCCTCCGGAGGAGTCGCCGCCGTCGCCAGGACCGCCTCCGC
>Ga0164242_10008891_pt1 | contig 10871 bp, 9 predicted proteins | sample OricomgcompostMG_FD_108783 | JGI IMG/M metagenome (GOLD analysis project Ga0164242, IMG submission 108783) | Miracle-Growth compost microbial communities from Emeryville, California, USA - Original compost - Miracle growth compost (MG) ...
CACCGCCACACGTGAGCCGAGAACAGGCGTGAGCGCCGAGAACACCCGCTCCACCACGCACTCTCGGCACCAACCCGCACTCTCGGCACTAACCCACACCCTCGACACCAACGCGCTCCCTCGGCGAACGGGCACCGCCACACGTGAGCCGAGAACAGGCGTGAGCGCCGAGAACACCCGTTCCACCACGCACTCTCGGCACCAACCCACACTCTCGGCACCAACGCACTCCCTCGGCGAACGGGCGCCGCGCGTTACCGCGCCAGCCCGGCAGGCGTTGCTCGCCCAGACCGCGTCAGCGCGCGTCGCGCCAGGAGTAGTGCGGCTCGAAGCCGAGCACCCGACGCGCCTTGTCGATCGACAGCATGGTGTCGTGCTCGCCGAGGTCGCGCGTCACCGGCACATCCGGGAACGCCTCGGCGACGAGCTCGGCATTCGGCCGGCTCGTCACCGTGTCTGCAGCGGCGATGATAAAACGGTCGAAGCCCGTCGCATTCAACTCGAGCGCCCTCTGGATCGCCTGCGCACCATCTCGGGCGTCGATGTAGCCCCACAGGTTCCATTTGCGCGCTGTCGCATCCATGTCGGCGAATGCCTCGTAGTCGGCAGGCTCCATCACATTCGAGAACCGCAGCGCGATGATCTTCAGCTTCGGATCCCACCGCGTGAGTTCGATCGCCATCTGTTCCTCGAGGTGCTTGACGAGCGAATACGTCGACTCCGGGCGAGCGGGGTACTCCTCATCGACCGGGATGTACGGCGGCGGCACATCGAACGGCAGCCCCAGCACCGTCTCGCTCGACGCGTAGACGATGTTCTTGATGCCAACCCGACGCGCCGCCTGGAACACGTTGAACGTGCTCACCATGTTGTTCTGGAATGTCGCAACGTCACTCAGGATGCCGGGGGCCGGGATCGCGCCGAGGTGCACGACCGCGTCGTAACCGGCAGGCTCCCCCGCCTCGTGCACGCCGAACAAGGCGTCGACGACCTGCCCGTAGTCCGTCAGGTCGACCTTGAGGTATCCGGGGCCGCGCGTGCCCGCCTGATCGAGGTTCGTCACATCGTTTCCTGCCTCGCGAAGCACCGAGACGACTGTGCGCCCCAGCTTGCCCGATCCGCCCGTGAGTGCGATTTTCATCCGTCGATCCCTCTCGTCCGATGCCGCTGGGTGGCATCCGCTCCCAGTCTCCCCAGTCTGCCACCGGATGAGAGAGGTTTGTTGCCGGTCGCGCGAAATCCGGCCGGGCGCCAGTATTCAGGTGAGACGGGCCGCCGGCTGGATTATCCGCTCGGGGCGGCGCCTCACCTGAATTCGTGCGCCCCGGCGCGCGGGGATTCGAGCGCCCGGCGCGCGGGGATTCGTGCGCCCGGGGCGCTGGGATTCGTGCGGGCTCGGGTGCGCCGCTTCACGCCTCACCGCCCGGGATGCACCACCGACTTCAGCGTCGCCGAGTCTGCGGTGGAATTCAGGGCAGCCTCGACATCCGCCAGCCCGAAGTGCCCAGTGACCATGCCGTCGAGGTCGACGACCCCACGGCGCACCAGGTCGATCGCCGTCGGCCACGTGTTCGCGTACCTGAACACGCCGGTGACGACCAGCTCATTGTTCTGAATCACCGGGATCGGAAGTGCAACCTCGGCCGCCCCCATGCCCACGAGCACGACGCGCCCGGCCGGGCGCACCTCGCGAATCCCGGTCTTCACGGCGATCGCCGCGCCGGAAGCGTCGATGAACGCGTCGACGCCGAGTCCGAGCGTCCCGACAGCTTCGGCCGCCGGGTCGATCACCCTGGTCGCACCGAATCGCAGCGCCTGCTGCCTGCGCTGTTCGTCCAGGTCGGTCACGATGATCTCGGATGCTCCGTACGCGCGCGCAACCTGCGCCGTGACGATGCCGATCGGTCCGCTGCCAGTGATCAGCACCCGTGAGCCGACGGTGAAACGTGCCTTGCGCGCCGTCGCGATCGCCACAGACAACGGCTCGAGCAGCGCTGCCGCGTCGTCACTCATATCGTCGGGAACCGGATGCGCGAAATGCGCCTGAATCGCCACGTATTCGGCGAATGCGCCATCCACCCCTGGCACAGCGTAGAACTCCATGTGCGGGTCGAGGTTGTATCTGCCGCTCAGCGTCTCGCGCGACGTGGTGCTCGGTCGCTGCGGCTCGATCGACACGCGCTGTCCGAGCCGCGCCGCATCCACGCCGCTGCCGACGCCCACGATCGTTCCTGCAGACTCGTGCCCCAGCACGAGCGGCTCTGTGACCACCCAGTCACCGAGCGCACCTTCGTGAAAAAAGTGCACGTCAGAGCCGCAGACGCCGACGGAAGACACCTGCACGAGCACCTGGTCTGGGTCGACGAACGGCACGGGGCGTTCCTGCACCTGAAGTGTGCCCTTGCCCAGCAACACGCTGGCCTTCATCGTCTGAGGAAGGTCGCGCAGCGGAATCTCTGTTCGCGAAAAGCCAGTCATGACGAAAGCGTCCCCTTGTTCTTATGCCCGTCGCGGCTCGTCGGTGCTTCTGTTGCAACGACCACCCGGATGCCCTGCGCCCGCAGGCGGTCGATATCGGTGCCGGGCGTTGCGGCATCCACGATCACCACGTCGAATTCGGTGAGATGAGCCAACGCGTGCAGCGCGCGTTTTTCGAATTTGGTGCGGTCGGTCAACAGGATGCGCGTGGCAGCAGCGTCAAACATGGCGCGCTTGGTGTCGACGGTCTCCGCGGTTTGGAAGAAGCACGTGTCGTCGGTGATCGCGGCCGTTGACATGACGAACACGTCGCCACGCAGCTTCGCGATGGCCTCGTTCGTCATGCGGCCCATGAAGGCGCTGCACCAGTTGTAGTAGTTGCCGCCGAGCGCCACCAGCGAGATGCCGCGCACGCCGTGCAACTCGTTCATCAGCGTCAGCACGTTCGTGATCACGGTCAGCGGTGTCTTGGCCGGAAGCATCCTGGCCATCTGCAGCACGGTGGTCGAGTCGTCGAGAAAGATCGACTGTCCGGGCTCGATGAACTCCATGGCCGCGTTCGCGAGGGCGCGCTTCTCCGCCAGCTGCTGGCCGGCACGGTAGACGTCGCTGGATTCGACCAGGCTCGTCGCCTGCGCCGTCGCGACCCCGCGCGACTTGCGCAACAGCCCGCGCGACTCGAGCTCGTCGAGGTCGCGGTGCACGGTCATCAGACTGATGTTGAACCGCTCCGCCAACTGCTCGATGCGCACGGCGCCCTCTGCCATGACGGCTTCGGAGATCGCCCGCTGCCTGTCCACCTGTCGTGGCAGTCTTCGCGCATCGGCCGAGCTGTGCTCATCGGTCACAATTCACATCCAACACGGTGCTCATCCATCAGTCCGCCCCTCCGGCGTCCACCCCGAGCACCAGCGTAACGGCCTCGTCGAGCACGCCGCCGACAGCATCCGGCTGATGTGCGAAGCGGCCGAGGAAAACGCCGTCGACCGAGTCGCCGAGCGCGCCGACAAGCCCTGGCCCCGCGCTACCGCCGTAGATCACCCGGCTGCCGGCGAGCAGCGGATGCGCGTCGAGCCACTGCTTGATCGCAGAACACACGCCGCGGATGTGATCGAGTGACGCGGGTTGCTCAGCTCCGATCGCCCACTCCGGCTCGTATGCGACGACCGCGCGCAACGCTTGGTCGTGCGCCGTCGCAGCGCCGGTCATGGCTTCGAGCTGTCCGACGCACAGACGCGCTGCAGCTTCGATACCGATCGGCTCAGGCTCGCCGACGCACAGGATCGGCGTCAGAGAATTGCGCACCGCCGCCGCCACCTTCGCCCGCAGCATGTCATCGTTCTCGTTGAACAGTCGACGACGCTCCGCGTGCCCGATCTCGACGTATGTGCAGCCCACCTGCGCCAGCTGGGGCCCACTCACCTCGCCGGTGAACGCGCCGGAGTCCTCCCAGAACAGGTTCTGGGCCCCCACGCCGACCGGTGTGCCCTCGAAGATGTCGACCGCCGCAGGCACCTGGGTGAAGCTGGGGATGACGACGAGTTCGACAGCTCCGCTCGTCACCGCCCGATGCTGTGCGGCGATCGCTGCCACCGCGCTGCACCACCGCACGGTCCGGGCGTGATCGAAGTACATCTTCAAGCTCACACCGATGAACCTCGGATGCAGCGTTGTCGGTTGCGGCACTGTCACTGCCGCCGTCGCCATCATGGGAATGCTCGCCTGTGCGGTGTGCGCCCGTCAGGACGCACTGTCGGCTTCGTAGTCGGTGAGCACCTGCACCTTGTCCGCCGACGCGGAGGACTCGTCGAAGCGGTAGGTGAGCCACTCCTTGGCCAGCCGTCGTGCCAGTTCGAGGCCGACGACGCGCTGCCCGAACGTCAACACCTGGGCGTTGTTGCTCAGCACGCTGCGCTCGACAGAGTAGCTGTCGTGCGCCGTCACAGCACGAATGCCATGCACCTTGTTCGCCGAGATGGCGACGCCGAGCCCGGTGCCGCACACCAGCAGCGCGCGGTCCGCCTTGCCTGCCGCGACCATCTCGGCCGCCGCGATGGCGATCGTCGGATACGGTGTGTGTCCCGATGCGTCGACACCGACATCGTCGACCGATTCCACGAGGTCGCTGGCCTCGAAGTCGGCCTTCAGTGCCTCCTTGTAGTCGAATCCAGCATCGTCGCTTCCGACGACGATGCGCAGTTTGTCGCTCATGAGTGTGAACCTTTCTCGAGAAGTACGTGATGGACGGCACGGATGATCAGCGCCATCGAGACGGCGCCAGGGTCGGGAGTGCCTACGCTCTTGTCAACGTGCGGCCGCGCTCGCCCGATCTTCGGCACGAGATCCGATGTGGCCTCGGCCGCGTCGTCCGCGACCGCGGACGCCTCGCCCCATGCTGTGACGAGATCGTCGCCGGATGCCGCGCTCGACTCGAGCGCATCGCTGAACGGAATGAGCGTGTCAAGCAAGGTCTTGTCACCGAGCTCGGCTTTGCCGAAGCGTGCGATCTCCTCGCGCGCCTTCTGCACGCCGGCCGCCACTGCCCGCGCATCCGGTGCGGCCTCGTCGCCGACGACGTCGCCGATCGCGCGAAGCGCCATCCCCCACAGCGCACCGGAGGTTCCCCCCGCACGGTCCGCCCACGCGTCTCCGGCACGCGCAAGCACCGTTCCCGCTCCGGCGCCGAGGCCGAACACCTGCTCGGCCATCGTCGCAGCGGACGTCGCGCCCCGCTGCATCCCGATGCCGTGGTCGCCGTCGCCGGCGATCGCATCGAGCCTGCCCAACTCATCGACGTTGTCGTCGACGGCCTTCCTGGCCGCGACGAGCGCGCGCACGACGATTTCCGCGGCAGCCTGCGACGCCTCGCTCGCCTCGCCGACGGGCTCGATGGCATCCGCGTCCGCGTCATCGCCGGACCACGGCTCCGTCTCGACGACACTGCCCTTGCGGTATGCAGGCGCGTATGCCGCGGCGCGCCACAGCGGCTCCAACTCGTCGTCCAGCCAGAACAGCGTGAGCGAGAGGCCCGCCATCTGAAAACTGGTGACGAGTTCGCCGACATCCGGCTCGACGATCTCGACGCCGGCCTCGTCGAGCAAGGCGGACACCGAACGGTACAGCACGAACAGTTCTTCGTATTTCACCGAGCCGAGGCCGTTGAGGATGACCGCGGCCTTGGTTGCGCCGTTCGAATCAGGGTCGTCAGGCCGCTCCTGGAGCAGCCGCTCGACCAGCAACCGCGCCAGGTCGGCGGCCGACGGGATGTCCGTCTCGTCGATGCCCTGCTCGCCGTGGATGCCCATGCCGATGGCCATCCGCCCCTCCGGCACCGTGAACAGCGGTTCATCGGCGCCGGGCAGCGTGCATCCAGAGAACGCGACACCGAAGGACCGCGTGCGGTCGTTCGCCTTCTGCGCGATGCGCACAACCTCATCGAGGTCCGCTCCGGCCTCCGCCGCGGCGGCCGCCGCCTTGAACACGGCAAGGTCTCCTGCGATCCCGCGACGCTTGGCCAACTCGTCGACGGATGCGCTCGACACGTCATCGGTGACCACGACGGTGCGGCACGGGATGCCCTCCGCGTTCAGCCGATCCTGTGCCTGGTTGAAGTTCAGCACGTCGCCCGCGTAGTTGCCGTATGTCAGCAGCACGCCGCCGCCCTGAGAGGCGGCCTTTGCCACCGAATACACCTGGTGGGCGGACGGCGAAGCGAACAGGTTACCCATCGCAGCGCCGTGCGCGAGACCGGAGCCGACGAGGCCGGCGAATGCAGGATAGTGACCGGAGCCTCCGCCGATCACGACCGCGACCTGACCGCTGACCGGCTTGGCGTTGCGCACGACGCCGCCGGTCACCTTGCGCACCCAGTCGTGGTTGGCCGCGACGAATCCGTCGATGAGCTCATCGGCGAAATCCACCGGATCATTGAAGAGGTAAGTCATGAGTCGAGTATTCTCCCGTGCTGGTCACAAATCCCGTGCTGGTCACAAATGCTGTGATCGTCACCACGTGCACCGGTGCCGCCGGCGAATGTCGTACATCGCAGGCGGCAACCGGCATCCGCGTTACTTCTTGAGCGTGAACGGACCGGTGAAGTCGTTCACATTGTCCTTCGTGATCAAGATGCAGTCGAACAACTGCTTCTCCGACTTCACGCCGGTCTTGCCGGTCTTCAGGTACTTGTCCGCCTCATCGACGGCCTTCTTGGCGAAGGTCGCGACCGGCTGCAGCACCGTGTACTGCAGCTCGCCTGCCTTGATGGCCTTGACTGCGTCAGGTGATCCGTCGAAGCCGCCGACCTTCACCTGGTCGAGCTTGCCGGCCTGCTTCAGTGCGGCGATCGCCCCGAGAGCCATCTCGTCGTTGCCGGAGATCAGGCCGGTGATGTCCGGGTGCGCCTGCAGCAGCGACTGGGTCTTGTTGAATCCCTGCGTGCGGTCCCAGTTGGCCACATCCTTGCCGACCTCGTGCAGGTCAGGGTACTGCGAGAGCACTGTCTTGTAACCGTTCGAGCGCGTCGCGGCGTTGTTGTCTGACGGAGCGCCGTACAGCTCGACGTAGTTGCCCTTGCTGTTCATGTCCTTCACCCACTGCTGGGCGCCGATCGCGGCACCCTGAGCGTTGTTCGACACGAGCTGGGCCTTCGCGAGCCCCGACTGGTTGATCTCGGCGTTCACGAGGAACACCGGGATGCCCGCCTTGTCCGCCTTCTTCACGGCACCGATCGACCCGCTGGCGTTCGCCGGGTCGAGGATGATCGCGACAGACTTGTTCGAGATGGCGGTGTCGATCAGGTTGCTCTCGGTGTTCGTGTCGCCCTTGGATGCTCCGACGTGCGACTTGTATCCGAGCTTCTTGGCCTCGGCGGATGCCACATTGCCCTCGGTGAGCCAGTACGGGTTCGACGGGTCGTTGACGATGATCGAGATGAGTCCGCCCTTCTTGGAGGTGTCGGAGCTGCTGGAGCCGCCCGACGAACATCCGGCCAGGGAGACGGCGAGTGCTGCACTAGCAATGAGCGCCACTGCTACTTTGCGAGACATGCTGGTGATCCTTTCGATTGAATGCGATTGCCGGGTCATCCGGCGGTCTTCTCGAGTTCCGGTGCCGATGGCGGCGGTGCGAGGTTCGAGGAAGTGGTGGTCGGCGGTGTAGCGGACGGCTTCTGCTTCTTGCGTCGGCCGCGGTACTGCACCGCGTTCAGCAGAACGGCGAAGACGATGACGGCGCCGGTGAAGACCGTCTGCCAGTACGACGAGATGCCGATGATGACCAGTCCGTCCGAGAGGAAGCCGATGACGAAAGCGCCGAGCAGGGTGCCGCGGATGTTGCCTCGACCGCCCATGAGCGACGCGCCGCCGATGACGACAGCCGCGATGGCCGTCAGCTCGTAGCTGTTGCCAGCCGTCGGGCTTGCGCTTGTCAGCTCAGACGAGAGGATGATGCCGGCGATCGCCGAGCACACACCGGATGCGACATACACCCAGACCTTGACCTTCTTCACCGGCACGCCGGACAGCTCGGCCGCGCGCTCGTTGCCGCCCGAGGCATACAGCCACCGGCCGAAGACCGTGCGGTTCAAAACGATGCTGCCGATGATCGCCACGATCACCATGACGTAGACGCCGATCGGGATGCTTGCGAGGCTGTTGAAGCCGAGCCAGTCGAATCCGGTGTTGCCGAGTTCGGGCTTGCCCTCGAGGTTGTTGTATGTGAGGCCGTTGGTGATGAGCAGTGCGACGCCGCGAACCACGTAGAGCATGCCCAGCGTCGCCACGAACGGTGCAACCTTGAAGCGCGAGATCAGCACACCGTTGATCACGCCGATCAGCGCCCCGACGGCGCACGCGACGATCACCACGACCCAGACGGCGGGGAACATGGTGATCCCCATCGCCTTCAGGTTCACGCCGTTCATCAGATAGCCGGCGATGATGCCGGAGAGCCCCAACGTCGACCCGACGGACAGGTCGATGCCGCCGTTCAAAATGACCAGCAGCATCCCGATCGCCAGCAACGCGTAGATGGAGACGTGCGAGGACATCGTCACCAGGTTGTGGAAGGTGAAGTAGTCGGGTGAGAGCAGCGAGAACACCACGATGATGACGATCAAGGCGAGGAACGCGCGGCCCTCGAGCAGGATCTTGCCGAGGCTGAAGCCGTTCGAGAACAGGCCGGGCTTCACTGCCGTGCGCCCTTCGTCTGAGCCAGTCATGTTGTCTTCCTTGTTCGCGTTTGTCATGCGACCACGGCCTCACCTGAAGCGGCCATGATCTGTTCTTTTGTCGTGTCTGCGCCGAATTCGGCTGAGATGCGGCCGCGGCTCATGACCACGATGCGGTGGGCGATGCTGAGGCATTCGCCGACCTCCGATGTGGAGTAGACGACGGCGAGGCCGCGAGCTGCCCGTTCGGCGAGCAGGCGGAACACCTCTGCCTTCGCGCCGACGTCGATCCCGCGGCTCGGCTCATCGAGCAGAATCACCTCAGGGTTCGTGGCGAGCATCTTGCCGATGACGACCTTCTGCTGATTGCCGCCGGACAGCGATCCGATCTCGGCGCCCCCGCCCGAGGTTTTGACCCGCACGTCGCGGATGCTCTCATCGACCAGTTCCTGTTCGTTGCGGCGGGAGAGGAACAGGCCGCGCACGAACGAGAGGATGCTGGCAAGCGACAGATTGCGACCGACGGTCATCGTCTGCACGAGACCATCGCGCTGGCGGTCCTCTGGGACCAGGCACAGGCCGGCCGCGATGCGTTCGGCGATCGTGCGGTGCGAGACATCCTGGCCCTTCAACAGCACGCGACCGCCGGCGATCGGCACACGACCGGCCGCAGCCTCGAGCATCTCGGTGCGCCCCGCGCCCATCAGCCCGTATATGCACACGATTTCGCCTGCGCGCACCTGAAGTGAGACTCCGTCGACCACGGATCTGTCCTGGTTTTCGGCATCCGCGACCCGCAGCTGATCGATATGGAGGGCGACGTCGCCGAACTCGTAGCCGGTCGGCGGTTCGCCCAGGTTGAAGCCCGCGCCCACCATGTTGCGCACGATCCAATCGAGATCGATGTCACGGGCATCCGCCGTGGCCACGATCGCGCCATCGCGCAGCACGACGGCGTAGTCGGTGATCTGCAGCGCCTCTTCGAGGTGGTGGGAGATGTAGACGATCGAGACCCCCTTGGCTTTGAGGTCGTGGATGACGCGGAACAGCACGTCTACCTCGGTGGCGCTCAGCGCGGACGTCGGCTCGTCCATGATCAGGATGCGTGAGTCGACCGAGAGTGCGCGGGCGATCTCCACGATCTGCTGCTGGCCGAGCCGGAGGTCGGCCACCAGCGTCAGCGGGTCGATGCGCTCTTCGAGCTCCGCCATCAGCTGGCGTGCCTGCCGCGCTTCCTCCGCGTAGTCGACGCCGCTGGCACCGGTCAGTTCGCGCCCCATGAAGATGTTGTCGCGCACGTTGAGGTTCGGCGCGAGGCTCAGCTCCTGGTGGATGATCGAGATGCCCCGATCGCGCGCGTCGACAGTCGATGCGAACGTCACCGTCTCGCCGTCGAGCACGATCTCGCCCGACGTCGGCGATTCGACGCCAGAGAGGATCTTCATCAGCGTCGACTTGCCTGCGCCGTTCTCCCCGAACAGCGTCGTGACGCTGCCACGGTGGATATCGAAGTTCACACCCTTCAACGCGTGCGTTCCTCCGTAGGTTTTGACGACGTCGCGTGCGCTGAGAACGACATCGGCGACGGTCGGCGCGTCGCTGGATTGATCGGTCATTTCACGCTCAACTTCACCGGTGTGACCAACCAGCCGTTCGGGTTGATCAGCTGGAAAGCGCCGACGACGTCAACGGTCTTGCCTTGCAGCGAGGTGGTGTCGACCTTGTCGAGCACCGCTTTCTTCATCTGCTTGTTGAGCGCGGCTCCTGCGTTCTGGTAGTCGATCTGGTTGGTGAACTGGCCGAACTTGATGGTGCCCGTCGCATCCCGCAAATCGGTGCCATTGATCGCGGGGCCGGTCTGCACCCGGATCTGCAGGGTCGACGGGAGGCCGTCGACGGTGACCGGGTACACGCCATCCTGAGCAGGTCCGGAGACCGTACCGGTGAAGCTGACGCTCAACTCAGGACCTGTCGTGCCTGGGACGCCGTATTTCTTGCCCGCCGCCGCCTGGTCATCGGCGATCGCCGACGAGAGGGTCGCAGCGTCGACCGCTCGCTTCTCGATGGCTTTCTGCACCTTCGGAAACTCGGTCTTGCCGTATGTCGCGGCGGAGAATTCGCCCTTGGCGGCCGCTGCGCCAGAACCGTTGGCGACCACTTTCGTGCCGAGGCCCATCAGGATGAGCACGATGACGACGATGACGGCAACGATGATGCGTCTGGCCGC
>Ga0164242_10008892_pt1 | contig 10871 bp, 10 predicted proteins | sample OricomgcompostMG_FD_108783 | JGI IMG/M metagenome (GOLD analysis project Ga0164242, IMG submission 108783) | Miracle-Growth compost microbial communities from Emeryville, California, USA - Original compost - Miracle growth compost (MG) ...
GACCTCGGCGGTTACGCGACGCAGGGCGACTACGCGACGGTCACCACGCGGTTCGAGGACGCCAAGGGCACGAGCCTGGGCTCGGCGGTCATCGGGCCGGTCACCGCCGCCCAGCGCGGCAACGTCTCCAGCTTGGTCCACCAGGCCTGGTACGGCACGGTCCCCTCCGGCACCGAGAAGCTCGTGGTCACCGTCGCCACCGTCGGCGTCAGCAGCGGCGCCAACAGCGACGGCACGGCCGACAACCTGAGTCTGACCATCGGCTCGGGCGCGGTACCGTCGGGTCCGGTGCTCCAGACGATGCCCTACGCGTCGGTGGGCGACGACCCCGGCACCCACGTCGACCCGGGCACCGGCGCCGTCGTCCCCAACGTCACCCCGGGCTCGCTGTACCGCCCGGCGGGGGTGTCCGCCGGCGTGAGCTCGTCGCCCGCGTCGGACAGCGCCGACAGCGTGCGCGCGGAGCTGAAGAGTGTCCAGGGCGGGTCGTCGGTCTACGTGTCCAACACCGGTGACAACGTGGTGGCCGAACTGCGCGACGGCGACACGTCGGTCCTCGCCGGCTCGTTGGAGGCGTACGGCGAGAAGGGCGACCACGGCAAGGCCGCGGACGCCACGCTGTACCAGCCCGCCGGCACGGCCGTGGACGCGAAGGGCGACCTGTTCGTCGCCGACAGCGGCGACAACGTGGTGCGCGAGATCACGCCCGACGGCCTCATCCGGCGGTTCGCCGGGACCGGCACCGCCGGCCGGGGGCTGTCCGCGAACCCGCTGGCGGCCCAGCTGGACCACCCGGCCGCCGTGGCCGTCGACGCCAAGGGGGACGTGTTCGTCTCCGACACGCACAACAACCGGGTGCTGGAGGTGTCCGCGAAGCACCGTGTCGTCCGGGTCATCGGCACCGGCCGGGCCGGGTACGTCGGCGACCGCAAGCCGGCCGCGCACGCCGAGCTGAACCAGCCCGACGGGCTGGCCCTGGACGCCAAGGGCAACCTGTACATCGCGGACTCGGCCAACAACGTGATCCGCCGGGTCGACGCCAGGACCGGCGTCATCACCACCGTGGCCGGCGACTTCGCCGCCGACCGCGCCGCCGACGGCCTGGGCGGCTTCTCCGGCGACGGCGGGCCGGCCACCTCGGCCCGGCTGAACGACCCGCAGGGCGTGGCCGTCGACGGCGCCGGCGACCTGTTCATCGCGGACACCGTCAACAACGCGGTCCGCGAGGTCACCCCGGCCGGGACCATCACCACGGTGGTGAACTCCGCGGCCGCGCAGGGCGGGGAGAGCAGCGGCGCGGCGCCGTCCGCCTCGAAGCTCAACACCCCCTACGCGATCGCCGTGGACCCGTCCACGAACCTCCTGTACATCGCCGACACGGGCAACAGCGCCATCGCGCAGGTCCTCGGTGTCGCCCAGGCCGGGAACGCGGCGGGCCCGGTGGCCCCGGCTGCGTCCTGACCAGGCCCACGAGACGAGAAGAAGAGAGACGATGAGCACCAGCTCCTCCGCCCGTTCGGGCATCTCCCGCCGCCGGTTCATCGCCAACGCGGCGACGCTGGCCGGCGCGGCCGGCATGGCCGGCCTGTTGCCGGAGAACCTCGCGCGGGCCGCCACCGCCAAACCGGCCGAGGGCAGCCTGTCGCAGGTCAAGCACGTGGTGTACGTGATGATGGAGAACCGGTCGTTCGACCACTACTTCGGCACGTTCCCCGGCGCCCGCGGGTTCGGCGACCCGACCGCCATCCGGCTGCCGAACGGCAACTCCGTGTTCCGGCAGCCCGATCCGGCCAACCCTGACGGCTACCTGGAGCCGTTCCACATGTCCACCATCAGCACCGGGGCCGCCGCGGTCCCGTCGCTCTCGCACGACTGGCGCGACCAGCACGCCTCGTGGAACCAGGGCCGGATGGACGGCTGGCTGACCACCCACCTCGCCTCGGACGGCGAGGTCAACGGCTCCTACACGATGGGCTACTTCACCCGGGAGGACATACCGTTCCACTGGGCGCTCGCCGAGTCGTTCACGCTGCTGGACAACTACCACTGCTCGATCCTCGGGCCGACCGACCCGAACCGGCTGGTGTGGATGTCCGGCACCAACGACCCGCAGGGCAAGTACGGCGGCCCCTGCCTGGAGACCGTGACGCCCAACCCGCTGACGTACCCGTCGGCGGCGGAGGTGCTGTACGACGCGGGCTACTGCGTCAAGACGTACTTCTCCGGGGCCACCAGCGGGTTCAACGTGTTCGCGTGGTTCGCGAACTTCCAGAACAAGACGGCCCTGCCGGCCGCCTTGTACAACTCCGTGATGAGCGGCGGCACGCTCTTCGGCGACGGCACGCCGGGCAAGGTCGGCGACCCGAACAACCCGACGCCGGCGGCCGACCCGGCACTCGGCTTCGAGGAGGACTGCGCCAACGGCGTCCTCGCGGACGTGTCCTGGCTGTACATGCCGAGCGAGGCCGACGAGCACCCGCCGAACCTGCCCGCGGCCGGGGCCCAGTACCTCGCTTCCAAGCTGGAGGCGCTGGCCTCCAACGAGGAGCTGTGGAACTCCACGGTGTTCGTGCTCAACTACGACGAGAACGACGGGTTCTTCGACCACGTCCCGCCGCCCGTCCCCGACCCGCACCGCTACCCCGAGGAGTTCGTGTCGCTGCCCTCCCCCAAGGGCACGCCCGGCGGCGGCCTGCCGGTCGGCGCAGGTTTCCGGGTGCCGTGCATCATCGTGTCGCCGTGGACGGTGGGCGGCCGGATCTTCTCCGAGGTCTCCGACCACACCTCCGGGCTGCAGTTCATCGAGGCTGTCGCCGCAGCGGGCGGCCTGTCGGACAACGGACCGGTGAAGTTCTCGCCGATCAGCGAGTGGCGGCGGCGGACCTTCGGCGACTTCACCGGCGCCCTGCACCTGCACGACCGCAAACCGGCGCCGGTCAACCCGCAGTTCGACGCCTCCACCACCGCGGCGAACCTGGCCGCCCAGGCAGCGGCCGCGACCCAGCCGATGCCGCCGCGTCCCGGCGCGACGCAGACCATGCCGCGGCAGTCCCACGGCCGCGGCTGATCCGCCGCGCGCCGTCGGCTCAGCGCGCTCCGCACCCGGCAGCGCGCGCACCACGCGGGTCCGCCACCAGCGGGCGGCCCCGCGGCCGTCACGAGCCGGTCCGCCTCACCCGGCCTGCGGGGACTGCGGCCTCGCGGCGCGCAGCCGGACGGCGGCGGCGTAACACGCCAGCGCGGCCGCCGTACCGGCGCCGCCGCCGAAGGCGACCGGCGGGACCAGGTCCGTCAGCCGGGCCCGGGACAGCGGGCCCAGGCCGGACCAGGCGAGGCGCTGCGCCGCACCGGCCACCGCCGCCGCGGCCACCACCGCGCCGACGCCGGCCCGCGCCCTCCTGGACAGCCGTATCCGGCGGGCACGTTCCGCGGCACCGCGCGGAACCCCGCTCCCCGGACCGGCCACGAGCGTGTCCCGCACCTCGGTGTGCGGCGCCGTCTCGCGCGCCGCACACCGCAGCGTGTGCGGCACGTAGCAGGCCAGCACGCCGAGGGCCACGGCGGAGAAGCCGTACTGGAGCAGGGAGTACAGCGGTGTGCCGTGGACGGTCGAGCCGAGCACGGGCAGCAGGCGTTCCCCCAGCCGGCCGCCGTGGGTGAAGGCGTCCCAGCCGACGTGCGTGGCGGCGCCGGCCGCGGCCGAGAGGGCGAACCAGGCGGCCGCACGGGCGTCGGGGGGCCGTCCGGCGGGCGCGGTGAGCCTGTCGGCGGCGTCGGCCCAGCGCGGCGGCAGCAGCGCCACCAGCGGTTCGCGCAGCAGCCCGTGCCAGCCGGCGGCCAGGGCCGCGGCGATCGCCACGTCCACCGTGGGCACGCCCCACACGGCGTGCGTGGCCAGACCGTACCGGAACGTGCCGCGCACCAGGGAGTCGGCGAAGTACGGCACGTCCGGCGCGATCGATCCGGCCACCAGCGCGGAGGCCACCCACGGGCCGCGGGAGCGCCCGTCGCGCAGGAACGGCAGCACCGCGGCGGGATGGCTCAGCGTGAACGGCACCCGATCATCCTTTCACGGCCGGTGCGGAGCCGCCGTTCGCGCCCGCCAGCGCCGGCGTCGGCGGTGGCGGCGCGCCAGCGGCCGGTCAGGCCCCGCCGGTCAGCCGAACGGCCGAACACGGCGGCGCGAGCGGGTTCCGGGAGGGGCCGCTGGCGGCCGGAGGCTGGGATGATCACGGCATGCTCCAGGTCTGCCTGAACGGCGCGAGAACACGACGCGCGCACCCGGTGTTGCCGGTGACCCCGCAGCAGCTCGGCGACGCGGCCGCGGCGGCGGTCGCAGCCGGTGCCCGCTCCCTCCACATCCACCCCAAGGGCCCCGACGGCGACGACACGATGGCGCCCGTCCACGTCGACGCGGCCGTCGCCGCGGTGCGCGCCTCGGCGCCCGGCGTGCCCATCGGCGTGACCACGGGCGCGTGGACGGAGCCCGATCCGGCACGCCGGGCGGCGCTGGTCCGTTCCTGGTCGGTGCTGCCCGACCACGCCTCGGTGAACTGGCACGAGGAGGGCGCCGACCTGGTGGCGGAGGCGCTGCTGGAGGCCCGGATCGGCGTGGAGGCGGGGCTGTTCTCGGGGACCGACGCACCGGAGCGGCTGCGGGCCTGGCGGGGCGCGCCCCGCGTGCTGCGGCTCCTGGCGGAGGTGGTCCACGACGATCTCGCCGGTGCCGGCGGTGAGGACGGGGACCTGGCGGCGGCGGAGGCGCTGCTGGCGCGGATCGACGTGCTGGGGCTGGGCGGGGTCGGGCGCGACCCGCTGCTGCTGCACGGCGAGGGGGCCGGTGCCTGGCCGGTGCTGCGGCTGGCCGGCGAGCGGGGGCTGGACACACGGATCGGCCTGGAGGACACCTTGCTGCTGCCGGACGGCTCGCCCGCGCCGGACAACGAGGCGCTGGTCGCGGCGGCCGTCGATGTGCTGGCGGGCGCGGCCCGGGGATGACGGGCTGCCCGGTCGCGGCCGGGTTCAGGCCGCGGCCGGCGGGGTGCGGGTGGTGGTCCAGCGCAGGAGCTGGTCGGCGGTCCATGTGGTGACGATCCGTTCGGCCGGGATGCCGGCCTCCTCGGCGCGGGCGCACCCGGCGATCTGCCAGTCGAGCTGGCCGGGGGCGTGGGCGTCGCTGTCGATGCTGAAGAGGGTGCCCAGGTCGCGGGCGAGGGCGAGCAGCGGGCGCGGCGGGTCGAGCCGGTGCGGGCTGCTGTTGATCTCGACGGCGGTCCCGGCGGCGGCGCACGCGGCGAAGACGGCCTCGGCGTCGAACGTCGACGGGGGCCGCTGTTTGGCCTCCCCGATCAGCCGGTTGGTGCAGTGGCCGAGTACGTCGACCAGCGGGTTGCCGGCGGCGGCCACCAGGCGCCGGGTGAACTCGGCCTCGTGCATGCGCAGTTCGGAGTGGGCGGAGGCGACGACGAGGTCGAGCCGGTCGAGCAGGCCGTCGTCCTGGTCGAGCGAGCCGTCACCGAGGATGTCGCACTCGATGCCGGTGAGGATCCGGAAGGGGGCGAGGCGGCGGTTGATCTCGGCCACCGCGTCGAGCTGGCGCAGCAGCCGCTCGGCGGTCAGTCCGCGGGCGACCGTGAGGCGGGGGCTGTGGTCGGTCAGCACCATCCAGGAGTGGCCCAGGTCGCGGGCGGTGCGGGCCATGGCCTCGATGGGACTGCCGCCGTCGGACCAGTCGGAGTGGACGTGGCAGTCCCCGCGCAGCGCCGCGCGCAGCGTGCGTCCGTCGTGTCCGCTCGGTGCGCCGGGGCGGGTGGCGGCCTGCCCGCGTTCCAGGTCGGCGAGGTAGCCGGGGGTGCGGCCGGCGCAGGCGTCGGCGATGACGCCCGCGGTGGTCTTGCCGATGCCCTTGAGGGTGGTGAGCCGTCCGGCGGCGGCGAGCTCCTCGATCTCGGAGCGCGGGTGGGTGGCGACCACCTCTGCGGCGTTGCGGAAGGCGCGCACCCGGTAGGCGGGCGCGAGGGCGCGCTCCAGCAGGAAGGCGATGCGGTCCAGCGCCTCGACGGGCTCCATGGGGTGGCCCTTCCCGCGGGCGCGGGCCGGCTAACGGTGGCCGGGGCGGCTGTCACCCGCGCGGCCTGACGCCCGCGGCTCTCCCGCGGCAACCGGCTCGCGCCCGCCCGGTGCTGCCCGGTTCAGCTCTCCGGTACTTTCAGGGCGTCCCAACTTTCCTTGCCGGGTGGCCACTTCAGGGCGTCGCCGGTCCAGCCCCTGTGGTGTTCGGTGCTGTACTTGCGCTGCCATGCCTCGTAGGAGGCGACGTCGCCGGAGCCGATGACGTCCTTGTCGCTGCTGGAGCGGTAGTGGTCGCAGCCGACGGCGACGAGCCGGTCGTGCATGGCGGCCACGATCGGTGAGCGGCGGCCGATGGTGAACCAGTCGGAGCCGGGGAACGGCACGTCGTGCGGGGTGCCGCCGGCGGCGGGCTTCTTCGCCGCCCAGGAGGTCAGCGCGGCCTTGGAGGCGAACGCGGCCACGTTGCGGTCGATGCCGCCGCTGGAGCCGTACTGGTGGATGGTCCAGGCGTGCTTCACGCCGGGGTGGCCGGCGCTCGACGAGGGGTCGGCGATCCACAGTCCGTCGCCGCAGAAGCTGGTGGTGTCGCGCTGGAGCCAGAACTCGCGGTTGCAGTAGAGCAGCACACGGTGGTCGGCGGCGTCGTGCTGGACGCGGCGCAGCAGGGTGTCCTTGGCGGCGCCGGAGACGTCGGCGTCCTCCCAGTCCAGGGCGAGCAGGTCGCCGTCCTTGGGGGCGGCGTGCTTGAGGAAGTACGCGGACTGGTCGGCGGCCGAGCCGGGGCGGGCGAAGTGGTAGTGGCCCACGACGAGGCCGGCGGCGCGGGCGTGCGCGACCTGGGCGGCGTGGTGGGGGTTGACGTAGCCGGTGCCCTCGGTGGCTTTGACGAAGGCGAAGTCCTGTCCGGAGGTGGTGAAGTCGGTGGGCTGGTACGAGGCGACGTCGACCCCGTGGACGGTCATGGGACCCCCTGGTGGTGCTAGTGGACGGAGCCTACGGTGAAGGTGTCGCCGCAGACCTGCGGGCTGGAGGTGGCCAGCGTCATGGCGTCGCGGGAGCCGGGCGGGTAGACCTTGAGGAAGGTCGGCCGGCGCCAGCAACTGTCGCCTTTCAGGCCCTGGTTGAGGGTGTGCAGGTCGGCCTCGGCGGTGCCGCCGGGGCGCAGCGTGAGGGTTCCGTACGAGCTGCCCTCGCGGGCGGCGGCGCGGCCGATGGTGCTGCCGTCGCCGCGGATCAGCGACACGCCGGGGAAGCCGTCGAGGACGCAGTCGTGGCCCGAGGTGTTGGTGAACCGCAGCGGGTAGTAGACGTTGCCGGCGCCGGGGTCACCGCTGCCGAGCCGCATCCTCAGGTCCGTCACGGTGCAGCGCGCGCCGGCGGCGTGGGGTGCGGCGGTGCCGCCGGCGGTCGGCGGTGTGGCCGGCGTGCTGCCGGGCAGAGCCGTCCCGGTCGGCGACGGCGCCGGAGCGCTGGTCGCGGTGGGGGCGGACGTGGTGCCGGGTGTCGCGCCGGGCGCGGTGGTGCCGCCGGCGGCGGTGCCCTGGTGCCCGGTGCCGTTGCCGCAGCCGGCGAGGGCGAGTACGGCCAGCCCGGCGGCGAACAGCGGCGCCGCGCGACGCGCGGTCCGGTTCCCCGCGGTGCTCGATGTCTCACGCATACCTAGCGGATACTCGCGGGCACGCCGCTCCATGCCACCGGGCAGCCGATCGTTGCCGTTCCCGCACACGGTGTTCGGAGCGGGTACCGGCTTTCGTGTGATGCCTGTTCGGTTCGCGTTCCGGTGGATCTTCCGGACGGGCGCGGCGCGCTCGGCGGCGGGTGGCGCACTCGCCACGTCCGGGCCCACGTGGCGCCGGGGCTCACTCGGCGGACTTGCGGTGCCGCCGAACCTGCCAGAAGACGAAGGCGCCGACGACCACGACGGCCACCACGATGGCGACGGCGGTGCCGGCGGTCTTCTCCACCCGCTTGTACGCGTCGCCGGCGAAGTAGCCCAGGAGGGTGAAGCCGACGCCCCATGCGAGGCCGCCGAGGGCGTTGAAGAGCAGGAAGATCCGGTAGGGCATGTGGGAGATGCCGGCCAGCGCGGGCATCAGGGCGCGGAAGAAGGCGATGAAGCGGCCGAGGAAGACGGCGGCGGGGCCGCGGCGGCGGATCAGCTCCTGGGCACGGCTGATGCGGTCCTGGTGCGGCTTGAGTGCCCTGGTCTCCAGGATGCGCGGGCCGATCTGCCGCCCCACCTCGTAGCCGACGCTGTCGCCGAGGACGGCGGCCAGCACCACCGCCACGCACAGCCAGACGATGTCGACGCCGCCTCGGCTGGCCACGACTCCGCCGAGCACGGCCGCGGTCTCCCCGGGCAGTACGAAGCCGAAGAAGAGGGCGTCCTCGCAGAAGACCAGTGCGACGACCACGGCGTAGAGGGCCGGGCCCGAGGAGTGGGAGAGCCAGTTGGTGATGGAGTGCATGCGGCGGCCGGCCGGTCAGCGCGGCGGGCGGTGCCCGCGCAGGCGCCGCACTCCGTAGGCGAGGGCGACGAGGAACACCACGACGCCGATGGCGAGCAGCCACGCCAGTCCGTGGGCGACGGCGCCGATCAGGCCGAGCACCACGGCCACCAGGACCAGCAGCAGGAACAGGCTCATGGGCGGTGGCCTTCCTTCCTCACCTTCTCGACGGCGGACGGGGCGGCGTGCCGGGGCCCGCGCGGCGGGGGCCGGGGCGCCCGGCGGGTCCGGCAGGCTCAGCGGCGGGCGAGTTGCCGCCCGCCGTCGGGACCGGCCTTGTACGGCAGCCCGTAGTGCTGGAAGACCGCCTCCTCTTCCTCGACCGGGAGGACGTCGTCCGTCCCGATCGAGGGGGCCGACTTCACCAGCGACCTGTCGTAGGGGATCCGTACGTAGCCGGGGCCGCAGACCGCCTCGGCGACCGGCACGAACACCAGCCGGTGCCGGGTGGGCAGTCCGGTGCGGACCGTGGCCATCGACGGCAGGTCCGTCGCGGTGTCCACGTAGACGGCCTCCAGGACACCGATCTTCCGGTCGTGGTCGTCGACCACGTCCTGGTCCCGCCACTCCCGCAGATCCGCGGGTCGGATCATCGTCCACCTGCCTTCCCACTGTCGTACGTCCGGCACGCTCCGGTGCCCCGCAGCGGTCGCCTTCCCCGGGTGGGGCGGCTCACTCCCGGAAAGCGGGCCCGCCGCTCCACCCGGGCCGCACCGGCGGTCAGCCCGCGTCGACCTCGCGGCCGTCCTCGGACCACAGCGTGTGGAACACCCCGTCCTTGTCGGTCCGGTGGTAGGTGTGGGCGCCGAAGTAGTCGCGCTGGGCCTGGGTGAGCGCGGCCGGCAGCCGGTCGGCGCGCAGCGCGTCGTAGTAGGCCAGCGCCGCCGAGAAGCCGGGGACGGGCACGCCGTTGTGGACGGCCGACGCCACAACCTCCCGCCAGTCGTCCTGCGCGGCGGCGGTCTCGTCGGCGAACCGCCGGTCCGACAGCAGGCTGGGCAGGTCCGGATCGTTGTCGTAGGCGGCGGTGATCCGGTCCAGGAACGCGGCCCGGATGATGCAGCCGGCGCGCCAGATGCTCGCGATCCGGCCGAGGTCGATGTCCCAGTCGTAGGTGTCGGAGCCGGCCTGGATCTGGTGGAAACCCTGGGTGTAGGAGACGATCTTCGACGCGTACAGGGCCTGCTCGACCTGGTCGGCGAAGGTCGCGGCGGCCTGGGCCGGCAGCGGGGTGGGGCTCGGCCCGGCCAGGTCCCGGGAGGCCTCGCGCAGGGCGGCGTGGCCGGACACGGAGCGGGCGAAGACGGCCTCGGCGATGCCGGAGACGGGCACGCCCAGGTCCAGGGCGGTCTGCACGGTCCAGCGGCCGGTGCCCTTCTGCTCGGCCTGGTCCAGGACGATGTCGACGAAGGGCTTGCCGGTCGCCGCGTCGGTGTGGGCCAGGACCTGCGCGGTGATCTCGATGAGGTAGGAGTCCAGCCGCCCGGTGTTCCAGGTCCGGAAGACCTCGGCGATCTGCGCGGGCTCGTAGCCGGCGATCCGGCGCAGCAGGTCGTAGGCCTCGGCGATGAGCTGCATGTCGGCGTACTCGATGCCGTTGTGCACCATCTTCACGAAGTGGCCGGCGCCGTCGGGGCCGATGTGGGTGGTGCACGGGGCGCCGTCCTTGGCCTTGGCGGCGATCCGCTCCAGCATGGGGCCGAGGGACTCCCAGGACTCCTTGGAGCCGCCGGGCATGATGGAGGGCCCGTTGAGGGCGCCCTCCTCGCCGCCGGAGACGCCGGTGCCGACGAAGTGGATGCCCCGCTCGCGCAGTTCGCGCTCGCGGCGGCGGGTGTCCTCGAAGTGGGCGTTGCCGCCGTCGATGATGACGTCGCCCTCTTCGAGCAGCGGCGCGAACTGGCGGATGACGGCGTCGGTGGGCGCGCCGGCCTTGACCATGACGAGCAGCCGCCGGGGCCGCTTGAGGGCGGCGACGAACTCCTCGGGCGTCTCGGTCGCGACGAACGTCCCCTCGTCGCCGTGCTCGTCGACCAGCGCCCTGGTGCGGGCGGTGGTGCGGTTGTGCAGGGCCACGGTGTAGCCGTTGCGGGCGAAGTTGCGGGCGAGGTTGCCGCCCATGACGGCGAGTCCGGTGACTCCGATGTCGGCCTGTGCGCTCATCTGCCTGGCTCCTGGTGCCGCCCCTGGGGGGCGGGTCCTGGTGGTGGGCGGTGTCGTTGGCGTGGGCGTGTCGTGGGTGTCCGGCGCTGCCGTCGGGTGCCGCGGCGGTCCGGCGCGGCGCGGGGCGGC
>Ga0164242_10008893_pt1 | contig 10870 bp, 9 predicted proteins | sample OricomgcompostMG_FD_108783 | JGI IMG/M metagenome (GOLD analysis project Ga0164242, IMG submission 108783) | Miracle-Growth compost microbial communities from Emeryville, California, USA - Original compost - Miracle growth compost (MG) ...
CGCAGGACGCGCATGATCTCCTCGCCCGTGACCGAGTCGAGCGCGCCCGTCGGCTCGTCGGCCAGGACGAGGCGACGCGGCCCGACCAGCGCCCGCGCGATCGCGACGCGCTGCTGCTGGCCGCCCGACATCTCGTCGGGGAACCGGTCCGCCAGCTCCGCGACGCCGACCTCGGCGAGCGCCGCGAGCGCCTCGCGGCGGGCGACGCGCGCCGCGAGGCCGTCGAGCTCGCGCGGCAGCGACACGTTCTCGGCGGCCGTCAGCGCGGGGATGAGGTTGAAGTCCTGGAACACGTAGCCGACGCTGCGCCGCCGCAGCCGGGCCCGCGCCTTCGCGTCGAGCGCGGACAGCTCGGCGCCCGCGAGCGTGACGGTGCCGCCGGACGGGGTGTCGAGGCCCCCGACGATGTTGAGCAGCGTCGACTTGCCGGAGCCCGACGAGCCCATGACGGCGACGAGCTCGCCGAGCCGCACGTCGAGGTCGACGCCGTCGAGCGCGCGGACCTCGGTGGCGCCCGCGCCGTGCACGCGCGTGACGCCGCGCGCGCTCAGCAGCACCGGGCCGAACGTGCCGCCGCTCACCGCGTCACCGCCGGCCGGTCGGTCGGGCTCGGCGCTCCGGCGGGGGTCGCGGAGGGGGTCCGGCCGGCGGCCGCCGCGCGTGCGACGCGCGCCTCGACGTGGTCGAGCCAGCGGACCTCCGCCTCGGCGGCGAACACGAGGCTGTCGAGCACGAGCGACCAGGCGAGGTCGTCGCCGACGCCGCCGGCGGGCAGGTCGGCCTTGAGCCGGGTGAGGTCGCGCAGCGCGCGGAGCGTCTCGGTCCGCTGAGCCTGGACGATCGCGCGGACGTCGACCCCCGGCGCCGTCACGGCGAGCGCGAGCTTGATCGTCAGCTCGTCGCGGGACGGCGCGCTGCGGACGACGGGCGTCGACCACCAGTGCGCGAGCTCGGTGCGGCCGGCGTCCGTCAGGCGGTAGCGCTGCACGTCGTCGTCGCCGGGCTCCGGCTGCACGAGGCCGTCGCGGACGAGGCGGTCGAGCGTCGTCGACACCTGGCCCATGTTGAGCGGCCACGTGCCGCCCGTGCGGTGCTCGAACTGCTGGCGGAGCTGGTAGGCGTGCATCGGCTCGTCGGCAAGCAGCGCGAGCAGCCCTTGGCGGACGGACATCGGACCCCCTGGTTATCGAGTAACGCGGAAGTTACCCAGTAACCCACAGGCCGTCAACGATCTTCGTCACCGAACCTCCGCACGAGGTCGCCCGGCCCGCGGCGCACGTCCCCCTAGAATCTGCGCGTGATCTTCAAGGCGGTGGGCGAGGGCAGGCCCTACCCGGACCACGGGCACGAGTCCGTCAAGGACTGGGCCGAGGTCGCGCCCCGCCTCGTCCGGCTCGACGAGCTGGTCACCACCAAGCGCACGCTCGACCTGGACCACCTGCTCGCCGAGGACTCGACGTTCTACGGCGACCTGTTCGCCCACGTGGTGCAGTACAAGGGCGTGCTGTACCTCGAGGACGGGCTGCACCGCGCGGTACGCGCCGCGCTCCAGCAGCGTCCCGTGCTGCACGCCCGGGTGCTGGTGATCTCGTGACGGACCCCGACCGCGCGCGCAGCCTGCGCCGGCGCCACGTGCACGAGCGCCAGGCCGTCGTGTTCGGCGTGCTCCTCGCGGGGCTCGCGGTCGTGGGTCTCGCCGCCGCGGCCGTCTACACCGGCAGCATCGACGCGCCGTTCCTCTCCCGCGGCTTCGACGCCGAACCGACGCCGACGCACACGGTCGACCCGTACCCCTGCCCGCCGAAGGGCGCGAAGCCGGTGGCGTACAAGAGCGTCGTCGTGAACGTCTACAACACGACCGACCGCGCGGGCCTCGCGGGCGCGACCGCCGCGGAGTTCGAGCAGCGCGGCTTCAAGAACGGCAAGACGGGCAACGCGTCGCCGTACTCCGGCGTCGCGGTCGTGGTCTTCGGGACGCAGGGCATCGCCGCCGGGTACACCGTCGCCGCCCAGGTCCCCGGCTCGGTGCTGCGGCTCGACGCTCGCAAGGGCGCGGCCGTCGACGTGCTGATCGGCGACGCCTGGAGCGACCTCGCCGCGGTGGACGACGTCGACCTCGACCCCGCCGCCGCGATCCCGACGCCCGCGACGTGCACGCCGCTCGACGAGCTCGGCGCGCCCAAGGCGCCGGCGTCGAAGCCCGTGGCCACGCCGGGGTCCACGGCGGCGACCAAGAAGTAGCGCGGACCGCGTGCGCGGCTCAGGGCCGCGCGACCTCGTCCCGCGGCTCGGCCTCGCCGTCCTCGGCCCCGGCCTCGTCGCGGGGTGCCGCGTCCTGCTCGCCCACCACGCCCGGCGAGACCGGCTCGGTGCTCGTGCCGCGGCGGCGGGCGATCCACCGCATCCCGTGGAACGCGAGCAGCAGCGCCGCCGTCCCGAGCGCGATGCCGGTGAACTTCATCTTGCCGACGACCCACGTGTAGTCGGCCGTGCCGATGATCAGCGCCATCGCCGCGGGCATGAGGTTCTCGGAGCGCGAGAAGTCGACCTTGGCCTGGATCCAGATGCGCGCGCCGAGCAGCGCGATCATCCCGTAGAGCACGGTCGTCGCGCCGCCGAGGACGCCCGACGGCACCGTCTGGATCGCGCGCCCGAACTTCGGGCTCATGGCGAGCACGAGCGCCCCGAGGCCGGCCACCCAGTACGCGGCCGTCGAGTACACGCGCGTCGCGGCCATGACGCCGATGTTCTCCGCGTACGTCGTGGTGCCGGACCCGCCACCGAGGCCGGCGAGCGTCGTCGCGACGCCGTCGGCCAGCAGCGCGCGGCCCGTCACCGCGTCGAAGCTCGTGCCCGTCATCGCCGCGACGGACTTCACGTGGCCGATGTTCTCCGCGACGAGCACGAGCACCACCGGCAGGAACATGCCGACGACGCTCACGTCGAACGACGGCGTCACGAAGTGCGGCAGCCCGACCCAGTCGGCCCGCCTGACCTCGTCGAACCCGACCTCGCCCTGCACCAGCGCCGCGACGTACCCGACGAGCACGCCGAGCAGGATCGCGAGCCGGCCGAGCATGCCGCGGAACAGCACGGTGATCGCCAGGATCGCCACGAGCGTGACGGTCGCCGTCACGGGCGCCGTCTTGTAGCTGTTCCACGCGGCGGGCGCGAGGTTGAGGCCGATCATCGCGACGATCGTGCCGGTGACGACCGGCGGCATCAGCACGTCGATCCAGCGCGTGCCCACGCCGTGCGCGACCAGGCCGACGAGCGCGAGCGTGACGCCCGTGACGAGGATGCCGCCGACCGCGACGGCCTGCCCGTGCGACGCCGTCGCCGCCTGCACCGGCACGATGAACGCGAAGCTCGACCCGAGGTAGGACGGCAGCCGGTTGCCGGTGATGAGCAGGAAGCCGATCGTGCCGACCGCCGAGAAGAACAGCGTCGTCTGCGGGTCGAAGTCGGTCAGCAGCGGCACGACGAACGTCGCGCCGAACATCGCGACCACGTGCTGCAGCCCGATGCCGATGGTGCGGGGCCACGTCAGGCGTTCGCCGGGCGTGACGACCGCGCCGGGCGCGACGTGCCTGCCGTCCCCGTGGACGCGCCATCCGAGAGCAGTCACCGCGGCCTCCTCGCCGTCGTGCCGCCGGTGCCGGCCCGCGGCGGTCGGACGGAGCGTATCGGCGGGACGGGCGGCGGGGGCGCGGCTCGGTCGCGGACGCGCCGAGCCGCTGGTCAGCCGCGCTTCGCGGCACGGCGGGCGGCCGGGGGCGCGGGACGCCCGGCCCGCCGTGCGTGCGCGGCGGCGACGTGTCACCTTGGTGGCAGCGGGCGCGCCCCCGCGCCCCGAGAGGGAGGACCGTCCGATGACCGAGCCGAACCCTGAAGCCCGCGACATCCCGCTGCCCGACCACGTGATCGAGGGCGAGCCGTCCGACGAGGTGAAGGCCCGCATCGCCGAGAGGACTTCCGGCGAGTGGCCCGACCCCGTCGAGGCGACCGCGCCGAAGGCCGAGCCCGACGACGAGGACGCCGTCCGCGACGACGACGAGGTCGACGAGTCGGCCGCGCAGACGCGCCCGGCCGTCGCGTTCCCGATCGCCGGGCCGATGACGGGGTCCGTCGTGCCGCCGGGGATGGTCAACCCGCAGTGACGCCCGACGTCCCGGGCTCGTCGCACGCCCGGGACGTCCGGCCCTCGGTTGCTCAGGTGGGGCCGACGCCGGCTCGCTAGCCTGTCCTCGCGCGCGGCCGCCGACGGTCGCCACTGCCTGGGAGGCTCCCCTGCACACGACGTGGTCCCGTCTTGCCCGCTCGACGACAGCGCTCTGGACGGCGTTCGCGCTCGTGCACGCCTGGCTCGTGTTCGTCGGCGTGGTGTGGATCCCCGCGAAGGCGTTCTGGGACCTCGACCTGTACCGCTACTGGATGTGGCTCGGCCTGCACCGAGGCGACTGGCCCGTGCTGTCCGGGCCGTGGGTGTACCCGGCCGGCGCGCTGGTGCCGATGCTCGTCGCGTCGGTCGCGGGGACCGTCGGGACCGCGGCGTACGCCACGGCGTGGTCGGTGATGATCACGCTGCTCGACGCGGCCGCGATGGTCGCGCTGCTGCACGCGCCGCTGCTCGTCCGGCGCGGGCTGCCGGGGGTCGGCGGCGGCTCCGGGTCCGGGTCCGCCGAGGGCGAGGGCGCGCCCGCCGACGACCTGCCGAGCCGGCGCACGCTCGCCGGCGGGTGGTGGTGGCTCGCCTTCCTGCTGCTGCTCGGCCCGATCGCGATGGGACGGCTCGACGCCGTCGTCGCGCCCGTGACGATCGTCGCGCTCGTCGTGGCGCTGCGGCACCCGCGCGTCGCGTCGGTGCTGCTCACGGCCGGTGCGTGGATCAAGGTCGCGCCGGGCGCTCTGATGCTGCCGCTGTTCGTCTCGGCGCGCCGGCAGTGGCGCGACGTCGTGGTCCCGGCCGCGATCGTGTGCGCGGTCGTCGTCGGGCTCGTCGCGCTGGGCGGCGGGCTCGCGAACGTCGCGTCCTTCCTCACCGAGCAGGGCGAGCGCGGCATGCAGATCGAGGCGCCCGCCGCGACGCCGTGGCTCGTCTGGGGCCTGTGGTCGTCGGACGTCACGCGGTTCCTCGACCGGGAGATCATCACGTACGAGATCACCGGGCCGGGCCTGCACGTGGCGGTCGACGTGCTCGGCTGGCTGCTGCCGCTCGCGCTGCTCGCGTCGGTCGGGCTCCTGTGGTGGCGGCGCGAGCGCGTCGGCCAGGGCCTGTGGAGCGACGAGCGCGCGGACGTCGAGCTGCTGACGCGCGGGTCGATGCTCATGGTCCTGGTGCTGCTCGTCTTCAACAAGGTCGGGTCGCCGCAGTACATGGGCTGGCTCGCGGCGCCCGTCGCGGTCGCGCTCGCGCTGCGGCTGCCGCGGTGGCGCGCGACCGCGCTCACGACGCTCGGCATCGGGCTCGCGACGCAGATCGTCTTCCCGTGGGGCTACGACGAGGTCGTGGGCGGCGGGCCGGGCGTGACGCTCGTGCTCGCGGCCCGCAACCTCGCGCTCGTCGTGCTGCTCGTCGTCACCGTGCGCGAGCTGCTGCGCGCGCCCGGCGACGCGTCACGGGACGGGGTGCGCCTGCGCGGCGGCGACGAACGCGAGGGTCGCGGCGTGCGACGAGCCGTCGTCGATCGCTGAGTCCGGCAGTGTCAGCGCCTGCGACCACGCCTTCGCCGCGTCGGCCCTGCCGGCCAGCGCGGCGTACCCGAGCAGGTAGCCGCCGAACTGCACGGCCGGCCCGCCCGGCGCCGCCTCCGCGACCTGCGCCCGGATCCGGTCCGGGTCGCCCGCGAGGTAGCGCTGCACGGGGCCCATCGGGATGAGCTGGATCCCGAGGATCGCGTTCGCATCCGCGCTGAACCACGTGGCGTAGTCGCGCTTGCCGCCCCAGTTCAGCGAGACGACCTGGTGGTCGAAGCCGGCGGGCAGCGCGGTGTCGGTCCAGTAGGTGCGCGCCGCGAGGGCCTCGTTCGACGCGAGCCAGGCCGCCTCCGTGCCGAGCGCGTGTTGGTCCGTCGCCGCGGCCCACAGGCCGAGCCCGTTCCAGGCGTTGACGGCCTCCGACGACGACTCCTGGTTGTTGCCGTCCGCGAACGGCGCCGTGCCGCTGGCCCACGAGTGGCCCGCGTACGGGTCGACCATGCGCAGCTGCGGCAGCTCGTCGGACGGCTGCGCCGCGGCGATCTCCTGCGCGAGCAGGTTCATGACGGGCGCCCAGCGCTTCGCGAGCTCGGCGTGCCCGTCAGCCAGCAGGCCCGCCGCGGAGAGCAGGTAGCCGTCGTGGAAGTGGTGGTCGTTGAGCTGGTCGGAGCCGAACGACGCCTCGAGGCCCAGGGCGGAGTGCGCGCCCTCGTCGTAGACGACGCACTCGGTGGCGCGCCGCTCGCAGCCGCGCGGCTCGGTCCATCGGTCGAGCGCCTGCTCGGTCGTCGCGCGCAGCTGCGCGACCTGCCGCGCCAGGCCGAGCTGCTCGCCGAGCGTGACGAGCGTCGCGGCGCGGTACAGCGCCTTGCCGCCGAAGTAGGTGTCCGTCGGGAAGGGCTTGGTCGCGGCGACGTCCTTCGTCACGGCCGCCTTGATCGCCGCGACGTGGCCCGACGGGACGCCGTCGAGGTCGAACGCGCCGGTCGCCGCCACGGTCGGGGCGAACGCCGTGAGACTGCGACCCGCGCAGAGCTTGAGGTCGCCGTAGACGCTGGGGTAGGTGCCGAGAGCGCAGCCCGCGCGCTGCGGCTGCGCGCCCGCGCGGTGGTGCGGCATGAGGACGTACGCGCCCGGGCCGTCGGTGTCGTAGTCGAGCGTCGTGCGGGCGACGCCGTCGCCGACGCCGTAGGAGACGTCGACGCCCGTGACCGGGTGGCGGGCCGCGTCGGCCAGCGCCTCGGCCGCGTCGGCGTGCGCGCCGTCGGGCAGCGCGTACCAGCCGGCCGTCGCGTCCTTGTCGAGGTGCATCGTGCCGGCACCGGCGCCCGGGGTGACGAGCGCCCACGTGCGGCCGTCGACCGTCGCGGACGCGCTCGCGCCCTCGGCCGCGGTCGACCCCGTGGCGCTCGGGCTCGACCCGCCGACGCCGGGCGCGAACGAGCCGCCCTGCGCCGTCGTCGTCACCGTGACTCCGCGCTTCGCGGTGAACGTCACGTACGGCGTGCCCTCCGCGAGCCCGACCGTGCCGATGACCGCGCCGGACGCGTCGAGCAGGTCGACGGTCACGGCGACCGGGTCCGCGGCCGAGATCCGGGACGCGACGGCGCCGGCGACCGCGACCGTCACCGCGGGCACGTGCGGCCCGGCGATGGTCTTCTCGGTCGGCACCGGCTTCGGCAGGCCCAGCGTGAACCCGTCGCCGGTCAGCGCGAACGACAGCGGCTCCGCGAACACCGGCTGCGGCGCGTCGCCGAACGCGAGCCCGCTGTACCAGCGGTCGGTCGGCGGCAGGACGCCCGGCGCGAGCCGCGCGGGGCCGAGCTGGGTGACGGCCTTGTGCGTGACACCCGCGACGAGCGACGCCGTGTCGACGTCGGGCGGGGTGGCGTCCTCCGGGCCCTGCGCGGCGGCCGGGTGCGCGCCGCCGGACGCGCCGGGCGTCGTGGCGGCGTCCGAGCCGCCCGGCCCGCAGGCCGCGAGCGCGAGCGCCGTCACGGCCGCCGCGGCGGTCGTGGCCAGGCTGGTCGTCAGGCTGGTCGTCAGGCTGGTCGTCAGGCTGGTCGTCAGGGCCGTCTTCCGGGTGGTGGTCGGCAGGCTTCGGTTCCTCGTCATGCCCCTCCTCACGGGGTCGGCCAGCGGCCGGTGGGTGGCGGGTCAGCCGAACGTGCGGTGCAGGTAGCCCTTCACGGCGTCCGCGACGGTCGTCACGGGACCCTCGTTGCGGAGCGCCAGGGTCGCGGTCACCGGCGCGCCCGACGAGACGACGCCGTCCTGCGCGCCGTCGGTCAGGCCGTCGACCTGGACCGTCGCGATCGCCTCGGCCTTGCCGCCCGCGGTGCGGACGTCGAGGCGCACGACGTGGCCCGTCAGCGAGTGGCGGATGGGCAGCTCGACGTCGACGCGCGCGTGCGGCTCGACCCGGGCGTACTCCTTGGCGCTGAGCGTGTACTCGGCCTGGACGTACAGCGTGCTCGCGCGCTCGACGGTGGCGAGGTCGGACGCGCCCGGCACGAACGTGCCTCGCTCGGCGGCGATCCTCGTCACCCGGCCGGCCGCGCTGGCCAGGACCACGAGGTGGCCCTTGGCGTCGATCGTCGTGCCCTCGATCGTGTCGACGTGGTACGTCTTGCGGTCGTACTCGAGGGTCGCCGAGTCGATGGTGAACAGCGGCTGGCCCGCCTTGACGGTGTCGCCGACGTCCACGGCCTGGTCGACGACGAGCCCCGCGTAGGGCGTGCCGACCTCGTACGTCTTGGCCAGGATCTGCGCGGAGTCGCTCGCGGCGCGCCCGCGGGACTCGTTGAGGTGGTACGTGGCCAGCGCCGCGACGACGAGCACGACGAGGAAGCCGACGAGCAGCTTGAACCGGTTGGCGAGGGTCATGCGGCACCTCCTGCGGCGAGGGCGGGGCGGGCGGTCCGGGCGGCGCGGGCGGCCTGCCGGGCGGCGCGTCGGCCGCGGCGGGCCTCGCGCCAGGCGGTCAGCACGAAGCCGCCGAGGATGAGGGTGTTGGTCGCGTTCCACGCGAGCGCGAGACTCGGCGCCCCGCTCGAGACGTCCTTCCAGACGGCGACCACGGTCGTCAGCAGCAGGAACCAGAAGAACAGCACCTGCGGCCCGATGAACGCGAAGGGCGAGCGGTAGGCGCCCTTGCGCCCGGTGACGTGCCAGACCTGCTCACGCTTGAAGAACGCGCCCACCAGCGCGCGCACGTAGATGGGGAACGAGACCGACGCCAGGAGCAGCACCTCCCAGCGGAACGAGCCGAGCGTGTAGAACGCGAGCACGACCTGCATGACGTAGAACCCGGCGTAGAAGGCGAACCACTGGCCGGTCGACAGCGAGAGGTTCATCGGCGTCAGGCCGAAGTAGATCTGCAGCGGCGGCACGAGCAGCAGGAGCAGCGGCGCGATGCCCGTGAGGTAGTGCGTCGCGGTCACCGTGTACTGCAGGCGCTGGTCGAGCGTGAGGTTGCGCCGCGGCGCGAGCGGGTTGTGGCCGAACATGATCTCGAACCCGCCGGTCGCCCAGCGCTGCTGCTGCTTGGTGTACGCCTCGATCGTCTCGGGGGTGTCGCCGACGGCGAGCGTCGTCGGGATGTAGACCGTGCGCCAGCCCTTCTCGTGCAGCATGAGCGAGGTCCACACGTCCTCCGACTTCGAGTCGGAGTAGATGCCGCCGACGGAGTTCACGGCCGTGCGGCGGAAGATCACGTTCGTGCCGACGCAGAACGCCGCGTTGAACCTGTTCCGGCCCGGCTGCACGAACCGGTAGAACACCGCCTGCATGTAGCCCGCGCCGCGGCTGACGACCGAGTGCAGGTTGCCGTACGTCTGCGGCGTCTGGACGAACGCGACGTCGTCGCCCGCGAAGAACGGCACCGTCTCGTGCAGGAACTCCGGGTAGGGCACGAAGTCGGCGTCGAGCACCACGAAGTACTCGCCGCGCGTGATGGACAGCGCGTGGTTGACGTTGCCGGCCTTCGCGCCGCCGCTCGACAGCCGGCGGACGTAGCGCGCACCGAGCTCGGCGGCCAGGTCGCGGACCGCGTCCGAGCGGCCGTCGTCGAGCACGTACGTCTCGTGACGCCCCTGCATCGCGACCGCCGCCGTCACGGTGCGGCGGATCGTCTCGAGGTCCTCGCCGTACGTCGTGACGAAGACGTCGACCGTCGCCGGACGGTCGTGCACGTACATCTGCCAGCGCCACGGACGCTGCTCGTCGTGCTCGCGGGCGATCTGCGCGAGGTCGTACAGGCGGTCCTGCGCGGCGTGGAACGCCCAGTCGCGCGGGTTGTGGCCGCTGGCCAGCACCGTCCACATCGCCAGGAGCGCGTGCGCGACGAGCACCGTCTCGGCGGCGATGACCATCGTGTACGGCAGCCAGTCGCCGCGGTTGTGGGGGTTGAGCAGGAACGCCGCGTAGACGACGATGCCCGCGGTCGCGAGGAGCACCAGGAGCGCGAGGCTCGGGCTCTGGGCCGCCTCGTTCTCGGGGGAGCTGCGGGGTGCGGCGTCCGGGTGGTCGGAGAGTCGGGGCTCGGTGGCGAGCCGGTCGAAGGCGGTCGTGGTCATGGTGCTCCCGTCGTCGGTCCGGATGACGGGGCGCCGGGCCGGTCGCGGCCCCGCGGACGTCCCGCGTCAGGGCCGCGGGGCGCAGTGCTCCCGTCGGTGCGACGGCGTCGGTGGCGCCGGGTGCACGGGGACCTCGCGCCGCTCCGGCGGCGGGGTGCGCCCGCCGGACGTGCCGCGGCGGTGCGATCCCTCGTGGATGTCCTCGACGCTAGGCGGCGCGTCCCGGCGGCGTCGACCGCGAGCACTCGAGGCCGCGGTCACACCCCGCCCCGTCGGTGCGGGCCGGCCGGGGGTGTCGCCGCAGGTGGCGGCGCACCACGTGCCCGGGCGAGCCGAGCCCGAACTTGACACACGTCCATCTCACCCCGCGAGACGACCGCCGCGCCCGGCGCGGTTCGGCGCGCGGCAGCTCGGCCGACGGGCCGCGCCCCGGCCGCGCGGTGGGACGGGGTCGGGGCGCGGGGCGGGGCCACGTCAGACGTGCGGGGCGACCTCGTCGGCGACCAGGGCCAGGTGGTCGAGGTCGTGCAGGTCGAGGGTCTGCAGGTAGACGCGCGTGACGCCGAGGCCCGCGAGCCAGGCGAGGCGGTCGACGA
>Ga0164242_10008894_pt1 | contig 10870 bp, 9 predicted proteins | sample OricomgcompostMG_FD_108783 | JGI IMG/M metagenome (GOLD analysis project Ga0164242, IMG submission 108783) | Miracle-Growth compost microbial communities from Emeryville, California, USA - Original compost - Miracle growth compost (MG) ...
GAAAAAGCGCAAGCGCTCCTTGTCCGGTAACTGCGTCACGAGCGGTCATACACGGATACGCGGAACGTTGAGCAGCTCACGGCGATAAGACGCGACAAGCGTCAGACCGGCGATCAACGCCACAGTGACGGCCAGAGCAGGTATTCTCGTTCGCATGGGGGCGACTTGCCATGAGCAGTGGTTGCGCTCGTCCTGATTCTAGCACCGGCGACGGGCAACGTCACATAACGTCCGACGCCACCCAGAGCAACCAGAACCGAGAGTCCGGGGACCGCCAGCATGTAAGCACGTCGCCTCACGGCCTTTGCTCAAATAGGCGGGGGCTGGCCGCCCCCCGGCAGAGAGCCCTGGCCGTTCTTGCGACGGCGCGACCGGCCGCCGCGGCGGCGGCGGCGGCCGGATTTCGCCGGTGACCCTGCTTCGTCAGCCGGTTTGCGGTTGCCAAGGTCGTCGTTCGGATCGTCCGTCGCGTTTTCGAGAGCTCCCTCAAGCGGTGGCGCCGAAGCTTCAACAGCCGGCGCCGCGTGGCTGAGCTTCCCCGTAGCAGAGCTAGGAGGTGCAGGCGGCGCCGGCGCAAAAGACGTCGGCTTGCTGTCTGGCGTGTCGGTGATCACCGTCTGATCTGCCGCCTTTGCGGCAGATGCCGCCTTGCTACGGCCACCGCCCCGGCGGCCGCGACGGCTCGTTTTCACCGGAAGGGGGGCGTCCTCGGCTGTGGTCTTGGCTGGCGTCTGCGCGTCGTCCTCTATCCCCGTCGCCTGTGGCGCATGAACCGCCGTCGCCTGCGGCATATGAGCTGCGAGTTGCGGCTCCTTTGTGGATGCAGGGGCGCCGGCGGGTCTCTGCGACGGCCGGCGCTTAGGCGCAGGCTGGCGCAGCTCGCTCGCTGACGGCTGCTCCCGTTGTGGGACCGGCGACGGCCGTGACTGCGGCTCCTGTTGCTCTGGCTCGCGCTGCAGCTCCTGCTGCTCAGGCTCGCGCGGTAGCGGCGTCCCCTCGCCTTCGGGCGTCGGGCCTCGCACGCCGCGGCCACCGCCGCGACCCCGCCTGCTACGTCCCCCCGCCGCCGGCGCCTGCAAACCATCGCCGGTCGCCGGCGCCACGCGCGCCGGCCGCCGGGCAGGGAACGTTTGCCAATCGATGTAGTGGACCTCGTCGGCGTGCACCAGCAGCTCTTTGTGCACCGACTTGTCTCTATCGCACCAAAGCGTCAGCGTCGCCCCCGACTCTTTGGCCGCGACAATCGCCGGAATGAAATCGCTGTCGCCAGCGACGAGAATGACATGTTGGATCTGCCCCGACGCCGCATGCCGCACGAGGTCGACCGATAACTGCACATCGACGCGCTTTTGCGCGAACACTTCCTTGTCACCGTCTCGACGACGCTCCAGCTTGCCCAGCCGGATCTGCCAACGATCGATGTCTTGGATCTCGGCAGCAAACCGTTCGTGCGCCGCCATGCGCCGCAGCTCATCCTCGGTCGGCCGCTCCGACATCCACGGCGGACAGTAATAGAAGTAACAGCGCATCAGATCGAGCGGGGTGCTCTGGCGCAGCGGTTTCAGAAGGTAATCGGCCAGACGGGTATAATCCGGGCTGACTTTGGCATCCTGCAACTGCTTGAGCAGGTAGCCTCCGTCGATGAATATTGCAGCTCGCATAAAGAGAGATGGTATCCTTTCAAATCGACTTGACGAGCCTCAGGACAGGAGGAGTACCGGACCGGTAAGCCTGCCCCTGAACGCGGCTCGCGCGCAAATGCGCCAGCTTCTCGCCTAGCGCCTGCTGCGCTTCGGTCATGACGCCCATGAGCGTCCTGTTGACCTGATCGATCTCGTTCCAGAGCCGCCGCGCTTCGGGGCGGGCCTGCATGTCGAACCCACCCTGGATCGCCACTGCGTCCAGGGCGCGAAAATTATGGAACGCTGCCTCGCGAAGACGCATCACCGCGAAGAACTCCTCGGGCCCGCGGCTTTCGAGTACCGTCAGGGCTTCGTAGCCACGCTTGAGGTAGACCTCGAGAGCAGCCAGGACTTTGGCGTTAAGATCTTGCATTTATCGCACACCCGTCAAGTTATTTACGTCCCCAGCACTCCCGTCTTTAGGCGCTGAGACGACTGAATTCTCTTCAGAAACGCCGAATTCGCGAGGCCTGTCATATGGTTCGTAGGCCGTCTCGCCGCTGCCGAAGCGTGCCGCAAGGACGTTCCCTTGGGCATGGAGCCCCGCGAGGCGGGACTGCATGGCGCCAAACTGTCGCTTCAATTGCTCTTGACGTTCGTTCAGGCGGCGCGTCTGGTTTTCGATCGACTGGTTCTGCTGGAGGATCAATTCGTTCAGGCCACGCACGCGACTTGCCAGCGCCCCGCTTACGGGATCCTTAAGATGACGGATCGTCTCTGCGAGCCGCGCGGCAACGCCCAGACCGCTCTCGGACGCGACGAAGAGCTTGGCGACTCCATCATAGTCAGTCGTGAGAGCCGCCTTGAGCTTCCTATTGTCGACCTTAAGCTCGCCTGTGTGGGCGTCGGTCGTAATGCCGACCTCAGCCAAGCTACCGTAGCGCCCCTGGGTCGCCGCTCCGCCCGCCAGCTGCGACTGCATCTGGCGCAGCATCGAGCGGACATCGCCGTCACCCGCCAGCTTACCCTCAGCGTGCGTGCCACCCGGTGCGACGGCGAACTGCTGGTTCATATAGCGTGCGACCTGGTTGTATTTGTCGGTGAACAGCTTGATGTTGCCGAGCGTCTTCTCGAGATCGGGGCGAACCTCGACATGCACACGCGTTCCCGGCGCAGCACGCTTAGCGTCAAGCTTCACGCCGCCGATCAGATCGTCGATCTGGTTGCCACGGCGTGTGATCGGCACGCCCTCAAAACGCGCATCGAGACTGCGGGCTTGCTTGAGATCCTGGAATTCGAGATAGGTCGTGTCGGGATCAAGATGCACCGCCGCTTCAGCACCTGTAGCGACGCTGGTCACGAGCAGACGGAAAGGCTCGCCGCTCATGCCCGTATGTATAATCTGCGCTTGTACGCCCGCCCCCGCGTCGTTGATCTTGGCGGCAACGTCGCGCAGCGTCGAGCCTGGATCGACGACCACATCCGCAAGCTTGCCGCCGCCCATCTCGATCTGCAGGAATCCGAAGCCGACCGGCGTCTTATCCTTATCGGGGAACGCGAAGGCCAAATGTTTGTCAGCCGCAGCAAGTCCCTTCACTTCCAGATCGTAAGCGCCGGGCACGGCCGGGCCCTCAACTTGGCCGCCGACGATGTCGGGATGTGAGGAGTCGAGCTTCAGGGTGGTAAAACGAGACGGCGTCGCGAGCTCGTTCAAGGCGCTACCGAGATCACCCAGCATGCCAGCGAGAGAGCTATATTCGTTCTTTTCTGCGGCAACATGGTCCCGTCGCCCGCGCGCTTGCGCGAGCGGAACACGCTCGACCTCCATAATGCGGTCTATGAGCGGGTTGGCAAACCCGGCTGCTCCGGCTCCCCCGGCTCCAATGCCCTGCACGCGCATGGGACCCCCTTACCTGGGACCTCGACTCCATGACTTCTCTTCGTAATGAGGCCATCGGCAAGAAAGACGCGAGCTGAACCTAGCGGGGGCCACCGTCCGTTAAAAATTCAATGATTTCAAAGGATATAAGTCTCAAGCCCTTCACTGCCGGGTCGGCAAGGGCACGGCGGCCTCAGACGCTCCCGCCCCACGCGCGGTCGTTTCCGCGACCCGCGCCACGCGCCACAACAAACCGGTCGTGGCGAGCAGGCAGCATACGGCAACGCCTGTAAGGCCGAACCAAGTAACAACACGCCAGATGTCTTGCGTCACAACGCCGTCTAGAGCAAACGCGACGAGCAGGGCCGTCGCGATTCCGTGCGCAATGGCGAGTTGTTTGCCAGCATGAAGAAACGGCCACCGATCCTTTATCCGCGTGCCGGTCCGGAGCAACTTCCAGCCGAGAGGAACCAACAACCAGTCGACAGGCCAGAAAAGCAAGATGTTCGCGTTGTGCCAGCCGTCCGGATGCCCCGAGAAGGCCCAATTGAGGAGCAGCACCGTCCCGAGCAGCCCTGAGTAAAGCCCCCAGTAGAGCGTCCCGAAGCCTACGCAGCGCCGCGCCGCGCCGGCGAACTGGGGACGGCCAAAGCGGGCGAGCAGCAGCAACAGCAGCGCGCCAAGCAACGAAACCGCGGCTGGAGCGACGAGAACGAAGTAGTCGTTCAACGCCACGGGATAGGTGTCTGGCCGATCGACGAGCACCTGCTCGTCCGTCAGCAGATGCGTGCCGGGAACGACTTGTCCGGCGTCATTGACCGCCTCCGCCTTAAGCAGATAGCGACGCAGATTCGCCGGCAGAAACATGTCTGCCCATACCGTGATCGGGTGATCAATGTTGCTATTCATCATGATATCGAGCGCCGGCACGATGAATGGCACGGCCGCGAGATTACGCCGCACGTAATCGCGAAAGACGCGGCCCGTGGGCGCAGCTGCGTAGCGAGCGCGCAGCTGCCCATCGAGCGCTTGGTCAAGATAGTCGCGCGGAATAGTCGCGCAATTACGCCGCCAGTATTGGTAGGGAAATTCGCGGTTCACAGGCACCGCATTCCACGCGATCTTGTCGTAAAGGCGACGCTTTTGCTGGACCGTGAGGTTGAGTTTGTCCATCACCAAACGGCGACCCGCCTGATCATAGAGACTCACGAAATCATCGAAGGTCCGAACAGTAAGCGTATAGATGAGCGAGCCGCGGTAGAAATTCCAGAGAAAGCCTGGACGCTCAAACGAATAGCCGCCCCAGCCGAAAACCGCATCCGTGCCTGCATAGGGGTCGACGACACGGATACCGGTATGCCCGAAGCGGTCGGCAGCACCGTCGCCCATGCCTACCGTCAGCAGGTAAAAATCGACGGCCCCCACATCACTCGGCACGGTGGGAATATAATAGTGCCGCCCTTCGCTTGCAGCCGCACGGGCCGGCTGCAACCATAAAATCCCCAGAAACAGCAGAAGCAGGAGTCCCATGCCTCCCCGGCTCAGAGCCTTCCTGCCATATCCGCCTGCCAAAACTTGACCCTCCCGCCCGCTTACGAGCCACGGAATCGTCGCTTCAAATCATACGTGTTGATGGTTGCGAATCGACTGTGCCAGCTCGCGCGCCTCGACGTTGCCCGGGTCGATCTCGAGCGCCTCTTCGAGCAACGCCAGCGCCTGCGCGTAATCGCGGCGCTCGAGGTAGAGCTTGCCGAGGTTCACGTAAGGGATCTGTCGAGGCTCCTCGGCGCGTTTGGCGGCTATGGCGCGCTTGAACCAGACGATGGCATCGTCCGCCCGGCCAAGAGCGACCAAATAAAAACCGATATCATTGTAGGCGCCCGCATACTCGGGATCCAGGCCGATCGCCTCACGGCAGAGCTCGATCGCTCGCTGGGTGTCGCCCAGACAATGCTCCATCGTGCCCCAACCCGTCAGCGCGGGCGGCGTCTTGTCGACAAATGCCGAGGCCTTATACTCGTGCAGCGCCGTCACATAGTCGCCGCGTTCGACCGCGGTCCGTCCCCGCTCGAAAAGCTCCGTCGCCCGTCTTTCTATAAATCCGTCCATCTGATCCTTTACGGTCTCTCATCTTTCACCGACTGCAGCATGACTTATAGTTAGTGCCATACCCAAGGACGCCCGTCGGTTCAACGGCTTTTGCATCTGGGCGGCAAAACGCCGCCTCCCAACCCCCTCTCAACCCTCGGATGGCCAATTTCTCCGGTCATTGAGCCGAGATGAGGCGAGGCGGCACGCTACAGGGCGTTTCCGAACGGGGACCGTGCTTTTCGCGGCGCTATCCCCGACTCCATATCTGGACCTGCAGCTTAAAGGGCGCGGCATCAAGGTGGAACGGCACGAAATCTGCATGCTTTCCGCTTATGTCTGCTTCTTGGAGGTCCGCATGGAGCTGATGCGCATTCCCGTCGACGACTATACGACCCCGAATCCGATCACCGTCGACGAGCTGACGCCGATTTCCCAAGTCCTAACCCTGATGGACACCCACGACGTTCGCCACGTCCCCGTACTCCGTGGCCTACGCCCCGTCGGGATTCTGAGCCAGCGCGACCTCAATCTGGTGCGCAACCTATCCGGCGTCGAGACGCTGCGCGCCCGCGATGTGATGATCTCTGAGCCCTATGTCGTCCATTCAGGGGCGCCGCTCGGTGACGTCGTGTTTCACATGTCAGAGCACAAGATCGGTTCGGCGATCGTCGTCGGCGACGACGATCGCATCGATGGCATCTTCACTTTGACCGACGCACTGAACGCACTGATCGAGGTTCTCCGCGGCGATGTTCTAACCGAGCCTTCCTCGTCCTATGATGAGTCGCCGACTCTCTGAAAAGCCCGGAAAGCGGCTAAAGGGCCTAACCAAAATAAATGTACCATTTGGCGTCAGCTCACAGCTATCTGCGGCCGATGAGTCTGTTAAAGCCGGCATCAATCGCCGGCGCTGCCAAGATCCCAACGCTCAACATGCTTATAGAGGAGAATCCGCTGCGCGAGCAGCGTGGCGTGGTCGCTCACGAACTGCTCCAGCCGCGGTCGCTCGGCTACTAGTTCAACGAACACAGCCAGACGCAGGTTCGTAGTCTCCGTATACTCCGATTCGATACGGTCTCCTCCCGAGAAGCCGTAATGGGCGCTATGGGCGGTCGCATTCAAAATGCCGTCGCGCCGCGCCGCTTCGATAATGTGACGAGTGAGAGACTTGCCGAACCACCTGCCCCGCCATCCGCGCGGGGAGGCGACACGGTCACCCTGCCGCAAATAGATGCATAGATGCCCCATTTCGCTCGACGACAATTGATGTCTCGCCTGTTTCACTGCGGCTCTCCTTTGGAGGGAGGCTTCACCTTGCCGTATACCCGAAACAGCACCCGCCTTTCCTGACGCACAAGACGCAGCGACTGTCTCTCGCAACGCCCTGCGATGCTTCCTTTCGGTATGCCGATACGCTGAGAAAGGTAGATACCGGAGTGTCCGCTAAACAGGTACGACAAGAAGCAGGCGACGGCGAAATACAGCAAATATTGGGCCCCGAACAACTCCACACCCATGATCGTGCATGCTAACGGCGTATTTGTCGCACCGGCGAAAACCGCCACGAATCCGAGACCGGCCATAAGGTCGACCGGCAGGTTCAGGACATGCGCCAAAGCCGCGCCAAGTGTGGCTCCAACGAAAAACAAGGGTGTCACTTCGCCGCCTTTGAAGCCGCTGCTCAACGTCAATGCCGTCAGCAGAAGCTTCCACAGCCAACTCCAGGTGGTCACTCCGCCCGGCTTGAAAGCGCTCAGAATCGAGACGGAAGCACCGGCATGCGAGGCGACTCCCAGACCGAGATAAGAACGCGTTCCGAGCAGCCAGGAGATGCCCAGCACGAGCCCGGCCCCCGCGACCGGCCGGAGCCAGTACGGACCTATCAGTTTTTTGAACATCGCCTGAAATGAGTGCGTGGTTTCCGCAAAGAGGAAGCCTGCGAGTCCAAAGGGGATCGCCGCACAGGCGATCTTCAGGAACAAAACGCAATCCTCAGGAAAGCCGGCGTCGCGAATCGCAGGCAGCTCAGACGAGATCCGGTACTGCGTGTGATGGATTCCCCACAAGGAGCACGTCGCATCTCCTATGATGCTAGCCATCAAACACGGAATGAGAGCGTCGTAACGCATGCGGCCGAGCGCCAAGACTTCGAGCGCGAATACCGCCCCGGTCAAAGGAGTGCCGAAAACCGCGCCGAATCCCGCCGCCACCCCTGCCGTCAGCAGGATGCTGACATCCTGAGGCTGCAAGCGGAATATCTGCGCGAAACCCTGGGCGATGCTACCGCCGATCTGGACGGCCGTACCCTCGCGCCCCGCGGACCCGCCAAAAAGATGCGTAGCCACAGTGCCGAGCAATACCAACGGCGCCATACGCAAAGGCACGCCGCCGCCCGGCTCGTGAATCTGCTCAAGAATGAGATTGTTGCCGCCGTCGGAATTCTTACCTAAATGGTGATAGGCGGCCACAATACCCACGCCCGCCAAAGGCAGCAGACCGAGCAGCCAAGGGTGGCCCCAGCGGAATGCGGTCGCTTTTGCCAAACTCCAGAGGAAAAGTGCGACGACTGTACCGCTGGCCACACCCACAGGAGCCGTCAGGAGCAGCCAACGAAGGACATAGCGCACCAGTGCCGCGTGCTCACGCACATCCCAACGAATAGGCATGCTAATAGGCTCCTATTTGCGTCGAGATCGGGGGAGCGGAAAAGCGCGCTTGCTCGGCTAAGTGCGTCATGGCGCTGCGCAAAGGGAGTCGATAAAAGGAGGCGACAGACTCGAGATCTTTGGTCCTTGGGGAATTTGGCATAAAAAAACCTACTCCATGTCGTGGACATGAGTAGGAGTCATCAGCCGTCTCAAGGCGGCGGTTAACGGCGAACTCCATCGCCATTTCTATGTTTTAAGGGTATGTGGAAACGCCATTCTGCGTCAAGCCAGCTTTGCTACACCTCGCCGTAGAAATGCCGCGACCTCGCCGTTCCTCAAGAGGATATGCGCACAACGCGGACGACGAAACGCCGCCCAGGCACCTATGAGAGGCAGGCTCTCTGCGGATGAGAATGCGCTGGCGCCGTATTTGCATTGCGCCTGCGGCCCTAAAGCGCGAGGGACCAAAGGTGCCACTTAGTTTGACTTGGCAGGACATCGGAGAACGGCTGCTACTAGCGATAGTCGCCGGAGCTCTCATCGGCCTCAATCGCACCGAGCACGGTCACTCCGCGGGGCTTAGGACGACGATCCTCGTGTGCCTTGCCGCGACGGTGGCGATGATTCAGGCGAACGTCCTACTTGCCACCGGCGGCAAGACCACCGGGGCCTTTGCCGTCATGGATGTCATGCGTTTGCCGCTCGGGATTCTGTCAGGCATGGGCTTCATCGGCGCAGGGGCGATCATACGCCGCGGCGAACTGGTGAGGGGGATCACTACTGCCGCGACCCTTTGGTTCGTGACGGTGATGGGGCTTTGCTTTGGCGGTGGCCAACTGGGGCTTGGTCTCAGCATGCTCGTTCTGGGCTCATTGGTGCTCGAGGTCTTGAAGCGTGCCGAGAGGCGGCTGCCGCGCGGGGTCCACGTCGCGCTGATGGTCGATGCGGCATTAACCGGTCCGGGGCCGGAAAAGTTCCAACATATGTTCCAGAATCTCGGCATCCAGACGACCACATGCGACGTCACAATCAACAAGGTCGAGCAAGTACGGCGCATGCACTGGGAGTTCCCTTGGCAAGGGCGGGCGAAAGGCACCAGTCTGCCGCCGGCTCTCTCCCAGCTCGCTGAGTGGCCGGGAGTCTTGGTGATACGATTGAAAATCTACTGATCGCGCGGGGGCCGCCAGGAAAATCCTCGGACAGCCGTTCTGATAGACAGAGGCGGGATTGATGCGACGGTCGCCGGAGAATTCTACGAAGAATTCCGCCCGCCCGCGGGCTCGATTTCCAAAGTAAACGAGAACAACTCGGAGTTCTTGGCTGCAGCTATAAATGCAGCAATGCGAGGCCAACCAAGAGGTAATCTGGCTCATCGCGCACCCTGAGCTCTTGCACCTCGTCAGCGTGCTCCATGCGCGCTTCGGCAAGCAACGCGACGCTCCGCCCGAGCATCACATGCAGACTTCCCGCAGCCACGAGGAGGCCCACCCGGCGTTCGGGACGTCCCGCGCCCCACGCGAGTTCTTGCGACGAGCCATAGTCAACGGTGAGCTCGCCCTGCCAACCCGGCGAGGCATGCGCCAGCTCTAGGCCGAGCCCGGTCGTGATAGAACGCGCATCAGCAGCGTAATTCGGATTGGGATGGGGGTGTGCTTCGTAGCTGGCAGGAATGCGCATCGCCAACGACGCCGAGCGGCCGTGCGCCAGCGGCAGCCGCGCGATCAGCTCGTGGTACTCGTGCGCTGCGTACTGGCGCTCCTGCTGCAACTCCGAGCGAAGACAAAAAATCCGTCCCCAGCGCACCTCGCCGTAGATAGCGTCGCGCATCAGCGCCAGCTCGTCTTTGACCAGCGGTAACACGAGCGCCAGCGGCCGCCGATCATAGCCAGCCTGAAGCTCGACGGCGTGTGGCAAGGTCCATGTGATCGCCGCGTCGCCGAGAGCAGCCTCGTGCGTACCCGCGGTAAATGCACCGGCATGGGCCGTGAGCGCGACGCTCTGGGAGACGGCTTCGCGACCGCCGAGGCGAAAGCTCGTCGCCGAGGCTCGGTACGTCTCGAGGTCGCGTACGGAAAGCGCGTGAGCGGCGAGCTCCAGCTCAAAGCGTCCTCTGTAGCCGGTCGTGAACGTGGTACGGCTATAAGCTTCGGTCAGGCGATGCTGTGAGAGACGACCAAAGAATGGCGCGGACTTTGCCGCCGCAGATACCGTCGCCGACGCCGCAGCCGTCGGGAGCGCTGGAGTCACCGCTGGTGAGCTCACGCCGACGCTGCCCGGCGATGATGCAGGTCCCCTCTTAAAAGGTGCCGCACCACCCCGTCCTAACCCGGTAGCCCCTGGCGACTGGGTCGCCGCTCCAAGCACGTGGGAACCGCGTACCCCCCGAGCCGTCGCAGGCGACCCACTTCGTCCCGCCCCCATCGCCGCCCCGCTTCCAACCGCGGCAATTCCAGCAGCCTTGGCCGCGCTGGCCGAACCGCTGACAACAACGGGCGCCTTAGGCGGCGTCGAAGTCCGGCCGAGCAGCATGCGCGCTCGAGCGATCGCCTGGTCGAGTATGGCCCCATGGGGCGTCCGCTCAGACAGGCCCAGCTGCTGGATCGCCGCCGCCCGCTCCCCTGCCCAAAGGA
>Ga0164242_10008895_pt1 | contig 10869 bp, 9 predicted proteins | sample OricomgcompostMG_FD_108783 | JGI IMG/M metagenome (GOLD analysis project Ga0164242, IMG submission 108783) | Miracle-Growth compost microbial communities from Emeryville, California, USA - Original compost - Miracle growth compost (MG) ...
AACCGGGCAGTTTTCCCCACAGGCCGGCTTGTGGCTTTCGTCGGAATCTTCCCCCGTGACCTGCACGGACCGGCTGTAAAACCGGCATGCCACCCGGGAATGCCCCCCAATTCCGGGAAACATCCCCCTCTGCTGTTGTCAACGAAGCGACCGGGGCTTAGAATTTCCGGTTCGGCCCGGCACGGGCAACCGTTCCTGCTGCGCGCCGAGTCCGTGGGCGTCCAGCAGAACAGTCGCATTGGCGATATTACAGAAGCTGGGCCTCCCCGGTAAATGGCCGTGTTGCCGGCCTGGATGGCATTGCCCCGGGCCTTGCCATTCGTCCAATGCACGGGCCAGCCGTCAGTCAGTCTATCCATAAAGCCGCGTGAGATTATGTTCGAAGGGATTACAGAAGGCCTGTCTGGAGCGATGTCGTTTTTCCGCCGGGGAAAACTGACAGAGCAGAACATTCAGGATGCCCTGCGCCAGGTCAAACAGGCTTTACTCGAAGCAGACGTCAACTACCAGGTGGCCGACGACTTTGTCGAGCGGGTGGCGGCACAGGCCATCGGCACCGAAGTTCTCAAGTCGGTCCGCCCCGACCAGCAGTTTATCCATATTATCCATCAGGAACTGGTCGACCTGATGGGGCCGGTCGATCATTCGCTGCATCTGCGTCGCGATGATGTCGCCGTGCTGATGCTGTGCGGTCTGCAGGGGAGTGGTAAAACCACCACCTGCGGCAAGCTGGCGAAAATGCTGCTGGATTCGGGTCGCAAGCCGATGCTGGTGGCCGCCGACCTGCAGCGACCCGCCGCCATCGATCAGTTGAAGATTATCGGCGAACAGCTCGGCGTGCCGGTGTACAGCGAAGCCCCGGCAGCGGGGGCGGTTCGCGTCTGTCAGAACGGTGTCGCCGCCGCCCGTAAAGCTGGCGATATCGACATTGTCATTCTCGACACGGCAGGTCGACTGCACGTCGATGCCGAGTTAATGCAGGAAATTGAGCAGATCGACAAGCGGGTCAACCCGCAGCAGATTCTGCTGGTCTGCGACGCGATGACCGGGCAGGATGCCGTCAACTCGGCCAAGGCCTTTAACGACGCGCTCGAACTCGACGGGGTGATTCTCAGCAAGCTGGATGGCGATGCCCGTGGTGGTGCGGCGCTGAGCATCAAGGCGGTGACCGGGGTTCCGGTCAAGTTCGTCGGGCTGGGGGAACAACTCGATCGGCTGGAGCCGTTTCATCCCGAGCGGATGGCCGGGCGGATTCTGGGAATGGGGGACGTGGTCACCCTGGTCGAGAAGGCTCAGCAGCAACTCGACGCCGACCAGGTGGCCGCCCAGCAGAAGAAGATGCAGGAAGGGAAGTTCAGCCTGGCTGACTTCCAGTCGCAGATGAAGATGATCCGCCGCATGGGCTCGATGCGCGATCTGATGAAATATATTCCCGGCATGTCGCGGATTGCCGATATGCTGGGGGGAGATCATGATCCCGAAGCCGAAATGACGCGGATCGACGGCATCATCAGTTCGATGACGGTCGCCGAGCGGGAAAATCCGGATCTGATCGATCGCAGTCGCCGGCAGCGGATTGCCAACGGCTGCGGAGTGGACCCGTCGGCGGTGAACAAACTGCTGAAAGATTTTTCCTCGATGGCTACCATGATGAAAGGGATGGCCAACCTGGGGATGCGGGACCGTTTGCGGACCATGTCGCAGATGGCCAACGGCGGGATGCTCGACCCCGGAGCACAGGTTCAGATACAGAAGCAGCGCAGCAAACGGGGAGTGCTCGATCAGGAAAAAAAGAAGAAACAGCGTAAAGAAGCTAAAAAACAACGAAAAAAGAACCGGCGCTGATTTCGCTGGCCGATTCTCCATCGGTCCGCGGAAATACAGTCCCGGCTTCCCGGGGGGGTGACGTGCTGGCCCCCAGCAGGGGGAATGGCCCCCGGGTCTTCAACAGGACAATACAGCAAATCTGAAAAACTTCTCATCACCGAAGGAGATTATTGGTGTCAGTTCGTATTCGCATGAAGATGATGGGGCGTAAGCATCGCCCATTCTTCCGGATCTGTGTCATCGACCGCCGCAAGGCTCGCGATGGCAAGCCGATTGAAGAAATTGGAACTTACGACCCGATGGTCAAAATCAAGTCGGACCGGGTCAAGCTGAACATGGAGCGGGTCGACTACTGGATGTCGGTCGGCGCCACTCCCAGCGAACGTGTGGCCACCCTGATCAAAAAGATCAAGTCCAACCGTTTCGGAACCGCAGCGGCGCCTCCGGCCATGATCCCGCCGAAGGCTCCTCCGGTCCCCGAGCCCGCTGCCGAGGCCAGTCCTGAAGCCGAAGCAACTGCCGAGGCGACTGCTGAAGCCGCTCCGGCTGAAGAGCAGGCCGCGGAGTAGTCATGCCAGGCCTGTCAGTCCGGAGGAATGACTCCGGACGGGGGGATGCCGGTTTGGCATCCATCTGGACCGCAGCGATTTTTCCATGGGATCGCGACATGCCAGAGTCTGCCCGGAACAACGGTTCAATAGTATGCGTATCGACGTCCTCAGCCTGTTTCCCGATTTGTTCGAGAGCTACCTTCAGCAGAGCTTGCTGAAGCGGGCGCTGGATCGTCGTCTCATCGATATTTACCGCTGGAACTTCCGCGACTGGGCGACCGACAAGCATCAGTCGGTCGACGACAAGCCGTACGGTGGTGGACCGGGAATGCTGCTGGCCTGCCAGCCCGTGTTCGATTGTGTCGAGGCGGTTCAGCAGCAGGGGGAGCAACCAGGCCGTCTGGTCATGCTGACACCGCAGGGCCGGCGACTCGACCAGTCGCTGGTGCAGGAACTGGCGGCAGAGCCCAGGCTGCTGCTGTTGTGTGGACGGTATGAAGGGTTTGACGAGCGGATCCGGCAAGGGCTGCAGCCGCTCGAAGTCTCGCTCGGAGATTTTATCGCCAACGGCGGGGAAGTCCCGGCGATGTTGATTATCGACGCGGTCATGCGGCTGATCCCCGGGGTCCTCGGTGATGAGACCAGCAGTAAATACGAATCGTTTGCAGAAAACGGGCAGCTTGAATATCCCCAGTACACCCGTCCGCGAGAGTATCGGGGAATGACGGTGCCCGACGTGCTGCTCAACGGCAACCACCAGCAGATTGCCCGCTGGCGCGACCAGGCCAGCCTGGAACGGACCCGCGAACAGCGCAGCGACCTCCTGCCAGCAGACCGGCAGCCGGCAGATGTCTGCCATACGCCTCCCGGCCCGGCCGGGGTTCACGACTGAAACATACTTCACTTTCTGAAATACTTACGAAGGTTCGACACATGGCGACTCAGACTCTGAAAAAAGACTTCCTGAAGATTGTCGAAGGCTCCAGCCTGCGGGCGGAACCGCTGGTCTTCGAAATCGGAGACACCGTCAACGTCCACACCCGCATTCTCGAAGGGGACAAAGAACGGGTCCAGATTTTCAACGGCGTGGTCATCGCCCGCCGGGGAAGCGGCACCCGCGAAAGCTTCACCGTCCGCCGGATCGTGGCGGGTGAAGGGGTCGAACGGACCTTCCCCACCAACTCCCCGAAAATCGCCAAGCTGGAAGTGCAGCGGCATGGTAAGGTCCGCCGCGCCAAACTGTTCTATCTCCGCGATCGTCTGGGCAAGGCCACTCGGCTGACCGAGCGCCGCCCCGCCCGCAAAGTCAAAGAGAAGGCTGGAACCTGAGCACCCGGCTCGGAGGCTGGCTGTGGCATCGGGCCACGGCCGGCTGGGCAAAGCTGTGTCCCGCTGCGGGAAACCGCTGGTTCGGCAATCGGGGGGAACGGCTGGCCGCCCGCTTTCTGCGCCGTTGCGGGTACCGGATTCTCGCCCGGCAGTATCGCACGCCGCTGGGCGAAATCGATCTGATTGCGCAGGACGGAGACTGCATCGTGTTTGTCGAAGTCAAAACACGACGCTCCGAGCAGGCGGGACACCCGGTCGAAGCCATTACCCCCTCCAAGCAGGCCCAGCTCACCCGCCTGGCGCTGACGTTCCTCAAGCAGCGGCAACTGCTGGCCCGCCCCGCACGCTTCGACGTGGTGGCGGTCCTCTGGTCCGAACACAATCGCCACCCGGAACTCTCGCATTACCGCGACGCCTTCCGGCCTCCCGGGCACGGTCAGTTGTTCTCGTAACGCCACTGGCCGTGCGTCCCGCAACTCGCCGGCCGGCTCTTCCTCAACAGGCTCTGCCCCGCGCGTTCCCCGGAACGCGACAACTTTATTTGAAGATTGCAACTGCCATGAAAATCGGATTGGTCGGCTATCAGGGAAGCGGTAAAAGCAGCGCCTTCGAACTGCTGACCGGCGTCAGACCGGACCCTTCCAAAACGCACACCGGCCAGCTCGGGGTCGCCACGCTTCCCGATCCCCGGTTCGACGGGCTGGTGAAACTGTTCAACCCCAAAAAACTGTCTCCCGCAAAAATTGAGCTGTTCGATACTCCGGGGCTCAGCCGCGAACATGGCGACAGCAACAGTCAGCGAATGGCGGTCGTCCGCGAGGCCAATGCCCTGGTGCAGGTCATCGGAGCTTATGCCGGTGGCGACCCGCTGGCCGATGCCCGCTCGTTCGAAGAAGACCTGATTCTCGCGGACCTGCAGGTCGTAATGAACCGGATTGAGCGGCTGAAGACCAACATCCACAAAAACCGGCCCGACAAAGCCGAATGCCAGGTCGAACTGGCTTTGCTGGAACCGGTCGAAGCGGCGCTCAACGACGGCCAGTTGCTGCGAAATGTCGAGCTCTCCAAAGACCAGGAAAAAGCCACCAAGTCGTTTTCGTTTCTAACCCGGAAGCAGATGCTGCTGCTGGTGAATACGACAGAGTCGGCCTACGACCCGGCGATTGTGCAGACACTGACCGACGCCGGTTACCGGGTGGTGACGGCACCGTTGGGGCTGGAGATTGAAGTGCAGTCGCTCGACCCCGCCGAGCAGGCCGAATTCGCCGCCGAACTGGGGATTACCGAACCCTCGCGGGAACGCCTGTTGCGGGGCATTTTTGAAGTGACCGAGCAGATTACGTTTTTCACCTCCGACGAAAAAGAAGTGCATGCCTGGCTGCTGAAGCGGGGCTCGACGGCGGTGGAAGCCGCCGCGGCCATTCATACCGATCTGGCCCGCGGGTTTATCCGGGCTGAAGTGATGTCGGTTGACGACCTGCTGCGGCTTGGTTCCGAGCGGGAGGTCAAAGCGCACAACCTGTATCAACTGGTTGGCAAGGAACACATCGTTCAGGACGGCGACGAAGTGGTGATCCGTTCGGGAGTGTAATTTCCAAAACTTACACTTCCTCCATTTTTCTCTTGACGATCGCGGTCTCTCACCGGTATGGTGAGAGTTGGCCGAACGGATCAAGAAAAAGTGATGCATCGGCGGGCCCTCGACCGATGCAGAAGTGAGCCCCACGACGGGGGACTCAGATCCCTCTGCCCCATCAGTGTGACCCGCCTTTTTTACCAGCCTTGCGTTTCCTGCCTGACCTGGAAACTACACCAGAACCAGAACTTTGGCGAGGCCTGCCTGCCGCCGGGAGCCTGCGAGACACGAACGGTTTTTCGGGCTGCGACAAATAAGATATGAGAACTCAAGAGACGATTCTTACGGGTTCCGGAATGCGCGACACCTCACGGAATGTCGGTTTCCGGTTCCTCAGAATCAAGACAAGCCCCCTGTCTTGAGTGGGGAGAGAGTCACTCGATTTGTGGTCGGATGCCGCCTGCGCGGCAGAGGCATCCGTGGTGGAGCTGTCCATTCCTTACGATGTCGATTTCGGGAGCGATCGCAATCATGGAGACACAGGCCCAGAAGATCACCGGTACCTGGCACGACGACCCGGCGCATTTTCGTAAAGTTTCGCGAAGGCGGTTCCTGACTGTCGGGGCGCTGGGAGGGATCGGTAGCCTGACGCTCGCCGATCTGTTCCGTCTCCAGCAGGCCCGGGCCGAACAGAAAACCTTCGCCAACTTCAAGTCGACCGCCAAGTCGATCATTCACATCTTTCTGCCCGGAGGAATGGCCCAGCAGGAATCGTTCGACCCCAAGCCCTTCGCCCCCATCGAATATCGCGGGGAGATGAAGCAGGTCAAAACGAAACTCGACGGGGTGCTGTTTGGTGAAACCCTCACCAAAACTGCGGCCATCGCCGACAAGCTGACGATCCTCCGTTCCATGACGCATGGCGAAGCGGCCCACGAACGGGGGACGCACAACATGTTCACCGGCTATCGCCCCAGCCCGGCTCTGGTATTCCCCAGCATGGGTTCGGTCATCAGCCACGAATATGGTCCGAACAATAATCTGCCGCCTTACGTCTGCGTTCCCAGCATGCCGAACGAATACGCCGGGACCGGCTTTCTCAGTTCGGCGTTTTCTCCATTCAGCCTGGGAAGTGACCCCGCCAGCAAGGGGTTCAAGGTGCAGGATCTGAACCTGCCCAACGGCATCGACGACTCGCGGTTTGACACCCGGCGAAACGTGCTTTCCGCCGTGAACGATTACTTTGCGAAGAAAGAAAAGTCCGACGAGCTCAAGGCGATGGACACGTTCTACGAACGAGCCTACAGCCTGATCAGCTCACCCAAGGCCCGCGAAGCTTTCGATATTCAGAAAGAGCCCGAAAAGATCCGCAAGGAATATGGTGAAAACCAGGCCGGCGCCCGGATGCTGCTGGCCCGGCGGCTGGTCGGGGCCGGGGTCCGCATGGTCACGCTGACCTACGGCGGCTGGGACATGCACGGTCAGATCACCAAAAGCTTCCAGCGCCAGATGCCGGCTTTCGACCAGGCTTATGCCGCCCTCATCACCGATCTCGACCGGACCGGTTTGCTGAGCGAAACGGTAGTGATGGTTTCGTCGGAATTCGGCCGGACTCCCAAAATCAACAAGACGGCCGGCCGCGACCATTGGCCCAAGGTGTTCAGTGTCGCGCTGGCGGGAGGCGGGTTTAAGGCCGGGAACGTGTACGGTACCTCGAATGCCACCGCATCCGAACCGGAAACCGACCCCATTGGTCCCCAGGATCTGTTCACCACGCTGTACCATTGCATGGGGATCGTCGCCGAAAAAGAACTGATGTCACCAGGCGATCGCCCGATCGAAATTGTGGACGGTGGTAAAGTTCGCAAAGAGCTGCTGGTGTAATTCTCCGACCTGCAACCAGTGCCCGTATCCACAGGCCTGGTCGCAACCTCTGGCCGGCAGGCCGGACACAGCCTGGAACGGAGCAGGCGCACCAGCGCCTGTTCCGGGCCGGGAGAAATTCGAATCCGGGAATTCGAACACGAGGCGATGGGCCGGCATGAAGCCTGCTCTGTGCGCAGGATGCCTGTTCCTCAACGACTGCCAGGGAGTGTTGCCACGTTTGTCTCCGACACGTGCAACACCAACACTCGCAACAGGAATCAGACCGCAATGAACGCAACGACTCGATGGGCACTGAGATTTCCTTGCAATCGTAAGCTCCGGAGTCTTGCGACGGCTCCCCTGGCCCTGCTGACGCTTGCTCTGCTGACGATTGCCGTCGAGGCTCAGGCCGCCTCTCCCGTCATCTCCACCCTGACGCCGCAGGGGGCGCAACGCGGAACCGATATCGAGTTGAAGATCCGCGGCGACCGGCTCGACGATGCCCAGGAAATTATGCTCTACGAGCCCGGCATCCAGGTGCTGGAGCTGAAAGCCGTCGATGCCAAAAATGTGACGGCCAAGCTCAAAGTCGCCTCCGATGCCGTCCTGGGGAATCACCGTCTGCGGGTTCGGACGGCCACCGGGATTTCCGGGCTGATGTCGTTCTTCGTGGGGGCGCTGCCCGATGTCGCCGAGGTCGAACCCAACACCGACTTCTCCAAACCGCAGGCCATTACCGCCAATGTGACCCTCAATGGGTTGATTACTAACGAAGATGTCGATTATTTTGTGATCGAGGCCAAGAAGGGGGACCGCCTGACGGTGGAAATCGAAGCCCTCCGTCTGGGAAACACCTTCTTCGACCCGTATGTCGCCATTATGAATACGGCCCGATTCGAACTGGCCGCCAGCGACGACAACGCTCTGCTCTGGCAGGACAGCGTGGCCTCGATTGTCGTTCCTGAAGACGGGCAGTACATCATCCAGGTTCGCGACAGTGCCTACGGCGGCAACGGCGAATCGTTTTACCGTGTCCATGTCGGCAACTTCCCGCGGCCTCTGGCCGTGTTCCCCGCCGGTGGCAAGTTCGGCGAGACCGTCGCCGTGAAATTTCTGGGAGACATTGCCGGCGAAAAGGCCGACAGTGTCACACTTCCCAGTTCCCCCCAGCAGCCCTTCACGCTGTTCGCCAAAGACGAGCGGGGGATTGCCCCTTCGCAAAGCTGGTTCCGGGTGTCCGAGTATGGCAACGTGCTCGAGCAGGAGCCCAACGAAACCGACGAGACGGCCACCCGCTTCGCGGCACCGCTGGCACTCAACGGCGTACTCGCCACCCCTGGCGATAACGACTGTTACCGCTTTACCGCGAAGAAGGGTGAGGTCTACGACGTGCATGTGCGGGCCCGGGCCATCCGCTCGCCGGTCGACCCGGTGCTGACGATCCGTGTCGCCGGTAAAAAGAACGTCGGCTCGAATGACGATGTCCGCGGCCCCGACAGTTATCTGCGGTTCAAGGCTCCGGCCGATGGCGATTACGTCATCGAAGTCCGCGACCAGTTGGGCAACGGGGGGGCGCATTTCATCTATCGTGTGGAACTGACCCCCGTCAAACCGGCTCTGGAAATGACCGTGGCCGAATTTGTCCGGTACGTGCAGCCCACGGTTTCGATTCCCCGGGGGAGTCGATCGGCCGTCATGCTGAACGTGAGGCGGTCGGATTTCGGCGGACCGATTACGATTCGGGGCGACAACCTTCCGGAAGGGGTGACGATCGAAACCCCAGGGGCTACCGCCAATCTGAATACCATTCCCGTGGTGTTTGTTGCCGCCGCCGAGGCTCCGGTCGCCGGCCGGCTGACCGAGATCATTGGCCGGCTCGACGATCCGAAACAGGCAAACCTGAAGGTGGAAGGACATCTGAAACAGGAAGTGGTGATGGTTCGGGGGCGGAACCAGGTTTCCGTCTGGGCTGAAGAAACCTCACGGTTACCGGTCGCAGTCACCGATGCCGTCCCCTTCGAGATTTCAGTGGTGGAACCCAAAGTGCCGCTTGTCCGCAACGGAACGATGGAACTGAAAGTTGTCGCCAAACGGCAGGAAGGCTTCAAAGCCGCCATCAAAATCGACATGCTCTGGCTGCCCCCCGGAATTAATGCCGCAGGTTCGATCAGCATTGCTGAAGGCAAGACCGAAGCCGTCATCCCCATGAACGCTTCGGGGAACGCCGAGGTCAACACGTGGCAGATTGCCGTTCGTGGTCAGGCCAACACCGGCAAGGGGGACGTGATGATCTGTACCCCCTTCGTCAAACTGCGGACAGCCGAAATGTATGTCGATCTGAAGTTTGAAGCTGCCACGGTCGAGCAGGGGCAGGACACCGAACTGCTGGTGCATGTGGAGCGGAACGTCGAGTTCCCCGGCACCGCGAAGGTCGAACTGTTCGGGCTCCCCAACAAATGCACGACCGAGCCCCTGGAAATCACCAAAGACACCAAAGACCTGGTCTTCAAGATCAAGACCGACGCCAAGTCGCCGGCCGGGAAACACAAGAACCTGTTCTGCCGGGTGATTGTCACCGAACATGACGAACCGATTGTGCATAACATCGGTAATGGAGAGCTGCGGATCGATGTTCCGCTGCCTCCCCGGAAAGACGCTCCCAAGGCTCCAGTGGCCAAGAAACCTGCCGCGGCCGCTCCAAAACGGCTGTCACGGCTCGAACAGCTTCGGCTGGAACAGGCGGAGCGGGAAAAGGCGAAAACGGCCGAGGAAAAATAAACTCACACCCTGCGGATTCACACCCTGCGGATACAGACAACGGGGTACGACAACTGCAGGATACGATAACTGCGATACGGAGCCCGCCCTGATGGGGACCCGTCGCAGGCGGGACGCCGGCACAGAGTTCTGGCAGAGGGACGGTTACGAGGTCAACACAGAATTACAGGGACCGAGCGCATGCGATACTTCAATCTTCTGGCAACCGGCCTGATACTGACGGGGTGGGCGACGACCGCCGCCGCTGCAGACTCTCCGGTCGAGTCGTTGCGGGTGTATCCCGATGCGATTCATCTGAACACCAGTGCGGACCGCCAGTTGATCGTCGTGCAGGCGGTGTACAGCAATGGACTGACCCGGGATGTCACCAGCGAAGCGAAGTGGACGCTGGCCAACCCCAAACTCGTACGTCGCGAGGGGATGACTCTCTGGCCGGCGGCCGATGGCGTAACGGAACTCAAGTTCGAGTTCGCGGGCAAATCGCAGACAGTCTCTGTCAAAGTCGAGCAGGCCACCATTCCCCGCGAAATCAGCTTCAAGCTGGATATCATGCCGATCTTTCTGAAGGCCGGCTGTAACAGCGGAAGTTGCCACGGTGCGGCGCGGGGCAAAGACGGGTTTCGGCTGTCGCTGTTCGGATACGACCCCGACGGCGACCATTATCGCCTGACCCGCGAGCTCAGCGGTCGCCGCGTCAACCTGGCCGTCCCCTCCTCCAGCCTGGTTCTCGAAAAAACAACCAACACGGTTCCGCACACCGGGGGCAAGCGGTTCGACGTCGGTTCCGAACCATATCAGCAACTGCTGCGGTGGATTACAGCGGGCTGTCCGGAGGATGCCAAAGACATTCCGCAGCCGATCTCGCTCGATATCTACCCCAAGCAGGCGGTTCTGGATGGTGAAGGCAGCACGCAGCAGGTGACCGTGCTGGCGAAGTACTCG
>Ga0164242_10008896_pt1 | contig 10868 bp, 9 predicted proteins | sample OricomgcompostMG_FD_108783 | JGI IMG/M metagenome (GOLD analysis project Ga0164242, IMG submission 108783) | Miracle-Growth compost microbial communities from Emeryville, California, USA - Original compost - Miracle growth compost (MG) ...
CACCGGCAGACGCGGCCGGTCCTGGTCGTGCCGATCGGCGAGACGCTCGCGGACGACCAGGACTTCGACTGGTGACGCTCACCCGTGCAGGGCACGGGTGACGTCCTTCGCGGCCTCGTCGAGAGCACGCACGAGTTGGTCGACGGTGGATGCCGCGACCGCCCCGCCGCGCGCCACATGCGACCGCAGGTCGGTGCGCACCTGCGCGCGGAACGCGTTGATCGCGGTGTCGGCGCGCTGCAGCTGCTCGCGGCTGCGCACGCGCGGGTCGTCGCCACGCGCGGTGCGCGGGGATGCCCCGTGGCGCTCCTCGTGCGCGGCTGCGGCCAGGTCGGCGCGCAGGCTCTTCATCGCCTCGCGCACGCTGCCGCGCACTTCGTCGGCGATGAGTCGCACCGAGTCGGCCAGGCCCGCCTCGATCCCGTCGAACTCGTCGGCACGGGCCGCCACTTCGGCGCGTCCGGCCTCGGTGATCGCGTAGATGGTCTTGCGGCCGTCGACGGTCTTGGTGACCAGGCCCTCCTCCTCGAGCTTGGCCAGCCGTGGGTAGATCGTGCCCGCGCTCGGTGTGTACGTGCCGCCCGTGCGATCGGTGAGTGCCTGGATGAGGTCGTAGCCGTGCCGCGGCTGCTCGTCGAGCAGCTTCAACAGGTACAGGCGCAGGTCGCCGTGTGAGAAGACAGGGGCCATCATCGCTCCTCCTCGCCGGTCGTGTCGGTGCCGCCGTCGGCGTCGGCCGCGGCATCCACCCCGTCCGTCGTCCGTCGCAGCACCGAGAGGTTGCCCGACACCGAGTTGGTGCGCACGTCGGCGAAGCTGCCGGCGAGCTGGCCGGTCGTGCCGGTGTAGCTCGTGCCCGGGCCGTTGCCCTGCCCCGAGCGCACGATGCCGTCGATGAGCACCTGACCGCTGACGCTGCGGACGACGTAGTTGGCGGCGAGCCCCTCGTCGAGGCGGATCGTCGCGTCGCCCGACACCGTGTTCAGGGTGACGCGGTCGACGACCCCGGTGGTGTCGATGAGCACCGCGCCCGACACCGTGTCGACGACGGTCTTGACGATCGCGCCGGAGGCGGTGACGTCGCCCGACACGCTGTTGGCGAGCAGCGCGCCTTCGAGCCCCCGGACCTGCACGTCGCCCGAGACGGCGTTCAGCGTCAGGTCGCCGGTCAGGCCGTCGACGAGCAGGTCGCCCGAGACGGTGTTCAGGCGCGCATCGGTGTGCAGGCCGCTGATCAGGGCGCTGGCGCTGACGACGCCGAGGGTGACGGCGACCGTGCGGGGGACCGCGACGCTGATCTCGGCCTTCGGCCCGTTCGCGCCGAAGTGGCGGAACACGTCGAGGAAGTTGTCCCACCCGAGCTGCGGGTGGTCGATCTCGACGGCGCCGTCGATCGCCTCGATGCGCAGATCGCGCCCCGAGACCGTGTGCACTTCGATGCGCAGGCCGGGTTCGTCGTGGGCGACGACGTCGATCTGCCCGCCGACGAGCCCGATCTTGAGTCTGGTCACGTCGTCGATGTCGATGACGCGGGTCTGGCCCGGCTGGATGAGCCACTTCTCGTTGGTCATGAGGACTCCCGTGTGTGAGGTTCGAGATATATCGTGTCTTCGACGATAAACGCGATATAGCTCGAGCGCAACCCCGTCCAGCACACTCCCAGCCGGTTTCACATGAGTTTGTCCTGTGCACATCAATCTGCCCGCCGGTGTGATGTGCACAGGACAGATTCATGTGAATTTGCCGCACCCATGTGAATGTGCCGCGCCGCCTTGAGGTTGACGCAACGTCAAGGTTTAGCGTGGAGCGTGGGAGGACGGACGCGCATGGACAGATCGATCCACGAGATCGCGACCCTCGCGGGCACCACGAGCAGGACGCTGCGTCACTACGACGCCATCGGACTGCTCGCGCCGACCCGCATCGGCGCGAACGGCTATCGCCGGTACGACGAGTCGGCGCTCGTCCGGTTGCAGCGCATCCTGCTGCTGCGCGAGCTCGGGCTGCCGCTGCCGCAGATCGCCGAAGTGCTCGCCCGCGGGACGAGCGAGGTGCGCGCCCTGCGCACGCACCTCGACCTGCTGCGGCAGGAGAAGGAACGTCTCGAGCGGCGGATCGCCGCCGTCACGTCCACCATCGATGCCCTGCAGAAAGGGGAGCAACCCATGGCCGAGAAGATGTTCGACGGCTTCGACAACACGCAGTACCAGCAGGAGGTCACCGAGCGCTGGGGCGCCGACGCATACGCGCGCGGCAACGACTGGTGGCAGGCGATGACCCCCGACCAGCGTGCCGCGTGGCAGAAGCAGGTCGCGGACCTGAACGAGCAGTGGCGGGATGCCGCGGCTCGCGGCATCGCCCCCGACAGCGCCGAGGCGCATGAGCTCGCCGAACGCCATGTGCGGTGGCTGCGGGGGATTCCGGGCACGCCGGCCGCGGCATCCGACGGCGACATCGCCGGCTACGTGCGGGGACTCGGCGACATGTACGTGGCCGACCCGCGGTTCGCGGCCAACTACGGCGGCGTCGACGGCGCGACCTTCGTGCGCGACGCGCTGCGCGCCTATGCGGACGCCGAGCTGTGACCGATCCGGTCGCGTTCCTGCGCGCGTGCGAGCCCGGCACCCGGGTCACTGTGCGTCGCCGGATCGACGGCGGCTGGTCGGACGCGCTCGGCTACCTGCGCGAGATCACGCCCGAGGTCTGCGTCGTCGAGACGCGGCGGGGCATGGTGACGGTGCCGTTGGATGCCGTCACCCACGCCGTCCGGGTGCCCGAGCCGCCGGCCCGCCGATCACGCTGACCGTTCTCAGGCGCGTTCGCCCACGAACCGCGCGCGCCCGGCGAGGATGCCCGTGACGAAGATGCCCACGCTCACCACGAGCAGTGCGAACAGCGGCCACTCCCACGAGCCCGTCGCGTCATGCAGCGCACCCACGAGGATCGGGCCGAAGGCGGCGATCAGATAGCCGACCGACTGGCCCATGCCCGAAAGGGCGGCGGCCTGGTGGTGGTTGCGCGTGCGCAGGCCGAACAGCGAGAGGGCGACGGTGATGGATGCCCCGCCCGAGACGCCCAGCATGGCGACCCAGAGCACACCCGCGGCCGGGAACAGCATCTGCCCCGCCACGCCGACGAACACGACGACCGCCGCGATCGCGGCCAGTCCGCTCTGCGCGCGCAGCCGGTGCAGGAGCGCCGCGGCCGTGAGACTGCCGACGATGCCGAAGCACTGGAAGACGAACTGGTGCCACCCGGCGCCGGCGATCGACAGTCCGCTGTCGTGCTCCACGGTCGGCCACCACGTGATGGCCGTGTAGTAGATCGTCGACTGCAGGCCGAGGTACAGGGTCACCGCCCACGCGAGCGGTGAGCGCCACATCGGTCCCACGTGGGCAGGGTCGGCCGGAGCATCGGCGTCTTCGGCGGCCGCGGCATCCATCGCCTTCTCGACCGGTGTGTACCGGGCGCGCAGCTGCGGCAGGAACACCGCGAACGCGATCAGCGCCAGCGCCGCCCACACGCCCAGCGACAGTCGCCAGCCGGCATCGGTCATGCCGGCGATGGGCACGGCCAGGCCCGCCGCGAGAGCGGCGACCCCGCTCTGCAGAGCGGAGTAGATGCCGGTCATCGGACCCACACGGTCGGGGTACTCGCGCTTGATGAGCGCCGGCAGCAGCACGTTGACCATCGCTATGGCGCCGCCGAGGATCGCCGTGCCCACCCAGATCGCGCCGGGCAACGGCACCGAGCGCAGCACGATCGCCGCAGCCAGCACCAGCAGCGAGCCGCCGAGAGAGCGTTCGAGACCCACCTTGCGGGCGATGCCGGGGGCGATGGGCGAGACGACGGCGAACCCGATCACGGGCAGGGCGACGAGGAACGACGCCGCGGTGCCGCCGATGCCGAGGTCGGCGCGGATGTCGCCGAGCACCGGCCCGACCGAGGTGATCCCGGCGCGCAGATTGGCGGCCAGCAGCAGGACGCCGGCCAGCATGAGGCCGGCACGTGCGGCGCCGTCGCGATGGGCGGGCGGCGGCGCAGAAGTCATGCGTTCAGGCTATGCCCCGGCTGTGCGCGAGAACGAATCAGATGCGCACCCGCAGCCCCATGTCGACGATGCGGTCGGCGGGGATGCCGTAGCCCGTGGTGGGATCGGGACAATTGCGTTTCAGGAACGCGAACACGTGCTCGCGCCACGCAGCCATGCCCCGCAGCCGCCCGCTGCCATGCTGCGGGTACTCGTGCTCGATGTAGTACGTCGCCGCGCGGGGATCGACACGCAGACCCTCGCAGCGGGCGAGTTCCGCCGGCACGTCCACGTGCTCGAGATAGCCGCAGTGGAGGCGGACCCGGACGAACCCGTGTCTGAGGCGCTCGACCTCGCGGCGCTCGCCGCCCGTGGTGTGCGGCACATCTTCGACGAGCACGTTCAAGAGGATCACGCGGCGATGCAGGCTGCCGTTGCGCTCCACCTGGTGGGTGAGCGACGGCGGGGCGTCGTCGAGCCACGGGGTCACGAACACGGCGGTGCCGCGCACGCGCGACGCGTGGGTGCGACGCAGCAGGGTGAAGACATCCGCGAGGGCGAGTGCGTCGTCGTCGGTGCGCCGGGCGAGCAGCTCGCCACCACGCCGCCACGTCGACATGACGATGAACAGCCCCGCCCCGACTGCGATCGGGAACCAGCCGCCGAAGGGCACGCGCATCAGGTTCGACGCGAGATACGACAGCTCGATGGAGAGGAAGAGGACCATCAGCGGCAGTGCCACGCGTCGCGACCACCCGGCCTGCTCGCGTGCCACGACGTACGCGAGCAGGGTGGTGGCCACCATTGTCGTGTTCACGCTGACGCCGTAGGTGCTGGCCAGCTGTTCGGAGCTGCGGAAGAGCAGCACGAGCACGACGGCGGCGATCATCAGCACGAGGTTGATCGCCGGCACGTACACCTGCCCGGCGCTCTGCTCGGAGGTCTGCACGACCCGGAAAGGCGGCATCATGCCGAGCCGCCCCGCCTGCCGGGTCATCGAGAACGCGCCGGTGATCGCCGCCTGAGACGCGATCACGGTCGCGACTGTCGCGAGCGCGACCATCGGATACAGCAGAGGTCGCGGCACCAGGTTGTAGAACGGCTGGGCGCCCGACACCGGGTGGGCCAGCAACGCGGCGCCCTGGCCGAAGTAGCTGAGCAGGAGCGCAGGGAGCACGAAGCAGAACCACACCCAGCGGATCGTCCGCCGGCCGAAGTGCCCGATGTCGGCATACAGCGCCTCGACGCCGGTCGTCACCAGGAAGACGGCGAAGAGCACGAGGAACCCCACCAGGCCGTTGCGGACGAAGAACGTCACGGCGTACGCCGGATTCAGAGCCGCCAGCACTCCGGGTTCGAGGGTGATGCCGTACACGCCCAGTGCCGCGATGGCGACGAACCAGACCGCCATCACGGGGCCGAACGCCGCACCGACCTTGGCGGTGCCGAACCGCTGCACGGCGAACAGCAGCACGATGATCACGAGCGTCACCGGGATCACGAAGGGCTGCATGTGCGGCGAGGCCTCGCGCAGACCCTCGACCGCGCTGAGGATCGAGATCGACGGGGTGATCATCACGCCCGCATACAGCATCGCGGCGCCGGCCAGCCCGATGAGCACCAGCGTGCGCCGCGGCAGCCGTGTCAGTGCGTGCCACGGTCGCAACAGGGCGATGAGTGCGAACACGCCGCCTTCGCCCCGGTTGTCGGCTCGCAGCACGAGAGCCATGTACTTCAGTGACACGACGAGGATGAGCGTCCAGAAGACGAGGGAGAGGATGCCCAGCACGTTGCCGTGGTTCGGATCGAGGTCGGCCGCGCCACCGTTGAACACGGCGTGCAGCGCATAGATCGTGCTTGTGCCCAGGTCGCCGTAGACGACGCCCAGCACGGCGAGCGCGACCAGCGCCACCTGACCGGCGCCCTGCCGCCGTGCCCGCTCCTCGGCGGGGACGGCGGCAGGGCGGTCGCGGCGCTCCTCGCTGGCGACGTCGGCCGGTTCGGCGTCCGGACGCCTGCGCGAGCGGTCGTCCGGGCCCGCGGTCGACTCGTCGCCGCGCGCCGTCGACATCGCTGCGATCAGGTGCGGTTGCGGCCGCTGATGACGCGGAACAGGAAAGCGATCAGCGCTATCACGGCGACGACGAGCGCGACCCAGAGCAGCCAGTGCAGGGCGGCGTTCAGACCACTGAAGATCGCGACGATGATCGCGATGATCAGGATGATGACCAGGGCAATGTTCATGAAAGTGACCTCCTTGACGTGGCACCACCTGAGCACGGATCACCTGGTCACGTCAACCCCTCGACGGTCGGAGTCGCGCACGCTAGCGTGAGTGCGATCGGAAGGAGACATCATGCCCCGAGGACGAGCCTCGAACAGCCTGAAGAATCCCGACATGTACGAAGAGCTGCGTGACGACGGCGCTTCGAAAGAGAAGGCCGCGCGCATCTCGAACGCTGCGGCGAAAGAGGGCGAGAAGAAGGTCGGCCGCCGTGGCGGCAAGGCGAAGGACTATGAGGACCGCACGGTCGGTGAGCTGAAGAAGCGCGCGAAGGAACTCGGCCTGCACGGCTACTCGAGCAAGCGCAAGAGCGAGCTCATCGACATGCTGCGCAACCACTGAGCGCGCAGTTGCGCACCGCACGGCCTTCACACACCCCGCGCGTGGAATAATCGCGCCCGTGCGGCACACACCCGCGGCCGCCCTCCATCTCCACCGCTCTCTGCCGTTCGAAGGGCCCCCGTGTCGAAGCTCGCCGTCCTCAGCCTGCGCAACCGCGCACTGATCGCGCTCATCACGATCATCGCCGCCGTCTTCGGTTCGATAGCGCTCGTCAACCTCAAGCAGGAGCTCATCCCGTCGATCGAGTTCCCGCAGCTGATCGTCGTCTCGAACTACCCGGGCGCGTCGCCCGAGGTCGTCTCACACGACGTGTCGGATCCGATCGAACAGGCGATCCAGGGCGTGCCGGGACTGGAAGAGACCAGCGCCACCAGCACGACGAACTCCTCGATCGTGCAGGCGCAGTTCACCTACGGCACCGACCTCGCCACCGCCGAGCAGAAGATCAGCGTCGCGATCAACCGCATCAAGAGCACGCTGCCCGACGGCGTCGATCCGAACGTCATCTCGGCGTCGATCGACGACTTCCCGGTGATCCAGCTCGCGGTGACCGGCTTCGACGACGAGCAGACCGTGCAGTCGCGGCTGGAGAGCACCGTCGTCCCCGACATCGAAGACATCGACGGCGTCAATGCCGCGCAGATCGTCGGTGGGCGCGGGCAGCGCGTCACCATCACTCCCGACACGGACAAGCTGGCGGCATCCGGTTTCACCACCCAGTCGATCAGCGATGCGCTGAGCCAGAACGGCCTCCTCTTCCCGGGCGGCGACATCACCGACGGTGACCAGACCCTCACCGTGCAGACCGGCGCGAAGCTCGACGCCGTCAGCGAGATCGAGAAGCTGCCGCTGGTGCCGAGCGCCCAGTCGCTCGCGCAGGCCCAGGCCGGCACCGCCGCGGGCGCTGCGACCGGCACGAAGACCTCGTCGAGCACCGAGACGACGACGATCGCGGACGTCGCCAGCGTGAAGCTCGAGCGCGACCCGGTGACCACCATCTCGCGCGTCGACGGCGAGAACGCCCTCACCATTGCGATCACCAAGCTGCCGGCGGCCAACACGGTCGACGTGTCGACGGCCGTGCGCGACGCGCTGCCGAACCTGCAGAAACAGCTCGACGGTGCGCACTTCACCGTCGTGTTCGATCAGGCGCCGTACATCCAGCAGTCGATCGACTCGCTCGCGCAGGAGGGCCTGCTCGGCCTGCTGTTCGCGGTGATCATCATCCTGATCTTCCTGCTGTCGGTGCGCTCGACGCTGGTGACGGCCATCTCGATCCCGACCAGCGTGCTGATCACGTTCATCGGCATCCAGGCGTTCGGCTACTCGCTGAACATCCTCACGCTCGGGGCCCTCACGATCGCCATCGGTCGCGTCGTCGACGACTCGATCGTCGTGATCGAGAACATCAAACGACATTACGTGGTGGGCGCCGACAAGCTGCAGGCGATCACCCGCGCTGTGCGCGAGGTGGCGACGGCGGTGGCGGCATCCACCCTGACGACGGTCGCCGTGTTCCTGCCGATCGCGTTCGTCGGAGACATGACCGGCGAGCTGTTCCGGCCGTTCGCCCTGACGGTCACGATCGCCATGGTCGCTTCGCTCGTCGTGGCGCTGACCATCGTGCCGGTGCTGGCGTACTGGTTCCTCAAGCCGGGCAAGCAACTCCTCGATGCCGACGGCGAACCCGTCGACCCGGAGGCGCCCGAGGCCCCGCCGTCGCGCCTGCAGAAGAGCTATCTGCCGATCCTGCACTGGACGCTCAAGCACTCCGGTGTGACCGTCGTCATCGCCGTCCTCGTGCTCGGCGGCACGCTGGCGCTCGCCCCGCTGATGAAGACGAACTTCCTCGGCGACTCGGGTCAGAACACGTTCACGATGACGCAGGACCTGGGGCCTGCGGCATCCCTCGCCTCCCAGGACGCCGCGGCGAAGAAGGTCGAAGCCGCGATCAAGGATGTCGACGGGATCGACACCGTGCAGACCTCGATCGGATCGAGCGGCTCGGCGCTGCGCGACGCGTTCTCGGGCGGCGGCAGCGGCGTGACGTACTCGATCACGACCGACACCGACGCCGATCAGGAGCAGGTGCGCGCCGACGTCGAAGACGCCGTGGCGGGTCTGAAGGGCGTCGGCACCGTGACCGTCGCGGCGGCACAGGGCGGGTTCGGCTCCAGCGACGTCGAGATCGACGTGACCGCCCCCGACGGCAAGACGCTGCAGACGGCCACCGATGCGGTGGTGGATGCTGTGAAGGGCAAGGACGGCATCGGCCAGGTCACCACGAACCTGGCGGCATCGCTGCCGTACGTCTCGGTGTCGGTCGACCGCACGAAGGCCGCCGAGCACGGGCTGAGCGAGGCCGCGGTGGGCAGCATCGTGTCGAACACGATGCGTCCGCAGCAGATCGGCACGGTCGAGATCGACGAGTCGAGCGTCACGGTGTATCTGGACGCGGCCGATGTGCCCGACTCGATCGACGCGTTGAAGAAGATGGATGTCGCGACCGCGACCGGGATCGTCGAGCTCGGCGACATCGCGACCGTGGAGAAGAGCAACGGTCCGACGTCGATCTCGACGCAGCGCGGCGTGCGCACCGCGACGGTGACGGTCACTCCTTCGACGGATGACCTGACCGCGGCATCCACCACCATCGACGAGGCATTGAAGAACGCGGACCTGCCGGAGGCGGCCGATGCGTCGATCGGCGGTGTGCTCTCGCAGCAGGACACCGCGTTCTCGCAGCTGGGTCTGGCGATGCTCGCGGCGATCCTGATCGTCTACGTCGTGATGGTGGCCACGTTCAAGTCGTTGCGCCAGCCGCTGCTACTGCTCGTGTCGATTCCGTTCGCGGCGACCGGTGCGATCCTGCTGCAGCTGATCACCGGTGTGCCGCTGGGCGTGGCATCCCTCATCGGCGTGCTGATGCTCATCGGCATCGTCGTGACGAACGCCATCGTGCTGGTCGACCTCGTCAACCAGTACCGCGCCAAGGGCCTGTCGACCCATGACGCGGTGATGGCGGGCGGATCGAGGCGTCTGCGGCCGATCCTCATGACCGCGCTGGCGACCATCTTCGCGTTGACGCCCATGGCCCTCGGCATCACCGGGCACGGCGGGTTCATCTCGCAACCGCTGGCGATCGTGGTCATCGGAGGCCTCGTGTCGTCGACCGTGCTGACGCTGCTCGTGCTGCCCACGCTGTACAACCTCGTGGAGGGCGCACGCGAGCGGCGGGAGGCGAGGCGCGGTACGAAGGCGGATGCCGCGGCCAGCGTCGATGACGCCGAAACCGTCGCGGCGCTGCCGCAGGCTTCGGCGATCCACCAGGTCGAGTCGTCGCGCAGGTCACGCCGCGAGCACTGAGTCGGCCGGGCCGTGGGCACGATGTCATCGGCCGTGGGCGTGGTGTCACCGACGGCGGCGGCCTCGTGCTGCTGACGGTGCCGCGTCTCGGTGAGCGTGCGGTGCAGTCGGGCGGCGAACACGCCGATCCACGTGAAGATGAGCGCGAACGCGACGAGCTCGAACGCCGCCAGCGTCATGAGCTTGAACAGATAGACGACGGTCGTCGTGACGAGCGTGCCCCCGAGGATGTACGTGAACACCATGAGGGGGCGCGTGTAGTGGCGGCGGCGCACGACCACCGTGATGAGCACGCCGAGGAACGAGAAGATGATGCCGTCGGCGGCACGCTCGTGCATGAACTGGTTGACGTTCATCGGGAAGAAACCCACGCCCGCCAGATGAGCCCCCGAGCAGGCCAGCAGCACGCTGACCTTGCCCGACCGCTTGGCGCCGCGCAGGTCTTGCAGGGCGTGCATGTCGCGGCGCACCTGCAGCGAGAACCCGAGGAACAGCATCCCGACCAGGATCATCGTCGCGTTGAACGTATGACCCGAGAAGTCGTGGAACGTGCCCAGTTCGCTGAACTGTGACCGCCACCAGCTCGTGTCGGTGGTCGTGACCATCGACACGGCGGTGCCGACGACCAGCAGCACCGTGACCATTGCCGCCCACCGGGGCGAGGTCGGGCGCAGCAGAACGGGCAGTCGCGTCGGATCGAAGCGCAGTGCCGGCATCGGCCTGAAATAGAAGGTCGGTTCCCCGGTCGACATCAGTCCCCCTCGAGGCGCACCACTCGCCCGAGTCCCCAGACCTGATCCGTGTGTCGCGCCGGATGCAGTTTTCTCCAGCCCCCAGCGTGACGGC
>Ga0164242_10008897_pt1 | contig 10868 bp, 7 predicted proteins | sample OricomgcompostMG_FD_108783 | JGI IMG/M metagenome (GOLD analysis project Ga0164242, IMG submission 108783) | Miracle-Growth compost microbial communities from Emeryville, California, USA - Original compost - Miracle growth compost (MG) ...
CACCGCCGCGGCCTGCGGAGTGAAGGCGTCGACGACGACCGCACCGGAAGCCGCCGGGGCCGCCCGGCTCCAGGTCCCGGGGCCCTCCCGGCTTTCGCGCGCCAGCCGCGGTTCGATACCGCGTTCGGCCATCAGCGCGACCGCGAGAATCGCCACCACCAGGATGGTGCCCTGCAGCATCAGCGTCACGTTGTCGACGGCGACCGCGCCGACGGCCACCGTGGCATGAGTCCCGGCGAGCGCGATCACGGCCACCAATGCCGCCACCAAACCGCCCAGCGCGAGCACCAGATGGACCGGATAGCGCCACGACCGGGGCAGGAACGCCTCGGCGATCACCCCGGCGACGGCCACACCGAAGACGACGAGCATCGGTGCCAAAGCGTGATATTCGATCGAAGGAGCCGGAACCGTCGCGGCCAGAAGCTGATTCACCGGTGGTTACCTCCGCTCGGAGTGGTCGCGGCCGGTACGGTCGCGGCATCCGGCGCGACCGTGGGCGCCGGATCGTGTTTGCCGATGGTGGTGAGCGTGCCGGCCACCGCCGGATTGATCCGGTCGAGAACCGGTTTCGGATACGCGCCGAGGACCAGCAACGCCGCCAGCAGCGGCACCACGACCAGCAGTTCGCGCGGCAGCAGATCCTGCAATCGCTCATTGCCCTTGCGGACCGGTCCGGTCATCATGCGCTGGTACATCCACAGCACGTACAGCGCCGCCAGCACCAGTGCGCCGCTGGCGAACACGGCCGCCACCGGATAGCGGGTGAACGTGCCGGCCAGGACGAGGAATTCGCTCACGAACGGCGCGAGGCCGGGCAGTGAGAGCGTCGCCAGGCCCGCGATCAGGAAGGTGCCCGCCAGTACCGGCGCCACCTTCTGTACCCCGCCGAATTCCGCGATCACCCGAGTTCCGCGGCGCGACACCAGGAATCCCGCGATGAGGAACAGCGCCGCGGTCGAGATGCCGTGGTTGACCATGTACAGCGTCGCACCCGACCCGCCTTGATTGGTCATCGCGAAGATGCCGAGGATGATGAAGCCGAAATGCGAGATCGAGGTGTAGGCGATCAGGCGCATCACATCGGTCTGCCCGATGGCCAGCAGCGCGCCGTAGAGGATGCCGATCACCGCCAGCACGCTGATCATCGGCGCGTAGGTGGTCGAGGCGGCCGGGAACAGCAGCAGGCAGTAGCGCAGCATGCCGAAGGTGCCGACCTTGTCGACCACCGCCATCATCAGTACCGCGCTCGCCGGTGTGGCCGACACCGCCGCGCCGGGCAGCCAGGTGTGCAGCGGCCACAGCGGCGCCTTCACCGCGAAGGCGAACATGAAGCCGAGGAACAGCGCGTTGAGCACGGCCGGACCGGCGCCGAGCTGCCCGGAATTCGCCGCCGCCGTGACCGCCCGGAAATCGAAGGTGCCACCCGCACCGCCGAGATGTGCCCGTGCGGTGAGTACGTAGAGCCCGATCACGGCGGCCAGCATGATCAGGCCGCCGAACAGGTTGTACAGCAGGAATTTCACCGCCGCGCGCGAACGCTGCTGCCGCAGTGCCAGTTCCGCGGCCGCCGATTCACCGCCGCTGGTGCGGGGCCCGAATCCGCCGATGAGGAAATACATCGGGATCAGCATGACCTCGAAGAACACGTAGAACAGCAGGATGTCGAGCGAGACGAACGAGATCAGCACCATCGACTCGACAATCAGGGTGAGCGCGACGTAGATGTGCGCGACCCGCCGCCCGCCGCCCGCTTCGCGGTCGTCCTTCCATCCGGCGAGGATCAGCAGCGGCACCAGTGCGGCGGTCAACAGCAGCAGCACCAGCGCGATGCCGTCGACGCCGAGGGTGTAGCCGGCGCCGAAAGCCGGTATCCAGCGGTGTGATTCGACGAGTTGGTATTGCGGGCCGCCGGGATCGAACCGCACCGCGACCACGATCGCGACGGCCAAGGTGGCCAGCGACAACACGAGTCCGGTCACCCGGGCCACCGTGCGCCGGCCGGCCGGAACGGCCAGCACGACGACGGCGCCGGCCAGAGGCAGCACCCACAGTGTGGTCAGCCAGGGATACTCCGTCACAGCAACCTCACCGCCAGCAGGGCCGCGACCACCAGGGCCGCGCCGGTGAACATGGACAGGGCGTACGAGCGCACGAAACCCGTTTGCACGCGCCGGATTCGCGCCGACAGGCCGCCGATCACCGCGGCCGTGGTGTTGACGATGCCGTCGATACCGCGGTTGTCGAGGAAGACCAGCGAGCGGGTCAGGTGGGTGCCCGGACGCATGAACGCGGCTTCGTTGAACGCGTCGCCGTACAGATCGCGGCGAGCTGCGACGGTCAACGGTGTGACCTCCTGCGGGGCGGTGCGCGGCACCGGCCGTCGCGCGTACTGGCGGTAGGCGACCGCGACACCGATCGCGACCACGACCAGCGCGGCCACGGTGACCGCCCACGCCGGCACGACACTTTCGGCGTGTTCGGTGCCGACCACCGGTGCCAGCCAGTTCTGCAGCGACGATCCGAAGACGAACACTCCGCCGGAGAACACCGAGCCGATCGCCAGCACGATCATCGGGCCGGTCATCACCGCGGGGGCTTCGTGCGGATGCGGCTGCGGCTCGGAATCGTCCGCAGTCCAACGCTTTTCGCCGAAGAACGTCAACAACATCACGCGCGTCATATAGAAGGCGGTGATCCCGGCGCCGAGCAGCGCGGCGGCGCCGAGGGTGATGCCGTTCGCGCCGCCGTAGCCGAACGCGGCCTCGATGATCCGATCCTTGGAGAAGAACCCCGCGAACGGCGGCACCCCGATGATCGCCAGATAGCCGAGCCCGAAGGTGACGAACGTGATGGGCAGGTACTTTCGCAGCCCGCCGTAACGGCGCATATCCGTCTCGTCGTTCATCGCGTGCATGACCGATCCGGCGCCGAGGAACAATCCGGCCTTGAAGAAGCCGTGGGTGAGCAGATGCATGATCGCCACGGCATATCCGGCGGGGCCCAGTCCGGCGGCCAGCACCATATAGCCGATCTGACTCATAGTGGACGCCGCCAGCGCCTTCTTGATGTCGTCCTTCGCACAGCCGATCACGGCGCCGAACAGCAGCGTCACCGCGCCCACCATCAGCACGCCCGCGCGCGCCGCCGGGGCCGCGTCGAAGATCGCGTTCGACCGCGCGATCAGATACACACCCGCGGTCACCATGGTGGCGGCGTGGATGAGGGCCGACACCGGAGTCGGGCCTTCCATCGCGTCGCCGAGCCAGGACTGCAGCGGCACCTGCGCGGATTTACCGCACGCGCCGAGCAGCAGCAGCAGGCCCAGAGCGGTGAGGGTGCCTTCGCTCGCCTGCGGGACACCGGCGAACACGTGCCCGAAATCCACCGAACCGAAGGTGGCGAACATCAGGAACAGCGCGATCGCCAGCCCCATGTCGCCGACACGGTTGACCACGAAGGCCTTCTTCGCCGCCGCGGCCGCGGACGGCTTCTCGTGCCAGAACCCGATCAGTAGGTACGAGGCCAGGCCCACGCCCTCCCAGCCGAGATAGAGCACCAGATAGTTGTCGGCCATGACGAGGATCAGCATCGCGGCCAGGAACAGATTGAGGTAGGCGAAGAACCGCCGCCGCGCCGGATCGTGGCTCATATAGCCGACCGAGTAGATGTGGATCAGCGAGCCGACGCCGGTGATCAGCAGGACGAAACACATCGTCAGCTGATCGAGTTGCAGCGAGAACTCCGCCTGCAGTCCGGCGACCGGTATCCAGCTGAAGAAGTTGTGTGACACCGCTCGATCGGCGCCGGCGCGGCCGAGCATCTCGGCGAACGCCCACACCGCCACGCCGAACGAGGCGACCGCGGTCGCGCAGCCCAGCCAATGCCCCCAGCGGTCGCTCAGGTGTCCTGCCAGCAGCAGGATCAGCGCGCCGGCGGCGGGGAGGGCCGGCAGCAGCCAGAGCAGATTCCCGGTACCCACGTCAGTACTTCAACAGGTTGGCGTCGTCGACCGAGGTCGAGCGGCGGGTGCGGAAGATGGTCATGATGATCGCCAGGCCCACGACGACTTCGGCCGCGGCGACGACCATCGTGAAGAACGCGAACACCTGCCCGTCGAGGTTGTGGTGCTGCCGGGCGAAGGTGACGAAGGCGAGATTGACCGCGTTGAGCATCAATTCGATGCACATGAACACCACGATCGCGTTGCGCCGCACCAGCACCCCGGCCGCGCCGATGGTGAACAGCAGGGCGGACAGATACAGGTAGTTGTCCGGATTCACCGCGGAGCCTTCCTCTCGTTGTCGCCGGTCGCATGGGCGCCGTTGCTGTCGCTGCGTCCGTTCTCGCCACCGCCGTTCGATTCACTGCCGTTCGATCCGGTGCCGTTGCCGCCGTTGCCTTCTCCCATACCGATCACCGCGTCCTCGGTGTGGGCGCGGCGGCGGCGATGGCGCAGGATGGTGCTCACCGACAGTTCGGCGAACGAGCCGTCGGGCAGCCGGGCCGGCACGTCGACGGCGTTGTGGCGGGCATAGACACCGGGGGTGGGCAGGGGCGTGATGCGGTGGCCTTCGCGCAGGCGCCGCTGCGATTGTTCGCGCTGCCCGGTGCGCGGACCGAACCGTTCCCGATGCGCGAGGATCATCGCGCCGATGGTGGCGGTGATCAGCAGCGCGCCGGTGAGTTCGAAGGCCCACACGTAACGCACGAAGATCAGCTCGGCCAGCGCGCCTATCGGGTCGGCGCCGAATCCGGGACCGGTGGCCGCGACCGAATCGTCGCGCACGCCCCGGGCGATCGCCCCGATCAGCAGCAGCCCGAATCCGACACCCACCACGACGACGGCGATGCGGTGCCCGCGCAACGTCTCCCGCAGCGATTCGGCCGAATCGACGCCGACGAGCATCAGGACGAACAGGAACAACATCATGACCGCGCCCGTGTACACCACGATCTGCACGACGCCCAGGAACAAAGCGTCCTGGGCGATGTAGAACACCGACAGGGTGATCATGGTGGCCGCCAGGCACAGCGCGGAGTGCACGGCCTTGCGGGCACACACCATGCCGAGACCACCCGCCACCGCGACCACGGCCAGGACCCAGAACAGCACCGCCTCCCCGGTCGAGGTACGGGTGGCAGCTTCGGCGGCAAGCACATTCGCGGCCGGGGTCATTGCGCACCTCCTTGGGCACCGGTGGCGGCCGGTTCGAGACCGGTGTCCGCGGCGGTGGTGCCGGTGGGACGGAGCCCGGTATCGCGGTCGGTGCCGGGGGCGGCGGGGACGGCGCCCAGGTAGTAGTCCTCCTCGGTGGCGCCCGGATAGGCGGCGTGCGGCGGGGCGATCATCCCGTCGCCCAGCGGGGCGAGCAGCCGGTCCTTCTCGTAGATCAGATCGGCGCGATTGTCGTCGGCCATCTCGTATTCGTTGGTCATCGTCAATGCCCGCGTGGGGCACGCCTCGATGCACAGTCCGCAGCCGATGCAGCGCAGATAGTTGATCTGGTAGACGCGGCCGTAGCGCTCGCCGGGGGAGTAGCGCTCGCTGTCGGTGTTGTCGGCGCCCTCGACGTAGATCGCGTCCGCCGGGCAGGCCCACGCGCACAGTTCGCAGCCGATGCACTTCTCCAGGCCGTCGGGATGGCGGTTGAGCTGGTGGCGGCCGTGGTAGCGCGGCGCGGTCGGCACCTTCTCCTCGGGGTAGAACTCGGTGTTCTTCTTCTTGAACATCGTGACGAAGGTGACCCAGAATCCGCCGATGGGTTCCAGCAGACCGGCTTTGGTGGCAGGCGGCGCGGTCTCGGGCATCGGCGGCACCGGGAAGTCCGAGAACTGTTGCGTCCCAGTGGTTTCCGGTGCGATATTGTCACCGGCACGCCCGGCGCGCAGCATTGTCGCCAGCAGGCCCACCGAGATGATCACCCCGGCGATCACGAGGCCCGTGGTCTGCACGTCGTGGCCGTTGTCCTGCACCACCTTCAGCGTCGCCACGATCATCACCCACAGCAGCGACACCGGAATGAGCAACTTCCAGCCGAGATTCATGAACTGGTCGTAGCGCAACCGCGGCAGCGTCCCGCGCAACCAGATGAAGACGAACAGGAACGTCCAGACCTTCAGCGTGAACCACAGCAGCGGCCACCAGCCCGAATTCGCGCCGTCCCACAGGTTCAGCGGGAAGGGTGCGTGCCAGCCGCCGAAGAACAGTGTGGTGGCCAGCGCCGAGACGGTGCCCATGTTGATGTATTCGGCCATCATGAACATCGCGAATTTCAGCGACGAGTATTCGGTGTGGAAACCGCCGACGAGTTCACCCTCGGCTTCGGGGAGATCGAAGGGGGCGCGGTTGGTTTCGCCGACCATCGCCACCGCGTAGATGACGAACGACGGCAGCAGCAGCCAAATGTTCCAGGTGCCCCACTGCCGATCCACGATGCCGGAGGTGGACATGGTCCCGGCCAGCAGGAACACCGCCGCGAAACAGGCCGCCATCGCGATCTCGTAGGAAATCACCTGCGCGGTCGACCGCAGACCACCGAGCAGCGGATACGTCGATCCCGACGACCATCCCGCCAGCACGATGCCGTAGACCCCGATCGAGGTCATCGCGAGGATATAGAGCACCCCCACCGGCATATCGGTCAACTGCAGCGGTGTGCGGGTGCCGAAGATCGACACCTCCGGTCCGAGCGGTATCACCGCGAACGCCATCACCGCCGGAATCAACGCGACGATCGGCGCCAGAATGTAGATGGGCTTGTCGACCATCGCCGGGACGATGTCCTCTTTGAGGAGCATCTTCACCCCGTCGGCGATGGATTGCAGCGAACCGCGCGGCCCGACCCGATTGGGTCCGACCCGCATCTGCATCCAGGCCACCACCTTGCGCTCGATCACCACCGCGAGCAGCGGGATGAGCAGCAGGAAGATGAAGATACCGATGGATTTGACCACGACCAGCCACCACGGGTCGTGGCCGAACGCGGACAGATCGGCCGGGGCCGAGACCAGCACAGCCGGTGACATCTCACTCATGGGCGTCCTCCCGTTGGATGCGCACGCGGTGACCGAGGGCGGTGGTGAGCCGGTCGTTGACCGTCGACTCCGCCGAATTCCACGGCAGCCAGGCGACGCGATCGGGCATCTCGGTGATCTCGAGCGGCAGCACGATGCGACCGTGCCCGGTGCTGATCCGCACCGAATCGCCGGTGGCCGAGCCGATTTCGGCGGCGGTGGCCGGCGACAGCCGCAGCACCGCGGGCCGTGCCGTGCCGGCGAGATTCGGTTCACCGTCCTGCATGCGGCCGTTGTCGAGCAGCATGCGCCAGCCGGCGAGGATGGCGGTGCCGGTTTCGGTATCCGGTAGTGCGGCCGACGGATGCGCCGGGGGCTGCGGCCGCGGCCCGTCCCAGACACCCAGGGCGTCCAGTTCCGCGCGGGCGGCCTCCACCGTCGGCAAGCCCAGCCGCACTCCCATCTCGTCGGCCAGCGAATGCAGCACGCGATGATCGGCGAGCGGAGCCGCCTGCCGCCGCACCGTCGCATCGCCGAGGGCGGCGCCGAACGGCCGTGGCCGGCCCTCCCAGGTGAGGTATGTCCCCGCCTTCTCCATCGCCGAGGCGACGGGGAACACCACATCGGCCCGCTCGGTGACCTCGCTGTGCCGCAATTCCAGGCTGACCACGAAGGCGGCGGCCTCGAGGGCGGCCCGGGCGGCGCGGGGATCGGGCAGATCGGCGATCTCCACACCGCCGATCAGCAGCGCGCCGGGGTGACGGCCGGCGTCGAGGATCGCGGAGGTATCGCGTCCGGGTGCGGCCGGCAGTTCGTCGACCTGCCAGAGTCGCTGAACCTGCCGGCGCGCACGCGCATTGGCGATGGGGCGGCCGCCCGGCAGCAGACCGGGCAGCGCGCCCGCTTCGAGCGCGCCGCGTTCTCCGGCGCGGCGCGGCACCCATGCGACCGTGGCGCCGGTGGTCTCGGCCAGTGCCGCCACCGCCGACAGCGCGCCGGGCAGCGTCGCCAGTCGTTCGCCGGCCAGGATCACCGCGCCGCGGCGGCGCAGCGCGCGGGCGAGTTCGTCGAGTCCCGGCGGATCGGGCGGGCATTCGTATCCGGCGCCCGCCACCGCCAGGGCCTGCAACAGCCGCGCCTCGTCACCGGGCACGGTTGGGATCAACCGGCCCGATAGCCGTCGCAGACCCCGGCTCGCGTAGGCGGCCAGCGAATAGATCGCGGTCGCCGAGGTGCGGGCGGCCTTGCGCAGCCGCAGATGCAGGATCGGGCATTCCTCTTCGGGTTCGAGTCCGGCGAGCAGGACGACCGGCGCCGAATCCAGCGCCCCGTAGTCCACCCGCACCCCTTGTCCGGCGATCGCCGCGGCCAGGAATTCGGCTTCCTCGGCGGAATGGGCGCGAGCACGGAAATCGATGTCGTTGGTGCCCAGTGCGATACGCGCGAATTTGGCGTACGCGTAGGCGTCCTCGACGGTGGCCCGGCCGCCCACCAGCACTCCGGCGTTCCCGCGGGCGGCGGCCAGTCCCGCACCCGCTCGCGCGAGCGCCTCCGACCACGAAGCCGGAACGAGGACGCCGCTGTCGTCGCGGATCAGGGGAGTGGTGATCCGGTCGGGTTCGGTCGCGTAGGTGAAGGCCCACCGGCCCTTGTCGCAATTCCATTCCTCGTTGACCTGCGGATCATCACCGGCCAAGCGGCGCAACACTTTTCCGCGGCGGTGGTCGGTGCGCTGGGCGCAACCGGCGGCGCAGTGCTCACACACCGCCGGACTCGAGACCAGGTCGAAGGGGCGGGCGCGGAAGCGGTAGGTGGTGCCGGTGAGGGCGCCGACCGGGCAGATCTGGACGGTGTTGCCGGAGAAGTAGGAGTCCATCGGCTCGCCGTCGGCGATCCCGACCTGCTGCAGTGCGCCACGGTCCATCAACTCGATGAACGGATCACCGGCGATCTGCTGTGAGAACCGGGTGCAGCGGGCGCACAGCACGCACCGCTCCCGATCCAGCAGCACCGCGGGTGAGAGCGGAATCGGTTTGGGGTAGGTGCGTTTCACCCCTTCGAAGCGTGATTCGGGCCGGCCGCTGGACATCGCCTGGTTCTGCAGCGGGCATTCCCCGCCCTTGTCGCAGACCGGGCAATCCAGCGGATGGTTGATCAGCAGCAGTTCCATCACCCCGGCCTGCGCCTTCTGCGCGGCCGGCGAACTGATCTGGGTGTGGGCGATCATCCCGTCGGTGACGGCCATCGTGCAGGAGGCGACGGGCTTGCGCTGCCCCTCCACCTCGACCAGGCACTGCCGGCACGCCCCGACCGGATCGAGCAGCGGATGATCGCAGAACCGGGGGATCTGGATTCCGACGAGTTCGGCCGCCCGGATGAGCAACGTTCCGGCGGGCACCGCGATCGTCGTGCCGTCGATGGTGACGGTGACCATGTCCTGGGGGATGACGCCACTGCTGTCGTGGCTCACTGTCGCGGTCATCGCACTCCTTCGGCAGGCGTCGCTGCGGTGGCGGTCGCGGCCGTGGCGGCGGCCCAGGCGGTCGAGCGAGCGGGATCGAACGGGCACCGGCCCAGCCGGATGTGCTCGGCGTATTCGTCGCGGAAGTATCTGAGCGAGGACACGATCGGGCTGGCCGCACCATCCCCGAGCGCACAGAACGATTTGCCGTTGATGTTGTCGGCGATATCGAGCAGGGTGTCCAGGTCGGCGTCGGTACCGCCGCCGGACTCCAGCCGTTGCAGCAGCTGCACCAGCCAGTAGGTGCCCTCCCGGCAGGGGGTGCATTTTCCGCAGGATTCGTGGGCGTAGAACTCGGTCCAGCGCAGGACCGCGCGTACCACGCAGGTGGTGTCGTCGAAGATCTGTAATGCCTTGGTGCCCAACATGGATCCGGCCGCACCCACGTTCTCGTAGTCCAGCCGCACATCGAGGTGTTCGGCGGTGAACAAGGGCGTGGAGGAGCCGCCGGGAGTCCAGAACTTCAGGGTGTGCCCGGCGCGCACGCCGCCGGCGTAACCGAGAAGTTCGCGCAGCGTCACACCCAGCGGCGCCTCGTACTGTCCCGGCCGGGTGACGTGTCCGGACAGTGAGTACAGGGTGAAGCCCGGCGATTTCTCCGACCCCATCGAACGGAACCATTCGACGCCGTTGTGCAGGATGGCCGGCACACTCGCGATCGACTCCACATTGTTGACCACGGTCGGGCACGCGTACAGGCCGGCGACGGCGGGGAAGGGCGGGCGCAGGCGAGGCTGGCCGCGGCGGCCCTCGAGCGAGTCCAGCAGGGCGGTTTCCTCACCGCAGATGTAGGCACCGGCCCCGGCGTGCACGATCAGGTCGAGATCGAAACCCGACCCGAGGATGTTTCGGCCCAGATAGCCTGCGGCATAAGCCTCTTCGACAGCGGCTTGGAGCCGGCGCAGCACCGGCACGACCTCGCCGCGCAGATAGATGAACGCATGGGCGGCGCGGATCGCGTAGGCGGCGATGATGGCGCCCTCGACCAGCACATGCGGGGTCGCCATCATCAACGGGATGTCCTTGCAGGTGCCGGGCTCGGATTCGTCGGCGTTGACCACCAGGTAGTGCGGCTTACCGGCCGCCGGCGAGCCCTCGGGATCCTGCGGGATGAAACCCCATTTCATGCCGGTGGGAAATCCGGCGCCGCCGCGGCCGCGCAGCCCGGCGTCCTTCACCGTGGCGATGACCTCGTCGGGATGCATGCCCAGCGCCCGGGACAGGGCGCGATAGCCGTCGTGTGCCCGGTAGGTGTCGAGGGTCCACGATTGCGGCTGATCCCAGTAGCGGGTGAGTACGGGCGCGAGCGTCATCACCGTTCCCCCTGTTC
>Ga0164242_10008898_pt1 | contig 10868 bp, 10 predicted proteins | sample OricomgcompostMG_FD_108783 | JGI IMG/M metagenome (GOLD analysis project Ga0164242, IMG submission 108783) | Miracle-Growth compost microbial communities from Emeryville, California, USA - Original compost - Miracle growth compost (MG) ...
CCTGCTGATCCACCGGATGCGCCGCCTGCCACGCGGCCACCTGCTGCTTCATCTTGCCCGAGCCGCGGTTCTTCGCGGCATGCGCCACGATGGCAGCCTTGGTCGTGAACGTGCCGGCCACGCCCACCGAGCGATAGCCCGGCAACAGCATGCCGTCGAGCCAGGCGGCATCGCCGCTCTCCTCGGCCTCCAGCCAGTGCTGGTCCACCGCCTTCACCGCGGCGGCGGTGTGTGCGGTTTCGTCCACGCCGCGGTCGGCGGCGTGCGCGCCCAGGGCCACCGCGCAGGCGGCCAGCAGCAGCGTGATCTGTGATTTGCGCATGACTTGCTCCGGTTGATATGGACGCCGGCACGTTGCGCCCGATGCTGCCGACACGCAGCCACGCGATGACGGATGGCGGTGCGCAGGTGACGGGCGGTCGCCGCACGGCGGCAAGCGGTCGCGACGATGTGCGGCATGGCGCAGGCACCGTCCGTTCACGCAGAACCATCGCTCGCCACGCGCAGACGCCACCCGTCACCGGTACGGCACCGCTCGTCACAGCATCGGCGACACCGGCGGCGACAGCTGCCATCGTGCCCGGATCATCCGCTGCGAGCGTTGCCATGACACCTTGCTCCTGCGATGCGCGCTTGTCTGAGCCTGCTGTTGATGGCGGCTTGTATCACCCGCGCGCACGGCGCCGCGATCGGCGCCGATCTGGACATGACGATCGCGGTGCCGCCCACGCCAGTACGTGTGGACGGCCATCAGCAACTCGACTACGAGGTGTTACTGACCAACCGCTCCGGCCAGCGCCTGACGCTGGAGGCGTTCGCCGTGCTCGACGGCCGCGACGGACAGCCGATCGCGCAACTGTCGGGCAAGGCGCTGGAACAGCATGCGGTCATCCTCGATGCGGCGCCGGCGCCATCGAGCACGGGATCGTCCACGCTGTCGACCGCGCCACTGGCGCCGCTCGAACCGGGCCAGCGCGCGGTGGTGTTCATGGATGTTCCGTTGCCGGCGCGCGCTCGCATCGAGACGATTCGTCACCGCATCGGCTATCGCCTGGCCGGCGCACGCGCCGCCGCGCAGGTCACCAGCGCACCGCAGATGCTGCCACGGACTAGGCCGTCGCTGCTCGCGCCACCGCTGCGCGGCGGCCCGTGGGTGGCGATCCACAAGGCGGACTGGCCGCGCGGTCACCGGCGCGTGTTCTACCGCGTCGACGGCCACGCCCGCCTGCCCGGACGCTTCGCGATCGACTGGGTGAAGCTGGACGCGCACGGGCGCTTTGCTGCCGACGACGCCGACCTGGCACAGTCATGGTTCGGCTACGGCGCCGACGTGCTGGCGGTGGCGAACGCGCGCGTGGCGGCGGTGCGCGACGGCATGGACGAGCCGGTTCGAATCTCGCGGCGCACGCACCACGCCCCCGCGGACGATGCGGGCAACTACGTGGCGCTGCAGCTTGCCGATGGCCGCTACGCGTTCTACGAGCACCTGCGCAAGGGCAGCATCCGCGTCGCGGTGAACGAGCGCGTGCGCACGGGCCAGGTCATCGCGGCGCTGGGCTTCTCCGGCGAATCCACCGGCCCGCACCTGCACTTCCATGTCGCCGACGCAAACGCTCCGCTGGGTGGCGAAGGCCTGCCGTTCGGCATCCACGCGTTCGAACGGCTGGGCCGCTACGACGACATCGCCCGACTGGGCCAACCATGGCTCCCCGCCAACAGCGACATCGCCCGCCGTGACGAATGGCCCGCCAGCAACACGGTGGTGAGGTTCGCCGATGATCCGGCAACGGACAGCGGACGATGAATCCCGCCAACCTCCCGCAGGCGCGCACACGCCGTTCGTCACCGCGATGCCGCCGGCTGTCATCGTGGCCGCGACGCGCGATGCCGCGCGATGCCAGCCTCGGCGGCATCCCCACCACCGGAGTGAAGGCATGAAACGACGATCCTTCTTGCATTATCTCTCGACACTTGCGCTGGGCCTCGCGCTGGCGTCGATGCTCGCATTTGCCATGGCCGCGGCGACACCGTCGACCGCGATCGCCGCCGGGCCGTGGTCGCTGCCGCACGATGCCTCGCCCGCGTTCTCCCCGGACGACAACACGGTGGTGTTCGCACGCGGCAGCGGCGCCACGCGACGGCTGTTCACAGCGCAACGTCACGACGGCGTGTGGTCGCAGGCGCAGCGCGTGGCGTTCTCGGATCGCTGGATGGATCTGGAGCCGGCGATGGCGCCGGACGGGCGCTACCTGGTGTTCGCCTCCAACCGGCCGACGAACGACGCGGGCAAGCCGCTGGACGGCAACTGGGGCGGCCAGGCGTGGCCGGGGCGCGGCGGCAACCTGTGGCGGGTGGATCGCGTGGGTAACGGCTGGGGCACGCCGGTGCGTCTGCCCGACAGCGTGAACCGCAGCAGCACCACGTTCTCGCCCGCGGTGGCGAGCGACGGCAGCGTCTACTTCATGCGCGCGAATCCCGTCGACGGCAGCTTCCGGCTCTACGTGAGCCGCCGCGTGCACGGCCGCTATCAGGACGCGGTCGCGCTGGCGCTGGGCACCGGCGACGGCCGCTCGGACTTCGATCCCGCGGTGGCGCCGGATCAATCCTTGCTGGTGTTCAGCTCCGACCGGCCGCCAGCGCCGGCGAACGGCAGCGACCTGTTCATCGCCTTCGCCGTGCCCGGCGGCTGGAGCACACCGGTGGACCTGGGCCTGGCCGGCAACGAGGCGCGGCTGGGCGTGGATCTCACCATGCTCTACTACACCGCCGCACCCGACCACCGCATCCATCGTCTGTCGCTGGCACCGTGGCTGCGGCAGCGGCCAACGCGCTGAGTTGCCATGCCTGCTCGTGGCGGACAACGCCGCCGACCTGTCTTTCAGCACTGTTTCACCCCGCGCCATGACCGCACACTACGGTCATGGCGCGCCCCGCCGGCCGGCGCGCGGGAGCATCGCGTGACCGAGCACGACACCCCACGCTGGAAGCCATACGCACTGGCGTTCGGCTTCTGGACGCTGCTGGCGCTGTCCTACGCGCTCAGCGGCGGACTGGCCGCGATCAGCGAGGGCTATCCGCCAGGCTGGCTGCGCAACCTGGCCTGGAACCTCGGCAACTTCTGGCTATGGATGGCGCTGGTGCCACTGGTGGCCTGGCTGGGCCGGCAAGGCGCGGGCCGCGGCTGGCGCCGCTTCTGCGCCGTGCACGTGCCGGCATCGCTGGTGGTGGCGCTGGCGCAGATGCTGATCCACCTGGTGGTGTTCTGGTATCTGTGCGGCCCCGGCCGCATGCCGAACGTGCACACGCTGGGCGCGTACATCCGCATGGAGTTCGCCTACAGCTTCCACCTCGCCGTGCTCACCTATTGGGTGATCCTGGCGGTGCTGCGCGGGATGGATTCACGCCGCCGGTTGCGCGACGAGCAGCTGCGCAACGTGCTGCTGGAGTCGCAGCTGGCGCAGGCGCAACTGCAGGCGCTGCGCATGCAGCTGCAGCCGCACTTCCTGTTCAACACGCTCAACGCGATCTCCGCACTGGCGCTGTCCGATCCGCTGCAGGCGCGGCTGATGATCGCCCGCTTGAGCGACTTTCTGCGCCTTACGCTGGAGGAACGCCACGCGCCGCAGGTGCCGCTGGCGCGCGAGCTGGAATTCCTGCGCTGCTACCTCGACATCCAGCAGGTGCGCTTCCGGCACCGGCTCAACACCGAGATCGACGTGGCCGACGATACGCTGGCCGCCGCGGTGCCGAACCTGATCCTGCAGCCGCTGGTGGAGAACGCGCTGCGTCACGGCCTGCTGGCCAAGGCCGAGCCCGGCAGCCTGCAGGTGGTCGGCCAGCGCGACGGCGACGAGCTGGTACTGCGCGTGGACGACGACGGCCTGGGCCTGTCGCCCGATGGCACCAGCGAGGGCATCGGCCTCACCAACACCCGCGCGCGGCTGGCGATGCTGTTCGGCGGCGACGCGCGGCTGGAGCTGCAGCGCCGCGACGGCGGCGGCACACGGGTGGAACTGCGCCTGCCGTTCCGCGAGTTGACCGCATGAGCGCCCCGGTCATCCGCGCGCTGCTGGTGGACGACGAGATGCTGGCGCGCCTTGCGCTGCGTCAGGCGCTGGCCGCGCATGCCGACGTGGAGATCGTCGGCGAATGCGGCAACGCCGCCGAGGCGCTGCAGGCGATCGATGCGCTCGCGCCGGACCTGCTGTTCCTCGACATCCGCATGCCCGGCATGGACGGCTTCAAGCTGCTGCGCCAGCTCAATCCGCAGGCGCCGCCGGTGGTGGTGTTCACCACCGCCTACGGCCAGCACGCGCTGCGCGCGTTCGACGCCGGCGCGCTGGACTACGTACTGAAACCGATCGACCAGGCCCGCTTCGACCAGGCGCTGGCGCGCGTGCGCCAGCACTGGCAGGGCCTACAGTCGCCCGCGATCACGACCGGTCACGCAGGCCACCTGCAGCGCATCAGCGTGCGCGTGGGCGAGCACATCCGCGTGATCGCGGCGGACGCCATCGACTGGATCCGCGCCGACGGCAACTACGTGCAGATCCACGCCGACGGCACCCGCTACCTGCACCGCGAAACGTTGAGCCACCTGCTCGCCACGCTCGACCCAGCGCGCTTCCTACGCATCCACCGCGGCGTGATCGTCAACGTGGAACGCATCCGCGAAGTGCACCCGCTGTTCAACGGCAACGCCGAGATCGTGTTGCGCGATGGCACGCGGCTGGATTTGAGTCGACGGTTCCGGGCTGGGGCGCGGGTGGTGTTGGGGTTGCCCTGAAGAACAGCCTGCAAAACTGTCGATGCACGTGCGCCACGGCGAGTACATCAGCCAGTCGGCCTCCTATGGCCGGATACACCAACGAATAATCGAATTCCCGAGACGAGAGATGGCAGACGCGATTTGGTCGAATCTCCAGTGACGGTCTACATGGGACAACAGAAGCAAGGCGGCCATCACCGGCGCGCAGTTCAGCCGAGACCCGCAATCGATTCAGCCATCCAGGTACCCCGCAAGGACGCTCAGCTTCCGTGATCTGGATAGAGATCAGCGTCACCCTGCCCGCTATAGCTTCGATGATCGACACGCCACGGCTTGCTGCTCAATGCCAAAGAAAGGGGAAACACATCTTCCGAAACAGCATCGCATGACATCAGCTGGATCCCGACCCATTCGTTGGTGGCCTGAAAGCAAAATTATTTGGTGAATATCTGCTTGAGCCGGGTGGCGAAATTCTGGGCTTCGGCATCATTGGCATCCGGCGGGTACACCACGTAGATGGCAAGCGCATAGGGTTCCTCGCCCTTCCCACGTTCGACGAGTTGGTTGTCGTCCACGTCGAAGTACATAGCGCGAATGCGGTGCCCATGTGTCTTGGCCAGACGATCGATCCGTTCCCTCACTCGATCCATCTGCACTTCGAAGGCATTAGCAAAGGCCGACCGTGAGTAGCGGGCGCTGAGCCAGCGCCGGAAGACCACTACATCTTGCGAGGCCAACTGATACTCGTAGGGCTCGGCTCGCTGGACGAAATCGTCCTTCGGCATGCTGGCTCGCTCGCGAACATCCAGCGCGACTGCCTGCTCTCGCTTACGGCCATCAAAGATCGAGACGTGGAGCCGACGTGCATTTTTGCCAAAGGTCATAGAACCGTTGGACGCAACGATGGGGCTGGCCTGCAGGTATTCGACAACCGGCTCCACCTCCAAGTCCGCGCAGATATCGCAATCGTGGGTGGCAATTACGCCCAGTTGCTTGTTACCCACTGTGTCCTGGTAGCGAAATACCGCTCCCTGACGCCATGTACTGCCGCGATATTCGCCCGCCATGGCGCTGCTTTACGTCAAATCATCAGACGTGCCAACCGCCAAAGCGCCTTTCGCACGTTTGGCTGCGAGGCGCTCCGCGACGAGTGTGCGCTGGTTGGCGCGGCTCTCATACTTGGTGCAGATCAACTGTGCCAAGGGTTCTGGATCTTCTCCCGCTTGAACCAACTGCCAAAAATTTTGGCCTTCCCGCAACGGCTGCGTGAGAAGGGCACGCATGGGGATGTGGAGTGCGGACAGAGTCCCGTGGACGCGATCCAGCGAGGCGAGAGTGGCTTGATGGCCAGGACTCGGTTCCACGCCATTTAGCCAGTTATACAAGGACTGTCTGGACACGCCGAGGACACGAGCCATCGCCGCGTGCGAAACACTCAGCTCTGAGACAACCCGGCGGATCTGCGCACTCGCTGCGCTGGCACGCGGAGCGCTTTGCAAGCGAACCCCTGGCAAGGTGTAACCGATATCCGTAGGTACGTGCGTAATACCACCCGTCCCGGCTAACGCAGCAACGCCGGCGAGCAAAACCGCAGCTGTGCCGGAAATACGACGAGCGTCTTGGGGTGTGCGTGCGAGCAGCGCCATAATTTAAGCCCAATCCCTCAGTGCAGCCTCAGTCACTACTGCTTGAAAAACATCGCGAATATCAACCTTTAGCGATAACAGTCGGTCAAGAATGACCCTTTCGTCAAACTCCTGAGCGGCTTCGGGCGCCGTGGAAAAGGACGCATCGGAGTCAATCACAGTGTGGACGCCAACAATCCCTGCAAACCGCTCCGGCATTCGCGGAGCGGTAGGAGCCAAATCTGGAGGCCAAGCCAACTCAGACGATCGCGTCAGCACGCGCACTCTGGCTTGCTGTTCGCCACGGCTCTGCATAGCTTCTGAGAAGGTGTATGCCGTCTCCCAATCATTGCCCAAAGTGTCCTGTAGTCCCAGGAATTGCTTGCGAGTGTACTCCGACGGCGTCGCACCTTCGCGCGGGGTCACTGCATCCAAAAAACGCATTCCGATACGAGTAAACGAGTCGGGTGCCAAGACCTTCTGAATTGCTCGGATACCGCGGGCGAATATGTCGGCAAAAACATCGATGGTTTGATACTCGACCGTCTGATAGGCGACGGTATCCTGACCTACCACGAATGATGCCGAGCCGTCGCGAGTAGAGAAGATGTGCTGTGTCACCAAGGCATGGTTCACCTTCGTTTCACCAGGAGTCGTCGGGTTAGCCTCGATCTGCAGGGTTACCTGAGACTGGCTGCGGTAGCCCGGAAAACCCTCCTTGCGCAAATGATCCTGCAGCTCAGGAATGAGGCTGTCCAACTTAAGGACCGGGCTGTGAGTCACCTGCGCGACAACGTAGAACACTGGCGCGTGCGTGAGCTTACCCATGGGGACTCCGGGTTTGGCATAGCGATGCAATGTGTCAACTTTACACTTGTAAGAGGCTATCTGCCAAACGAAAGTTCCCCGATTCAGGGAGAACTGGGTCAGAGTGCACTTCCAAGCTTCCGTTTCTGGCCCGTTAGCAGACACTCGCACCAACCGAAATATCATTCACCGCCGAGAACCCTTGCAACCTTGCAGCGGTTGCGCACCGAGTGCGGGCCAGGATGGCCCACTAGGCAGTGAGTCAGGGTGTCGCTTTCACTTGGTTACTTCCCCTTGACTCCCGGCATCCGGCCCTCCGCCCTTCGGGCCGGCTTCGCCGCTCGCACGCGCTCCTGCGCGTACGTGGACAAGCATAAAGAGAAGTAACTCGGCTGCCGCAGGCAGGCGAAAGCTCTTGCACCAAGCGTTCCGCACGAGGACGAACCGCTCGCCGCGCCCTGACGACCGCTGATCACAGACCGTTTCCGTTCGTCACGAAACGGCGGCGGCGCGACCCGGCCACGGCGCAGATTCCACGACATCGTCGTCCCGCCGAGGAACCCGCATGCTCCATCGCCCGCTTGCACTGATCGCCGGCACGCTCGCCCTGATCGGCGCGTTCGCCGCCATCGGCCTCCGCGCCGCCACCGCGACATCGCCACAACCGGAGATCTTCGCCCCCGGCGCGATCTCCGGCCCCGCCGGCGTGGATTGCCTCACCTTCGCGCCCGACGGCGCCACCGTGTACTTCGACCAGCAGGCGGGCGCGAGCGGTTTCATCATGGAGGCGCATCGCGTGGGCGACGGCTGGTCGGCGCCGCGGATCGCGCCGTTCTCCAGGCAGTGGCAAGACCACGATCCGGCGATGGCGCCGGATGGTTCATTCCTGGTCTACACCAGCAACCGCGCCGCGGTGGCCGGTGGGCCGGCGCTACGCGGCGGCCAGTTGTGGCGGGTGGATCGCCGCGGCGACGGTTGGGGCGAGCCGGGGCGGCTGCCCGACGTGGTGAACGATGCAAACAGCATCTACGCGCCCAGCGTGGCGGCCAATGGCGACGTGTATTACCAGCGCCGCGACGACGCCACGCACGAATTCCACCTGTACCGCACGGCCTGGCGCGATGGCCATTACCAGGCGCCGCAGCGGCTCGCGCTGGGCGACCCGGCCGCGCACGAGCTCGATCCGGCGATCGCGCCGGACCAGTCGTTCATCGTGTTCGACGCGAACTACGCCGGCAAGGACAAACCCGACCGGCTGTACATCGCCTTCCGCGACGGCGCGGGCTGGGGCACGCCGATCGACCTGGGCGACGCGGTGAACCGCTACGAGCCCTGTGGTTCGCACCTGGGCCCGGACGGCCGCACGCTGTACTTCACCAGCAACTACACGGCCAAGGTGGACTACCCGCGCACGTCCGCGCAGGCACAGGCCGACCTGGCGCGCATGCACGCGTGGGACAACGGCAACAACCACATCTGGCGCGTGTCGCTGGCGCCGTGGCTGGCCGCGCACCACGCCGCGTGAATCACCGCAACCCCATCAGGAGCAGGCATGTCCCCACGTCACCGCATCTTCGCCGGCGGCCTCGCGCTGGCGCTGGTCGCATCTTTCGCCGCGCAGGCGCAAGGCCTCGGCGAACTGGTCGGCCCCGGCACGATCTCCACCGGCCTGCAGGAAACCTCGGTCGCACTCACGCCGGACGGCAACACGCTGTACTTCATTCGCTCCGACTTCGCCGAGCGCGACGACACCATCATGGTCTCGCGGCGCGTGGACGGACATTGGGGCGCGCCGCAGGTGGCCGCGTTCTCCGGGCAGTGGCACGACTCCGAACCCACGCTGACGGCGAACGGCAAGCGGTTGTACTTCGTCTCCAACCGCCCCGTGCAAGCAGGCGGTGCACCACTGACGGCGACGATGAGCGGCCACCGTTTCGCCGGCACCAACCTCTGGTATGTCGACCGCCGGCCCGATGGCCGCTGGAGCGAACCGGTGCACGTGACGGCACGCTCAACGACGGCGCGATGATCTACAACCCCTCGGTGGCGGCCAACGGCGACCTCTACTTCTCCGCCCACCGGCCGGACTCGGGCGCCGCCTACCAGATCTACGTGGCGCGCCACGGCGCGCAGGGCTACGCGACGCCGCAGCGCGTGGATCTCGGCGACATCGCGCGCAACCGCATGGACCCCGCGATCGACCCGCACCAACGCTTCCTGATCTACGCCGGCAACGAGGGCGATGCGCTGGGCCGTGCCGACCTCTACATCGCGTTCCGCCAGCCGGACGGCCGCTGGGGCAAGCCTCTGCACCTGCCGGGTGACGTCAACAGCGCGGCGCTGGAAAACGCGCCGTCGCTGGGGCCGCACTTCGGCGAACTGTTCGTGGCCAGCAACCGCCGCGACGAGCTGGCCTTCCCCAAGCCGCGCGACACCGCCGCCACCTTGCAGCGCCGGCTGCAGCAACCGCTGAACGGCTCGCGCAACCTGTGGCGCTTCGACATCTCCGATGTGCTGCGTGCACACGGCATCACCCCCTGATTTGGAGGCTCCATGATTTCCATCCACCTGCTGTCGACCCTGCTGGCCGCGCTGGCGCTGCCCGCCGCACCGGCCACGGCACCCGCGCTGACACCCGCCTTCCAGGCCGGCGCCAGCCTGGGCAACGTGTTCTCGCGCACCATCGCGATCCATGCGCCGGGCTTCGACGATGCGGTGCGCCGGGTCAGCGGCACCGCCGTCTACCGGGTCACCGACGCCGCGGCCACGCGGCCGCGCCTGCGCATCGACTACGACTACGATGGCCGGCCCGCGGGCAGCGGCACGGTGGAACTGCCCGACGGCGGCGCCATCAACTGTTTCAACGGCCAGTGCGCGCCGAATACCGACGCCAGCGGCCTGGCCTACAACCCGCGCCTGTGGGGCCGGCCTCCGGCCACGCTGCGCGTGGGCCAGCGCTGGACGGTGGACATCGCCGGGCCGTGGGAACTCGGCCCCGCCGGACGGCAGACGGTGACCGTGCTGGCGCTGGACCCGGCCAGCCGCACCGTCACCCTGCAGCGCGAAGGCACCGGCGATGGCGCCTGGCTCGGCGACGCGCCCACGCTCACGCTGACCCGCGCCGGCCGTAGCTACCAGGTGACGCGCCAGGCCGGCCGCGCGCACTGGTACGGCTATGCCACCTTCCGCGACGGCATCGTGCTCAGCGACGAGCTGATCAGCACGCGCCCGGTGACGCTGGCCTCGCCGCAACTCGGCCGCATCGAGGCCACCGAGCGCCAGTACATCCTGCTCAACGCGATGCCGGTGAAGGCCACGCACTGATCCGCCGGCGGTCTCTGCCGCCGGTCGCCGGCCTACCGCTGCACCATGTGCCCGTACCATTCCCAGCCGCGCATGCGTTCGGTAATCAGCTTGGTGCTGGTCAGCATCGGCACCGCCAGCAGCGCGCCGGGCACGCCCCACAGCCAGCCCCACACCAGCAGCCAGATCAGGATCGCGATGGGCGACAGGCGCATGCTGCGGCCCAGGATCATCGACGTGACCAGGTTGCCCTCGAACGCGGTGAGGCAGGCGAAGCACAGCGCCGGCAGCAGCGCCTCGGCCAGCGCGTCGAAATGGATCAGCCCCACCAGCAGCAGCACGGTGGTGGTGACGATGGCGCCCAC
>Ga0164242_10008899_pt1 | contig 10868 bp, 4 predicted proteins | sample OricomgcompostMG_FD_108783 | JGI IMG/M metagenome (GOLD analysis project Ga0164242, IMG submission 108783) | Miracle-Growth compost microbial communities from Emeryville, California, USA - Original compost - Miracle growth compost (MG) ...
CCGCCTTCAGGGCCTGGCTGGCGGAGGACGTCACGCATGCCCGTGCCTTTGCACGGGTCACCGAGACTTGGGACATCATTCCTGGCACCGCTCAATGGGTCGCGGCTCCGGTCGTGGCCAGAGCGCATCCGCGACGCCGCATGCTGGCGGCCGTGGCGGCATGCCTGCTGGTGGCTGTGGTGGTGGGCGGTGTCATGTTGCATGCATTGCGCAGTCCTGTGTACCAGACCACGGTTGGCGGCCAGCAGACGGTGACGTTGGACGACGGAACGCGGATCACGCTCAACACGGATACCCGGCTCACGGTGGCCTACAGCAAGACCGAGCGCCGTATTCTGCTCGATCGCGGAGAGGCGATATTCGATGACACGGAGGACACCCGGCGACCGTTCATCGTGCAAGCCGGCGACAGGGCGATATCCGCGCTGGGCACGACCTTCGACGTACGAAACGATCCTCATGTCCTCGAGGTGACGCTCATCGACGGGAAGGTCAAAGTGGGTCCGGCCGCCTCCGGGCAGACTGACGCGCACCATGGCGAGACAACGGTATTGTCCCCTGGCGAACGCGTGACCTTGCGTCCTGGCGGCGAACAGACCGTCGACCGCCCCAACCTTGAAGAAATAACCGCGTGGCAGCGAGGCGAGCTGATATTCGACGACGCCACTCTGGCCACGGTCGTGTCGGAACTCAATCGCTATGGCAATACCCATGTTTCCCTGGGCAATCCGGCCTTGGCGCAGTTGCGCGTATCGGGTGTATTCGTCACCCGCGACCCGGTCGAGGCTGCCAAAGCCATTGCCCGCTTGCACAACTTGAATGTCATACGCTCCGGCAAAGGCGTCGTGATCGCCCAGTAGCGCCTGCCGGGACGCGTGCAGGAAAAGTGACGGTCGCATGTCCGGATCGTGTCAACCCTTCGTCTCCTGCTAAAGAGCCCGTCGTCGACGGGACATAGTGATCGGAGGGGATACTATGTTTTTTGCACGTCGTAACGTTGTGGCGACCGCGGTATTGCTGGCCCTGGGGGCGGTGCCAGCCGTGTACGCGCAGGCCAGTTACAACTTCAACCTGCCGGCGCAGCCGCTGGCTGACGCGCTTCGCGCCGTCGGTAGCCAAGGTGGCGCTAATGTCACGTTCGAGCCAGCCACGGTGCGAGGTCGCAAGGCCCCCGCGTTGAAGGGCAGCTATTCCGTGCAGCAGGCGCTGGACCACCTGCTGGCAGGTTCCGGGTTGGTCGTGCGGACAACGCAAGGTGGCTCGTTTCTAGTGGAAACGGCGGACGCGACCGGTAAGGCGCCTTCGGCGGCGACGCAGGGCAAGGGCTTCGATTTCAACATCCACCCGCAGAACCTGGCCAGCACGTTGCGTGCGATTGCACGTACTACCGGGCAGCGGATCGATTTCGGTGCGGACCTGGTGGCTAAAAAAAAAGCTGATGTCGTCATCGGCCACTATACGGCGATCGACGCGTTGCAGCGGGCGCTTGCGGGTACCGGTCTGCATGCGGTGATCGCGCCCTCCGGCGTAGTGATCATCCTGCCCGGCGCGGCATCGGCTGGCGAAGGCGTCCAGGAACTACCCGAGATCCTGGTCGAGGCCACGGTCGAGGGCCTGGCGGCGACGCGCGTAGCGACCGCATTGAAGGAAATCCCGCAATCGGTCTCGGTGATCTCGCAGGAAACGCTGCAACAGCAGAATGCCAACGGATTGGCCGACGCGCTCGACTGGGCGACCGGTATCACCGTTCAGCAGAACGGCACTTCCGCGAATACGACCTTTTCCGCAAGAGGTTTCGGCGTCGACGAAGTTCACGTGGACGGTGGTGGCCCCATCACGCTGAGCCCGAACACCACGACTGCAGCCGGTTCGCCGCTCGACGATCTCTCCGAGTACGACCACATCGAGATATTGCGCGGTTCGGATGCCCTTTTCGGCGGAGCAGGCAATCCCGGCGCCACGATCAGCCTGCAACGCAAGCAGCCGCATGCCAATGACGAAGTCAGTGCCACGGTTACGATAGGTTCGTACAACTATTACCGGGAAATGCTCGATGCCACGGGGTCGCTGGGGTTTGACGGGGCGCTGCGCGGGCGCATCGTGGCATCCAATACGGACCAGGATTATTTCTACGACATAGCGAGCCGCAAGCAGCACAAGCTCTATGGCATCCTGCAGTACGACCTGACGCCCACGACGATGTTGACTGTCGGCGGCTCTCTCGAGCAGGTCAATGCAGTGCCGTTCACTGTCGGCCTGCCGCGTTATATCGATGGCGCCGATCCGCATCTGCCGCGCTCCACGGCGCTTGCCTTTCCATGGAATCGGAGTACCGCGCACAACAGTGAAGCCTTCGTGCAGCTGGAGCAGCGGTTCAACGACAACTGGAAGCTGAAGATCGAGTCGACCATGATCGATCAGGACAGCCGTTCCAGAATCGGGGCATCTTCTTCCTCTGGCATCAATCCGGCCACGAACACTATTCCTGGCGTCTTGGGATTGGGTGTCGCGTCTGAATCAAGCCTGGCGGTTACCGGGGATGCGACCTTGACCGGATCTTTTGAAGTGGGTGGTCATCGGCAGGAGGTCATCGCCGGTATGGACTACACGAGACAGACTTACTCGGTACCTCAACAGGATAGTGAACTTGCAGGTCCTCCGTTGAACCCGTGGTCCTTCGATCCTTCGGCATATACGGTAGCTCTGCCGGGACTGCTCACCCCGGTAATTGATGTATACAATTATTCCTATACAAAGCAAATGGGCGGATATGCTGCGTTTCGCCTGCGTTTTCTGGACGGCTGGTCGGCCGTCATCGGGGCACGTGACAGCTACTACCGGAACGAAACGCGATTCTCGGAAAACCTGGACTACGGCCCGCCACTCGGCAGCTTCGGGTATTCGGGGACGCCAATCAGGAATGTCTCCACCGGCGTGGTCACCCCTTATGCGGGTCTGACCTACGACATCAACAAGGATTATTCGCTCTATGCCAGTTACGCGGATATTTACAGGCCAAACAGTGGCCAGTTGACGGCATCTGGCGGACTTGTTCCTCCCGTCCGTGGTGTCAATCTCGAAGTGGGTGCGAAGGGTGCCTGGTATGGTGGGCTGCTCAACGGTTCAATCGCCCTTTTCAGGATCGATCAGCGCAACAATCCGACATATTTTAACCCGGGTGGAAATTACAATAACCCGAATTGCTGCTTTGTCGAGGGAGACAATACCAGCAAGGGTGTCGAAGCCGAACTCAGCGGTCGTTTGACGCCAAATTGGCAGATAAGCGCCGGGTATACCTTCGATGTGAACAGGGAAAATGCCAATCTGGACAATGCGCCAGGAGTGACGCAAGGTGTACTGAGTTCAATCACGCCGAAGCACATGCTCAAACTCTGGACCAATTATCGATTGCCGGGTATGGACAATCGCTGGAGCATCGGGGGCGGATTGCGCGCGCAGACCTCAAGCTACGCTACCGGCGAGGCCTGTCCAACCTACGATGCGTCGGGCAATTGTCTGGGGGCCTTCGCCCCCTACGCCATCCGGCAGGGGTTTTATACGGTAGCTACCTTGCGTGCCGCCTATCAGGTCAACAGGCATTGGTCGATGGCGTTGAATATCGACAACCTGTTTGATCGGACCTATTACCAGACGACCGGGCAAATCTACGGGGGTAACTGGTATGGCACGCCGCGCAGCTTCATGCTGACGATCAAGGGGCAGTTGTGACCCGCTGCTGCGCTCCGGTCTCATAGCACCGTCTGGTGACTGCGGAACCGGGGTGTGCCACTTCAGGCGAGTGCAGCCGGGAGCAGTGAAAGCGGTTTGGCAGCCCGCACTGGGCCTTCCCAAGGGTGGCCCAGTGTCAAGTTCGTGCCAATGGCCGGCCGTCTTGTGCGCTCCTCGTCAAAAGCGAATGTCCGGATTTTTCGATTGCGGCGTCTATGACATGAGCGCCGCACGACACATCGCATGTGTTGCGGCGTTTGGCGGCCGCAACGACAACCCTTGTACCTGAAACACCAGTCTCCCATCAGTCGGTATCGGTGCAGGCAAGACGCCGGGCGTTCCCTTTCATCCACCCTATTCAGAGTCTAGATGGACGCACGCACCCTTCATTCGGACCCGGCGGATTACAAGGTATCGTGCCAGCTATTCGCACGCCTCTGGAGGTTGGCCCGACCATACTGGGTCGCCAAGGAGAACCGACTTGCACGCCTGAGCATGATCGGATTACTGGTGCTGGTGCCTGTCCAGAGCGGCATCGCCGTCTGGATAGCGATACTCACCAGGGACATGACCAATGCGATCGTCGCCAAGGAGCGCGCGGGTTACACCTTCTTGTTCTGGTGCACGACCGGCGTAGGGATGTTGTCGGTGGTCATCATCATGGCCATGTTGTTCCTGTCTACCTGGCTCAGCGTGGATTGGCGCCAGTGGCTGACCGACTACATGGTCAAGCGGTATCTGGACAAGAAGACGTATTACGACATCGCTTTGCGCGAAGACCTGGACAACCCTGACCAGCGCATCCAGGAGCAGGTCCTGCCCTTCGTCGAGGCGGTCATCCAGATTCCGCGCCAGCTTCTGAGCCAGACGCTGATGCTGATCAGCGGTGGAGTGATCATTTCGTCGATCAGCACGACGATGACGTTGTACGTGATCGGTTATGCCGTACTGCAAACCATCGTCACGCTGGCGATGTACACGCCGATGATCCGGCTGCAATTCGACAATACCGTGGCCGAGGCGGACTTGCGCCACGGCATCCTGCACGTGCGCGAAAACGCCGAAACGGTGGCGTTCTATCGCGGCGAGGGCAGCGAACACGCGCAGATCTGGGAACGCCTGAAGACGGTCACCCGCACCAGGATGGCCGTGCTGATCTATACGATGAAGCTGACAGGCGCCACCCAGGGCATGCAGGTCATCTGGCAGATAGCCCCGTTTTTCCTGATTGCCCCGTTGTTCTTTGCCGGCAAGATCGAATTTGGTGCGATCGCCATGGCGACGACCGCCGCGGGCACCATGCTCTCCGCCCTGACGACGCTGAGCAGCTTCATCCCCATGCTGACCCAGATGGCGCCCGGCGCGGTGCGTCTGGCGCAGATCCTGGAACGCTTCGATGCCATGGACGCGGAGCGCGCGAAGAGCGATGCGCCTCGCATCGCGGTTACGGAAGGTCCCTGTCTCGTCATAGACAACGTGGATCTGGAGACGCCAGGCGGCGAGCAACTGCTTGCCCACGGGCTCGACTTCACGCTGCGTCCGGGTGAGAACCTGATCATCGTCGGTCAGACCGGGGTCGGGAAAAGCTCTTTGCTCCGTGCGATGGCGGGCCTGTGGCAACGCGGCGCGGGCGCGATGGTCATGCCGCCGCGCGAGGACAGCATGTTCTTGCCGCAGCGGCCCTACATGATCCTTTCCAACCTGCGCTCTCAATTGCTGTATCCGCGTGTCCGCAAGGGCAGGAACCCTTCCGACGCAGAGTTACAGCGTGTTCTCGAACAGGTCTTTCTGCCGGACTTGCTGGAAAAGCATGGCAGCCTGGATGCGGTGCGCGACTGGGCCAAGGTGCTTTCGCTTGGCGAGCAGCAGCGCATCGCCTTTGCGAGGGTGCTGATATCCGGTGCGAAGTACGTCTTCCTCGACGAAGCTACCAGTGCCATGGACGTCGCCACCGAAGCAGCGGTGTACGCACAGCTCAGGAAAGCCGGGACGACCTACGTCAGCGTAGGACACCGCGAAACGCTCCTGCACTTCCATGATCGAGCGTTGTGCCTCTATCCGGGAGGGCGCTACCGCTTGATGTCGGCGAAGGAACTGGTGATGACGGCGTCGGGCAGCACGACGGGCCTGGAGTCGGTGCCTGAAGCCGGACAGGGGCACGGGTAATGCCGTGAACACATGAGTTTGATCAGTGCGGCAGCGGGCTGTCCCCGCCATGAATACAGGGCGGACGAAGGGCAGCGGCCGCCAGGTCGGGGGACGCGATGTATGCCAACCGACCCCGCCACAAGAAGTCATGAATATCGAAGCTGCGACCGGACCGGTGCGCATGCGAAACGAAATCGGGAGAGAGCCAATGAGCGAGCACGCTGTTGATGTTACGGAAGCCACCTTCGTCGATGAAATCGAGCAGGCTGGATTGCCCGTGTTCGTCGATTTCTGGGCGCCCTGGTGCGGCCCCTGCAAGCAGCTCGCGCCCCGGTTCGACGAGTTGGCGCAGATGTACCAGGGACGCATCAAGTTCGCCAAGATCGACATAGACGGGAACAAGGCTCTCGCGGAACGCTTCGGGGTGCGTAGTGTGCCCGCATTGATCCTGCTTAAGGGCGGTGAAGTAGTCGCCCAGACGCTTGGTGCGCAAAGCAGATCGGCGCTGGTCGACCTGCTCGACCAACACGTCGCCGCACAGGCCGGCGGGAAACCCGTGGGCCGGGTGAAATCCCTGCGCGCATTCCATGGTGACGGCGAGCTCAAACTGAAGACGATCGAGCAGGTGCGCATGCACCTCGATGCCGGCCAGATCCAGGTGCTTGGCCAATTCCCGCCGACGGCACCCGTCTGCGACATTGAAAGGGGACGGTACACGCCCATTGGCGCAGCCTTGCATGGCACCGATACGGAGCGGTACGAGGCGATTTTCGGCATTCCCGCCAGTGCGGCCATCCTGGAAGATTTCATACACGTCCTCCCGATGCAGGTGTCGGTAGATGCACACGGCAGCCTGAGCTATTCCCTGCAGGGAGCGACGCGAGGCTATCTCCTGGAATGGCTTGAGCGCATTCCGCCTGGTGCGGATCTTCGATACACGACTTCCCATTTTCTGCATGGGTTGTTGCTTGACCTGGTGGATGGCCCTTCGTCGTTGCCGTTCGATGCGACAGGCTCGGACAGCATTAAGGTCGCCGTACGCGACGTCGCCGCGTTACATGGGCGCATGGCCGAAGGAGACGTGCCGTCCGCCGTGGAATGGAAGATGGCGCGCGAGGCGGCAGGCAGCGCGTGCCCCGGATACCAGGAGGACGCCGTTTCCTGGGGAATGGCGAAGTGCGCCGAGGCGACAAGCTGGCCCTCGGATGAGCTGCCTTTCGTTGCGCGGGAAGGCCTCGACATCCTTTTTTCCTCGCTGCGCGAGACGGCCATCCGGCACGGATACTCCGCGGAGGCGTGGGCGGAGCGCGAAGCGATTGCCGCGGCCTATCAAAAGAGGAAGGAGTCCGAGCCAACTGCCAGCAGGGGGGTGATCTTCGCCTGGGAAGAGACAAAGGCGTTCTTCGCGATGTTGAAGGAGGCTCGACCGACCGACATCGCGCAGCTGGAACTGCTGCAGCACGCCTTGGGCAAGCACTGGCACCAGGGGCTGATGAAGGCCCTGGCGAAGACTCTGCGGCAGGAGGCATGACAGTGGATATCCCCGCGATCGATTTCTCGAAGTTCCATCTCGACAACGGCCTCACCGTGATCGTGCACGAAGATCACAAGTCGCCGGTAGTGGCGGTATCGATGTGGTACCACGTCGGTTCGGCGAACGAGCCGCCCGGGAAGACCGGTTTCGCGCATCTGTTCGAACATCTGATGTTCTCGGGCTCCGAGCACCATAGGGGCTCGTATTTCAGGCCGTTCGAACTCGTCGGCGCCACCGACCAGAACGGCACTACCTGGTTCGACCGGACCAATTACTTCGAGACGGTGCCGAGTACCGCCCTGGACGTGGCGCTATGGATGGAGTCCGACCGCATGGGCCATTTGCTCGACGCGATCGGCCAGCAGGAACTCGATACGCAACGCGGGGTCGTGCAGAACGAGAAGCGGCAGAATGAAAACCAGCCTTATGGGCGGAGCATGGAGAACATCCAGCTCCATGCGTTTCCGGCCAACCACCCCTATCAGCACACCACCATCGGCTCCATGGCCGATCTCGACGCGGCCTCGCTCGATGATGTGAAGCAGTGGTTCCGTGACTACTACGGTGCGGCGAACACGGTGCTGGTGCTGGCCGGCGACATCACCCCTGCGGTGGCCAGGGAAAAGGCCGAACGGTATTTCGGCCACATCTCGTCCGGTCCCTCGGTGATGCGCCCGGCGCCCTGGATCGCGCCGCGACGGGTATCCACCCGCGGCACGTTGGCCGATCACGTTCCCCAGGTGCGGATGGTGAAGGAATGGAACGTGCCCCCGCTGGGTCACAAGGACGTTTCGCTGCTGGAGTTGGCGGCATGCGTACTTGGCGGCGGCACAACCTCACGCATGTATCAGCGCCTCGTCTACCGGGACGGATTGGCCGACAGCGTCAGCATCGGCGTGCAGACGCTGGCCCTCGCCAGCATGTTCATGCTGGAAGTGGGTGTCAGGCAGGGCGTCGATCCTGCGCTTGTCGAGGCGGCGATCGCGGAGGAATGGTCGATCTTCCTCAAGGATGGTCCGACCGAGGACGAGCTGGCCCGCGCCAAGGCGGTACTGCATCTGGGCTTTGTCAGCCAGGTGGAAAAGGTGGGCGGTTTCGGCGGCAAGGCGGCCATCCTCGCGCAAGGCGAGCTTTACCGCGGCGATCCTGCCGGCTATCGGATCGATCTCGCGCGCCGGGACGCAGCAACGCCGGCATCAGTTCTCGCTGCAGCCAGGCAATGGATCGCGCAGGGCGACTACACGTTATGTGTGGTCCCGGCTGTGGCCGGTCAGGCAGCGGCCGATCCAGCTGCGGATCGAGGCTTGCCGGCTGCGCCCGGTGAGCCGGCCGCCATCATCGTACCGGTGCGTGAATACGCGACGACTGAAAGCGCGGTCGACCGCAGCACAGGCGTGCCCCGGGTCGAGAGGTTTCCGGAGCTGACCTTTCCGGCCGTTCATCATGGCCGTTTGAAGAACGGCATCGAGGTGGTGTTGGCCGAACGCCACGCGATTCCGATGGTCCAGGTGCAATTGCAGTTCGATGCCGGGTTCGCTGCGGACCAGGGGCGCCAGCTCGGCCTCTCGAGGATGACCGGGGCGATGTTCGACCAGGGCACACTGGGCCTGGACTCGATCCGGATCGCCGAACAGCAGCAGCGCCTGGGCGTGCAGATCGGTGTTTCCATGGGGCTGGATACCAGCAACGTCGGCGTCAATGCATTGAGTTCCAGCCTGGCCGGCGCGCTGGAGCTTCTGGCCGATATCGTTCGCTGTCCCGCGTTCCGGGAAGCCGACTTCGAGCGCCAGCGGGCGCTGGCGCTCGCTGCCATTCAGCGCGAGCGTAGCCAGCCAGGCAGCCTTGGCGGACGTGTGTTGCCGCCGCTGCTGTACGGCAAGGATCACGCGTACGGAATCCCTTTCTCGGGTGTCGGCAGCCGCGCCTCGGTCATGGCGCTGGCTACGGACGACCTGCATGCTTTTCACCGTGCCTGGATTCGACCGGACAACGTGACCATCCTGGTGGTCGGCGATACCCGGATGGATACGCTCCTGCCTCTGCTCGATGCGGTGTTCGGCGATTGGACCGCACCGGAAGTGCCAAGGCCCGACAAGAATCTTGCCTGTGTGAAAAACCGCATTGCGCCGCGCGTCCTTCTGGCGCATCGACCCGATGCCCTGCAGTCGCAAATCAGCGCCGTCAATGTCGCACCGCCGACCTCGTCGCCAAGGTATACGGCGATGCGACTGGCAAACACGATCTTCGGAGGCACTTTTACTTCGCGTTTGAACATGAATCTGCGCGAAGACAAGCGCTGGTCCTACGGTGTACGAAGCAACCTGGGTGATGCCATCGGGCCGCGCCTTCTGATGGTTTCCGCGCCCGTACAAACGGACAAGACGGCGGAATCGGTGTGCGAGATGCTGCGTGAGATGGAAGCGATTGCCGGCGAACGGCCGCCGACCCAGGCAGAGATCGACAAGGTCAGGATGCAGGGCCTGCGCATGCTTCCGGGCAGCTACGAATCGAACGCGGCGGTGCTCCAGACCCTGTGTACCAACAAGCTGTATGGGCGACCGGACGACTATGCCTTGACTTTGAGGCGGCGTCTGGAGGCGCAGACCGTGGAGCAGGTGGCCGCAGCCGCGGAGGAGATGTTTTCACCCAAGGCTTTCACGTGGCTCATCGAAGGCGATCTTTCGAAGATCGAAACGCCGATGCGTTCATTGAATCTAGGCGAGGTCAGCGTGCTCGATGTGACGAAGGAGGGATGACGGGAGCGGATGCCCTCAGCCAACCCGACGCCACGCTACGGCGGGGCGGAAATGGAAATACGGCGAGTATCTGAAGGTCTCCAATACGATGAAGACGATCCTGCTGACAGGCTTCGAACCCTTTGCAGGCGAGACCTTGAATGCGTCCTGGGAAGTGGCGCGGCGACTGCATGGCACGTTGACGGAGGATGGCAGCCGTGTGATCGCGATGCGGCTGCCGTGTGTGTTCGGGCACGCTTTGCGCGCCCTCGGGGAGCGGCTGGATTCGCTTCGGCCACAGACCGTGGTGGCGTTGGGCCAGGCGGGTGGTAGTCCTCACGTTCGGTTGGAACGAGTGGCCATCAACTTGGACGATGCCTGCATGGCCGACAACGCGGGTCAGCAACCGATCGATGTTCCCGTCGTCGAAGGCGGCCCGGCAGGCTATTTCAGCAGTCTGCCGGTCAAGGCGATGGCGTCGGCCCTACGCAAGGCACACATCCCGGTTTCGGTTTCGCATAGTGCCGGCACCTATGTCTGCAACCACGTGTTCTACGGATTGATGCATGAGGCTAGCCACCGCGAGAGCTTGAGACGCGCGGGATTCATCCATCTTCCCTACTTGCCCGAACAGGCCGTGCACTATCTCAAGGCTCCGGCGATGTCCTTGGAAACCCAGTTGTCAGCCTTGCGCTTGGCCTTGCGGGTTGTTCAAACAATCC